>Ga0257112_10000005_pt1 | contig 82451 bp, 71 predicted proteins | sample LP_taG_5_FD_191565 | JGI IMG/M metagenome (GOLD analysis project Ga0257112, IMG submission 191565) | Marine microbial communities from Northeast Subartic Pacific Ocean, Canada - LP_J_2015_P26_1000m | ecosystem: Environmental > Aquatic > Marine > Oceanic | place: Canada: Northeast Subartic...
TTGCTTCTTGGATATTGCTGGGCCTGGTCTGAAAATCAGATAATGGCAGCACAGAAGCTATTGCCTGTAGGCCAAAGTGCCGGTCAGCGTATACTTTTCGCAATATCGGAAAAAGTAGCTAATGAGGTTGACGCTTGTTTTGCTATTCCCGATGATGAAATTTCTGGTGCGCTTCCTGGTCTTGCGCATGCCAGTGCTGCCCATGAATCGCAGTATTCGAGATTGTTTAGATCTTAAGTTATGGTTATACGAGGAGTGTAGAAAGTGCCGGAAAAAGCAGTGCTTAGAGTGGGAATAGGCGGCCCTGTGGGTTCCGGAAAAACAGCGTTGGTCAATCAACTATGCCTGGCCATGCGTAGTGATTTATCTATTGCGGTAGTGACCAATGATATATACACCAAAGAAGATGCCCAGTTTCTTGTTCAACACAATGCCTTGGAGCAGGAGCGTATAACCGGCGTTGAAACCGGAGGTTGCCCCCATACAGCAATACGCGAGGATGCGTCAATAAACCTTATTGCTGTAGAAGAGTTATGCCACAAATTTAAGTCGCTAGATATGGTTCTTATCGAGAGCGGCGGTGACAATTTGAGTGCAACATTCAGTCCTGAATTGGCTGATCTTATGATTTACGTAATTGACGTTTCGGCGGGGGATAAAATACCTCGAAAGGGAGGGCCTGGGATTACTCGGTCTGACCTTCTTGTGATAAATAAGATAGATTTAGCGCCCTACGTTGGAGCCTCTCTCGAGGTAATGAAACATGATACTGTTGAAATGCGCAGCGGAAGACCGTTCGTTTTCGCGAATATGAAAACACAAGAAGGAGTTGCCGAAATTGTAGATTTCATTAAGACTGAGGGGCTTTTTATAGGCAAATAGCTAAGCTTGGCCTCAAGGGTTTGCATAGTTACGCTCCAGAAATGAGCACTAACAAACATCGCGCACTATAATAAGGCGTATTCTTTCAGTTTCCTCGGTTCAATATTTTTAATACCCCACCTCAATCACCTGTTGTTATTTCCTAACCTCCTTTTTTTGGGCCCTGTATCGGTTCTGAACCATCTAATTTGAATTAACAACAATTATGGCATGCTACTTGCAGCTATTGAGCTGTGCTGAGGAAGCTTCAGAAGCCGCAGTGGAACCGATCGTAAATTAATAGGAGCATCTAAATGACAAACGATAGAAGTAAGAGGCTATTTTGGTCTCTCATAGGTGGAAGTGCATTGGCTTCCGTCCTGATAAGCCCTTTTGTCTTGGCTGGTGGCACAATACAGTTTGGCGAGAATAGTTCAGTTACTATAGGCGCAGGATTACGGACGGCTTATACCTCAATGGAGGATTCTGCCGGGAGCGGCGATGACTCGAGCGATTTTGACTTGCAGAGCCTTCGCTTGTACATGAGTGGTCAGCTTAATGAGTTAGTTAAATTTACTTTCAATACCGAATGTAAGGGATGTGTGTTTGGCCAGGACGCAGGTGATATTGGCAATGGAGGCGAAGTCGATGTATTGGATGCTATCGTGCAATTTGAATTTAGTCCGGAATTCAACGTCTGGGCAGGGCGCATGTTAACACCAGCTGATCGTATCGAGCTGAATGGACCTTATTACGGGCTTAATTGGAACCAATTTACCGTTCCTCTGCTTCCCTCAGATCAATTGGGTCAGGCAGGCCTGCTGGGTAGAGACGACGGTGTTACGGTGTGGGGTAATCTAGGCAAATTTCAATACGCTGTCGGTGCATTCGACGGAGTAGAAGGAGGGCCGAATCAGGACGATAATGTTTTACTCTCGGCTCGGTTTGCCTACAACTTTCTCAATATGGAAAGTAATCCAGGCTATTACACTAGCAGTACCTACTATGGATCTCTCGGGGACATTTTTACTCTCGGCCTATCAATGCAATCCCAGTCTGATGGTACCGGTACCGCTACCGAAGCTGGTGATTTTGACGCGATTATATTAGATGCTCTGTTTGAAAAAGTACTGGGAAATAACGACGTTCTCACTATCGAAGGTGAATTGAAATCGATGGACGCAGATTTGACCGCGGCTGCTCTTGCTGATCCGACCTGTTTCTGTTTGTTCGATGGTGACTCATCTTTTTTTACTGCAGCCTATTTGATCAACACGACCGATTCTTTCGGCCGATGGCAGCCTTATTTGAGATACACGAACACTGAACCTGACTCAGGGCTAGATAGTGATCTAACCGAGATTGGACTGAATTACATTATCGATAGTCATAATCTTCGGCTAAACATAAACTGGTCTTCCGGAGACGCAAGTTTGAGTGGTAAGAGAGGTCCGGATATAGACGGGCTCTCAATCGGGTTCCAAATTCAACTATAATTTTTTATGACATAAAGTAAGGGTTTATCATGAATATTCTATTTAAAGCAAAAAGGTTCGGGGTGTTGATAGCTGCAGCAGTTCTTATGCAGTGGTCTGTATCTATTCTGGCTCAGGACACCATTAAGGTCGGAGTACTTCATTCACTGTCTGGCTCCATGGCTATCAGTGAAACGACATTGAAAGACACTGTTTTGATGATGATTGAGGAACAAAATAAGGCGGGAGGGCTTCTGGGGAGGCAGCTGGAGGCGGTAGTTGTTGATCCAGCCTCCGATTGGCCTCTTTTTGCCGAGCAAACTCGTGAGTTAATCACTCAGGAAGGAGTCGATGTAATTTTTGGTTGCTGGACTTCAGTTTCCAGAAAATCGGTATTACCGGTAATCGAAGAACTCAATGGACTTTTGTTTTATCCGGTTCAGTATGAAGGCGAAGAATCATCGAAAAATGTATTCTATACCGGCGCCGCGCCGAACCAACAAGCGATCCCCGCTGTTGACTATTTGATGAATGAGATAGGCGCAGAACGCTGGGTCCTAGCTGGAACTGACTATGTTTATCCAAGAACTACTAATCGTATTCTCGAAGCTTATTTGAAAGCGAAAGGTGTGGCTGATGAGGATATCATGATCAATTACACTCCCTTTTCGCACTCGGATTGGCAAACTATCGTAGCCGATATCCAGCGATTTGGTTCTACTGGCCGGAAGACAGCAGTTGTTTCCACTATTAACGGTGATGCAAATGTTCCGTTTTACATAGAACTGGGTAATCAGGGCGTCTCGGCTGAAGATATTCCGGTCATCGCTTTTTCGGTTGGTGAAGAGGAGCTGTCAGGCATTGACACTGCTCCGCTTGTTGGCCACCTGGCAGCATGGAACTATTTTCAAAGCGTATACAGCGATACCAATGAAGAATTCATAGACACTTGGCACTCATTCATAGGTAACCAGAGTCGGGTTACCAATGACCCGATGGAAGCCACCTATATCGGTTTCAAGATGTGGGCAGAAGCGGTGGAAGCTGCAGGAACTACTGACGTAGATGCGGTCGAGCAGGCCATGATCGGGCTAGAAGTTCCCAATCTGACTGGCGGAACCGCTGTGATGAACAAAAATCATCACCTTTCCAAACCAGTCCTGATCGGTGAAATTCAGGATGACGGTCAATTCGATGTGGTCTGGGAAACCGATGGCGTTGTCGCAGGAGATGCTTGGTCTGATTACCTTGAAGGCAGTCGCGATCTGATTTCAGACTGGACTGAGCCAACAAGATGTGGCAACTACAATACTGTCTCCAATCGATGCCTTGGGTCCGGTTCGCAGTAGTAGACATGCTCTTGTGAGCATGGAAGAATAATCTCCAAATGCGGGGCACCAGATTGAGTTGGTGCCCCGCTATTTTTAGAATTTCCACTTTGGGGTGAGATTATGCAAAGGATAGTTCTTATCCTTTCAGCTGTGCTTTTTCTGTTTGGGCTAAGTGGCACTCTATCCGAAGTAGAGGCTCAACCAGAAGATGTTCTGCAGGCCCCTTCCTCTCTTGAAGAAATCGTACAGGCACTCGCTACAGCACGTCGTAATGAAATTCCAGCATTAGTAGAAAATATTGCGGAACTCGAAGATTCGCGACGAAGGTCTTTTCTCGAAAGCATGCTAGAGGGTCAGATTTATTTTACCCGTCAAGAAGAGCGTGTAGTAAAAGCAGTACGTATTGAGGAACAGTTTCAAATCAGTGATAGCCTAACAGGTGAGGATCTGGGGCTGGTGGGTACGAGGGCTGTGGGCCGGGTCAGTGTCAACAATAGCTTGCGAAGAAATCTTCGATTGCTGATTGCGGGTATAGACCTTGAAAATGAAGATCCTGAAATCCGACTCTCTGCCGTCGAATACCTGGTCTCTCAAGCTGCAACAGAGTCGCAAGAGCAGCTTCTGCAACTAAAAACTGTGGAAATTGACAATGCTGTGAGTCAGGCGATAGAAGAAGGCCTCGCTCTGGTCGATTTGTCCTCGGAAGACCCTTCATTGCGCAGCGCAGCGCTTGATCAATTATCTGGTAATTTAAAAAATACGATTAGGAATGCCATAAGGCAGGTAGCCGAGGGTGATCCTGATCCAGACGTCCAGGCTAAGGCAGAAGATGTTCTTTATTCCATTCAGAGGGATGTTGAGCTGTATGGTTATGTTCAAACACTATTTTTTGGACTAAGCCTCGGTTCGGTATTGTTGCTTGCCGCTATTGGTCTAGCAATCACATTTGGGGTAATGGGTGTTATCAACCTGGCGCACGGGGAATTGATCATGTTAGGGGCTTACACAACGTATGTTGTCCAGCAAACTTTTCCTAACTCCATCGATCTGTCTCTCCTCATTGCAGTTCCAGCAGCCTTTATTGTGTCTGGCTTATTCGGTATAGCGATCGAGCGGGGAATTATTAGATTTTTATATGGGAGACCTTTGGAAACACTGTTGGCAACCTTCGGTATTAGTTTAATTCTCCAGCAGCTGGTTCGGACTGTATTCAGTCCACAAAATAGGCCGGTAAGTAATCCTGACTGGATGAGCGGGCAATGGCAATTAAACGAGGTGCTAGCCTTTAACTACAATCGGTTATACATACTGATATTCTGCATTATCGTATTTGCATTGTTGTCGTTACTCTTGAAAAAAACGAAGCTTGGAATCGAAGTTCGAGCTGTAGCGCAGAATAGGGCAATGGCTAAAGCAATCGGCGTCAGGAGTAACTGGGTAGATGCTCTAACTTTTGGTCTGGGTTCTGGTCTTGCGGGTATCGCCGGAGTTGCTTTAAGTCAGTTGACGAATGTAGGACCCAACTTGGGTCAGGCTTATATTGTTGATTCGTTCATGGTAGTTGTTTTTGGAGGCGTGGGGAATCTTTGGGGTACATTCTATGGAAGCTTTATTCTTGGAATTGCTAACAAGATTATGGAGCCCTGGGCTGGGGCTGTCGTTGCGAAAATATTAATACTCGTTTTCATTATTCTTTTTATTCAGAAGCAACCTAAAGGGTTATTCCCTCAAAAAGGTAGAGGCATGGAAGAGTAGCTTTGCGTAGTAAGTCATTTATCATCGAAACCTTACAAGGAGATACTGGTGGTCGAATTTTGATTGCCATCTTGCTGTGTGGCTGTGTGGTTTTTCCAGTATTTAACTTGTTAGTACCCCAATCTTCCGCATTTCACATTTCCACTTATCTGGTGACTTTGTTTGGAAAGTATCTGTGCTTTGCGCTATTGGCGCTCGCACTGGATTTGGCCTGGGGGTACTGCGGCATCCTGTCTTTAGGGCACGGAGCTTTTTTTGCGCTTGGTGGTTATGGCATGGGGATGTATTTAATGCGGCAGATTGGGGATCGTGGTGTTTATGGGGACCCTCTTTTGCCAGATTTCATGGTTTTTCTAAATTGGACTGAACTTCCCTGGTATTGGTACGGGTTTAATAATTTTGGGTTTGCTATGGTGATGGCGATGTTTGTCCCAGGGCTATTAGCATTTGTGTTCGGCTGGCTGGCCTTTCGTTCGAGGGTCACTGGAGTTTATCTCTCCATCATCCTGCAAGCTCTAACCTACGCGTTAATGCTGGCATTTTTTAGAAACGAGATGGGCTTTGGTGGAAATAATGGACTTACAGACTTTAAAGACATTATTGGTTTCAATTTACAAACTGACGAGACTAGAGCCGTGCTCTTTGTCGTCACCGGACTAATACTCATTCTCGTGTATCTTTTTTGCCGGCATATTGTTAAGTCAAAATTTGGTCGCGTGGTTGTTTCTATACGTGATGCTGAGAGTAGAATGCGTTTCATTGGCTATAAAGTTGAAAATTATAAAACGTCGATATTTGTTTTGTCCGCGCTAATCGCTGGTATCGCTGGAGCGCTGTATGTACCTTTCGTCGGAATTATTAACCCTGGGGAATTTGAGCCGCTTAATTCCATCGAAATTGTTATATGGGTAGCCATAGGAGGACGCTCGACTCTGTATGGCGCTGTGCTTGGGGCGATTCTGGTGAACTATGCCAAAACTAGATTCACCGCAGTAATGCCAGAAGTCTGGTTATTTGCACTTGGAGGGCTCTTCATTTTTGTAACTCTGTTTCTACCAAAAGGCCTTGTCGGTTTCTTTTCCGATCTTAAAGAGAAAATGGAGAAGAAAGCGTGAGTCGTTTCAGTAAAATGTTTGAAGGATGGCGCGGGGAAAGGCAATGGAGCGCGTTTAGCCCAGAAATTAACTCAAGAGAGTTCATCGATCTGAGTCACGGTACATTGCTATATCTGGAAAATATCACCGTGAGCTTTGATGGATTCAAAGCGCTGGACAAGCTGAATCTTTACATCGATAAAGGCGAATTGCGATGTATTATTGGAGCCAATGGTGCCGGGAAGACCACAATGATGGATGTAGTCACTGGAAAACTAAGACCAGATAGTGGTACTGCGTTTTTAGGACAAACTATAAACTTATTAAATATGAGTGAATCCGAAATCTCCGAAGTTGGTATTGGCCGCAAGTTTCAGAAGCCGACGGTGTTGGAAAATTTTTCGGTTTTTGACAACCTTGAATTATCTCTGCATTCCGATCGAAGCGTGAAAGCCTCTCTTTTAGCGAGACTCACCGGCGAGCAGAGAGATCGGATTGAAGAAGTCCTGGAAATCATCGGACTGCAAGCTGAAAAAGAGCGAACTGCTGGGAACTTATCTCATGGACAAAAGCAATGGTTGGAAATAGGTATTTTACTCATTCAAGATCCGTATTTATTGCTTGTAGATGAACCGGTTGCTGGAATGACAGTTCAGGAAACAGAACGAACTGCTGAGCTGTTAACTAGCTTGGCGGGCGAACGGTCTGTAGTGGTAGTAGAGCACGATATGGAGTTTGTTCGCTCCATTGCAAATATCGTCACTGTTTTACATCAAGGCAGTGTCCTGGCGGAAGGAACAATGAATGAAATTCAAGATGATCCAAAAGTAAAAGAAGTTTACCTCGGGAGTTCCGAAACAAGCTCGTGAGAATAAGGTGCTAGAAATCAATCAGTTAAATCATTCCTATGGCCAGAGCAGGGCGCTCTGGGATTTGGATTTCTCTGTCCTAGAAGGAACCATAACATGTGTTATGGGGAGGAATGGTGTCGGAAAAACAACTCTCGTTAAATGTATTCTCGGATTGGAACCAATCAATTCTGGTGAAATTACTTTAAGTGGGGAAGTCATCCACCATCTCAATACTGAAAACAGGGTCCGGCGAGGCATAGGGTATGTACCGCAGGGCAGAGAAATATTCTCAAGTTTGACAGTAGAAGAAAATTTGATTATTGCGCTCGGGGCCAGGCGCGATAAGTTGAAAAAAATTCCTGAAAGAGTTTACGAACTTTTCCCGGTACTTAAGGAGATGGGGAGTCGGCGTGGAGGTGATTTATCAGGAGGCCAACAACAGCAACTGGCTATAGGGCGCGCTCTTGTCAGTGAGCCAGATTTGCTTATTCTCGATGAGCCTAATGAGGGCATCCAGCCCAATATAGTTCAGCAGATCGGGGAAGTGCTACTTCAACTCAATAAAGATGAAAAGCTAACTATCATCCTGGTGGAACAGAAACTGACCTTTGCCCGACGCCTCGGGCAATTATTTTATTTGATGGACAAGGGTCGCTGTGTCGCGGAAGGAGATATGACATCTCTAGGTGATGAACTTATAGAGAAATATCTGGCGGTCTAGCAAAGTCGCGAAGAATCAGGATTACTCCCTAGTACGCCAAATTAGTCTGACTAACCAAAGACTGCCTACTATCATGGAGGAGTCAGGCTACATATCATGACAACTGATTGATGTTTTTGGTGTTGGTTGATTGAGTAAATATAAAAATTGGTAACAAGGAAAATCTCAGCCGAGGTCTAAGCAGTTAGTGACTGAAGTTCCATTAATCCACTGATTGCACGTACCCGATGACTCTCACTGTCAGTCACGTACACCAAGCCATTGTGTACACAAACCCCGTGGGGCCGGTTGGTTTTGCATCCCAAAGGATCGCCATCGGGTCCATCGCCTCGCTCACCGTTGCCCAGTACGGTATAGATCTCGCCAGTTGACAGTGACATCCTCCGGATAACATGATTCTCGGTATCCACGATATAGAGGGAGTGATCCTCGCGTGAATACGCTATACCTTTTGGTCCGTTGAAGGTGGCGGAAATTGCTGGTCCACCATCACCGGAGTACCCCCTTTCCCCAGTCCCGGCTATACGATGCAAGCGGTTACCTTCGATATCCAGCTGATACACTGAATTACCTTCTCTCAAAACGAGATACGCATTACCGTCAGGATCAGTATCAATGGAGCGGGGGCCTAACAGCGGAGTGCCTCTTAAAGGGCCGTCGTTGGGTGTAGCAATACGTTCGCCTGTACCGCCAATTGTGTCGATAAAACCGGTTTCTCGGCTGACAATACGTAAGCGTTGGTTGCCGATATCGCAGATCAGCAAGTTACCGCGGGAATCGAAAGCGATACTGTGGGGTTGCCTTAATTGGGCAAGAACCGCGATACCACCGTCACCGGAGAACCCTGGTTGGCCATTGCCGGCGAGTGTTGTAACAACGCCGGATTGGCGGGCTATTCGATGTACGCAGTGGCTGTCGCGTTCGACGATGTAGAGATTGCCCTGTTCATCCCAGCGAATCTCGTGGGGTGCGGAGAACGGAGTATCCAGCGGTCGTCTCGATTCGGCTACAAATCCCTTCTGGCCGTTACCGGCTATTGTCGAAAGCATCCCACTTGCCAGGTCCAAGCGACGAATGCGGCCTGTATCCACCTCGCAAAAATAAAGAGCTCCATCCGGCCCTATGGCCAAACCATAAGGATTGTTGACGGGTGCATTCGTGGCGGGATTACCACCTGAACCTTCGTATTCATAACCAGCAACACCTGTTCCTGCTACGGTGATTACTTGCTGTCGCTGTGCCCAGGTCAGCGAAGGCAGGCAGACCAGGCCGGCAGTGAAAGATGTCCGTAAAAACCGTCGTCTTGATATGTGAGCCATCTCCACGCCTCTTGTTATTGTTGTTTCCAGTTTCACGACTATACATCAATCCTGATCTATCGTACGGCCGATTTGCACTGGCTATTGTGCCTGGATTGGGGTAAAAAAGGGCTGACAACAAACGCAAATATTCAAGAGTTACAATACCTAGAAGTAATAGCAGGAGAAGATTATGTGCGATGAAGAAACCCAAAAAGAAGTAGAAGAGTACCTGCGTTGCCACCCAGAGATGACGCGTCGCGATTTTACCAAGCTGGCCACTGGCGCTGGCCTAGCCATGATGTTCCCACCGATAGCGAACGCCCAAGCTGTTTCAGAACGGGATGTGAATATCGAGACTCCCGACGGTGTCGCCGATTGCTATTTCGTCTACCCATCGGCGGGCGCCCATGCTGCTGTACTGGTATGGCCCGACATTTTGGCATTGCGACCTGCTTTTCGCGAAATGGGCAAGCGTTTGGCACGTTCTGGCTATGCAGTACTGACTGTGAATCCATTTTATCGTGACGCCCACGCGCCGGTAGTGGGTCGCGGTGCTAGCTTTGGTCAACCGGAAATCCGAAATCTCGTGTTACCAATGGCCCGCAATCTAAACGCTGAGACCCACTTTACCGATGCCCGCGCCTTCGTGGCCTGGCTTGACGATCAATCCGAGGTTGATACCAGCATGGGTATTGGCACAACTGGCTATTGCATGGGCGGCCCGATGGTCATGCGTACCGTCGCTGCAGTACCAGAACGCCTTGCGGCCGGTGCGACGTTCCATGGTGGCGGCTTGGCAACTAATGCGCCGGATAGTCCGCACCTATTGATTCCACAAACACGAGCCCAGGTTTTACACTGCGTTGCGGAGAACGATGACAACAATGATCCACAGGTTAAGGTAACCCTTAGGGAAGCATACAATGCGGCTGGAATTCCTGCCGAGATTGAAGTCTACGAGGATGCTATGCACGGCTGGTGTGCGATTGATTCACAGGTTTACCATGAAGCACAGGCAGAACGCGCTTGGGGTCGTCTACTCAACCTGTTTGAAAACGCGCTGGCGTGAAGTAATTAACTGAATCTAACAGTAGTTACTACCGGCAAATTTAATAAAAAAAGCTGGCTATTGCGTGTTTAGCTTATTAGTCCAGAAGATGTCGATACCTCCAAGGCTGTTATCCTGTCGGGTAGAGAACCAGGAAAACGTATTGTCACCGGGAGGCAAAGCTGGGCACATGTCTGCCGCGGCAGTGTTCACCTGAGGGCCAAGATTGCGAGCAACCCCCCAGCTATTGGGACCTAGTTGCATGGCACCATAAATATCCATACCACCGTAGCCTCCTGAGCGGTTTGAGGTGAAGTACACCATGCCATCTTTGTCCTGGGTGAAATGGAATTCCTCAGTGGAGGTGTTGATATTTGGACCCTGGTTAATCGGATTTGTCCAATTGCCGCTTTCATCTTGCTTTGAACAGTAAATATCCGAACCACCGAACCCGCCTCCACGCCGAGACGCAAAACACAGGGTATTGCCATCTTGCAGCACTGCTGGACAGTGTTCATCGCCTTCGGTAGTGCTGATGGGGAAGGGTACTAAATTGGGTTCAGTCCAAACGCCATTGTCTTTATGTGTAACAAAAAGGTCGTGGTTATTCAGTGGTGTCGTAGTGGCGAGTCTATCCGAACGAAAGTAGATAGTATTGCCATCGGCAGTAATCCACGGCTCCCGATCGTCGCCCTTGCGTAGTGGGTTGATATCGGTATGAGGTGGCTGATTCACTGGGATACCCATATTAACAGGCGTGTTCCAGCTACCACTTTTAGGATTGAACGTGGCAATGTAAAGATCCTTGGGATCTCCTTCTGCTACCGCCATATCCTGTCGGGCGCTACAATAAACCATCGTGCCGTCGTCGGCGAAAGATAATTCCCCCTCTGCCCACATTGTATTGATGGGCGCACCGAAATTGTGGACAGCAATATCAACCCAGCTCCGTTCTTGGGAGATTATCTGAGAGGAAATCAGGGATAAGGGGAAAAAAACGAGCATACTTTTTAACACCATTTTGATTTTACCTTGGGAAGTCATGCAAAGCTCTCCTGTAACTCGATTCGAATTAGATAACGCCTTTTTGCTAGCCGCGTGAAGTTACTTGGAAAGTCCACCAGCGATCCGCTCGTGGAGCATTGGTCGGTGGAGCGGGATTTCCCGGTCCGCCATGAATTTGCAATTTGGTAACCCGAGCCTGCCAAGCCTGATCCATCGTAGCTGAATCGGTTATACGATTCAGATAGACTGGGTATACAACGCCATCAAGACGCATAACACCGCGCTCATTTTCTCCAACCCGGGCGGCCCAGTATTTCGTGTCGCAAACAGAACAGCTAAGGTACATCTCCCCTTCCGGAGTAGCCATGCAGTTCAGATTAATAGAATGGGGCCGGATGCCATCGTAGATTTGAAGTTGGCACAATTCTACATCATTGGCAAAAGACCAATCGTTAACTTGCCCGTCTGAATCGTCACCGAAGAGAAATCCCCCAGGAGTTCTGTCACAAGGGCAGATGGATGAGTACACTAAGAACCCGATCACACCTGCTGCCAAAACAGAGGCAATTGAACCGCCTAGGATTAGTTTGAGTTTTGAGTTGTCTTCCATCGCTTGTTCTTCTGTCATGATGTCCTCTTTGCTTTTTCTTCTTAATTTATAACACTGGGTATATTTCTAGTTTTTATTGTCTGAGGGACAGTCGGTAGTCTAACACCATCTCTTCTGTAAGGGTGGTCCCGAATCCGGGTTCATTCGGAGCAATTACGAAACCATTCTCCACTGAGCATGACATGGCTTCAAGAATTTCGGAGTCTTCCGGAAAGCTTTCTGCCATGGTGCAACTGGAGGAAGTTAACGCAATCGGGAATCCCCAGGAACTTCCTCCACGGTGTGGAATTATCTCTAAACCGGCCGCCTCTACCAATTGTGAGATGCGTCTGCCGGCGGTTGTGCCTCCGCACCAGGTAATATCTGGTTGCAGGATCTCCGCAGATCCCAACTGAACAAGTAGGTTAAAACCATGATGGGTGTATTCGTGTTCACCACACGCAATGCGTGTCCAACCATTGCCTTTGCCTCCGATGCGATTTACCAATTCGGCATAGCCGAAAACATCGTCTGGTGAAAGTAATTCTTCCATGAAATATAGGTTGGCTGGTCTTAAATCCTCCGCCAATTGCACGGCCCACTCGACTGTGCCGTCTCGGGAAACACAGTCAGTCATCAGCCGTACGTCAGGGCCCAGTTCTTGCCGCGCTCCTAGCACGGAATCGACGTAAGCAGTCCTTGCTGCTGCTGTCATTCGTGGCCCCCCGTAGGTTGTAAGTTTAAAATTGCGCACTCCAGCAGCCTTCCCATCGCTTAAGTTGCCGTTGGTCTGGTAGATTTCAATGCGATCTCGGTCAGCACCGCCTAACAATTTATGTACGGGTAGGCCAGCATATTTGCCAGCGATGTCCCACAAGGCATTGTCCAAAGCACTTAAAGCCATGGCGAAAATACCTCGACGGCCATAGAAAACTCCAGAGGTGTACATTTGGTCCCAAAGTTGTTCGACGTTGAGTGGGTTGGTACCGAGCAACAAGTGTTTCAAGTGACCATCTATAATTTCTACAGCAGCACTGCCACCGGCGCCCATTCCGAATCCGGTGACGCCTTGGTCAGTCTTGATTACCGCGATAATGGACGAGGGTAGTTGTTCGAAGGGGCCGCCGTATCGCCAGCGCTGCGTGTCATCATCAGAGTCAAATGTTGGCGCATTTAACAAACCATCGGAACGTTGGTTTATGTAGATAGGATAGGCCTTAACTTCACGGATGCTTAGCGCAGGTGACTGGGCCAAGAGCAATATGGGAGAAGATATAGCAACTCCTGCGGTAGCCGCGAGGTAAGCTAAACTGCTCGCTTGGCCGAAAAATTGACGTCGGCTCGGCCGCTTGAGATCCTTGTTTTGCTGCATGGGTATTTCCTGCATCAACCGATTATTAAAACTCGCAGAATGGGAGGTGAACTTCAAGTCGGTAAAGATTATCCAAAGGCCCGTGATTCAAAGTGAGTTGGATTCTAGTGTAAAAAGTTGGCGGAGGATCCGGCGCCACTGGATGTACTGTTCTTCCATTGTACCGCTGAGTCCGTGCACTTGCTTGTTTAGTTCCAGAATGGCTGGTGCGATTTCGCGGTTGAAGCCGGAGGCAAGTTCCCGAAACTCCACTTCGTAAATTTTGCTCCAGCGAAACCGGTCATAGCGTTGAATTAGAGTCAAATAGCCCGTCGAAGAGCTGTAGCGTGAAATATCGTAGGCTTCCTGTAAGGCGGCTTCGTTTTGTGTAATCTGGTCGTAGGAATAACGTCGCCATATCACATAGGAGGGTTGCATGTCTTCATAAAGGGCTTGGTAGTATTCATCGACGGTATCGATAAATAAGTAATGACGCACCCGCATGTCCTGGACACGCGCCATCATTGGATCATCTTTAGCAGGGAGGCTAACCAAACTTATTTGGCCACCTGCATTGGTGTAAAGGGTATGCTCAAAAGAGCTCGGTGACAGATCGGCAGCATAGACCATCTGTGATACGAGTCCTATATTCAAGAGTTCTTGCTCGCTGAGTCGAGTTCTCGCTGCGACAAGATCATTGTTAATTTTATTGTAAAGATCCTGGAAGGGATCGGTGAAAGAATTGGGATCGAATCGATTGCCGGGAGTGTATCGAGTTGATTCCGGGAAGTCTTCGTCTATTGTTACGTCCGCGTATTTTTTGTTCAACCACTCGCGTCCGGCACTGTCTTGTACTTTGATATGGATTTGCAATTCCTGCCCATCGGATCTGAGCACAGCGCCCGACAATAATAAGTCCATAGATGGATCATCTTGTGGCAGTACCCTAACAGCCCCCCACTGATTTGCACTTATTAGGGTATTTCGTAACACGTATGGTAGATACTGGATTTCATTTTCCCGAATTGTGGCAAACTCCAGCCCACCATATCCTGGGGTTGATTCTTCCTCCAGCTTGTTCTCAAACACACGTATACCTATGTCTAGAAGGAATGGTTCTGTCAGTACCTCTGTTGAGTAATCAAGACTGACTGTTCCAACCGGAGGTATAGTTGGTTCTATGGGAGAGGGGGCATCCTGAATGCAAGTGGCTAGAGCAAGGGCTTGAAACCCAAATACGCAACTTTTTAATAACCTTATGATCAGATCTGAATAATTCACTTGTTTAATCCAGTGGCGTTCTCTGGCTACAGACTCGCCCGCGACTGATGGTTTGAATGCAATTGTACTCGTCGGGTGGGGCATCGTACTTGCTGTATGTTTGTCTCAAGTTAAAGGGAATACCGTTATCACTCTGAATACTCGTGACTATCTGTAAAGACGAGCCATTGGCAGCAACGCTAAATTGATGGGTAATGTAGAGTTCTTCGGGAAGCGTTATTTCAAAAATCAGTTGTAGGCGATTCCATCCACAAAATTCTGAACCGTGAGGACTGGAAAAAGTTTGCGTCGGACCAGTTTCCATTCCGCATATCAGGGGAGCTTCGCCCTTTCTTTCGATTCGCACTTGATTGCGATCTTGAATGATTTCCATAGTGGTCTGACGACTAATGTACTCGGCCACTCGAGCCAGATTGACAATACCCGATCTGCCTCGGGATGAACCTAAGTTGATGTTGCCAATGGATACACGGGGACGGGACAGTGGCCTGATTCCAGCAGCTTGCGCTGCTGCCTGTTCTTGGCGCATACGCATTACGCGGTTTAGCTCGTCCTCCCAATTGTCACTACGAGCAAAATCTTTTTCCCAGGAACCGGAAAAATTCAGGCGTACGGGCGTATCCAGGTCAAGCAGGGGGAGGTCATCCTGAGCGTAGGAATTGGCACCAAGACACAGTAGAAAAAGCGTTGTGAAGCCAGCGTGTGCTAGGGGCTTAAATGGGAAGAAAGAAAAAACGTTATGTGTCATTGCTACAGAGTAAGTCATATCTGGTTTTTTAAATCATCTTATTTTTATATGTGGATCTCAGGGATTGCACCCTAAAATCCAGTTTGAATGCTCCAATACCATCCTCTGTTAGTCAATATAGGAATCACACTGAATACCATGCCATCTATTGGACATTCTCGGTAAGGGCTTTTATGCTCCATACGCAGAGAAACTCGCAAAGAAGGAGGTTTTTCCCCAATGATAAATCAAAAGTTCTTTAAATTACTCCTGGTTTTAGTCTCCATATTATTTTTGTCGCTGCCGGCGATGGGCCAAAGGGACTTAAGCGGTGTTGATATTGTAGCTAATCACGTAGCTGGGTCTTTTTACTATTTACAGGGCGCAGGTGGCAATATCGGGTTGTCCATCGGTGAGGATGGTGTGGTCATGATAGATGATCAATTTGCACCATTGACTGATAAAATTCTGGAAGCAATACGCGAACTTAATGATGGCGAGATCCGCTTTGTGATCAACACCCACGTTCATCCGGATCATACTGGGGGCAATGAGAATCTAGGCAATATGGGTATCCTGATCCTGGCCCGAGATGAGGTGCGTGTCCGTCTCAGTGCGAGCCAACCAAAAGAAGCGCTTCCTGTGTTGACTTATAGTGACGCCATTACGATTCATCTTAACGGTGAGGAAGTATATGCCTTTCCGGTGGCACCAGCGCATACTGACGGTGACACCTTTATTCATTTCAGAAATTCTGATGTGATTCATGCCGGTGATGTATTCCGCACTACGGCATTCCCGGTAATCGATACAAATAACGGTGGTACATTGGACGGTACCTTGGAGGCTTTGGGGACTCTTGTTGGCAAGTCAGGTCCTGACACAAAAATAGTGCCTGGGCACGGAGAAGTCTCTTCCCGAACGGAGGTTATGGGGTTTCGCGATATGATTCTGGATGTTAAGAGCAAAGTGGCCCCCATGGTGGAAAGAGGTCTGAACTATGAGGAGGTTGCCGCGGCTAATCCCACGTCAGCATATAATGCTAGATATGGGGATCCAGAGAGATTTCTGCGCGCAGTATATTCAGAGCTAGGCGGCATAGAGTAAAGTGTGATGCCCCTGCAATCGCTCAGTGGAAACCCACGGAGAACTGGGTTACGAAATCATGCAGCACTTTGTGATTACAGTGGATTTTAATGAAACTAGGATGCATATTTTTGCGCCATAATCCTGTGAAAATATCTTGGTTGTTAACTGTAATCTCTATTTCGGCCTTGCCTTATACCTGCGTATTAGCAGCCGATACTGAATCTCAGCAGGAACTTGTAGCGGGTTTCTGGACTTCGACAAGCGAGACAGAAAGACTTGCCACTGAGGCGCAACTCATTGAAGGGGCTCGCGATACTGCCGAGTTATATCATTGGTTTAAAACAGGACCGCATTTTTCTATCGATGTACCGAAAGGGCAGCAAGAAAGTATACGTGTTGCAGGAGATGGAACTCGGTTTCCCTACGTTTACCTGATACCGGAGAGCTACGATCCGGAGCATTCCTATCCAGTCGAATTCATGTTACACGGTGGTGTAAGTCGGCCGGAGTGGGAGCCTGGCGGAAGCTGGTGGCGCCGTGGCTATGAGTCTTTAAAACAAGAAGACCGCATAGTGGTGGTCCCGGCTTCATGGGAACGAGCATTCTGGTGGCATGAAAACCAGGCAGAGAATCTGCCTGCCATTTTGAAAGAGCTGAAACGAACCTATAACGTTGATGAGAATCGTGTCACGCTAAGCGGAGTTTCCGATGGGGGCACGGGTGCCTATTTCTTCGCTTTCAAGCAGCCGACTGAATGGGCAGCCTTTTTCCCTTACATAGGTCATCCAGGGGTATTAAGGAATTCACAGAGCGGGGAAGGGTATCGGCTCTATTTCGAAAACTTAATGACCAAGCCCCTATATATCGTCAACGGTGAAATAGACCGGCTTTACCCAGCTTCTTCGTTACAAGGGTTTATTAAGATCCTAGGAGAGACTGGAGTTGAGCATGTGTTTAAAGCCATCAAAGGTGGAGGTCATGACACGCGATGGTTACCGGGAGAGACCGCATTCATCGAAGAGTTCAAACTAGAACACCCTCGAGATCCCTTACCGGAGCGAATTCGCTGGGTAGCTGACCGTATTGACAAGTTCAATCGTAATTCTTGGATACAGATTGATGGTTTATCGCGCACACCAGGTCTTTTGGATGTGCGTAGGGAAGATAATCTTTTCGTGGTAAGCGCGCGCGGTGTTTCTCAGTTCACACTGCTACTGAATCCGGAGGAAGTGGATTTCAGTCAACCTATCCTTGTCAACGTTAACGGAACGACCGTAATGGCGGAAAATGTGGGCGAGAACAAGGAAACCTTATTGAAGTGGGCGCAAAAGGATCTAGATAGAAAAATGTTGTTTACGGCAGAATTGAATGTACAAGTTCCCGACTAGGATCCATCGGCCTTCTTGTTTGCGCGCGCAACCTGTTTTTAGATGCAAGTCTGAGTAATTGTTGCGATCATTAACGTGTTTTCTCATGTAAACATCGAAGGGCTATAGCAAGAAATCTAAATCTTCATGGACATAATTTCTTGAATAGAACAGTCTGCTGAAAATCGATATCATGGACACTGGCTTACTTGTTGTTTTATTTATACCGCTGTTTTTAAGTGAGCACTCAGCATTCGTATTCAAATGTCGGCGTCGAAGGTTCCACGGGGTATAAAAGGTCTAAATCTGATGGTTGAAATAATCATTATGGTTGACTTGTGATAAGTCGATCCCGCAAAGGTGAACTACAGGTCGCTCCAGAGCTTGCGGGCTTTGTGGATGACTTGCTGTTGCCGTGCCTCGGGATCGACAGCGACCGCTTTTGGTCAGGCTTCGAATCAATTATTAACAACTTCACATCGCGCAATAACGAGCTACTATCTATTCGTGATGACCTGCAGTCCCAAATCGATACTTGGCATCGTGAGCGTAAGGATGAAGCTTTCGATGCATCTGCCTATAAGCAATTCCTGAAAGAAATAGGTTATTTATTGGAAGAAGGGGCAGATTTCGCGATCGAGACGGCCAATGTTGATGAAGAAATTTTCATGCAAGCCGGGCCACAGTTAGTGGTACCAGTTAAGAATGCTCGTTTTGCTCTAAATGCCTCTAATGCTCGCTGGGGGAGTCTGTACGACGCTTTGTATGGTACCGACGTAATTTCGGAAGACGACGGAGCCGAGCGTACTGGTGGTTACAATCCGGTTAGGGGCGAAAAAGTTATAGCTTTCGCTAAAGCGTTTCTCGACGATGCCTGCCCCCTTCAGTCCGGCTCTCATAGTGGTGCGACTAGTTATAGCATCAAGGAAGGAGCTCTCTGCATATCGATAGGTGACGAAGTAACCAGACTGATTGATAGCGCCCAATTTCGTGGTTACCAGGGTGATCCGGCTTCACCTTCCACTGTTCTCCTTGCAAACAACAAACTGCATATAGAAATTCAGATTGATCGGCATTCCGATGTTGGAAAGAATGATGCTTCAGGTGTAAAGGACATTGTGATGGAGGCCGCGATTACCACTATTCAAGATTGCGAAGACTCTGTCGCCGCCGTTGATGCTAAAGACAAGGTAGAAATCTATCGTAATTGGCTAGGTTTGATAGTGGGTGACCTTCAAGAAACTTTTGTGAAAGGCGGGCAGGAGTTGACCCGCATCCTAAATCAGAACAGGGAGTACATAGCTCCGGATGGGCGGCTATTTCAATTACACGGACGCAGTCTGTTGCTGGTTCGCAATGTTGGCCATTTGATGCGTAACAGTGCAATTCTCGATTGCAGCGGAGAAGAAATCTATGAAGGCATTATGGACGCCGTTATTACTGGTGCTATCGGAGCAATTGATGTCAATCAAAAAAACCTTTTGCGTAACTCCCGCACAGGCAGTATATACATTGTCAAACCGAAAATGCACGGTCCGGCTGAAGTAGCGTTTACCTGCGAGTTATTCGAACATGTGGAAGATTTATTGGGGCTTTCAAGGAATGCGCTAAAGGTTGGCATCATGGACGAAGAACGCCGTACTAGTATTAACCTTAAAGAATGTATTCGAGCTGCAAAAGAACGCGTAGCTTTCATCAATACAGGGTTCCTCGACCGTACTGGAGACGAAATACACACTAGCATGGAAGTCGGGCCTATGATTCCTAAGACCCGAATGAAAGGTTCAACTTGGATTAATGCCTATGAAGACAATAATGTAGATATTGGACTGGCTTGTGGCTTAAAGGGCAAGGCGCAGATCGGAAAAGGTATGTGGGCGATGCCGGATATGATGGCCGCAATGCTAGAACAGAAAATAATTCATCCGCAGGCAGGAGCCAACACGGCCTGGGTACCATCGCCGACCGCCGCTGTACTGCATGCGCTGCATTACCATAAAGTGAAAGTATCAGCACGGCAACAGGAACTTTTATCCCGGGCTCCAGCTAGCGTCGACGACATTCTCAAGATTCCAGTGTTGGACGATGCTGCCAGTCTATCAGCGGAAGAGATACAACAGGAGCTAGACAATAATGCCCAAGGTATTCTTGGCTATGTGGTGCGCTGGATTGATCAAGGGATCGGTTGTTCCAAGGTTCCGGATATTCATGACATCGGGTTGATGGAAGATCGCGCCACGTTACGTATTTCCAGTCAACACATTGCTAATTGGTTACACCACGGTATTTGTGATGAGAACGAGGTGAACGAAACCTTGCGGCGAATGGCCGCAGTCGTTGATGAGCAGAATGAACACGACCCGGCTTACCAACCTATGGCTGCAGATTTCGAGGGTTCGATATCTTTTAAGGCAGCCAGGGAACTGGTGTTCGAAGGAAGGCTGCAGCCTAGCGGTTATACGGAACCAATACTGCATGCCCGTAGGTTGATGAAAAAAGATGGATGAAGGATTTAAGCAGATTTAGAGGCGATTTGTAAAAAGAAGTTAACTTTATAAATAACTCATATTAGGATCAAAAAAAGCCGAGGTATTGGCTCGGCTTTTTCATTAATCAACTAGCGGCCGCTTTCATCCTCGGCCATCTGCTCCAGTTTTCGAGCGCCTGCTAAAATACCCACCATACCGTAATTGCCTTCATGGCAGGCGTACTCGTATATGGATTCGTCGATTCTCGACAGTGGATACTCGCCATAGAAATTCGAAGTGAATACGGAAGTGTCATCGACCCGGAAACCATAAACAAGTTTATTTTCACCAGTTCGTCGAAACGTTTCAGTCAAAATAAGGTTGTCAGCAGGAAATCCCCTTAGCGTATGCCAGTCGTTAAAGTACTTGGTTTCTACAACCAGTGTGTCCTCTTCCCAGTGTCCGATAGAGTCGCCCATCCATTTCTCATGGATTTCTGTAGCTGGGTTGCGCTGATCGGTGATTTTAACGATGCGGGCGTCGTGTACCATTTCAGCGACAATAACCACATGCCCCGGAGACTGAACAAACTGCAAGTGACTGTTATAAATAACGGGCATCATGATAGGACCGGCTAGAGGCCCAAACCCAACTAGACATCGTTCCGGTAAGCCCCGCCCTTCGGGTCCATCGTTACGGTTAGGTAAGCCAGCGCGACGAGCACGAACACTGTCCATCACCCCGGGTTGTAATTGAGGCATTCTTCCGTTGGCCGGATCGATGATGGCCGAAGTACGCATCTCTCCGTCGATGGTAGGGATAAATTGTGCATCATCGCGCCAGAACAGATCGTAGTTGCCAATTGGTGGTAAGGATTCTGCCAGTTCTGGAGCGGGGCGATCGGCATCCAGCGGTTCATTGTCCGCGTCAAACCGCTGCTGTTCTGCACGTTCTATATCCCGAGCTTCTTCTTCGGTATAGAAGCGCTTTTCACCTAAGCTTCTTGGCCTTTCGAACGGCATTATAGACGTGTGTTTCCAGACAGACTGAAAATCGGGCACGCCCCATTCGGTGTATGGAACCTGATAATCCTGCCCCACAGCTTTAACGGCGAAAAATGATAGGCCAAGTAACAAGATAATTTTGACATTCATGTTGTTAACTCGTTGTTGAATTTGGTCACTAACGATTATTTGGATCTGACATTCTCGCTAGTTGTTGAGTTTTCTAGCTTTTCTTCTTCCCAACAGCCTATCATTCCCTCCACTCAAGTCAATCTCCTGGCCCGTCACAGCGAGTAAAAAAGCTCCTAAGCACGTAATTTTGATAGGACGTAGAAATGCAACAAATTGTGATAAGTAGACACCATCCAGAAGTTTGTTGAATACCCGGGTCATTATTTGTCATTATAGGTGGCCCTAAACAACAATAAGATATTTTCTAGAGGCAGTAATTATGCGCAATCCAATACGACTCCTAGCCTTAATCGCGGCTCTTGTATTCAGCGGGCAGCTTTTAGCCCAACAAGGCAATGCGCGCGGTACTATCGGCGAAAGCCCTTATAATGTCGTCAGAGGGTGGGCCAAACCCTTTCAGGACCGCGGTTTCAGCTTTGGTGGAAATTCTGGCGTCTGGGCAGAATCCCCAGAACGCATCATAATCGCGCAACGTGGCGAGACTGTATTACCTTATCCGATTCCCAACGATTTCCCTGGCTACGCCGGTTCACTCGGGATAAATGTATTGCGCGAAACCAGTCGGCGTACTTGGCAAAATTGTCTGTATACCGTGAACGGTAGTGGAGAAGTGCAGGAGATTTGGAGTCACCTCGATTACTTATGCGTGGGTTCCGAAGGTCCGGGACCGCATCGAGTTCGAATTAGTCCATATGATCCTGAGCGCAGGATTTGGTTGGTCAATGAAACTTTTCACCAAATTTATGTGTTTTCCAACGATGGTGGTGAACTGCTCGCTACATATGGAGAGAAGGAAGTATTGGGTGATGATGAAACTCACTTTGGACGCCCGCAAGATGTTGCTTTTCTTCCCGACGGTAGAATCCTGATTGCAGATGGTTTGGATAACCACCGAGTGATGATCATGGATAGTGGGATGAACTACCTTGGTGAGTTCGGTGGTTACGGGGGCGGTCCGGGACAGTTCAATACCATCCACGCGATTGGTATTGGCCCCGAGGGAAGAATCTTCGTATTGGATAGGGCTGGTGGAGAAGTGAACCTCTTTCGTACAACCGATGATCCAGCGGTTATCGAGTTCGAGCAATCCATAGGAGCTCCTCTGACACTTCCATTGGATATCATCGTAAACGAAAATGATTTCTGGATTACTGACCTAGGCCCATTGCGATTTATTAATTTCGATTTTGAAGGCAACATCAAATACACCTGGCTTGTGCCACGAGAGCTTCCTGACGGTTATCTTGAAGTGCATACCTTTAGTGTTGATGCTGACGGCAATCTTTATGGGGGTGATAACCAGTATGGTCGTACACAAAAATTCGTTCCCAAGCCAGGGGCGGATCCTGAGTTATTGATCGAATCACCCTGGGTTGCGCGCTAAATAATCAAGGAATTTGCAATGAAAAAAGTAACAAAAAATTTGATTTTGATGGTCAGCAGCATTTTGTTGCTATCCCTCACAATGAGTGCCAGTGCCCAACGGCTCAATAAACTTATTGAATTGTTTGAAAATGATCAGCCTGCATTTGGGGTTCTGTCTTTTGACTATTCGCTGAATAACGCTAGAGCGATGGCAAGTTCAGGTCTTGATTTTCTTTTTATCGACATGGAGCATGCGCCTTTCGACATTGAACGACTCCGACTATTTTTACTTGGTATGACTGATAAGAGATCCATAAATGAAAAGGGTAATTTGCAACCGAATGTCGTTCCTCTAGTGCGTATACCAGCAGCGGGTGGTGCCGAAGAGTTAATCGCACAAGCCAAACAGGTACTGGATGTTGGGGCATTTGGCATTTTTTTTCCAGCTGTTCACACGAGAGAGCAAGCCGAATTAGCGGTGCGTGCTACCCGTTATCCGCAATACAATGACGCACCGGACTACGAACCGGCAGGTCTGCGGGGTCGAAATCCCTCTAATGCTATGTGGTACTGGGGGGTGCGCGACTATCATGCCAAGGCCGATGTATGGCCGCTGGATCCGCAGGGTGAACTATTGGCAATGATGTTCATCGAATCCCGGGCAGGAGTGGAAAATATTGAAGAAATCATTACTGTTCCTGGGCTCGGTGGTATCTTCATAGGGCCCTCGGACTTAAGTACTTCTATGGGCTATACCAGCCCTGCAGCACCGGAAGTGGAACAAGCAATTCAGACCGTGTTAGGTGCCTGTCTTGAACACGACGTACCGTGCGCTATTACAACAGGTCAGGGGTCAGTGCAACAACGTATAGATCAGGGTTTTAGGTTCGTAACAGTTGGCGCTGATGGGGGCCTCAATACTGGGGCAAGTAATGCTCTTAGACTTGGACGGGAAGCGGCGGGTCGTTAATCGGGGGTTTTCTTTTTTCAACTGAGCTAAAAGAATATTCCTGACTCGCTTGTAACCTCTATAGAGGGGCGTTCTGGCTTGGTAGACGCATTTTCTGCAACAGATTCCGGGGGTAGATGTCCAGTATACATTCTCTGCCCTCGCCTTCGGGTAAGTAGTCCCGCAGCCTGTTAGTATGGTTTGCCATGATTGAACTTCGAAATGTTCAAAAGTCTTTTGACAACGATAGCACTTTTGCTGTCGTCGATTCTTCTTTCTCAGTAGAACGAGGTGAACTCCTGGGCTTAATTGGAGAATCAGGCTGTGGCAAAACTACGACTCTGAAAATGATTAATCGGTTGGAAGAACCTAGCCACGGCTCCATCTATATTGATAATCAAAATGTCTTGGAGCGAAACCCAGAAGAGTTACGACGAAATATAGGCTATGTATTCCAGGGCATCGGATTGTTTCCCCACTATTCAATTAGGGAAAATGTGGCAGCGGTTCCCACCTTGCTGGATTGGAACGCGGAACACATCGAAGCACGATGTCGCGAAATTCTCGATTTGATGGGCCTGCCTATCGATGATTTTGGTGATAGGAGGCCGTCTCAATTATCGGGAGGACAACAACAACGTGTGGGAGTGGCGCGCGCATTGGCCGCAGAACCGGACGTCGTATTAATGGACGAGCCATTTGGCGCTTTGGACCCAATTACCAGAGCCGAGTTGCAGGAAGAGTTCAAGCGCATACAGAGAGAGCTGGCCCTGACCGTGATTATGGTTACCCATGACATGATCGAAGCGTTGCTAATGGCAGATCGCATTGCTGTTATGAAGAAAGGAGAAATATTACAGATAGGCACACCTCGAGAACTTATCAATAGTCCTGCGCATGAATATGTTAAAGAAATAGTCGAAATGCCGAAGCGGCGAGCTGATAATCTTGAAAAATTGATGCATCCCTGATGAACGATAACCTGCGTGAACAATTACTGCTACTTCCGGAATACTTCCAAGGACATTTAGTACTCACATTGGTTGCGCTAGCTATTGGTATTGCTATTAGCATCCCTCTGGGGATTTGGGCTTCCCAATCGCAAATGGTTAAACGACCTTTGTTAACCACAGTAAGTATTATTCAGACATTTCCTAGTGTGGCTATTCTTGCCTTGGTAGTAGCGTTGCTGGGCGGACAGATAGGTTTAGTGCCCGCAATCATTGCTTTAGTGCTCTACTGTATGTTGCCGATTGTGCGCAATACGGTTACCGGGCTGGAGACCGTATCTGACGATGTAGTTGAGGCGGCCCGCGGTATAGGCATGTCTTCCCGCCAGATTCTCGTGAAAGTACGCCTGCCATTGGCTTTGCCCATCATTATCGCGGGGATTCGCACGGCGGCTGTGTGGACAGTTGGACTTGCAACACTTTCCACTCTGGTCGGCGCTACCAGTTTTGGTAATTACATATTCACCGGTTTACAGACTCGAAACCTAGTATCAGTAACTGTTGGTAGTCTCGCAGCCGCTATTTTAGCTGTTACATTGGATTCCTTAATTGGTGGACTTCAGTGGCTAAGTGAAAATCAAAATGGAAAAGAGGCTGTGCTGAAGCTCAAGAACGCATGGGTTCTAGTAATCACAGTAATCCTCGTGGGGGTTTCATTCTCAGTTTATAGCTTGTTAAACAAACCTGCGGCGGATTTTATTGTTGGCGGAAAAGGTTTCACCGAACAATACATAATAGCTGGACTGCTGACAGCAGAACTTGAAGAGGCTGGATTCAAAATTGACCAGCGGCTTGGATTGGGTACAGAGGTGATTTACCAAGCCACCGCCAACGAAATGGTGGATATTTATTTAGAGTACTCAGGTACAGTTTGGGCAAATCGTATGAACGAAACTAGTAATCCTGGTCGTCAGACAGTGCTAGCAAAGGTGGGTGACTTTGTTCAGGAAAACGACGGAATGTACAACGTAGGGCCACTTGGATTCCAGAATCTGTATGCATTGGCCATGCGGAAAGATCGAGCTGCGGAGCTGGGCATAGAAACAATAGACGATATGATTCCCATCGCTAATACTCTAGTGGCAGCTGGAGATCTCGAGTTTTTCGGTAGACCAGAATGGATCACGCTGCGTGATACTTACAACATCGACTTCGCCGAAAAGCTCACCTTTGATACAGCCTTAATGTACACCGCTGTTGATAGGGGCCAGGTAGACATCATTACTGCCTACACCAGCGATGGCCGAATCGACGCCTATAATCTTAAGATAATTGCTGATCCTAGGAATTCTTTGTTGCCATATGACGGTATGTTGATTGCCTCAGCTTCGGCGGCGAAGAATCCTTTGTTTCTGGAAATAGTTGGTGGGCTAGTTAATAGAATATCGGATGAAACAATGCGCGAAGCCAATAGGATCGTGGATGTAAATGGCGGGTCGATTACTGATGCCGTGAATTACTTGCGCGGTATGATCAGGTAGTGACAACAGGCTCATCATTAAGGAATTGTAAAACAGCGTGCAGAAGAGAATCTCACTCAGGTTGAGCTTTGCTGGCACGTTAATAGGAAAGTCCTAAGGGTAACCTTAAATCCTCTGGATATCCTCATTCCTTCTCAGTTACTGAATACGCGGGCCTAGGTACTACGTCCAGCGCTTCCAACGAGGGTCGGTGGGAAAGGCTTTACCTCACTCTTTATTGGTACATCGCAGCCCGGGCTGCTGCATGTACTTGGATTGAGTAAAGAATATCGCTATTTTGAATCATACCTATAAACCCGATGTTAGAAACCGGGTCAATCCAGAACCAAGAACCGGCAATTCCCCACCACCAGTGGGTACCTAACGGGGCACCTTGGAAGGCAGCCGAATCGTTAACAATGGCGAAGTCGACACCAAACCCGTTACCAGGGTACAGTTGCCCGATACCAGGGACAGCGTCCGGCAATTGGTTGCTGCGCATAATCTCAACTGCTCCTTTGGAAAGAACGCGCTTGCCATTCAGCTCACCACCGTTGAGGTGCATCTGCACGAACTTCATGTAATCTCCAGCGGTCGAAGTCAGCCCGCCACCACCTGAAAGGAACTTAGGTGGATTCAAAAAAGCACCTGTGTCTGTGCGAGCCAATGTGCCGTCCTGGCGCGGCTGATATTGGCGAGCTAATCGATCAGCATTCTCAGGTTTTACAAAAAAAGCGGTTTCTGCCATATCGAGCGGATCGAAAAGACGTTCCTGCAAAAACTCATCGAATTTCTGACCGGATAGTCTTTCAACCAGATATCCCTGAACGTCGACAGAGATGCTATAGACCCATTGTGTACCTGGTTGGTAACCCAAGGGAATATCGGCTAGCGCTGGAATAGATTCTTCTAACGTGTAATTAAACAGGTTGTTAATGCCTGCTTTGGCGTATGCGTTGGCAACTGGACCTCGAGATAGCGGTGGTGTGTAAAGCAATCCACCGGTATGGCTCATTAATTCACGGATGGTCATCGGATGATTGGCTGGTTCGGTGACCCAATTGCCATCATCGTTCTGAGAGACAAATACTTCCATTCCCCCCAGCTCAGGCAAATACTTTTCAACAGTATCATTCAGCTCGAACTTTCCTTCATCGTGCAACACCATTAGCGCCGTACCGGTTATTGGTTTTGTCATGGAGAAAATACGGAAAATGGTATCTTCTTGCATGGGTATCTCGTCTTCCACATTCTGGTAACCTAGAGCCTTGCTCAGTTGTATTTCACCATTTTGAGCAATCATAACTACGGCGCCGGAAAGTTTACCTTCGTCGATACGGGCTTGAAGGTCAGCAGTAACAGCGTCCAAGCGCGCTTGCTCGATATCGGCATAGGAGAGTGTGCCAAACAGAATCAGGTTTAGAGTGATTAGGGTGGTAATAAATTTAACGGTGATTCTCCCTATCATTGGGCGGCCTCATTTGAAAATATATTGTCGAAACTTAAGAGGCCGCATTAGACCATTAAATTCCGGGTGATTCAAAGCTTGCTTCTTCGGCTACTGCACCGAGCGAGGCTCGGAGAATTGCGAAGTCGCAGCAATCAGTTGGGCAGTGGATACTGATCTAGCAATTTCTTGATAACTTCCTCGGTGGTCCGGGAACTAACTATACTCATGCCTCGGTGGATGCCCTGCGCTATACGGAGTGGTGTGTAGCCGAAGTCATTTTCCTGGTTCCAAATAGCTATCTCGGCTCCGCGGTCATGCAGATAACGCACAACTGAAGGTACATGCTTGTACCCTGCACCGTGCATCGCGGTATTGCCTTGGTCATCGACCGCATTGATGTCGCTTCCAATACTAGAAATATCAATAAGATAGGATCGCTAGACTGCTCAGATGGAAGCTACAGAGAGCTCGATGGGACATAACGTCTTTTTATCGTTAAATTCCATATGTTGATTGTTAGCTAACGTAACACCTGAAACACTAGTCGATAATTTCGAATTCAATTTCGTCAAACAAATAGAGGCCACTATTTTGTCCTAGAGGTCTCCGCGCAGCTGAGTGATCTGCACTAAGACGGTAACGGATTCCGCTACCGCGGACAAAAAGCGAGACAGTTTGGTAGAGAGCCGTTGCCACAGTGCCGTCCGCTGACGGGCTGACATCTAGCCTATCATTACAACTCGAACCTGGTAACTTCCGGATGGCAAAGTCTTTTATGGCCAACTCGCCGGCTATAAGGTAAAAGCCCAGGCTAATGTAAATAGGATCTTCTCCAGTAGAAGATTGAAGAGTTACACAGTCGGAAACGAGATCAGTTGTGGTAGTGTAAAAAGTGGTTCCCATGGTGGAAGATTCAAACGGGGCTTCCTGCACTGTGAGTGAGGCCCGAATGACATCTGCCCAAATATTGTAGCCAGCTTCATTTAAATGCAGCTGGTCGGCCCTATAAAGTTCAGAGCGAAAATCCCCCTCCTTGGTCAGCAGATACTTGTCAACTTCGACGTGGAATATATCTTCATCTGATCTGGCCCGATCGCTGAAACCTGAATTTATTTGTTGTGCTAGTCCCCAAAGGTTGCTCCTTGCGATACTAGGTTTTACAGATAGCAAGTAAAGGCGCGTATTAGGTAGATTGCTTTTTATCAGAGTGATTACCTGATCTAGTTGATCCAGTACGGTCGCTGGAGTCAATCCGTATGCGAGATCATTGTCGCCTTCATATAAAACTATAGCGCGAGGGTTGTATTTTAGAACTATCCGATTGAAATAATGGATCACGTCGTTCATAACACTGCCGCCAAATCCCCGAGAAATAACGGTCAGCGGGGCAAGATCGAAGGGAGCGTCTTCATTCCAAAATCCAATGCTAGAGCTGCCTATCAGCAGAATTGCCTCCGCCGGGGGAGTGGCCTGAAAATCCTGGTTTTCGAACCCAACGATGGAATACTCATAGCGAGTAGGGTCTGGTTGGAGCTGTGCATTACCGACTGAAGAGACAAGCACACTTGAAACGACAACCAAAGTTCCCACAAATTTCATAACTAAAGACTGTTTTTTGAAAAAATCGTCGTGGTTGCAAATTTCCATGACCATTTTAAGTGCTTCAGATTAAGCTACACCGGCTCCCCTGGCTCCCACATACACAGAATAGAGCGACTGGCTGGCGGTCATGAACAGTCGGTTACGTTTGGAGCCTCCGAAACAGACATTGGCGCAGACTTCGGGTAAACGGATAACGCCGATAGTTACACCGTCGGGCGCAACAATCTGAACCCCTGGTCGCGCGCCAGCCCAGACATTGCCATCGATGTCGCACCGGATACCATCGGCGGAGGTCCGGTTACCATTGGTAGGGTCCACGAGTTCGGCGAACACACGGCCGTTTTGTAGTCTTGTTCCGTTCACGTCCCATACTTTAATATCCTGACCGGCACCGGTGTTGGCTACATAGAGAAGTGAATAGTCTGGCGAGAAACAAAGCCCATTGGGGGCATCTATATCATCGGTTACCCGATTTATGCTCAAATTAACACTGTCGACTCGGTAAACCGATAAGGGTTGTTCCTGTTCCGCCCGATTACCTTCATAGTTTCCTCGAATACCATAGGGAGGATCAGTGAACCAGACACTACCATCTGGATGGACTACCGCATCATTTGGTGAATTAAGTGACCGACCGTCGTAGCTATCAGCAAGGACTGTGACCGTCCCGTCGTATTCGTAACGTACAATACGCCGGTTGCCATGTTCACAGGAAATCTGGCGACCCTGGAAATCAAAGGTATTTCCATTGCTATTGCCCGCGGGGCTTCGAAATTCAGAGACCCGACCGTCATCTTCGATCCAACGTAGTTGTCTGTCATTAGGAATATCACTCCACACTAGGTAGCGACCGACTCCGTTCCATGCCGGTCCTTCCGCCCACATAGTGCCTACATGGTGGCGCTGAATAGGAGTGTTAAAAAGTATGTAGCGCCGGAAGCGATTGTCCAATGGAACCAAATCTGGGTCTGGATATCGCAATGGAGTATTTCCTGACCAGTCCCTTGGCTGATGCGGAGTTAGATCCTGTGCCTCGAGAAGTTTTGGTAGTAAAGCGGCACTGGCCACAGTAGCGGCTAGAAATGAACGACGTTTCATTAGAACCTCGATGGAGTGATTGGGAGTGTGTTTGCCCACATCTTTAGTATTTATTTGTCAATTGATGCTAATGGAAGGACCCCCTAATGTCGAGGTCAGGAACTACACAATGGAACTAGGTATCTACGATAGTAGGCAAATTTTACAATTGGACTTTATAAGTCCGTGGCATCGAGAAACGGTCCGTCAACACATAATCGTCTGCCGTCTGGAGCATCGCAGGCACCGCAGATGCCGACACCGCATTTGGTGAGATAGTCAATGGCATTATGGATCTGTTCCGGTTTGCAGTATTCTCGTTGCACTAGTTCTGCGGCATGAACCATTGGAGCTGGACCACAGTTGTAGAAAATCAGGTTCTCGAGCTGCTCTTCAGATAGCTCACTGAGTCGTTGTCGAAGCAGCTCAGTAATTACACCTTGATGTCCAAAGCTGCCATCGTCTGTGGCTATAGACAAGTCGCTAACGGCTTCAGTTTCATCGATGAAGTAAAGTCGATCTTTGCTGCGGGCGCCGAAGAAGATTTCTGTGTTGCCAAAATCCCGAGCAATCTGCCATACAGCTGCCAATCCCGTACCACCTGCTACGGCACAGATTCTGGCTCCTTTTTCAGGGGACACTGCGGTGCCATATGGGCCCCGTACATAGGCCTCCACACCAGGTTCGATATGCATGAGAGCTTCTGTAAACTTGCCAAGGTTTATAACTGCGAGTCGGAAGGGATCATCCGTTAGGGCAGAGAAAGGTTTTTCACCCAGCCCAGGTATCCAAAGGAATACGAATTGGCCAGCCTTTATATTGATTTTTCGATCGAAAGTGAGAATACAAATATCGTCTGTTATCTTTTTATTACTCACCAGAGACACTGATTCAAAACCCATGTCGATATCATAACGAACGAGCTCCTCGGCATTCTCAGTGGTGTTTTCGAGATCTTTGCTGAGTACCTGGAAATATTTCGCAATTTCCTTGGTGTTCATGCCAACCAGAGCAGAGCCAATGCCTACAATCGTGGCCCCAGCTTCCTGGAATTCCTTTACATTGGCCGCGCTACTGATGCCGCCACAGGCAATAATAGGGCAGGGAACACAGGCCTTGATTTCTTTTACGATTCTAAGAGTGGTGGGTAAAATATCCTTCCCGGATACTCCCCCTTTCTTGTTACTCAAGATAGGATGTCCATGGTCTTCGTAACGCGAAGGCCCCGTGGTGTTTATGGCACAAATCGCATCGGCGCCACCTTCGGCGGAGGCGATGGCGATTTCATTCACATTGGGAATATTCGGTGTCAGTTTCGGAATGACCGGAATATCAACTGCAGCTTTTACTGCGCTGACTATTTCCCTAACGAGTTGCGGGTCTTGGCCCATGTCCATGCCATAACCTTTCGCATGAGGGCACGACAGATTTAGTTCCAAACCATCGCCGAAAGGCGCAAGAATCTTAGCAACATTAATGTATTCCTGAATGCTGCTGCCAAAGATTGAAATAAGTAGAAAGCGATCCGACGGAATAGTGAGATTTGAAAGCAACTCCGCTGCACGCTCTGCGCCGGGATTGGTAAGTCCTACAGCATTTGTAAAACATCCCGGCCTGTACTGGGTGAGAATCGGCTCAATATAACCAAGTCGTGGCTCCTGGCCTATGCTCTTGGTGGTGAGCACTCCCACCTCTGGCATAGTGTCGAACACTCGTTGAATAATACTGGCAGAGCAGGTAACGATTCCAGAGGGGATAGTGAATGGGCCTGAGAGGGGCTTGCCTAAAAACTCTGTATTCAACGTGGAGGAGAACTCTTTAACATTTCAAACGCAGAGAACCATTTTATAGCTTGTTGGCGAATAACGCACTAGGTAAGCACCAAAAGCGCGCCCGAGTTACTCTTAGTTGGGTAAACAATTAATCGTGATTTCAATTTGTATTGAATCACCGTAGAAAATATTCCAGGAGTCTTCAAGGTCCGGTAGTGGAAATTGCTCAAGACTTATTGGAAAAGTTGAACCAATACACTTAAGAAACTAGAGCATTTCTTTCAAAACGGGTTTGGTTACTTTACCCATGGCATTTTTGGGTAGCGTTTCGATTACCTTAATCGCCTTGGGAATTTTGTACGATGACATCTTGCCGTCACACCAGCTTTTAAGTGTGTCATAGTTGAGTTCAGATCCATCCCGTACGACAATGAATGCAGTAACCGCTTCACCCCAAGTATCATCTTCCACTCCGATCACTGCCACCTCAATAATGTCCTCCTGAGTTAACAATACGCCTTCGATTTCCAACGCTGAGAGTTTGTAACCACCTGATTTAATGATATCTACTGATGAGCGGCCCATGATTCGGTAATAACCATTTTCCACTACGGCGACATCGCCTGTGCAGAACCAGCCATCCTTAAATGATTCTTTGGTTGCTTGTTCGTTATCCCAGTATTCGAGAAACACGTTATCCCCTTTAACTCGAATCTCACCGGGTATTCCCTCCTCGTTGATAGGCTTGTCTTCCTCATCGAATAGCAGAGCCTCGACGCCAGGCAGTGGCTGGCCCACACATCCTGCTCTGCGCTCACCGTCGTAGGGGTTAGAGATACCCATGCCTATCTCTGTCATTCCATAGCGCTCTAGCAGAACCTGACCAGTCAGTTCCTGCCATTGGTTAAATAGTTTTACTGGGCAAGCAGCAGAGCCAGAAATATTGAGGCGCATTTTCCCAAAGCCATCACAAATCCGCTGCACATGGTCAGGGTCGATGGTGTCAAAGTACTGGATTAATTTTACATAGATGGTTGGTACTGCCATAAACAGGTTAAAGGTTCCGTCAACGACCTGATTGCTGATTCTAGGAATATCGAACTTGGCAAACATGTGAACTGTGGCTCCTGCCCACAAACCACAGCATAGTATATTGATAATTCCATGGATGTGATGTAGGGGCAGGAACAGTGGAATTATGTCATCCTCTTTCCAAGCCCAGGCTTTGATCAGCGTAGTGATCTGCGCGCTAATCGTCTTGTGTGTGCTAACCACGCCCTTGGGCTTATTGGTGGTGCCGCTGGTAAATAAGATCATAGCGCGTCGTTCCGGAAGAATCTCAGGGAGCTTGCTCGCTTCGTCGGCTAAAATATCTTCTACAGATAGCAGTTGGATATTTAGTGAGTCACATAATTCACGTAATGATTCTTGGTGTTCGTCATATGCAACCATACGGGTCACGCTGGCACAGGTAAGATAATGGTCAAGTTCCGTGACGGCCGAGGCGACGTTCAATGGAACTGCGGTGCCGCCAGCGCGCCATATACCGTGCATGGTAGTTACGTAATCAAGGCTGGCCGGGATAAAGAAAGCGATGCGTTCTTCTTCGAGATCTGTCTCACCGTTTAAAAGGCCTGTTGCAAAACGATTGATTCTCAGATTTATCTCGCTGTAACTGTGGCTGTTGTCGCCATCTACAAGAGCAACTTTGTCATTTTCGTTTCTTAGGCTTGGGAAGGAATTTATTGCCATTGTTTCTCTACTCTAAAAGTCTTTCTTATATATAGTTATTAGTACTGGGGTATAAAAATCAAAATATGCTGCTAACGATGAAGAACAGGATCGAAGGCCCTAACAGGCATCCTACGCCAGTATAAAATGTAGCAGTCATGGCTCCATAGGGGACCAGCTTTGGATCAGTTGCGGCGAGGCCAGCAGCCACTCCGCTGGTAGTCCCCATCAATCCCCCAAACACCATGGCGGACTGTGGGTTATCCAAGCCGATATGTCGCGCAACTAGAGGTGTACCAATCATCACTAAGATGGATTTCACCAGGCCTGCCGCGACGCTCAGTGTGATGATGGTGTCACTGGCACCTATGGCTTCGCCAGTTACCGGACCAACGATGTAAGTGACAGCCCCAGCGCCAATTGTTGTTATAGCGGTGGGATCAGTGTAGCCGAACATCACTGCGATCATCGCGCCGACAACAAAAGAGACGATTACTCCGGCGAAGATGGATATCACACCGGCTATACCAGCCTTTCTCAATTCGCTCAAATGGACACCAAATGCGGTCGCCACAATGGCGAAATCTCGCATCATGCCGCCACCCATTAAGCCAATGCCGCCGAGTAAGGCGACGTCCGCCACTCCTGTATTACCGCCAGTAGCCACTCCGCCGAAGTAGGCGGCCACCAGGCCAAGAGCAATAGCGATACCAGAACCATGTATGCGGCCTCGAGTTAACTTGTCTGCGAGAAAATAGGAAACCCAGATAGCAGCGCCTATCACCGCGAAGGCCACAATGAGGTTATTGCGAATAAAGACGGACTCGATGAGATCCATTACGCTGTCCCCTGTTCTTCGCTATCGCTTTCAGTTGCCTGTGAGGCACTGCCGATCTTACTCAGCACTGGTACCAGCGCAAAACTGACAAGAACTGCTGCGACCCCCGCTAGGAGCGCTAGTAATCCGCCATCGACAGCTGCTGCTACGTTCTGACGAGCTGCCATGGCTACTACGATAGGTATATACATAGCGCTCCAGAAGTTAATACCAGTTCCAGCAACTCCTTGAGTGAGCGTCTTGAATTTTTCTGAATTACTAGCAAATACAAGGAACAACATGGCTATACCCACACCGCCAACATTAGCCTCAACATGCAGAGCAACGCCAAGAGCTTCGCCAATTAACATGCCTAGGATCAGGCAAACAGATAGCATGGCTACACCATAAACAATCATTGTTTTTATCCTTTTTTAAAATGCAGCGTTTCGTTATTAGGAGGAAGAAGATTGATGATATGACGAGGGAAGGGCTTAGTGCAATTTACACTGAGCTGTCCTTTATCGAATAATGGTGTAAGTAAGCCGTTGTATTGAAGCCTATTTGTTTGACTTAACAAGGGGCTTATAGCTTAATTGTGCTCCGTCCCCAATGGTGTCTAGAGTCTATTCCAGGTTAGGGGATTAGGCCTATCTTCCAAAAATAATTAATGATGGATTCGAGATGACGAAACTACTCAGAGTGCTGATTTTAACAATTCTTGGTGCAATGTTGCCGACTACAGCAGGTCTGGCTCAAGATGTAACCACCGATATTCTGGAAAATGCACAGAATTATTCAGATCGTTGGGTAACCTATGGCAGAAATTATGGTGCCTGGCGTTATATGCCTGATGACCAAATAAACCGGGAAACCGTTGCCAACCTCCGCCCTGTCTGGATCAAACAGACAGGTGTTTCCGGTGGCGCGTTCGAGGTAACTGCTCTCGTGAACGATGGGCGCATGTATCTCACAACAGCAAATAGTCACTTGATTGTAGTGGACCCTTTAACGGGTACTGAATTGTGGCGTTACGATCATGAATTCGAAAATGTCGATCTCTGTTGCGGTCCCCATAACCGTGGAGTTGCGCTTTACGAAGACAAGGTATTCTGGGGCACGCTTGATGCTCACCTGCTGGCTTTTGATGCGGCTACTGGTATCCAGCTTTGGGATGCGGAAGTGGGTGACCATCGTGAATCTTTCTCCGTAACAGGAGCACCACTCGTCGTCAAGGACATGGTGTTAATTGGGGTTGGGGGCGGTGAGTTCGGCATTCGCGGTTACATTGATGCCTATGACGTAAATACGGGCGAATTACGCTGGCGCTTCTATACAACAGCGGGTCCTGAGGATCCCAACAATGCCACTTGGGAAGGAGACTCTTGGCAAACTGGAGGCGGCCCAACCTGGGTTACGGGGACTTACGATTCTGAATTGAACTTGGTGTTCTGGGGAACAGGCAATCCCTGGCCAGACATCAACAATGCCGTTCGCCGCGGAGATAATCTTTATACCAATTCCGTCGTAGCATTGAACGCCGACGATGGTGAGCTAGTATGGTATCACCAGACCTCACCACGGGATGAGTTTGATCACGATTCCACTTCTGAGCCGATGATTATCGATGAAATTTTTGAAGGCGAACTTCGTAAAATGATTGTTCACGTTTCGCGAAATGGACATGTCTATGCAATGGATCGTGAGACGGGTGACTTTCTTTGGGCAGGTGAATATACCCGCGTAAACTGGGCTTTGCGCGACGAAAGTGGTAAACCCGTGCTCAAGGAAGAACTCTATAACCCTGCAAGTACAGTTGTGTTTCCCGGTATATTCGGAGGCAAAAATTGGCCACCGGCTTCCTACAGTCCTGACACGCACATGTTATATATACCCACCACCGAGTGGGGTACCACTTTTATTCGTCGGGAAGGAGAAGGTAGGCCTGGCACAATGTACTTAGGAGGTATTCCACGTTTCGAGCCTTCAGGTACCGGATACCTAGTCGCATTCAATATGCTAACCGGTGAAATAGAGTGGCAAGAGGAAACGCCCGGAAACTTTAACTGGGCTGGCACACTAACAACCGGTGGGGGCTTGGTTTTCTCTGGAGCAGCTGATGGTTACTTGCGTGCTTATAACGACGAAACGGGCGAAGTGCTCTGGGAATTCCAGACTGGTAGTGGTCTCTACGCACCGCCAACCAGTTTCACGATCGATGGCGAGCAATACATTGGAATAGCCTCGGGTACTAGGGATCCAGTTACCCGGGCCGGTGTAGCTACAGGTATTGCACCAGGAAATTATATTCTATTCAGCTTGTAACACGTCCTATGGGGATTGATTCAGTGTTATTGAGGAGTATTGCAACAGTGTCCGTCGGCATGCTTTCCATGTTTGCGAATGCTGGTGTTGGTGAAGGGCAGGAACTTTATGACGCCTATTGCCAGATATGCCACGGCGGCGTCGGTGAAGGCCAGACCATGGGCAAACCGCTAACAGATACAGTAGCTAATCGATTGACTGATGAGGAGTTGATCGCAGTAATTACTGATGGACGGGAAGGTACTGGTATGACTTCCTGGCGAAGCTCATTCACAGAAACAGAGATCTTCAATATTGCAACCTATGTCAGAATTCTGCAGGGTAAGGACGGTATAAATCTGGCTGATGACAAAGCAGTTCCCAGCGATGACAAAGGGGTGCTAGCCGGTGAATCGCTCTTCACCGGAAAGGCCGGGTGTGTCACATGCCATTCTTACAACGATCAGGGGGGGATTGTCGGCCCGTCCTTAGATGGTGTTTTTGCCCGATTGGGTGAAAGCGGGTTAAATCGTGCACTGTCCAATCCGTCTGCTTCGATTGTTACCGGGTATGAAGCCAAGGAGGTTGTGATGGAAGACGGAACATTGATTCGGGGGCGATATCGTAATGATTCTGACGTAGCGGTGCAGATTCAGAGCGCAGATGGCCGCCGATGGGTAACTTATTTTAAAGATCGGGTCCAATTATTAAATGATTCTAAGGAATCCCTTATGCCTGACATCTACGCCACGTTCGGTGCAACTGAGCAGAATCAGTTGATGGCATTCCTGAAATCGTTGTGAAGCCTTTGTTCTAGAGGGACAACTGAAAAGTCTCCCGGCCCCCTTTTGACACGAGGCCAAGCAGAGGGCGGGATTCTCAAGGGCCACCTGGACACAGGGAAAAATCGAAAGTGCTGCGCCCAAACGTTTGTAATACAACATTAGACCATTATGCTGTGTTACAAACTACAACATACCACTATATATAGTGGATCACAAGCTATTTGCAAGACTCAATTTTGGTCAATTTTTGACACTGTACCGAAGTTTAAAACTGTCATTTTTCACACAATATTTCAAGCACATTCTATATAGTAAAGTAAACACTTTACTATATAGAATGTGCTTGCTGAGTTGAATTTTTTAGTTGGAACTTTTTGGCGTGTGATTCGGTCTTTCTAGAGAACCGTCGCCTTAATAAGGTAGTGCTACAGTTCTCGTACCCAGATGTTGCGATAAGACACTACTTGTCCATGGTCTTGCAGAGTGATAGGCATCTTGCCTGTGCAATCTTGGATGCGTTCTTCTTGCGAGTAGGGGCCACATCGGGCCTTGTATTCTGGTTGCGGTGTGAAGGTAGTTCCCTGTAATTCGACATTATTTTGCACTAACACACCGTTGTGCAGAACAGTAAGGTAGGCTGGTGATTTGAGTTTTCCCTTCTCCCACACAGGAGCTGTGAAAACAATATCAAACACTTGCCACTCGCCGGGGGGTTTCGTTACATTGACCAAAGGCGGTTGTTGCAAATAGATAGCGGCTGCCTGACCATTTACGTAGGTGTCGTTATCCCAGCTGTCCAGGATCTGTAATTCAAATAGGGAATGAAGGAACACACCACTGTTGCCACGACCCTGTCCACTACTCCGGATGACATCTGTTGGGCGCCATTCGATGTGCAGTTGTGTATTACCAAACGCTTGCTTGGTCTTTATAGTGCCGACGTCTCGATCCACTGTAATCACGCCATCTGCTATATGCCAGCGCGCCGGGCCATCGTCTGCAGTGCGATTCCAGGCATCTAGGTTGCTACCGTCGAATAAGATGATCGCATCGGAAGGAGGCGAACCGGTTTCTGAAGGGGCGACTCGAACTGGCACCGGTTCATAAATTGCGCGATCTTGGCCAAACGCAATCAGGTGAGGCATTAACAAGGCAATAAGCAGTAACTTCTTCATTGAGATGATCTCCAAATATTCTTATCAAGTAGTTAGGTTACCGTCGTCATCCCATTCGGCGATAATTTCCTTACGCGATTGGTCCACACATTTTGATATCCACTCGGCATTGTATTCCATGCCGTGTTTCTGTAGGACATAATCCGGTACTCCGTCCCAGACATTCGGTGTATTACCGATATAACCTAAATCCTTGAACCCTTGCTCGGTGGTGTAGTATCCAGTCATGGTGAAGTTGCGCATAAGGGAGAAGAAACTGATGCCGGGTTGTAACGTGGAATTTCCCTGGTCCGGATAGGCGATCTCATCGCATATACTTAACCGCTGGTCCTCGGTAATGTTAATGAAGTTACCTCCAAAATTTTCGATGGCGTAACTGTCCAGCCAGGCAATGCCTCCTCGCACAGGCAGTTTATACTGGTCACGATCCTTAACCATGAACTCCACAAAGTCGGGCAGACCTGCATCCAGGGCGCCACCGTTAGGATGATCATTAGGCAGAATGATGTCGCACAGTATGGCAATGGTAAGCAGTTCATTTTCACGGAAATAGTTTTCCGCAAATAATTCTGCGTCCGTTTGTTTTTCTGCTTCAGTCCGGCCGTAAGAAAAGGATCTGGGCAAGGGAACCCAATTGATATTGCTTGCAGCACCTAACTTTCCGCTGGAGGAGATAATGCTACCGCTCAACGGGGCTAGGAATAAAGACTTCAAGTATTCTCTTCGGTTCATACTCATCTCTTAAAGATTCCTTTGCATCATTTGTTCAATAATGTATTCCGATTGGCGCCAGGCCAGGGCAAGGATTGTCCAAGTCGGATTTTTATCTGCCTGCGAGACGAACGGGCCGCCATCAGCGATGAACACATTTTTTGCATCATGCAATTGACCAAACGCATTGGTTACTGAGGAAGCAGGGTCGATTCCCATGCGTGTCGTACCTACCTCATGAATAATCTCACCGGGTTTGGTAAGGCCATAGTCTTGATCGGCGCCCGGTTTATCGCCTAGCAAAACTCCTCCTGAGGCGGTAAGCAGTTCTTCCATGGTGTCTTGCATATGCTTGGCCTGGTTAATTTCGTTCTCGGTCCAATGATAGTCGAAGCGCAGTACAGGGATGCCCCATTCATCGACCACGGTGGGATCGAGTTCACAACGGTTGTGATATTGAGCAATGCTCTCACCACGACAGGCGATACTCAGCCTGGAACCGTAGAATTTTCTGATGTCATCCCGTAACTGGTTACCGTATCCGCCGACCTGTTTACCTAGGAACTCGTTGTACTGGTTAACGGCGAAGCCAAATCCGTAGGAGGGCATGCTCATGCCGCCTCCAATTTCCAGGTGATAACCGCGAGTAAATTCCAGTCTCTCGCCTTGGAGCCACCATGGAGTGTAAACATGCATTCCTCCAACGCCATCTTCGTTATAGATGTCGCGGTCCATAAGATCCGGTAAAAACGCAGCCCGACTGGCACCGGTGGAGTCATGCAAATAACGGCCAACATAATCACTGCTGTTGCCCAGCCCGTTCTCGTGTTGTGCACTCTTTGAGTTGAGTAGGATTCTTGCGGAGCTGCAAGCCGAGGCTGCGAGGACCACACTTCGGCTCTTGAGCTGATATTCCTGATTTTCTTCTTTGTTTACATATGAAACCCCGGTAGCTAGCCCCTCCGCATCGGTGGTTACTTCCCGTACCATGGAATTTGTATAAAGGTCTACCTGACCTCCTTGAAGCACTGGGTAGATAAGCACGGTACTTGAGGAAAAATCAGCATGAATGCCACACGCTCTGCTGCACTGGCCACAGTAGAAACACACGCCGCGATCATTATTGATTCGCTTGGTAAGAATAGATTTACGCGCTGGGTAAACCGGCACACCGGATTTCTTGGCACCTTCAATATAGTAGAGCTCATGCAGCCGTGGTTTCGGAGCTGGTAAAAAGAACCCATCGGGGTCATTGTAAAGGCCCTCGTTGCTTCCATAAACACCTACCAGCTTGTCCAGTTTGTCATAGTAGGGTTTGATGTCGTCGTAACCGATGGGCCAGTTATCACCAAGTCCGTCGATGTCCCGGTGCTTGAAATCGGTGGGACCGAAACGTAGTGCTATGCGGCCCCAGTGATTGGTGCGGCCTCCAAGCATGCGGCCGCGCCACCACATGAAATCGGTGTTACCTTTCATAGTGTAAGGTTCGCCATCGAGATGCCAGCCACCGATGCACGAGTTATAATCTCCGAAGGGTCGGCGCAGGGTGCTGGCGCCACGGCGCGGGGACTCCCAGGGATAGCGAAGTTGTGTACGCTGTCCTTCATCAGCCGGATCGTAATAACCGCCTGCTTCCACCAAAGCTACCTTAAGGCCTGCGTTGGCGAGCAGATGAGTTGCCATCCCGCCACCGGCACCGGAGCCAACTATGATTACATCGTATTCCTGCTGGGGCATTGGCGACTGTTTTCCTAAAACCGGATGTCGTTCAAGGTGTTGTAGCTAAAAGCGATGGAGTTGATGCCATCGGTTGGGTAGTCGTGCTCGATAAAATAGTGTTTGAAGCCGGCACTGTCGACATGACTAAAAATTTGGGCAAAGTCAATCACACCGCGTCCCACATCCACCATTTCACCCCCGATATTACGGTCCTTGACGTGCAACATTGGAAAGCGATTGGGCCATTGACCAAAGTACGTAACAGGATCATGGCCAGCATTAACGATCCAAAATAGGTCCATTTCAAATACAACAAGATCCTCTTGAGTTAAATAAGTCAGATAATCATAACCGATCTTGCCCTGTTCCTGAGCCTCGAACTCGAAGCTGTGGTTGTGGTAACCCATCTGAATATTAGCTTCTTTGGTTTTCTCTCCAGCGGTGTTAAGTGTATCTGCATGCCGTTCGTAATCGCTGAGCGAGCGTTCATTAACCGGGAGTGAAGGTACGACTATATATTGTTGCCCGATTGTCGCGGCTGTTTCTATTTCTCGTTCCAGGTTTTCGCGGATGGCGTTTAACTGAATATGAGCCGCAGGAGAGACCAGCCCAAAACTATCCAAAATCCGTCGAACCTCGACTGGTGTTTTACCATGGTAGCCGGCAAATTCCATTTCCTTGAACCCGAGTTCTGCTAATTGCTCTAATGTGCCTTCAAAATCCTCTGCCATCTCGGCACGGAGTGAATACAATTGAAGACCTATAGTTTGGGCTTTTCTATCCTGTGCGAGCGCCAGGCTAGGACTGCTGGCGATTATGCCTGTTAGTGCAGCCTTCTTAAGGAAGTCGCGCCGTGTTTGGCACGGAGATAGGAATCGTTTGCGCATTATTGTTCTCCTAACTTGAAACGGCAGTGTATCGAATCAGGGAAAGTTAGAACAGACCAAAGCTTTGAGGTTGCCAAGATAGGCAAGGGAGAAGGGTTGGATATAGGGAATGACCCATTAACGCGAAAGCTAATAATGTTTCGCTTAATGTACGCAATCTCCGAATACTAGACTCTTGTTCTCATAGTCATCGAACGAAAATGGCGATTAGCTGGGTTTAAAGATGTTGCCAGATAGATCCGGCGGCATTTGAGCTAACGGCTTTTTCTACGAACTTAACGCCTTTAACGCCGTCAGTTACATCTGGCACCAGTGTGGTCAATGATTTGCCGGTGCGACTCGCTTCTATCATGTCAGCAATATCTCGGTAGAGGTTGGCAAAGCCTTCCAGGAAGCCTTCCGGGTGCCCAGCCGGGATTCGGGTTGCTCTTGCTGCCGTCTCGCCAACAGCAGGTCCACCGCGCGTCAGGATTTGGCGAGTTTCCCGAAGCGGCCTGTATTGCAGATAGTTCGGATCTTCTTGGTCCCATTCCAGTCCTCCCTTGTCGCCAAAAAGCCGAATACGTAATGCGTTCTCCTGACCGCTAGCGACCTGACTCGACCACAGCATGCCCTTGGCGCCGTTACTGTAGTGCAATAGGATATTGGCATTGTCATCCAAGCTGCGTCCGGCGACAAAAGTGTCAAGATCGGCCAGCAGGGATTTGGCTTCCAGTCCGCTGATGAATTCTGCCAGGTGAAACGCGTGAGTACCGATATCGGCTATGGAACCTCCGGTGCCGGCCCGTGTGGGATCGGTACGCCAAGCGGCTTGTTTCTGGCCTTCGGCTTCAATATTCGTGGCGAGCCAGTCTTGGGCATACTCGACTTGAATTACACGAATATTTCCCAGCTTGCCTGCTGCAACCATTTCCCGCGCATGTCTCACCATTGGGTACCCACTATAGTTGTAGGTAATGGCGAAGATTAGCCCACTTCCTTCCACGATCTTCTCAATTTGTTCCGCGTCTTCAAGGCTTGATGACAACGGCTTATCGCAAATGACGTGGATGCCGGCCTCAAGGAAAGCTTTTGCTACTGCACAGTGGAGATGGTTGGGCGTGACTATAGCAACGGCCTCGATTCCATGTTTTAGCTTGCCTTCTTTCTTTGCCATTTCCTCGAAACTTGCGTAGGCACGCCTTGGATCGATTCCAAGTTCAGCGGCAGAGTCCGCGGCTCGTCTTGGCTCACTGCTTAAAGCCCCCGCCAAGAGTTCGTAGCGATCGTCAAGGCGAGCGGCGATGCGATGGATACTACCTACAAAGGCTCCAATCCCACCACCGACTATTCCCAGCCTGATTTTTTCGCTACTCATTTAACACCTAGAATGCGTTTATTAGCCGCTTCGTCTGTCCCAGCGTTAGCGAAATCGTCGAATGCGTTTTCTGCCACATGAATGATGTGATCGCAGATAAACTCGGCGCCTTCCCTTGCTCCATCTTCCTGATGTTTCAGGCAGCACTCCCATTCCAGCACTGCCCAGCCGGCGAAGTCATGTGCGGCGAGCTTGGAGAAGATGCCCTTGAAATCCACTTGGCCATCCCCGAGGGAGCGGAAACGACCGGCACGATCAATCCAGGATTGATAACCGCCATAGACACCCTGCTTGGCAGTAGGATTAAATTCTGCATCCTTTATGTGCACCAGCTTGATCCGATCCCTATACTCATCCATGAAAGCCAAGTAATCGAGCTGCTGTAATACAAAGTGACTGGGATCGAACAGGATATTGCATCGAGCGTGATTGTTAACCCGCTCGAGAAACATTTCAAAGGTAATGCCGTCATGTAGGTCTTCACCCGGGTGAATTTCGAAGCCGATATTCACACCAGCATCATCAAACGCATTCAAGATTGGTAACCAACGTTTAGCCAACTCATCGAAGGCAGTTTCCACAAGGCCCGCAGGGCGTTGTGGCCAGGGATAAAAATAAGGCCAGGCCAGGGCGCCAGAAAAACTTGCGTGGTTAGTAAGCCCTAGTTGAAGCGAAGCCTTGGCGGCATTGAACATCTGCTGCGTTGCCCAATCGGTACGTGCCTTCGGATTCCCTCTTACTTCTTTCGCCGCAAAGCCATCGAACATTTCGTCATAAGCCGGATGTACGGCTATTAGTTGGCCCTGCAGGTGGGTGGATAGTTCGGTAATCTCAATATCGTATTTGGCCAGAGTAGCTTTTACTTCGTCGCAATAATTTTGGCTTTCCGCTGCAAGGGCCAGGTCAAACAGCCGTGTATCCCAGCTGGGAATTTGGACGCCCTTGAACCCAAGCTTGGCTGCCCAAGCTCCGATTTCATCCAGGGACTTGAAAGGAGAATCGTCAGAGGCAAACTGCGCCAGGAAAATTGCGGGACCTTTGATTGTTTTCATATAATTAAAAAGGGCCTTTCCAGATAATAAACTAGCTTTTGCAGAGAGAAGTTATTACAAAAGTCGCCACAATGTAATATTAGCGAGAGTATATTTTCTCAGGGAACATGAATCAGAACAGCTAGATCCCATGATGCGTTATGACAGTTGGTTATAATGGGAGTCGTATTCCCTCTCTTGCCACGTTAAAACCTTCTGAACGAACGAACTGGGCCTGCTCGCTCTCTCTATTCAGCAAGGGATTTGTGTGATTGAAATGGATGAACCAGACCTTATCGCGCTGCTCTGGTGTAAAGTTTCCAAATAACGCCATGCTTTCAGTCACGAAAGGATGGGGTATTTGGGACATGTCCCGGTTTCCGAGCTCGCCGTCTTTGTAAAAGGTTGCGTCCAGGAGAGCGTAGTCGACCGCCTTTATGAGTTCGGTGATATCAGTATCCCAAATGGACCACTTGTTAATATCCGGAATAAAAATGGCGCTTTTGTTGGGGCCTAATATCCGGTATCCCACAGTCTCGGAATACTCATCACGATGCGGTACGGTGAATGGTATTACAGATATCGCGCCCAATCGTTGTTCGCGTTGGTTCTGCAGTGGCATTAGTTCTATGTTATTCAGTTCTACTAGTTGGCTCCAAGGGCCGTTAGTTTCAAGAAATGATTTAAAGCGAGGCATAGCAAAGACAGGAATGGCAGACGTTCCCATTGCTTCGTGCCCAAAGAACATTAACCCTGTGTAGTGGCCGATGTGAGCGTGAGTAAGAAACACACCGGCCAGGGTGAAAAGCCCGTCGGGAGCCTCTACTTCTAAATCGTACAGTTGATTAGGGAGATCGGGAGTGGCCTCGAATAGATACTTGCGAGACGAAGCAGGATCAATCAAAGCGATAGAGGTAGCACTACGCTTAAGTGAATCATCTTGCCAGCCCGGCAAGCAGTGCGGCAAATAACAACCAGCTTGGGGGTAGCCAGCATCCTGGGCAACGCCGATTATATAAAGATAAGGAGCGTTATTTTCAGCGGCAAATGTGAATGCCGTGATCAGAGGCAGTAAAAGAAAAAGAATTCTAGTCATCCAGTTCGTATGCTCAGAGTAGTTATTCGCTAATTGGGTTTCCTACTTTCACGTTGCCGTCACTGAGAATGGTTGCTCGTAGCCCAGCTTTATGTACGAGTTCCGGTAGCACTGCAGAATGCACGGTCCTTGCGAGCATGGTACAAGGTTCACACAGTTCCATCCCGTGACACAGGGCTTCTCCAACCTTGAAATTTTTGCCTACCAATTGATTAAGATCAATACCACTAGTAACGATGTTGCGGCGAAAATCCCCGTATTCCAATCCAGACTGGTGGTTAGCGAGAAATACATCCAGTTCCTCTCTAGCGATCAAAGTCACGTGGTTATTGGGAATAGACTGGTTTTGGTTCATCAGCATTCTAGCCATTTCATGGTAGCGATCGCCGACAATGCCCTTGCCGGCTTCGAGACTTGCTTGATCGACCTGTTGTACCGCATTGCTTCTCTGCAGAGCGATATGAATTTCCTCAACTTTTCCCATAATCATCTCTTTTTCCGATTAAGTTTCCACAAGTAACGGTTCTAGCTCCCCATTATTTGAATTACATCTAGCGATTGAAGAACAATTCCTTCGATGAAAGCAATTTTAGGGTTTATGGTTTTATTCCGACACCAATGCCAATACCGCGCCAGCCGGATCTTGGATCACGCAAAAATTGCTACCGGCGATTCGCTGCGGACCGTTCAGTAACTTGCCGCCAAGTTTTTCACATTTTGCAATACTTTCTTTAATGTTTGCGACACGAACATAGATTAACCATTGACTGGGCAAGTTTGCATTGCTGCCGCGCTCATGGCATATACCAGCGACCGTAGCGTGGGTGCCAGGCAGGTTGATATTGAAGTCGCTGTAAGTGCCCATATCGACTTCACTGCTGCTCCATCCTACTACTGCACAATAAAAATCTTTAATCCGGGAAGCTTCGACAACGTTGAGATCCATCCACTCGATGTGGCCAATGCTTGGCAGGTTTTCTTTGGAAGCTTCACTCTCATAAACTTTGTCAGTATCTTCAACCATGTCTGATCATCTCATGCAATATTGGTCGGCAAACCATCCAAACTAATCTGATTCTTCTCGCACCAGTACTCTTCCATATTCCCAGCACCTTTCGCTTCCAGCCACTTGTCCATATTGTCCCTTGATTGCTTATAATCGTAGAAAGGCACACCGAAGCCGCAGGAGGTTTGCACCAACTCGATAGTAAAACTCAGATATTGTCTGGCGCTGGGAAAGTTTTCGAATAAAGTGGTCATCTTTTTCCATTCTTTGTCTCGGGGGTGAATGGCTAGGGCTTTTCCATATAGGCGCAATATTTTGGGATTGTCATCGAATGCGCAAAACATGATCGTCATGCGATCGTTTTGAAGTAAATGTGCTGCGGTTTCATTGCCACTGCCCGTGATGTTCAACCACACTATGTGATTCGAATCTATCACACGTAAAGAGTCGTAGCCCTTTGGTGATACGTTTATGGTACCTTTGTCAGCGGCTGTACCCACGAAGAATATTTTCTGATGCCGGATAAATTCTATGAGGTTTTCTGATAGTTTATCGTAGCGTTTCGCCATGGTTTCCTCCTTAGTCAGATTATTGGAAGAGTGAGTCTTATTGATAATTTGGCGTGAGCTCAATCAATAAATTAAGCGAACAGCTCTTACCGAGAAACCCGCAGTGTCTTGGCAGGCTCAGTCTTGGGCCTATCTAACTTAACCAGCTCTTCTTAGTTTTGCACGAGCCTCAATCAGGTAATGCAAATACATAGAGAGCGTTGCCATTGTTAGGGTGTCGAACATCCGGAGCAATGACGCGAGGTACTGTACGGGGACTCACTCCACGTGCACCCATAGCTGTAGTAACGGCAAGATATTGTTTACCATTTATAGCGAAGGTTACTGGGTGTCCCTGTACAGAGGTACCGAGTCTTGTTTCCCAGAGAATTTCGCCGTTCCGGGCATCGAAGGCACGAAATCGACGGTCGAGATCGCCAACGAACACTAGGTTGCCGGCCGTTGACATTGTTCCGGTCAGGAATGCAGCACGCTGCTCATAACTCCACGTTTGGGTCATCGTGTCGACATTGAATGCGGCGAGCTTCCCCATGTTTCCATTGGAGCCCGGCATCTCAAACCAGCGGCGATTGGCCGCGGTACCGCCAGCACCCTGTACTAATGGTACCTCACGCGCAGCGATTTCCAGACAAGACTGGCTCAGTGGCATGATCAGGTTGGCGGTTGGTTCATGATAAGTCATAGAGTGCCAGTCCTTGCCACCTGCTGTAGAAGGACAAACTGAAATCCATTGATCAATCTGGGCGTTCTGAATATCCTGTCGGTAGGTCACCTCACCTGTGTTTGGATCAATATTGGTGAAGGCATTTTGAAATACGGTTTCCACGTGGGATACAAAATCGCCACTGACACGATCGTGTTTCCAGAGAATGCCGTGTTTGCCAGTCGAAAATACATATTTGTCATCACCGCGATCGATTAATACCCGTTCAAAGACTTCGTCTAGGTCGAGCGCCTCCGCGGGCACGTGCTGGAAGTGCCAGCCGAGTTCACCATTATCGACGCTGACAGCTACGGTTGAATTTGTAAATAGACCGGCATCGTAGATCGACAATGAGCGGGAAGCCGGCATCCAGGGCTTTTGTTGTGCGGTGCCCCAGTACGTAAGATTCAGCTCGGGATCGTAGCTGCCAGTTATCCAGGTTTCACCGCCGGCGCGGAATAAATCATCGATGTTGCCCCATGTGTCGCCTCCTGGTTCACCCGATTCAGCCACTGTGTTAAACCGCCATTCCAGTTCTCCTGTATCAGCATTATGGGCACTGATAAAGCAGGGATCCTCAATGTAACGTGAACAACCCGCTAGGCCTTGAATTATTTTGCCGTCGGCAACAATAGGCCCGCTAGAATTTTCAAAGCCTTTGCTGTTGTCTGCGATCTGGGTTTCCCAAAGGGGCTCACCGGTGCGTGCATCCAGTGCTATGAGACGGGCATCAGTTGTTGCGTGGATAATCTTGTCGTTGTAGATCGCAATGTTGCGCATGTCCTCACTGTCTGCGGGGCCAGCGTGATGCTCCCAGATCAACTCTCCGGTCTCGCCATCCAGTGCCTGAATGATGTTGCTGGTGTTTATTAGATAAATAACGCCACTATAAACAAGCGGGGAAGGTTCGGAGTCTCCATCATGCATGCTCCATATCCATTCCAAACGCAAATCGTCTACATTTTGGGTGTTAATCTGATCCAGTGGGCTATAACTATGAGCATCATAGGTACGCCGGATCATCAGCCAGTCGGCTGGGTCGGGGTCTCGCAACATGGCATCGGTGACTGGCGTGAAATTTTCGACCGTACCTAATCGGATCACTCCAGTCGGTGATTCGGATTGCGGACCGCGTTGCTGTGCAATAAAAGCTCCTGCGCCAGGCACATTGGTTGCCAACGGATAATCTGCTTCCGAAGTTAGAGCCGGGTTACTATCAGCCACGCCATTGGAGCGCATGACGTAGGCGGTGATATTAAAATAATCCTCTGCGGTTATGCCTTCATTGTCACCGGGCGGCATATTTGCGCGAGTGTAATTGTAAAAATCGACAGGAGACTGTAATGCCCAGGTCGTAAAAAATGATTCGCCACTGATGATCGGGCCTACCGGGGTGCCTTCAAGGTTTTGGCCGTGGCAGGTTGAGCAACTGGTGTTATATGACTCTTCACCGGCATTGGCCTGATCAGCGAAATTTACGGTGGAAGTAGTGGCTGCTGCCGGAGCTGCATCTCCGCTGTTGTCCGGTTCTCTGTCACAAGCGGTCAGCACTAGGATTAGGGATAAACATGCTAATTTTTTTATTGTTTTCATTTTCCAGAACCTCTAGTTAGGTACTCTGTCCGTAAAGGGAAGAATTCACTGTGCTATGAATCAATCTGGTAACGAGAAGACGTAAATTGCATTACCCCATCTCGGATAGCTAATTTCAGTAGCAATGACACCTGGCACTGTTCGAGGACTGGTACCACCTAAGGCTGTAGTTACGGCGATATATTGTTTACCTTCAATAGCGAAGGAAACCGGGTGACCCTGCACAGAAGTGCCCAGCCGAGTTTCCCAGAGAATCTCACCAGTGCTGACGTCTAATGCCTTGAAGCGGCGGTCGAGGTCACCGACAAAAACCAGATCACCGCCAGTCGAGATGGTTCCGGTGTGTAAAGAGGCACGCTGTTGATGACTCCACACCTCTTCCATTGTGTCCACATCGTAAGCGCCAACCTTCCCAAGATTGCCATTAGTACCTGGCATTTCGAAGAATTTGCGACTGGCACCTACGCCGCCTCCGCCCTGTACCAATGCGATTTCCCGCGCAGCGTTCTCTAGGCAGGTCTGGCTAAGGGGAGCAATGATGAGCCCAGAAGGAGGGTGATAGCTCATGGAATGCCAGTCCTTTCCACCAGCGCTGCTCGGACAAGCTGAAGTCCATTCATTCAGTTGAGCGTTCTGGATATCTTCCCGGTAGGTGACTGCCCCTGTTTCGGGATCAATATCAGTAAAGGCGTTCTGGAAGACAGTTTCTTTGAATCCTATGAACTCACCGGTTATGCGATCATTCTTCCAGAGAATGCCGTGCTTTCCGATAGAAAATACAAATTTATCATCACCGCGATTGACTAGCACTCGTTCGAATACTTCATCTAGATCTAGTGCCTCCGCAGGTACATGTTGGAAATACCAGTCAAGTTGACCCGTATCGACGTTCACGGCAACCGTGGAATTTGTAAACAACCCAACGTCATAGATGGTCATGTGACGCGAGACCGGAACCCAGGGTTTCTGTTGAGCAGTACCCCAATAGGTCAGTCTTAGATCGGGGTCGTAACTGCCCGTTATCCAGGTTTCGCCACCGGCCCGGAACACATTATCTAGTCCTCCCCAGGTATCGCCGCCGGGTTCGTCCATCTCGGCAATTGTTTCAAATTGCCATAACAGTTCTCCTGTGTTGGCGTTGTAGGCACTGATGTAACAATCTTCAGGAATGTAGCGAGAGCAACCAGCGAGTCCATTGATAATTTTGCCATCAGCGACAATAGGACCGGAGGAATTGGAAAAGCCTTTGGTATTGTCAGCGATGGCGGTCTCCCATAGCTGTTCACCGGTTCGGGCATCTAGCGCAACCAATCTTGCGTCCGTAGTCGCCTGTATAATCTTGTCGTTGTACATGGCGATGTTGCGCATGTCCTGACGGTTAGCCGGTCCGGTCCAGTGTTCCCAGATGAGTTCACCGGTCTTACCGTCCAGCGCCTGGATCACATTTCCAGGATTGATAAGGTATACGATACCGTTGTAAACCAGTGGTGCGGGTTCGGAATCACCTTCGTGCATATTCCAGACCCATTCTAGTTGCAGATTTTTCACGGTCTCGGTATTAATTTGATCCAGAGGGCTGTAACTATGAGCGTAGAAGTTACGCCGCATCATCGGCCAGTCTGCTGGATTGGGATCACGCAGCATTGCGTCCGTTAGTGGGATAAAGGGAATAAAGTCTTCTGTATTCCCGTTCACAGTTAATCCCTCTGGCGGAGGTGGCTCAGAACGGTTTCGCTGGGCTACCATTCGTGAAATGTTATCTTCGATAACGAAGTCCGAGCTTGCCGATAGTGCTTCGGTAATTCCATCGACGCCATTTACCTGCAGCATGTGGGCAACAATGTTGAGGTAGTCCTCTTCAGTTATGCTTTCATTGCCACCCGGCGGCATATTCGCTTGGATATTTCCAAGTAACAGCGTAGGCGTTTGAGTCCCCCAACGTCGTACCCAGGAAAATCCCGATAGTAATGGCCCAAGTGTTGATCCCTCTAGGTTAGCGCCATGACAGATAGCGCAATTGGTTGCATAGGCCTCAGCGCCAGCTTCGACCTGCGAAGCGAAAGTGACTACTGGAGCCGCTGATTGTGTGGTCGAACCGGAAGTAGAGGATTCACCTCCACAGGCCGCCAAGCCAAGGCTTAATAATAAAGCGAGGCCAGGTCTTGTTACATCTACTAACAATTTCATTACTTCGGCCTCATTACTTAACTATCAAAGTGGCTTCTAAGAAAAATCCAACCACGCAACTCACCTGGTGCATTGTTTTCACTGTGTATCTGCACATAGAGTTCATTGTTGCGAAGTGCGGATACCTGTTCGTCGGTCAGTTCCAGTTCAGCACTGATGTTTCCATTTGGTGCAGCGGTAACTTCCAACCGATGAACGACCGGACCCGGCTGCGCTGGAGGGCCATTGTGAATGTGTCCCATAGTGGTTGCTGAACTCATACCGGAGAAATTGCCCTCGACTGATAAAGCATTGCCGTTAAGCGTCAGTATCACTTCCCCGCCCCCGGTGATATCAGTCACTGTCTGGGGGGTAGTGGGCATGGGTGACAATCTCGCGCGATAAACTTCTTGTGCCTGCACGCTCGTGCTTACGAGCGTAACACTCAAACTAAACAGAAAGAGACTGAATAAACGGCCGAGTTTCATAATTACCTCTTGGCTCTCGTTGTACTGGGAACGTAGGAAAGTACCACTAACGGTCCAAAATGGGAATGTGTGATCGGCTGCTTAGTGGCTTTATAGCGACCTTTGCCGGATTACGGTAGGCCCTGAATTAATCCCTTTCAGATCATTGGCAGCTGAAATTCTCTGCTATCCAGTTCTCTGGATTGTTCTGTTCGCTAGTTGGACCCGTATACGTCGCCTGTTGAGGATAAGCACAAATTGGTCGCTCGTTGTCCACACTGCCATTACTGCTGTGAGTAGCAATTATTGAACTAGGTGCTACATCGTTCTCTACCCAATCAACTAGGGGGGCGAGCTTGTCCCACGAATTTGGACCAGGACCACCGGCGCAATGACCCATGCCTGGGGCGAGAAATAATCGGGCATTCTCACTGGCGTCCGCAATACTACTCGAAAAAGTTATATTAACCATGTCATTAAAATAGTCGAGCGTGTCTTCAGCGACAATCAGGGTGTCCGACCAGCCATGATATATGATCAGTTTGCCACCGCGATCCTTAAGGAACTGAGTGAGATTGGGATCCTCGGCGTCGGTGATGGACTTCATTAGGTCTCCCTTACCGGAATAGAAGTCGTTGATATCATAGTCAATCCAGTGAAATTCAGGGAACACACCGTCGGTTCGAGGTTGGTACTGGTAATCGCGGACGTCCGGAATTGTGCGACCTGGATCTTGTTCGTAAAACAGGTAGTTCATGTGGTCACCAGCCACGCCCACCAATTTTGAAGGACCCATATTATTGCCACTGTATGGTATGTAGTAGCGAGCCCACTGAGTTTCCGAACCAAGTGCTTTACCTGGGTAGACGGAGTTGCCATTGTCATCGACCGGGCCAGTGTACAAATCTATGGTTGTTTGTAGTTGAGCCTCGGAGAAACATTCATCAGTGCTGGTTCCTTCGGAGCACATTAAATCATTTAAATCCCTTGACGGATCGAAATCGCAAGTTAAAGGATTATTGATTACGCCATCTGTGATTCCATCATTGGCGTCGCATTTTCCCATTACTTGTTCATGCAGAACTTCGATTAACTTAAGACTGTCGAACGAACCATCTGAGTTTGTATCTACTGCCAGGTTGCCGGCGAGATTGTCACGAAAGATGCGTTGTAGGTTCCATATACCCGCTGCATTCAGGGCCTGATACGCAAAAGCAGGAGCGCCAGCAACAATACCGTCGAAATCATTGGGAAAGCGCTGTGCTTCCATCAAGCCTTGACGCCCTCCTTGGGAGCAGCCTTCGAAATAAGAATATTCAGGCGCCTGGTTGTAGAATTGATTGACTAGATACTTACCGGCCATCACCGTCAGGTGAACGGCCCTATAGCCAAAATCGATCTCTGCTTGGCGATTGTTCCATGCGAATGATGCACCAGACTCGACGCTGTTATCATGACCCATGTTGCTGTTGGTTACGGCATAGCCTTCAGCGACGCGATGATTGGCATAGTCTAAATCACCGTCCTTGCCGCCATCTCCCCATTGTAGAAATCGGCCGTTCCAGTTTTCGGGCCAAGGCAACTGGGCATGGAAATGAATTGCCGGAGCTATGATGCCCCGCACGTAGCAGTAGGACTCTTCTGATAGCGGGTTGGACCGGATTCCAGCGGAGGTGATAGTAAGGTTTCGGGCATAGAGTAGCGCTTTGCAAGCCTGTTCCTGAGGCTGATCGGCTGGCTGAGCTAGTAGTGAGGGCGATCCGGAAACAAACGAAAGAAGAAAGACAATAGGGCTGTAAAACCGTAACATGGGAACACCTTTAGTTTTGTAGGTTGGCCTTTTGAATTCTAAGGTTCCACTCTATCATTGAATCCCATCTATAGTAAAAAACGTGTGTGGACGCTTTAACCTGATCGATAGTCCGGAAATTCAGTGGCTCTGCAAGGCACTGGGTATCAGCCTATTCCCCCAACATGAAAATCGCGACATTGCTCCCGGTAGCACCATTGCCATCGTGCACAACGTTAGCGAAGCGCGCCAGGTGTCGGATGCTATCTGGTGGTTATTGTTGAATCATGAAACTCTCAAACCAGACTATAAGTACGCCACTTTTAATTCCAGATACGATAAGTTGTTGCAGAAGAGATCGATTTCCTACCTTCCGTACCGTGAATCACGCTGCATCATCCCGGCCAGTGCTTTTATAGAAGGGCTAGGAGACAAAAAGACCTATCATAAGATTGAACTGCAGAACTCTGCCATTGCCTTTGGTGGCCTATATAAGGAGTATTTTAACCGAGAAACCGGAGAAGCCGTTTACTCGGCTTCGATTATCACGTTGCCGCCGTTGCTTCCGCAATGGAAGGAGATCCATCCCAATTCGATGCCACTTATGCTGGATTTCGAGGATGAGGAATTGGTAGCCAAGTGGTTGGATCCTAATTTCCACGAGGTTGAAGAATTTAAAAATCTACTGGTTAACCATGTGCAGAAGGACATGGTTATTACTAGAGTTGGCAGGCCCAGTAAGTGGAACCCTATTGCTGACAGTTTCATCATTAGAAGATAAAAACGGGATGAATCGCATGAACAAAAACAACGACAACAACAAGAACAATCGCTCAAGATTAAATCGAAGGGAATTTCTTTCCACTGCGGCGATACCCGTCGTTGCCGCTATGGTGCCAGGTAGCGTGACAGCCCAACAACCTGAATCAACGTCTTCGGGCAGCGGTCGAATTCGTATAGGTATAATCGGTGCCGGTTCTAACGTGCGTGCTGTTCAGATACCGGGCTTTAACCGTATTCCAGAATGCGAAGTGGTTGCCGTTGCCAACCGAAGTCTGGCATCGAGTCAAGCTGTGGCCGATGAGTTCGGAATCTCCAAGGCCTATTCTGACTGGGAACAATTGCTAGATGATGACGAGATTGATGCTGTTCTTATCGGGACCTGGCCTTATATGCACCGTGAATTAACGGTCGCTGCATTGGAAAGCGATAAACACGTACTTTGTCAGGCCCGTATGGCTAACGATGCGGAAGAGGCGAGGCAGATGCTGGTCGCGTCGCGTCGCTATCCCGGTCTCATTTCACAGTTGGTACCGACGTCGACAAGCTATGTAATCGACAATATTCTGAAAAAGCTGCTGGCAGAGGACTTTGTCGGTGAGGTGCTATCGGTAGAAGTGCAGCGCCTCCGACGCTCATTTGCTGACTACAATGGTGAGCTGGATTGGCGCCATAACAGCAAATATAGTGGTCTTAACGTGTTAAATCTCGGTTCAACCTATGAATCGATGATGCGGTGGTTCGGCCCTGGTGACAGAGTAATGGCGCAAACAAAAACCCATGTCCCAAGCCGGCGCGATGCCGGTGACAACTCGATAGCTGTTAACCTGCCAGATCACTTAGATGTACTTTACGAGATAGATAACGGAGCCCAAGTGCATATGCGTTTCAGTGAAACAGCCGGTTTATCTTCAGGTAATCAAACTTGGATACACGGAAGCGAAGGTACAATCTTCGTGGACAGTTCACTAAATGTGTTTGGAGGCAGGAGAGGAGAGACGGAATTGTCACCTATGGCAAATCCTATGCAGGAGCAAGCGGTCTATCGGGTTGAGGAAGAATTCATCAACGCCATTCTCGGGCGGGAAGAAATCGCTATGGCGAGATTTGAAACCGGGTTGCAGTACATGGAATTCACGGAGGCTGTGCACTTGAGTGCGCAATCAGGCGAGGAAATAGCTTTACCTTTCTAGGTGGCGAGCCAGAGCAATAGAGCACAGAGTAGTGAGATCAACTGGCTAACTCGGTCAGTGATAGCAAATAAAACCGGGTCTTCATCCAGTTTGCCTTCACGAGACTGTTTCCAAATGCGTACTAACAAGTAGAACAACAGCGGGCAGATTAACCAGAGGACAGTTGGTGAGCTGTAGAGACGTGTTGTGTCAGGGGCTGTAGTGTATAGCGCGAAGATTAACACGGCAAAAAGGCTGGAACTGCCGCCGATTAACGAGAGTAGCCCGATATGCTTTTCGGAATAAGCACGACCTTCTGTGTCCGTCTTGTTAGACTTTTCCAGATTAACCAGTTCTGTAACACGTTTCATCATGCCTAGTCCCAAAAACAGGAACAGGGAAAATGCGATTAAAAAGATAGTGGTACTTATCGAAACGGCGGCAGCGCCCGCCACTATCCGCATTGTGTAGAGAGTAGCTAGGGTAACCACATCGATTAAAAAGAGCTTTTTTAAAAAGAAGCTATAAAAAGAAGTAAAAACCCAGTACAGCAGAAGTATTTCTAGGAAACTCCTGGGAAGCAGATATCCTACCGCGAATGCGGACAAAAGGAGCGCAGGCACCGCCAGGAAGCCAACCGATAGCGATAACTCTCCTGAGGCAAAGGGACGCGTGTGTTTGCTGTGGTGTTGGCGGTCGCTATTCAAGTCCAGCATGTCATTGAGCAGGTAGACACCTGAGGCACAGAGGCTGAAGCTAAGAAATCCAACTGTTGCCTGAAATAAAAAAATTGGTTCGTTGATGCGATGTGCTAGTAATAGCGGCACGAATAGCAGCAGGTTCTTGAGCCATTGGTGTGGTCGCATGGCCTGCCATAATTTCTGCGGTATTGGTGCGGGGGTATCGAATCGCAGCACTGTGGCGTTGTCTTCTTGTAGTCTTCGCGCCATCGACTCGTGGCAATTAACCATGACCACCTCTTGTGCATGACTCCAGATTGGCAAGTCAGCGCTGGAATTTCCGGCATAGGCAAAAGCGCCCTTATTTAGCTCCCTGATTTTCTTCAGTTTATTCTCAGCTTTTAGATTGACTTGGTCGCAGGTGCCAAAGGTGTTATCGAACAATTGGAAATGACTACCGACTTTGCTGACTAGTTTTTGGTTTGAGGCGGAAATAAGAGTTATAGGCCGACCTCTATCTTTTTCTTGCTTAAGAAAGCAGTAAAACTCCTGGTTGACAGGTAAATTATCCAGTTGCATATCGATGCGTTGGGCGACTTGTTGCTTAAGGTAAGGACGACCACGTACAAGCCAGACCGGAATTAACAACAAATAAATAAAGTTTTTTCTTATGAGTAAAAGCATAGACTCAAGTGTTATATCAGACTTGAGCAGAGTGCCATCGAGGTCGACGAACAGAGGGAGGCTGGAGACAAAATGTGTCACTAGAACTTGATACGCTTAAACAGTAATTCTGGGATAGAGCGCAAGACCGCCATTATGATGCGCCAGTAGCTTGGCACATAAACCGTGTGGCTCTTACTGTCGATACTGTTGACTATTTTGGTTGCTACTAATTCCGGGGCCGTCCAGAGCAGGCCTTTCTTGAAGTGTGCTGTCATAGGGGAATCCACGAGGCCCGGGCGAATATCAACTACGTGAACATTAAAAGGATGTAATTTGCCGCGTAAGCCCTGCAAGTATGTCGAAACCATGGACTTGGCAGCACCATAGACGAAATTAGGTTGCCGGCCTCGATCACCTGCCACCGAGGTAATCACTGCTAGGATGCCATGTCGCTGATCTTTCAATTTTCTGGCCAACAAAGTAAGAAGGGAAACCACGCTGAGTCCGTTTATGGTGATTTCCTTTTCTGCTATTTCGTAATCTAATTCACAAGCTTCCTGATCCGGCAGGGAACCGTGGCAGATTAGAGCAACATCGATGTGTTGCAGAAAATCATAGGCTTGTTCAATGGCGTCCTCGTGTTCCTTCTGCTTGGTTACGTCGAGTACCCGCCGTCCGACGGGACCGGTGCTTCGTATTTGCAGATCGCACATTAATTCTTGCAAGCGTTCTTCGTTGCGTCCGATGATAAACAGTTCCGCGTTGCGGTCCGCATACAGTCGAGCTGTCGCTTTTGCGATCGCGGAGGTGGCGCCTATGACAAGTACTTTCATGCCGATTCATATTGCTCTCGGTTTAGACCGAGGCACGGGTCCCGATCTAGGTAATTTGCATTGTATACATGGGTGTCAGGTTAATCCTATTCGCCGGGACTGTAATGATGTAAAAACGGTTGAAGGATCGATGCGGTCTTTAATTTTTCGAAACTCCTCCCATTCAGGATAGCCCGCCTTAAATGTTTCCTCACTCATTCGAGCATCTTTGGCTAGATAGAGGCGGCCTCCATAATCAATGACAACTGAGTCCAATTCATCTAATAGAGGGAACAAAGTTTTTTCCTGCTTGAAGTCTAAGGTCAAGGTGTATCCTTCTATCGGGAATGACAATAGATTTCTATTTGCTCCCCCAAATTTTTTCAGTACTGCAAGGAACGACCCCTTTCCCGCCCGAGACACTCTTTTGAGTATTTCAGTCAGTCCTTCGAGTGCAATACTATCCGGCAGAACGAACTGGTATTGTAGAAATCCCCTCGCTCCGTAAAGGCGATTCCAGTTGCCAATGTTGTCTAGCGGGAAGAAATAGGCATCGTAGTTTATCGTGGATTTTTCGCTACTCTTTTTATACATATTGTAGAGAAAGCTGTTAAAAACGCGCATCGTAGACTTGTTCAACAGAAAAGAGGGAGTACTGAAAGGGACCGAAGGTCCTCGCCGGCTCCTATATTTTAAGTCGCCTTCCTCGATATGCTCGCCTACGTGCAGCACGGATCTTCCCAGAGATTTACCTGCAGACAGACAATCCAGCCACGCCACGGAATACTTTTTGTCGTTGTGTTCTTCGATCAGTTCAAAGCAGTGCTCGAGATTTCTAGCTGGAAGTGATCTCCGGTTAATTAGGACGCTTTTAACCGTATCAAAACGTAGGGTAGCATCAAGGATCACGCCGGTCAGACCCATGCCGCCGCAGGTTGCGTGAAAGAGCTCGCTGTTATCAGTGGGGCTACAACGAAGAACCTCCCCAGAAGCAATAGCTAGCGTTAGCTCGTGTACATGGTCGCAGAAAGAGCCGTCGCAATGATGATTCTTGCCATGTATATCTGCTGCGATAGCCCCTCCAACCGTGACAAACTTGGTGCCCGGCAAGACTGGTAGGAACCAACCTTTAGGAATGCACATTTTTAGTATTTGATCGAGAGTGATGCCGGCGCCACACTGAAGTTTGGTATTGAATTCATCCACTGCAATAAAATTGTCTAAAAACCGAGTGCTGACTACATTCTCTGCCAGTGCGCTGTCACCATAACTTTTTCCGGCCCCACGCGGAATGCATAACAGTTTGGATTCCTTTCGACAAAGTATTTTCTGTAACGCATCCGAGTTGATGGGTTCCAGTACTTTCGCATTGACCCGCGGAAAGCGTCCCCAGCCATTCAATTCCATCAAGATTCCTGTTCCAAAAAAACGTAGCGTTTGTCTAGGTGATACTTTACTACATATCCGATGGACAATCCGATGATGGCACCGAGGTAACGAGCCAGTTTAGTGTCGAAGAGGTAGTCAAAAACTAGTTCGAAACCCCAAAAAATTGAAGTGGTTAGTATTCCGGTCAGACCGTAAATCAAAAACTTGAGCAGGTTTTCGCGTTGGGAGCTGGTTTCAAAGGTGAAGATATAATGCTTATCCAACAGGTACTTGCTTACCCAGCCTACGACTGTGCCAGCGACCATCGCAATAATTAAAGCAGAAACCCCGACATACAAATGAAGGAAAAATTCCTGGGTCAGAAGATTCGCCAATGTGGCAAAAACCGCAAATAAAGAGTATTTCAATGCTAGGTTTGCGACCATCATAATGTTCAAATTATCGGCCACTTAGGTGGGACTGTGATGTGTCTGCGTGCCTGTAGCTTGTATAATCTTTTTCTTTGACCATCATTAGCGAGCTATGACTGACCTCAGATCCTTTGCCATTAATCTTGCCCGGGAAGCCGGGCAGCTCATCGTCCATTATCGCAACACTGAGAGAGTGAAACACGAATTCAAAAATGAGTTGGAGATGGTAACTAATGCTGATCTTGAAGCCGACCAACTCATTCGCAAAGGCATCACGGAAACATTTCCCGATCACTTATTATTATCAGAAGAATCATCGCCTGACCTAGGTAATCTAGAAACACTGGACGCGCCAGTATGGATCGTGGATCCCATTGATGGCACTGTGAATTATGCACACGGGCATAATCACTCAGCTGTGTCGATTGCATATTCTGAAGATAAACAGATAAGAATCGGTGTCGTATTTAATCCTTTTACCAATGAAATGTGGGTAGGTGAGAAAGGCAAAGGGGCATTTCTTAACGGAGAATCGATTCGCGTGGCCGAGGAAAAAGAACTATTTAGGGCTATCATTGCGACAGGTTTCCCCTACGAGAAATCAGAGCTTAATATCATGATAAGGAGAATCGAAGCGGTGCTGAAAACTTGTGCTGACATTCGCCGGAATGGATCAGCTGCACTAGACATCTGTTGGGTAGCGTGTGGACGTCTAGATGGTTACTATGAAAGCCTCAGCGTATGGGATTTTGCAGCGGCGCGTCTAATTGCTCTTGAGGCGGGAGCAGAATGTGGACATTTCGGATTAGTTCCCGATGGTGCCGATCCACAGTTTTATGACCGCAATCTGTTGATTGCCAACCCAGCGATTTACCCCAAATTGCGGGCATTATTACGAGATGCCGATAGTCAGATAGATCCGTAATATCATTGAGTTAAGCCAAGGTATCTTTGCGGTAGGCCGATTCAGTAATTATTGACTGCCTAGGCATTAGCTCGTAGGCTTGGGAATCAAGAATTTAGTTCTGATTAGGCTATCTGTTCTGGGTACCCTGATTTGTCGGCAGGCCATGTAAAATGAGGCCTACAGAGAATAGATACATAGTATTAAGGAGAGTCACGTGAAGAAAGTAAGCATTTTTTGTATTTCCTTGTTGCTTGTTCCTGTTTTCGGCAGTGCGCAAGAAAGAGTGGGGGATTTTTCACTGCTGGACCAAGAAGGTTATCACCATAGCATGAGCTGGTACGATGACCATGCAGCCATAGCATTGCTCGTTCAGGCCAATGGCAGTGATGCTGTCGCTGGCGTACTAAATGACTTTGATTCGCTAAAATCTGATTATAGCAGCCAGGGCATCGAATTCATGATGATCAACCCAATGGGCAATCTTAACCGCGAGGCGGTTAAGATTCAGGTAGAGGAATATGGGGTTGATGTTCCTGTCCTTATGGATGATGCCCGAGTTATTTCAGAAGCGTTGGGTATATCTCAGGTCGGCGAAGTCCTTCTTTTTGATCCAAAGAAATTCACTGTTTTGTACAAAGGACCTGTGTCTAGCGCAGAGCAGGCTATCAAAGAAATCCTGGCTGGTGATGAAATAGGCAATTCACTGGTCGCGTTTTCTGGCGAACCTGTGACATATCCACAAGAATTGGCTGTTTCTTATTCGGAAGATGTGGCACCAGTAATAGCAGAGCAATGCGCAACTTGCCATCGAGACGGGGGAGTGGCGCCGTTTGCCATGGATAGCCACACTATGGTCCAGGGCTGGTCTCCCATGATTCGTGAAGTGTTGATGACGCGTCGCATGCCTCCGGGCCAAATCGATGGTCACATTGGTGAATTCATTAATGACCGCCTGGTTGATGATCAGGATATTCGCAACATCATAGCTTGGGTGGACGCTGGCGCTCCCATAGACGGAGAAGCAGATCTCCTTGCTGAGCTCACCTGGCCTGAATCCAAGTGGGCTTTTGGTGAGCCCGATATTGTTCTCGATATCCCGGCCACTACGGTTCCTGCTACTGGGAATGGGGTTTTCGTGAACACAGAAGTGTTATTTGATATTCCAACGGACCGTTGGGTACGAGGCAGTCAGATTATTCCCGGGGACCGATCGGTACTTCACCATACAGTTAACGATCTGCAGTTTCCTGAAGAAATTGGGCAGCAGCGTCGTTTTCTCGGTAGCAGTAGTCCTGACAAAGCTGATATTACTGCCTACATCCCAGGAGATTCTCCGGATTTAGCTCCTCCTAATACGGGTGGGTTACTTAAGGCTGGTTCACTTCTTAGGTTGAACATGCACTACACGCCTAATGGTCGTGAAACAGTAGACAGAAGTCAGGTAGGAGTTTGGTTCTATCCGGAGGGTGAAGTACCGGAAGAACGAATGTCAGGGAACTGCGCTTGTGTATTCCCAAATACTTGGACAACTATCCCCGCGCATGATCCGGCTTTTGAGCAAACCGCCAATATAGTCATCAGGGAGGATGCGCACATACATAGTTTTCTACCTCACATGCATTTTCGTGGGAAGAGGATGCGTTTCTTCGCAGACTATCCAGACGGTTCTACGGAAGAACTAATTAATGTCGCCAAATACAACTATAATTGGCAGCTCAGCTATACGTATGAGGAGCCAAAATTTGTCCCCGGCGGAACGAAGATTACAGTTGTAGCGGCATGGGATAATTCTTCACAGAACCCAAGTAATCCGAACCCAGATCGTAACGTAGACTGGGGCAATGAAAGTTGGGATGAGATGTTTTTTGGCGTTGTTAACTGGAAGAATATTGATCAGGGCGGTGAGGACTAGTTAAGAAACAAACTAACCAGTTAACGAATACAAGGAACCCGATCGTTTGTGAAAAACGGTCGGGTTTTTTATTGCCCAGAACTGATTATAAGCTGGCCGATATCTATCTAGATGATGCTAAAAAATTTGTTGATAAAGCCTAAAAGCAAACTCTATGTTTGCCTCTATAAAATTTCGAAAATATCGTAAGCAACTTTGCCCTCGATCTGCTTGCTCTTGCCGACACAAACGATATGGTTTAGCCAATCATATTTCTCAGAGGCGGTATTAAACACCGGTGTTACTCGCCAGTACAGGCCATTGTCATTGCGTGCGACGACACCTTTGTAGGTCATATAAATAACGGCACCATCGTCGGTGTCCAGCGTAATACGCACATCCAGGCTACTGTGTCCGGACACCTGAGTGATCCAGTCCGCGCCCCCATCGCGCACGGTTCCTTTCACGCGAGGACCAGAGAAGGAGCCGCCGGTGACAGGCGCGATTCTTGTGTGACCTGCATCCAGCTGGTCTGCTACATCCAGGGCTAGTTCCATAAGGTAGGTAGATTCCAGCTGGCCGGCTGGGGTTTGGGCTGATGCCATCTTGTTTGCTCCTAGTGTACCAAGTGTTGCCGCCATCAAGGCGACAGCGCTGGTCTTATTGAAATCTCTTCTGTTCAATGTTTTCTTGTTATAAGTCATTGTGTTCCTCCGCCAAAAAAGTTGGGAATCCAAGGAAGGTTCCTTGAATGTTGTTCTTATGGAATACCTTCGTCAATAGATTATTTATTGTAGCGTTAATTGGCTACCAATCTGTCGGTCAAAGGAACTAAAGTTGTTGCTTTAGGCCTCTGGAGGCCACTATCAAATTGGGTTTAACTTTTTATCGAAGCGTTTCAAGATCGTCGGTAGATATAATAAATCCAGTATCAGGGCTAAAACCACGATTGGCACCAGCAGTTTTGCTGCCTGTTGAAAATAAATGGTGTTCGCACCAATGAGCATAGTAACCCCCAGTGCCAGAACTAGTGTTGTGATGGTTAACGCGGGGCCCGCCACCCGGATGGCTTGGTTTATGGAATGGGTCTTACCGAAGCCATTACGACGACCTTCTAAATAATGGCTCAAAATATGCACCGTATCGTCTACTACCAGACCAATACTGATACTGAACAACATCATCACGAAAGGATCCAACTGCCCGACAAATAGTGCCCAGATGCCGAAGACGATAGTAGCCGGCAATAGGTTAGGTAAAACGCTCAATATACCAAAGTAGGCACTGCGTAACCCGATCATCAAACTCATGGTGATTAGCAATAGGCTCAGACAATAGCCTTGGAGCAACTCTATGGTAACCAACTCATCCATGCGGGCGAATAAAAGTATGCCGCTACCATGAATAAGTGTGAGTTCAGGGAAATCTTTATTGAACTTATCCGTTATTCGTAAATCCAGATCAATCAATTCCTGGTTCGACATTGGAGTGGAATTTACGAAGAAAGTCATGAGTGAATTGTCGCGGTTAAGAAAGTTGGAAAGCGAAAAATCTTCCGACTCTACTAGACGATAGGCGTTCAGGTAATTGGTAACGCTCTCAGCTGTATCCGGGATGCGAAAGAACTCTTGGTTGTTTCTATTCGCGACGCGTCCGACAGTTTTTACTATCTCTACTACACTCGCTACCGATTCAATATTGTGCTGACTGGAAAGCCAGTCAATGAACGTATTCAATTCTCGCAGGAATTCCGGCTGGATGGCACTATCTTTGACCCCAAGATCAATGCCATAAGTCAGGGCTGGGCCGCGGTTTGTCTTCTCAGTAACTACATCGTAGTACTGTCTGATATCGGAATCGGCAGCAATAAAATCTAGGCGGTTAAAGTTAGTCTCATTCTTCGGTAGTAAAAGTAATGTAACTAACGCTATACCACTGCAGAACCAGAATATGAATTTGTCCCGGCGTTCGGTAAGGTCGATCAGTTTCTGCAAGTAGTTCTGTAGGAAAGGTGGACGTTCAGTTGTAGACTTTGATAGTGATCGGGATGCGCGAATTAACAGTGCGGGTAACAGAGCAAGCGTAAGCAGGTAAGCGAAAACAATGCCTATTGCCACGATGCGGCCAAAATCCTGGATCGCAGGTGAAGAACACATATTTAGGGAGGAAAAGCCAATAGCGGTGGTTAAGGCTGCCAGAGAGATTGGTTGAAAATTGCAGGCTACGCTGTACCGCATTGCCTCTGGTCTGGAATCGGTTTTATGCAGAGCTTGCGTGTAAATGGAAATGATGTGCACGCTGTTCGCGACGGAGATTATGACTACTACCAGAGGGGCAATAACAGAAATATTATTGAAGGAAAACCCTAGATAACCAAGCGCTCCTATAGTGCAAAGGATTGTGAAGATCGTATGAGTCAGAATGCAAATACCAAGTGCGGCCGATCTGAAGCAATAACAAATTGTTAGCACACAGATTAGTATGGTGATTGGCATCAATGCCGTAAGATCATCAACCATAGCCTGCTGACTGGATTTCTCTAGCAACACGTCGGCGTTGGCCTGAATAGACACCGCGGGATGCTCAGCCCGCATTTCGTCCCTTAGCGCTATGACAGCATCCGCGATTTCAAGGCGTTGGGTACTGCTGGCCTCTCTGGCGTCAAGATTAACGATCGCGAAGCTCAGTTCACCATTAGAGGATAAAAGGTTAGCCGTGAGCAGTCGGTTTGTAACTGCTTCCTCTAATAGAGCGTCCAAAGCTACTTGTGTGTACTCGGCAATTGGTTGTGAAAATAGCTTGCGCTGTGTTTCCGGATGCACGTAATCAATTAGGGAAATGATGCTAGTGGCAAAAGGCAATTCTTTGTAACGAGCTTCCAGATTTTGAATTGCCTCGAGAATGGATGGTGTAAAGACATGCTTTTCATTATCGGCTACAAAGGCAAAATGAACTTCAACCGGCATCTGAAATTCGTTATCCAGTGTTTCGAGTTCGTTAAGGTAAGGATCGCTGCGTGCAAGCAGTGCGTTTAGTGAAGTGTCGAAACTAGTTCGCAAAATGCCGGTGGCCAGCAAGATGGTCAATAGGCTTGCCAGAACAAACAGGGGTTTTCGTTTAACGACGGTGAAATCGGCAACAAGGTTTGCTATGGAATTGTATGAGGTACTTTCCAAGGGCTATCTCATTGCAAAGATGGGAATTTTTGGCGATGGGTTATCTAATTTCTCGAGTCAAAGCTTATTGACCGAAATAGAACGGGTTTGCTGCTTTCTTCGTATTAAGAGCACCATGTAATTCAGCAAGCTTTCTGAGAGCTTGTAAAAACCCAGGATTGTCTAGGGCAAGTTGAGCCATCTCAGCCTCCATTGCGAGAGTCTGTTGACGCACCTCTCCCTTGACTCCGGATAAGCTAAGCCGCGTGTCGATGCCCTTTAATTGGTTTTGAGCGTTTTCAGCTTCGGCTTCTCTTAGATAAGCAGCCATGCAGCTGCGTCGTTTAAAATGAGAGCCAGTGTAGACTTCCCGAGTGCACTTAACATCAAAGTCATCATTGGTGTTCAGTTCATTGAAAAGGCCATACACCTCCTCTTCAGCAGCTTCAATCTCCAGACGCAGGGTAAAGAAGGATCTCTCGCCTAATACGGTGATTTCTTCGATTGGTCGGGTTTGGGCATCTTGCTCTTTTGAAGCTGAAGATCCCGTATCCTGAGTTTGCGCGGTTGAAAAGGTAATTCCCATTAGAGAAGAGATGATACCTATTACGCGCAAAACCCGACTCATGGGGAAATTCCTTGAAGAGCTTATTTAATACTTCTTATTGGATACTGATGCAATAAGTAGGTAGCGAGGCCCTATATAAAAAAATACGCCTTGCGTTCGCTTTATATTTGTACTTATTTAGTTATCGAAGAACGCCACCAGGCAGCCCTTGGAATCCGGTATATCATCCATGTCCACCGTACCCCCGGCCATGATGGTATCAAGGGCATTTTTCAGGTAGTGCTCGCTGGCACTTACCCGCTGAGTTTCATAACCGACCTGGTCGTTAATAGGGCCACGAAATAGTACTTGCTGTGTATGGGGATTGACAATGAAAACCTCAGCAGTTCGCTCAACGCCAAGAGCTCTGGCAAGTTTTTGGCCTTCGTCTTTCATAATCGGGAAGTCGATCCCAAACTCTTCAGCTTCCTTAGCGATACGTGGAAGATTGTCCTGAATGTTGGAGTTAAACATACTGAATCCGATGTTTTTGTCCGTGTATCCATCCCTTACTATGCGGTAGTTAGGTAGGGCGATGCGGGCAATTGGACAGCCCACTCCATGAACGTAAAAGACCACGTAGTCGTATTTTTTATAATGCTCGAGGTTATGAATGGCTCCCAAATGATCAGTGAGTTCAAAATCAGGAATAGATTGGAGCCACTCATCAGCTAACGCCGACATTGACGCAAACGTCAAAGCGCATGAAATGAATAACTCACCTAGTAATTTCATCTTAAGGCTGCTCCGCTCCGTCTCTTTTTTCGCTGGTATCTGAGTGATTTTCCAAGAGTCTCATATTAACAAGTATAAAATTGTAATCCCAGTTAACAGGTGCTCGGTGTTACAGAAAGTTGCACAAAGGTTCTCAGCTTGCAGAGTTAGAGAAAAATATCACAATATCAGTGAGTTGGGTTTTTCCAAGAGAAAATATTTAGTTACTGAAAATGCGAAAAGCCGGATTTGTATGGTCTTGGTCGGATCGTTTATTAGCTCAGATCTCGAGAGTTAAAGACAGAGCTCCCATTTACTTTACCGGAGTCTCCTGCCTGCGCCAGATTAGGCTAAATACGAAAAAAGGCCGAATAGGCGCCGGATAGCCATACTCAGGCCGGTCATTAGACGGCAGACAGAGAATCGTAATATTGTGTCCACTAAAGTATAGTGGCTGCTCTGTAAGTCCTGCGAAATCGGAATCTTGTAGAACAATATGTTATCCACCTTGGCCAAGCGCTATAGCGATATTGTGTTTGGCAATCCAACCATAGTTATTTCTTTCTTATTGCTGTTTGTGGTCTTCTTTGCGTGGCATGCCCAGAATTTTCGATTGGACGCATCAGCTGACTCGTTACTTTTGGCAGACGATCCCGATCTTGAGTTTTCCCGACAGATCAGTACCCGCTACGGTGTGCGAGATTCAGTTCTGGTGGCTTATACGCCAGAAGGCGACCTCTTCGCTCGTGATGAATTGAGTCGCTTGGATGAATTGCGGAACGATTTACTGGCGATCGCTCGGGTCGAAGCGGTGGACAGTATTCTGAATGCGCCGCTGTTCGGTGATACCCCACTGACAGCAATTTCAGAAGATTATTTGACGATCATGGATGGGGAACAAGATCTTGCGCTAGCCCGCGAAGAAATCATCAATAGCCCGATCTTTCGCAATGCATTGGTGAGCCCCGATGGTGAGACTACGAGTCTGCTCGTGAGTTTCTCCATCGATGAAACGTTACAAACGCTCGTTAACAGACGAACAGAGCTGAGAAACCTGGCTCGGCGCGGAGAGATTAACGCTGATGATGCGCTTGAGCTGAGTGAAGTCGAAGCGGACTTTGATGAGTACAGTGTCGTTGCTGCCGACCGACAGCACCAAATCATCGAAACTATTCGCAACACATTGGACAATTACCGCGACGGTGCCCAGATCTACCTGGGGGGTGCGCCCATGATTGCCGACGACCTAGTGACTTTCGTGCAGGGCGATCTGAGGACTTTTAGCTTGGCTGTAGTTGCACTAATTATCTTTGCGCTGGGCCTGATTTTTCGAAAGGCGCGCTGGGTGGCGATACCACTCGGCTGCTGCGCGGTAGCTGGCATCATAATGGTCGGCATTTTGGGCCTTATGGATTGGCGTGTCACTGTGGTTTCTTCCAATTTCATTTCCCTGTTACTTATTATCACTATCTCACTAACTGTTCACCTGATGGTGCGGTATCGTGAGCTAAGGGCAACGCGTCACTTCAGTAACCACGATAAACTGTTGAGACATGCCGTGTTGAGTATGTTTCGGCCTTGTCTTTATACAGCGCTTACTACAGCTGTGGCTTTTGGCTCACTGGTTGTCAGCGGCATTCTCCCCATCATTACTTTTGGCTGGATGATGATGATGGGTGTGGCCACGGCGCTGATAGTAGCATTCACTCTCTTTCCTTCAGTAATGAAATCTCTCAAAGTCGATGACACTCAGCTGTCAGGTGGTTTGCGGCTGAATCTGACCGCCGCACTAGCCAACATTACCGACGCGCTCAAGGGGAGAGTCTTTATTATTTATATCCTGGTGCTGGTGTTCAGTCTGGTTGGATTGACCCGCTTAAGGGTGGAAAACAGTTTCATCGACTACTTTCGTCAGAGCACGGAGATTTATCAGGGCATGTCCCTTTTTGATGACAAGCTTGGCGGTACTCTCTCGTTCGATGTTGTGGTTGATCTGCCTGACACTGAAGACGGGTTCGATGGTGGTTTTGAAGATGATTTTGGGGGATTCGATGATGGCTTTGAAGATTTTAGCGATGGCCCTACAGATAATAATGCTTACTGGTTCACAGCTCCAAAGATGGACCAGGTAAAAGCCATACACGAATTCCTGGATGCAGATCCACAAACCGGTAAGGTGCTTTCATTCGGGGCGGTAATCCAACTTGCAGAAAAGCTTAATGCTAATCAACCCATAGATGGATTGTTATGGGCCTTGCTTTACAGTCGCATTCCGGAAACATTGAAAGAAACCGTATTAAACCCGTTTGTTTCAATCGAAGAGAACCAACTGCGCTACAACGTTCGGGTGATAGAGTCAGCAGAGGATCTGAACCGTAACGAATTGCTGCGACGTATTGAAGCAGGAGTGGAGGAAGAATTCGGATTGGAGGATGAGCAGGTCAGATTAACCGGTATCTTAGTGATGTACGACAATGTGTTACAGAGCTTATTTCGATCGCAGATCCTCACCTTGGGTGTGGTAATGTTTGCCATCATGCTAATGTTCCTGACATTGTTCCGGTCGTTAACGATAGCCGTGATTTGTATTATTCCTAATGCCATTGCTGCTGCCTTCGTGCTCGGTATCATGGGCTGGCTCAACATACCGCTTGATATCATGACTATTACCATTGCTGCTGTCTCAGTAGGAATCGGAGTGGATAACACGATTCACTATATGCACCGCTTCAGGCGTGAGTACTCCCGGTTTGGTAACTATCGAGAAACGATGTTTTTCTGCCATAACAGTATTGGCCGAGCTATGTATTTTACTTCCATGACGATTGTTGCCGGGTTTTCAATCTTGGCGCTGTCAAATTTTATTCCGACCATCGTGTTCGGCTTGCTTACGAGTCTCGCAATGGTGGTGGCGCTCATTGGATCCTTGACCCTGCTTCCACAGTTGTTGATTACTTTTAAACCACTCGGGCCGGAAATTCTTGAACCGAGATTGCCCCATGCAGCCTAGGTCTAAACAAATCAATTCTGTTGTGGGGAGAAGGAGGTCCGCAAGGCTTGAAATAGCGTCTTGTAGTGTTTTATGCTGCCTGACCGCTATCCTGATGTCTTTTTAAAATGGAATGTGAAGGGAATTCTTAATGAGGTATCTATCTATTGGTTGCGCCTTGCTGGTTATTGTTAGTTTAACCGGTTGTGGTGAAAATGAATCAATGCCCCAAGAGCTGGCCGTAGTCCAGACTTTTATGCAAGATCAGGAAGCTCTTAATCGAGGTCGGGGATTGTTCATTGGGGCTTGTGCTGGTTACTGTCATAAAACGACGCCGGAAGCGACAGATGCGGTGTTCCTGTTTGATTGCGAGTGGAAGCATGGTAGCAGCGATCAGGAAATTTTTGATACGGTTACAATCGGAGTTCCCAACACACGTATGGTGGGTTTCGGATCTAATTTTCCGGAAGGTGACGATGATTTATGGAAAATCATCGCCTACCTGCGCATAAATCAACAGCCATGCAGTTAAACCTTGCTAGGCCACCACTTATAAAACAGTAGATGGAAGCTAATATGTCAGACGAAGATAACAAAGAACCCAAATCATCTGGGCGTTCAGGGTTCCTGGATGAAAAACTCTTTAAGTCCCGTGCCATAACAATCTTTGGTGAGATCAACGACAACGTTGCTCGCTCTGTAACTGAACGATTGCTCGCGCTGGCCGCCGCCAATGACGATCCGATAATGATTTATATCAGTTCACCTGGCGGACACGTGGAATCGGGTGATGTTGTCTATGACATGATTAACTTTATAAAACCCGAGGTTAAGGTCATTGGAACTGGCTGGGTAGCTAGCGCCGCAACCACCATCTTTCTAGCGGCCAAGAAGAAAAACAGGTTTGCACTGCCGAATACCCGCTTTCTGGTACATCAACCTTCCGGGGGTTCCCGCGGCGATGCCACCGATATCGCGATCCAGGCCGAACAGATCGTAAAGATGAAAGCTCGCATCAATCAGTTGATTGCTGATGAGACGGGTCAATCTCTGGAGCGGGTAGCTGAAGACACGGACAGAGATTATTGGATGAGTGTGGAAGAAGCTATCGATTACGGCATTGTAGGCAAAGTGGTCAAATCCAGCAAAGAGATATAAATAGAGTCACGGATCCACCACTTTTCTGAATACTGCCCGGCGGCCCTTTGACAGTGCGCATACAACCATGAATTCTGGAATGCAGGTCGATGCGGTTACGATTGCTATGTTGGGTTCAATTAATTCCGCCTTTATGATTCCAGTGGCTCCGGAGTATTCCACTTCAATCTGAGCCATTTTGCCATCGACTTCTCCATCCTGGTTAGTCCAAATGAACCCTAGAGATTCGACTTGAGTTACTCTCATAGTATTGTTTTCGACTGATATCTCGATCTGAAAGAATGTGCCGTCGGCGATCCAGTTCCCGCTCCATTGCTGGGCGGATTCATCTTGGGCGAAAGCAGATACACTCTTTGTCAAGAAGCTCGTTAATAAGAATACCCAAGCAGTTCGCTTATACAAGACTTAAACCTATGCCGAACAATTCTCCATGATAGACACCGACAACCCAATACAAGATAAGACCGATAAAAATGGAAATAATATCCCAAAGGAGAGATGGTTCTTTTATGACGGGGCTCTGTGTAAGGCTAAGTGCTATAAACTTAAAACAGCCCCATACGGCAAAAGTACCAAAAAGGAGTATTGATGCGAGGTCTCCGTTAGACCAAAGATGGGCAAACCCCCAAAGGGTTACTCCCAACACCATGGGATTACGAAGCTGTTTTTTCATGTAAGAGGTGGGTGTATTGCCAGCGACAACTAAGACAAATGCTGGAATCATCAGGACATGACTGATAAAGCGTAGCTGAAAAATCGGTTGCCACACCATGGAGAATGGAGCGCTAGCTTTACCCCAAACAATCAAACCGATGGAAATAAGGCTTACTATAGAATAGAGGCCTAAATAGGCAGTCTGTGATGGCAGTTTCCGGATAACCTTATCCCGCAAACCCAACTCACGCAATGAGTGAGGTATAAAGAACAGCGTCAGACCGGATACTAGGATCAGCACGAGATTTCGTCGTTATTGCCAAGAAACAAAGCACAGTTTAGCACGCCCTGAAACCATTAAAAGCCCTGTAAGACCCAAATGATGCAGGATTCGGAGGTATAGTAAGTTTCATGTGAGACTTGACAGATAATTAATTAAATGTTTAATTAATTATCTGCAAAAAATAAACCCTTTAATGATGATGCGACACAACATATGACAACTAGACCAATACGCGGTAATCCGGGCCGCCCAAGTGGTGCTGGGAAGGATCAAGTGCGTTCTGATTTACTGAATGCTGCTCGTCGGCATTTTTTGTCGCGGGATTTTAAGGCAGTTTCCGTCAAGCAAATAGCAGAATCCGCTGGTGTAAATGGAGCGATGGTGAATTACTACTTCGGTAGTAAGCAGGGCCTCTATCTGGCTATGGTAGACGGTATGCTTTCCGAGGTGGAAGCAAATCTGCGAGCTCCGGACTCAGGCACAAAAATAAACCTGGCTGATTTTAGTGACAGCTATTGCCAATTGCTGGTGCAGAATCCCTGGTGGCCTAATTTCATTGTTCGAGAGGTGCTATTCAGTAAAGGTGAGATACGTGAAGCCGTCATCAAAAAATTTAGTGATGTAATGGGAGCTCTCTTAATAGAATATGCAAAACAGGAAATCGCTGACGGTCATTTTCGCTCAGATCTAGATCCCCGCCTCACAATTATCTCGTTTATAAGCATGACTATCTTTCCTTTTCTTGCTCGCCCAGTGATGGAAAAGGTTTTCCAACTGGAATTTAATGAATCAACTGCCGGACATATTGCAGCCCATAACATAAGGGTGTTCATGCATGGAGTTGCTGCTCGGAAACATTCAGGAGAAGAGACATGAAACTACCCACTCTTCTGGCGTTGCCAATTACATTTACACTAAGCGCTTGTGAAGAAGCGCCATTACAGGCTGTGGGACAGTTAGAATCGGATCGCGTTGAAGTGATCGCTGAATCAGCAGAACCTATCATCTCTATCTCTGTGTTAGAAGGGGATGAACTTAATCAGGGCGCGGTTATTCTTCGACAAGACACAACGCGACTGGACATCCGCATTAATGAAGCCCAGGCTAATGTTGACCGAATCCAGGCAGTACTCGATGAGCAGATCAATGGTCCGCGCCCGGAAACGATCGATGCCACCCGCGCTAGCCTTGACGAGGCAATTATTGAACGCGATTTTCGCGGCCGTGAACTGGCAAGACTCAGCGGTCTGCGAGAGCGTAACCTGACTTCCGTTGAAAGTGTCGACAACGCTGAAAAATTACAATTGTTGGCTGGGGCACGTATAGAGTTTGTTGCTGCACAGCTGGCAGAACTGGAAGCGGGTACTAGAGTCGAGCAGATAGACCAGACACGGGCACTATTAGCCCAGGCAAGTGCTCAATTCAACAGTTTGAATTTTGATCGGCAAAGGTTGTTTGTTGTTGCGCCGGTCGACGCTATTGTTGATTCCCTGCCTTTTGAGGTAGGGGAACGTCCCCGATCGGGTGATATCGTTGCTCTGTTGCTTACTGGGTCGCAACCTTATGCACGAGTTTACGTTCCCCAACCTGTGCGTGTGGGGATCAGCATCGGTACTCAGCTGAAGGTGCATGTTGACGGACTCGAGCAGCCCTTAAACGGTATTGTCCGGCGTATCGCATCAGAGTCGAACTTCACGCCATACTTCGCGCTGACCGAGCGAGATCGCAGCCGCCTATCCTACATGGCGGAGATCACATTGCCGGACCAGCGCTCTCGACTTCCCGAGGGTATACCTGTGCAAGTTTACTTCGAGTAAAACTATGAATCACGACAACTTTGCCATCACTGCTTCGGGCCTAACTCGTCACTTCGGGTCACTGATTGCTGTAAAAGATTTTGACTTGCAGATACCAACCGGCTCGATCTATGGGTTTCTAGGACCTAACGGCTCTGGTAAATCAACCACAATACGTATGTTATGTGGGCTGTTGACTCCAAGTTCAGGATCGGCCTCGGTGCTAGGATTAGATACCCGCAGGGAGTCGGAAAAGTTAAAACAAAAAATCGGATACATGACTCAAAAATTTTCACTTTACGAAGATCTAACTGTTAAAGAGAACCTTCAATTTGTCAGTGAGATCTACGCGGTGGGGCGCAAAGAGGGACATCTCCGTGTCAAGGAACTGCTGGAAGAGTTCAATTTGAACAGACAAATGAAGCAACGTGTCGGGACATTAAGTGGAGGTCAGAAACAAAGATTGAGCCTGGCGGCAGCGATACTTCACAAGCCGCAAATCTTGTTTCTTGACGAACCCACCAGCGCTGTAGATCCTCAGAACCGGAGAGATTTTTGGGAGAAGCTTTTCGAAATGGCTGAGCAGGGCACGACGATTCTGATATCAACGCATTACATGGACGAAGCGGCACGCTGCCACAGCTTAGCGATATTGGATCAGGGTGTTAAGGTCGCTGATGGAACCCCTAAAGAACTGGGTAATAGCATCTCATCTCACGTCATCGAAGTCACAGCAGACGAACCGAATGCGGCCCGCCAAAGGTTGGCAAACGAGGATGGTATAACTAGTATCACTCAGCTTGGGTTCCGCCTACGCGTGCTTATACCTAAAGAGATTTCCAATCCTCTGGAACAGGTGAAGTCCAAACTAAAAGGAGCGGAAATTGACGCGCGGGTAGAGCAGGTTTTTCCCGACCTGGAAGATGTATTCGTCTCGTTAACCGAACTCAGACGAGATGGCCTGGCGACATGAAACCATTGGTCCGCATTTTGGCCGTGGCGCACAAGGAGTTTCTGCAACTTAGCAGAGACCGGCTTACTTTTGGCATGATAATCGGGATACCGTTGATTCAGCTCCTGATGTTTGGCTTCGCTATAAACACTGATGTCCGCAATCTATCTGCCGCTTATGTAGACGAAGCCGACACCCATCTGTCCCGTCAATTCATTTCCGACATTACTGCATCTCAGGTGATTAGCATAAACCAACGGGTGGGAAGTGCACAGGAGTTGAATTTCTTGATGGATTCAGGGTCGGTCTCGCTCGGTATTTACCTACCCGATGATTTTGATCGGAGGGTAATCGAACGCGATCGTAAGGCGGTGCAGCTGTTGGTGGATGGCACGGATCCTATTATTCTCGGTGTAGCTCGGCAGCTCACGGCCATGGATGTCCGCTTTGACAGCCAGACACGGGTTTTTGGGGAGCAAAATCTGATGGAAGTGCGTAACTACTACAACCCAGAACGACGCTCCGCAGTAAATATCGTCCCAGGTTTAGTCGGAGTCATCCTCACCATGACTATGGTTTTGTTCACGGCTGTGGCGATAGTGCGCGAAAAAGAAAGAGGTAATCTTGAACTGCTAATAAACACTCCGGTTAAAACTACAGAATTAATGTTAGGTAAAATATTCCCTTATGTACTAATTGGTCTAATTCAATTGGTAATTATTTTGTCATGTGGTCGTGTTTTCTTCTCGGTGCCTATCCGTGGCAGCGAATTACAAGTGCTGGCTGCGGCGCTTGTTTTCATAAGCACTAACCTTTCTCTGGGTTTGTTGATTTCCACATTTGCCAAGACTCAATTCCAGGCCATGCAAATGACGTTTTTTTTCTTCCTGCCTTCAATTCTGATCTCGGGTTTTATGTTCCCTTTTGATGGCATGCCTGAGATTGCACAAATGATCGCAGAAATCTTGCCACTAACTCATTTCAATCGGCTTATCCGCGGCATCATTCTTCGTGGTGCTGATATCATGGACATGTGGGATGAATTGGTGGCTCTGGGTATCTTTATGCTGGTGGCACTGACACTAGCAATTGTCCGTTTTAGCAAACGGTTGGATTAGTTGCTTTAGCAATCATTTTGACTTCAAGTTGGCAAAAGTGTTTACTGCTCCAACATCTTGGTGTGCAGCGTAAGTCCAAAAAAAGGAAGGACATTATGAAGAATAGCAGGTTTCCTCGCTTTTCTAGACGCGCTTTTAGTCGGTCGCTAATGTTTTCGGGTATTGCCCTAGGAAGTGGCTTATTTGCACGTGTTCTTGGGGCTCAAACCAGTAATTCATTGCAAATAGGTATCATAGGGTCTGGTCGTATGGGAGGAGCGGTAGGGCTGCGACTCGCCGAATCTGGACACGAGGTATTTTTTTCTTCCCGCAACCCGGAGCAGCTGGATAATTTGGTGGAGCAGGCAAGTGGCAGAGCGCATGCAGGTTATCCCGCTGATGCAGTTGCTTTTGGTGAAGTCATTTTAATAGCAGTGCCTTATGGAGCGTTACCACAGATCGGAAGAGATTACGCTGCAGCATTGGCGGGTAAGATTGTCATCGATTGCGGTAACCCACGAGCCGATCGCGACGGCCCTATGGCAGATGAAGCCATAGCTCGTGGGACTGGGGTTGCTTCGGCTGAATATCTGCCAGGGACCCGGTTGGTCAGGGCGTTCAATGCGATCAGTTCTGTCGAGGTAAGCCGTGAAGCCCATCGCTCAGGCGAGTTAATAGGTGTACCTATCGCTGGTGATGATGAAGAAGCCGTGAGGACAGTCGTTCAATTAGTTCGCGATGTCGGTTTTGACCCCGTAATTGTTGGCGGTTTAGAAAGAGCCCGTGAGTTTGATCGTGGCACTGAGGTTTATGTGCGTGGACTAACGGCAGTCGAGCTACGGGCGGCTCTGAATCTTTGACTTAAAACCCTAAATCAAAATGGGCCATTTAACGTAGCCCAATTATGATCTTTCATATTACACAGTAGCTACTGGCGTCGACCTTGAAAAGTCGTGTTTCGAGATCGGGAGTTCGCGCACCCGTTGCCCAGTAAGAATGTAGATTGCATTGGTTACTGCAGCAGCGATAGGGGGAGTTGCTGGTTCACCGAGACCACCCAGAGCCTCGCCGGATTCAACGATGTGAACATCAATTTCGGGTGTGGTCGCCATGCGCACCATCTCGTAATCAGGGAAGTTGCCGTTGGCGACATGCCCATTCTCGATCCGGATTTCACCGTACATCGCAGCGGTTAGGCCGAAGATGATGCCACTCTCGATCTGCGCTTCAACCGTGTCTGGGTTTACCGCCCATCCACAATCAATGGCGCAGGTGACCTTATGTACTACTGGTCGGTTATTGACGTCCATTGATACTTCTGCAACTTCTGCCACAATACTGCCGAAACTTTCTTGTACTGAAATACCTAGCGCATGGCCCTCAGGTAGGAACTGTCCATAACCAGCCGCTTCGGCGGCAACCTCTAATACCTTGCGATGACGGGGATGTTCCTGGAGCATTTCCATCCGGAACTGGTAAGGATTCTTTCCGGCCCGGTGGGCGATCTCGTCGGTAAATGATTCTGTAAAAAAGGTCTGCTGTGAATGGTCTACACTGCGCCAGGCTGCAATCGGCACATGAGTATCACCATCGACTACCCTTATTGACTGATTTTCAATGGAGTAGGGAATGTGTGATGCGCCAGCCACCTGTATTGGTCCTGTGAAGCGGTTGTGCCAGGCTGTTACATTTCCCGCTGCATCGAATGCCGCCTTGAAGTTACTGTGCACGGCGGGACGATAGTAGTCCTGTTGCATATCATCTTCTCGGCTGAAAATTGTTTTAACCGGGACGTCGAAATATTTTGCGATAAGGGTGGCGTGATCAATCATGTTCCAGTTAAAGGGCAGACGTCGACCGTAACCGCCCCCGCAGTAGGTCTGATGAAAAGTCACATTATCTTCTTTTAGATCGGCAATGCGTGCGACCCGACCCTTTATACCAAGCGCATCCTGGGTACTGGTCCACAGATCTGCTGTGTCGCCTTTGATATGTACAGTGCAATTCATTGGCTCCATCGCGGCATGGGCAAGATAGGGCACGCGATAACTTGCTTCGATATAGTCGGCTGCAGAACTCAGGGCAGCATCTGCATCACCTACTTCTTTGTCCTTGCTGCCATTGCTGTCAGCCAATTCCCTATCGAAGCGAGCAGCAATATCAGTGCTAGAGACTGAGTCGTTTTCAGAGGCTTCCCATTCGGTCTCCACTAACTCTAGCGCTTTCTTGGCTCGCCAGTAGCTGTCAGCAACAACAGCAACTGAATCCTCGAGCTCGATAACGTCTTCTATTCCACGTACTGAAAATGCTGGCTGCGTGTTAGCGGAAACCAGCTTGGTCCCGAATACCGGTGCCATGCGGATGGCGGCATACAACATGTCATCACTATGAGCGTCAAGACCATACATCGCCGAGCCATCCACTTTGGCAGGAATATCGTTACGTGAAATCGCCTTTCCCATAATGTTGAACTGGGAACGGTCTTTTAGTCTTGGATTTTCCGGCGGTTCCATCAGAGCAGCCTCAGCTGCCAACTCTCCATAGCTGAAAGACCGACCTGTAGCATTGTGATGTACATAGCTCAGTTTAGTGTTTAGTTCTTCGACAGGGACTTCCCACTTTCTGGCTGCGCCTCCTATTAGCATTTCCCGTGCGGCTGCACCAGCCACGCGCATGCCGTGTTCACCGGTATAGCGGACTGACGAACTCCCCCCGGTTGTCTGGAGGTTGCCAATTTCAGCCACCGCAAAAGCGGATGCGCCGACTAAGCCCATGAGGAAGTCAGGGACCCCAAATTCACCAGCAAATCCCCTAACTAGGTCACCGTTAGCGAACAGGTCAATAGCAGGAGCCTGTTCAATGTTTACTTCTTCCCAGTTGGCGTCCAGTTCGTCGGCGGCCATCATTGACAGAGAGGTGTGAATGCCTTGCCCCATTTCGGAGTGTGGAACGTAGATAGTGATTTCATTACCAGGCTCGATTTTGATAAACGATGTAATATAGCGTTCTTCGCCTTGCGCCAGGTCCACATTGGCACGGCGATGACGGCTAGGGCGAGTCGCCGAATAAGTAAACAAGGCGCCCCCGCCAACCAACACGGAGCCAAAGATGAAGCGTCTTCTATTTATTTTCATCTTATTAACCTCTTAGGCGTTTGCCAGAGCGCGTATTGCTTTGCGCGCCCGGGGATAGGAGCCACAACGGCATACGTTCGTGATACTTGCGTCAATCTCGGCATCAGTGGGGTTTGGGTTACTGGCAAGGAATGACGAGACCGCCATAATCATGCCGGACTGGCAATAACCGCACTGGGGCACCTGATGGTCAATCCAGGCCTGCTGCACAGCAGAAAGACCGGAGGGAGCTGAATTCGATCCAGCTGCAGCTACCGCAAGGCCTTCAATCGTTGTAATTTCCTGCCCTTCCGCGGCACTGACCGGTGTTACGCAACTGCGCACTGCTTGACCATTAACGTGGACAGTACAGGCGCCACAGTTAGCGATGCCACACCCGAACTTTGTACCGGTCATTCCTAGCTCATCACGGATCGTCCACAGCAGCGGCATATCCGGTTCGATGTCTAGCGTATGCCATACGCCGTTTACTTTGAAAGTCGCCATTTCTGTCTCCTTCGGTGACTGTTGAGCTGCAATCTTTGGAGTATACACTGCGAGGCACACCCCACAGTCAAGCACTCCATTTAGCGGCAAATAACAATCAGCGCAGCATATAGCAGGCCGGTTTCTTCATCAACGGATTTCGGACCCCAAAAATCGAGTGCAAGTAGGCAATCTGTGTTTGCTGGGGGAGAATGCCTTGCCCGCATGTGTTAATTTAAAGGTCAACCAATCATCCAGCCTAAATCATCATTGCTTCGCCTATGGAGTTCCATTACAGCGCATTAGAAACCGTAGTAACCGGCGAGCCTGTCGCAGATGTCTTGACAGTTCTTGCGGACAAGCTTAGAGCTAAGCGGATATTGTTGATTGCTTCATCTAGCCTGGCGACATGCACGGATCAATTCGCTGACTTACAGGAACAGTTAGGTTCACGCTACGTAGGTCTCTTTGATCAAGTTTCCGCGCACACTCCTCGTGAAGATGTGTTGGCTGCCATACAAACAGCCCGCAAGGTAGACGCGGATCTGCTGGTATCGTTGGGTGGCGGCTCTATCATTGATGCCTCTAAGGTGGTGCAGCTCGCTATCGATCAAGACATTCAATCGGAAGAGGAACTGTTGGAATACGCGCAGCGAGCAGATGGCACGCGAGGCCCAAAAGCAGGGCAATACGCGTTATTTTCTGGTCATTCAAAAATACGCCAATTGGCAGTCCCTACTACCCTATCTGGAGCAGAGTTCAGTAATAATGCCGGAGTGCTCGATAGGTCACGTTCCGCAAAAGAAGGTTACCGAGGAGTTGATCTGTGTCCACAATGCATTATTTATGATCCCACATTAACCATGCAAACACCGGAATGGTTATGGCTGTCTACGGCTATTCGGTCACTAGATCACGCTATCGAGGGGTTTTGCTGCGTTGATTCGTATCCTTTCCTCGACGGGCATTTTCTGCATGCTATGAGATTGTTTGCCGAGTCTTTGCCACGCAGCAAAGCTGATTCGGGGGATCGGGAAGCACGCACCTTGAGCCAACAAGCGGTATGGCTGGCCTGTTGTGGCTTAGGTACTGTATCTCATGGAGCCAGCCACGGCATCGGCTACGTTTTGGGTAGTCTGTGTGGAGTGCCTCACGGTTACACTTCATGCATTATGCTGCCAGCTGTACTGCGGTGGAATGCTGAACAATTTGGGGAGCGACAAAAAGCGATCATCGCCGCGTTGGGCATCAAAGAAGCCCATGCCGGAGATGCAGTGAGGTCCCTGGTTGATAACCTTGGGTTGCCGACTAATCTGCAGGCAGTAGGCGTGGAGCATTCACAACTAGATGAAATAGCAAGGCGGGCAATCCAGCACCCAGTGGTGCTCAAGAACCCGCGTAAACTTGAGAGTGCCGAGCAAGTCCGCGAGATTCTAGAACTAGCTTGGCACTGAACCTTGATAGATCAGTCAAAAATGGCGCCGGTGATTGTTTTAAAATTAGTCGGCTATTCCAGTCTTTTAAATTTACCAGACCAAGCCGGCACCGGCTCAAAGCCTTTTGAATTGTCTGAAGCGTCAGAGTGTCAGGTATTTTAGGTGGAATGGGCTCATGGAGCCTTATTTCAGTTGACTATGCCGCTATTAACCGGAGAATAGGCAGTCCGTTTCGCAATTGAGGCAACTCTTTTTGCAATCAGGCATTGCCAATTTGAGAAGGGGATTGGAAGAATAATAGTGGAACAGCCTGCCGCCATTTAGGTCAGGGACTCCTAGCTTCCATTGTAAAACAGTCTAAGCTTTTGAATTAATAAAAGGTGGTAACAATTATGAAAAAATTAATGAACGGATGGTTGGTTCTTTCTTTAGCTGTCCTGGTAGGCTGTGCTGCTGCCATTCCTCCAGGTGTTGGAGTGTGGGGCGTTGAAATGGATACGCCACTGGGAGCCCTCCCCGCTACATTGACTCTGAATGAAGATGGTACCGGGACAATGTCTGCTGATGGCTTGGGTGACGCGCCGATTGAGGGAATTATGTTTGATGGTAACGCTATCACTTTCGATGCCGCTATCGATGCACAGGGCCAAAGTTTGGTGCTGGAATTTTCCGGAACAGTAGATGGTGATTCACTGGAAGGTGAATTTGGTAGTGACTTTGGAGCGTTTGGTGTTTCCGGTAGTCGCCAGTAATTTAGTTTAGATACTTACATATAAAAAAAGGACCTCGAATGAGGTCCTTTTTTTGCTGGAACAAAATGTGCTGTTACCTGTATTCGAAGTCACTCTCGAATCATAGGCATTCGAGTCAGGTTTTGCCGACAGTTTGAGTGCTCACACTGGCCGGGTAAATCACGCGCTCTTCTTGCGTGTACTCTGACCGCTTTCCAATATTAGATATCCCTAAATCAGATTGAAATGCAGTTTTTCGTTGACCAGATCCAGATTCTGGCGAGCATTCGGGCTGTTGGGATGAATCTTGATTAAGTCCTCGAATGCTTTTTTTGCTTTGTTCAGCTCGTTGCGCTGAATATAAACCAGACCCAGTCCGGATAGCGCGCCGAAGTGGCGGGGCTCAAGCTCAAGAGTTTTTTCTATGTCGGCAATTGAATTATCCAAGTTGCCGATCAGGTATTGCAAAGTT
>Ga0257112_10000006_pt1 | contig 80959 bp, 66 predicted proteins | sample LP_taG_5_FD_191565 | JGI IMG/M metagenome (GOLD analysis project Ga0257112, IMG submission 191565) | Marine microbial communities from Northeast Subartic Pacific Ocean, Canada - LP_J_2015_P26_1000m | ecosystem: Environmental > Aquatic > Marine > Oceanic | place: Canada: Northeast Subartic...
CACCTCTTTATATTTGCCGCTCTTTCTCTCAATTCGAAACACTCTCGGCAACAAAAAGAGAAAGAGCACCGCCATGAATAAACTAACTCCATTTTTCCTGTCCCTGCTCCCCTCATTGTTAATTGCTGCCGAGATTAGCACTACAAATTTTGATGAGACTGATGGTTTTGAGTTAACTAGCCGCAGCGATGGTCTCGCACTGACTTGGGAAGCTCCCGAAGGCAAAGCCCACCTGGATCTGCAGTTCATTCCCCGTCGTGGGAATAACGCAGCCTTACCACTGATTCGGGAAATCGGCATAAATGGCGTTGTCGCACTTTCAGATGTTGATCCGAATTATTTGTTCTGGGTGGGTGATCGGGATCTGACTTTAAGAGATGGTTGGGAAATTTTCTTCGATCGCGTGCCGACTCGACCTTATGCGGTTGAAAAGGGATACCTCATTCCCGGAGATGTGAGTATCTCTACGGATGAAGACCGAGCCACCATTATACTTGATGGACTAAACAGTACTCATTTTTCTGGCTCCCTCGTCTTCATCCTATATCACGGCAGCCCTTTCGTACACATGGAGGCAAGGGTTTCTACCGAGCGGCCTGCCACTGCATTCCTTTACCATGTCGGGCTCGCAAAGCCTAACATCGAAGGTCATCGACTGGAGTGGATAGATTCCTTCAATGCTCCCCATTCCGAACCAGTCATTGAGGAAACCGCTAATATATATCAGACTCGATACCGCAGTATGGCGCTGAGTTCAGACAACGGTTCAGTCGTAATCTCGCCTTTCCCCCACCAATATCTCTATCCACTAGATTTCGCTGATAACTTTGGTTACAACTGGGCAGGCAACGAATATTTAGACATGATTGATGGTTTCGCATGGGGTGTAAGGCAGCCACCGATGGGTGATCGACGATTCGTGCCTTGGGTTAATGCTCAGCCAGGTAGCCAGCAAAAACTCGGCGTGTTGTTGTTCGTTTCCAGCCAATCGGGCTTGGAAAACCTGGAAATTGTGAAACAGTATACACACAACGATTCTTTCAAACCTCTACCGGGCTACAAAACCCTAAGCAGCCACTATCATCACGAACATTCTATGGATTTTATCAACCAACAACGAGAACAAACTACTGACGATATTCCTATCGGCTTGGAAAATCCTGATTTTGTAAAATTCTTTAAGCGTATGGGTGTAGATATGGTGCATATGGCTGAGTTCCATTTTGGCGCGACCCCCCAACTTGATACCCGCGAACGGCTGGCTCAGCTAGACGTTATGCATAAGGAGTTTGCCCGTCTGTCCAACGAAGAATTTTTACTCATACCTGGAGAGGAACCCAACGTACATTTCGGCAGCCATTGGTTAAGCATGTTCCCTAAACCAGTTAACTGGGTTCTAAATCGGAAAAACGACCAACCTTTCGAACAAACAATCGAAGAATACGGCACCGTCTACCATGTCGGCAGCGCACAAGACGTTCTGACGTTACTCGAAAAAGAATCCGGGATAGCCTGGACTGCCCATCCGAGAGTTAAAGGATCTACCGGATTCCCTGATGGCTATAAAGACCAAGAATTCTTCACTAGTAATCACTTTCTTGGGAGCGCCTGGAAAGCAATGCCCGCCGATTATTCACGCGAAATGCTGGGCTGGCGAGTACTGGACCTGGGAGATGACATGGCGAACTGGGGAAACCACAAGTACATACTTGGGGAAGTAGATATTTTCAAGATTTACGAAGATTACGAACTGTTTGGCACAATGAACGTCAATTACCTAAAACTCGATAAAATTCCTCACTATGAAGACGGTTGGCAGTCAGTACTCGATACTCTAAGTTCCGGGCAATTCTTTGTCAGCACGGGAGAGGTTCTTATCTCCAGTTTCGATATTAGCGGTCGGGAGAGCGGCGAAACATTATCCGCCAGCATCGATTACAGTTCGGTAACCCTTAATGCTAATCTGGAATGGACCTATCCACTGGCTTACTTGGAGGTGGTATCGGGAGATGGAACGGATGTTTATCGCCAACGCATCGATATGTCAGATACTCGCGAGTTCGGAGCGCGCAATCTAACCCTACCTTTGGACCTCAGCAATCGCAAATGGATACGTATCGAAGTTTGGGATATCGCTCGCAATGGTGCGTTTACCCAATCTGTATGGTTGGAATAGGAAGTTTCCAAAAATTCTCATAGTAACCTACGGAAGAGCCCTTCAAATGAGCTTTACAGGTCCTTCTTATTGCCTTGGTGAAGGCGGGTCCCAATCACAGCCTTCACAGTTTGGGTCCATGCTATTTTGATCCAGAACCTCGAATATAAAATCCCGCCAAACCTGATTTGGCTGCCAAACCGTATTCATGTCGGCTTTTGCTTCAGATATTGTTGTTTCGCCATAAATAACACGATAAAGGAAACTGAAGGCAGTCGCGCGCGCATTTACCTGGCAATGAAGGAGTGTCTTTTTTTCCGTATTTCTTTGCATTGAGTCAGCAAAAGCATAGAAATCATCCGGTAACGGATTAGCAAAATCGACAGGCACTTGCATGTATTCCATTCCCAAGCCTTTAACCAGCTGGTCTTCATCCGGCAATGCATTGGGATTATTCGTGAAAGCAATATAGACGACACGCTCGAACCCCTGATCCGCGATAACCCGAAACTGTTCGCGGGTTGGTTGACCGGCGCTTGCAAGCATTTCGTCATACTGGCGAAAATTCATAATCTCTTCGAGACCGGGGTCAGGATTTTCGATGGCAAGAATAGTCGATGCAAACAGCAAATTTGTAATCACTCCGAACACAAATTTTTTCATTATTGACCTCAATTTGATTCTTAAAATAAAAGTAAACCTTTTGCTGCTGATCGCTTTCCAATAAGAAGATCAAGTTAGATTTGCGCCATCTCTAGAGTATCAAAGTGATCAACTCGTCACCAAATAACGCCAGCGTTTCCCGAAACCTGACTCATAATTGATGATTACAATGTGGCAGTCATTCCGCCATCAACCATGTAAATTCCACCAGTACAAAATGAAGCTTCATTTGACGCGAGGAAAGTAACCATATTGGCGACTTCCTCATTAGCTCCCCACCTCTGCATTGGAATCAACTGCTCAAAAGCGGCACGGACTACTTCAGGTTGCTCTGGATTTAGTGATTTAGCCAAATCATTCATCATCCTGTTGTCTATAGGACCTGGGCCAACGGCGTTGATCCTAATCCCAGAGTCTGCTAACTCGGCTGCGCAACCTTTAACCAAACCATTAACAGCATGCTTTGAGGCAATATAGGGACTTGCTCCTGCGTACCCAGTGATTCCTGCGCCTGACGAGGTAACTATGATTGAAGAGTCTCCAGGGTTCTTTTTCATGGCCTTTATAGCGTACTTTATCGATAACCAAACGCCGATCACATTGGTATTTAATACCGTAGCAAAGTCATCCAAAGATTGATCTTCCAAAGGGGCTGCCACGCCTTCGGTCCCTGCATTAGCAAACATTATGTCGACCTTGCCAAATACTTTAATGGTACGCTCAACTAGTTCTTCTACTTCACTAGCATTAGTAACATCTGCGGCAAAGCTTTCAATATTTTTACCCCCATCCAGACTTTGAATTACTTTCTCCAGTTTCTTACTTGAGCGACCCGTCAGCATCACTTTTGCCCCTTCACTTAAAAACTTTTCGGCAGTAGCAGCTCCTATATCTCCAGTCGCGCCGGTAACGATAGCACTTCTCTTCTTGAGTCTCATAATTAAGTATTCTCATTTTTGAATGTGGAATCATAAATGCAGAACAAGCGTCTGCATCTTAATATCAAATTACTCTTACCCTTTTTGTTAGTCTATCCATAAAAAAAGCCTCTCTTCGTTACAAAGAGAGGCCTTTTCAAACGCTTTGGGATTACTAAGGGAACAATTCTGCCAGTGTGGCTTTTGCGTCAGCACTAGCCATGTGATTAAAGTTGGCAATTATTCCAGCCAATGCCTTGGGACGATCTGGTATCTGATCCATAGCCTGGAGAGAAGCCATCGCAGCTTTCCCGTCTGCATTTGCCGCATGAGCGATATTGGAAACAGCAGTTGCCATCGCCCTTATGCCGTCGAAAAGGCTATCATCGTCGGAAATAGCCATTAGTCTGGCTTTATCCGCATCGGAAGGGAAATGATTCATTGAAGCAACAATATCAGCAACCTCTTTTATGGCTGAGGCGTTGTCCTGTGCCATGGAAAATTGGGAAAAGAGCCCAACTATGGCGATAATTATAATTTTTCTAGCTAAGTTCATAAGGGTCTCCTCTGGAGGAAATAAGGTCTTCGGCCTGAGTATATACCATTCTTAGCTCCTTACCAGCTAAACCACAGCCCACATTGACCCTTATTAAGTTGTATTTTCTGATGTATTTTGGGTTTTTATATCCCAATATGTTTTTGAGCCACTTTCTTTCCAATCAGTGGCTTTGATTGCTTCATATAAATATCGGGCTAGCTCACAGTCACCTGCATGCGGCTTATTTCGCTCATCGGGATTGTGTTTTATATCCTCTACACGGTCTAAATCACTTCTAATTTCCTTAAGAGTACCTTCAACCCAAGAATCGTCGCCTTTGTATGGAATGACGGCCGTATTAAACTTCATCCAAGCCATTGCTGGATCATCCTTATCTATCATTCCGTCAATTCCGACATGCTGACCATCGACATAGACAAAATAGCCAATATCGCTTACTTCAAACCCTTTCCTTCGCATAATCCATTGATACATATCCATCTGCCTCCTATAGCTTGCTTTGTAATCGGGGCTTTTTGAGCCTTCTGGAGGCGCTAAGAAACTTTCATCTAACGGTTTAGGGTTTCTTGATAATTGCGCAGTACTCTTATAATCAACAATATGAAGCTTGCCAGTTCCTTGCGGCGCATCATCGCGCCCAAAGACTTGCATCGGCCTTACAAGCTCGACCCAAACATCATCTAATCCGCCCCCGAAAATAATATTTGATTCTTTATGTAGTGTATTGAAGTGGTTGGGAGTAGTCCCAAACTGAAGCGCGTTTTCCCATTTATCTAAATCTTCATGCTCAAAAGGAACGAGATGCTTTAACCCCGCCGAAACCATAATCGGATGAGCTTCTTTTCCTCTATATTGATTAAAGTCACGTTTTAAAAGAGTGTCTGTATTGCTGTTTAGATTGAAGCCTGGTATTGAAGGTGGCTTTACGCCCCAAATTTTTTCCAGGTAAAAGCATTGTTTACATTTTACATATGTCTCAATTTTGCTTCTCGAAAGCTCAAAAGGCACATCTGCGAGTTCAGGTTTATATGCTCCTCGATGTCTCTTAGGTCTTTCTGCCAATGACCAATCGAAAGACATTACTTATCCTTTCCCCAGGCCCGCAATTTTAAACAAAGCGTGCTAACAAAAATAAAAAAAACAAAAAGAGCGAAGGGCCACCCTTCACTTTCATTTTCATCAGTAAGAGGAAAAAGTTGAGAAACTATGAAGATAAAAACAGCGGTAAGCCAGACGAACAATATTATGGTAAAGGTAGCTCTCATTATTTATTACTCACTCATCTCTTGAGAACAAAAGGCCCTGCCATAATAAAGTATTTATTTTATATTTCAATATGTTATAACTAGAAAAGCTACTAATTCCCACCCTGAACTCTACTAAATGACAACTCGCAATACAGATTTTAGGTATAGATTGGCTCTGCTAGAAGATATACCTGCCATTAGGGTTCTAATGCAACTCTCAATAAACGGACTTCTGAAACCTTATTTAACCAAGCGGCAGCTGGAAGCTTCAATTGAAAGCATGGGATTAGATGAACAACTTATAAAAGATCAAACTTATTTTATCGTCAATAAAGATAATATTTTTGTTGGATGTGGCGGGTGGAGTAATAGAAAAACTCTTTTTGGGGCTAATCATACTCCGAATAGGGATGATAGTTTCTTAAACCCCGAGGTAGATGCTGCGCGAATTAGAGCAATGTACACTCATCCCGATTGGGCAAGAATGGGAATCGGTACTCTGATAATGAATGTTGGTGAAAAAGAAGCAAAAAAAGCGGGTTTTACAAAATGTGAGTTAATGGCCACTCAGGCTGGAGTGTCTTTATATAAGAATCATGGTTATATCGCAAAGGAAGAAATCAATTACGAAAGTGCATCCGGAGCCAGTGTTTCAATGACTAGAATGGAAAAACATCTCAAATAAATACACGAATAGTAGGTGATCATATGAATTGGGAAGCAATAGGTGCAATAGGCGAAATTGTTGGAGCGTTAGCAGTCGTTCTTACGCTAGGTTACTTGGCCAACCAAGTGCGACATGCTAAGGAAGCGGCCGCGGATACTAATAGACTCGAAAGATCCAAGGGTGTTCGGGACATGATGTTAGCTTCCGCTTCGGATAGCGATCTTAGAGAGAATTTGACTAAAGGATTACTACTTTCTGACTATTACAATGAAATTGCTTCTAAGCTGAATATGTCTCCAAATGAAGCAGCAAGTTTCGATTGGGCCATGCTTTATTGGTTCTGGCTGCATTGGGGACAATATGCTTCTACAACTAAGGATTCAGATGTCGAAGAATTAAGAAATGTAATCCGTGGATTCTATAGTAATCCTGGCGTCCGGCTTTGTTGGGAGAAAAGCCCATGGGCCAGACCTGTGCTAGAAGTGAATTTTGTGAAATTCGTAGATGAAATTCTGGCCAAAAATTCAAAATGAAAGCTATCTAGTCAATAAAAAGTTAGAAAGTCCCGTTCACTTTTAAAGATAAAGTAATCCCAATGCGGAGCAGATGTATTTGGTTTTATCCAAAACATTAGCGGCAATTTGTCCAACATATCGAATGCGATATCTACACATGTTCTACTACACTCTCACCCTGACGGACATATTTGGCTTTAGTTGGCGGTTTTGGTTGATTAAGGGCCTGTGTAATGGAGCGGGTGACGAGATTCGAACTCGCGACAACTAGCTTGGGAAGCTAATACTCTACCAACTGAGTTACACCCGCTCTAGGAGGTACGTGAAGAAGGGAGCATTTGAGATATGGGTAATGTTCAATTCTGTAATTTGGGAAAGGCTATTTTGAGCATCCCGAGAACTAAGATTAATTAACCATAGAGACATATGCCCTGTTAACGAATAATTGGGAAGCCGGAAGTCCAGTCGCTCCATCAAAAGGACTGGATGGAAAGACATCAGAAGCTGGGTCAGCTTCCATAACTTCTTCCAGGGACATACCATCATCTATCATGACCGCAATTCTGTCTCTGACAGCCTCCATCTTTCTGACATAGATTTCTAAATCCGATTTTGATGAAACTTCTCCATGCCCAGGAACCACAATCGTTTCATCGTTAATTATTTCTAGGGCTTGGCGTACATTATTAATCATCCCGTCTACTGTTCCACCATTACCTGCGTCTATGTAAGGAAGGCCAGTCAAGTTGGCTACATCACCCATATGTATAACATTAGATTCCTTGAAATATATCAAGCTATCCGATGTAGTATGGGCCGGACCAAAATGCATGACGTCAATGCTGTGTCCATTAAGATTGAGAGTAAGAGCATCTGAATATGTAATTCTGGGCATTGCCTGAGATTCATAGGGTTGTTGGGGCCATACAATACCTACCATATCAATATCAGTACCGGCTTGAAAATATTCCATAGAATTTTCATGTGCAATTATTTCCGCACCCATCGGGCCAAATGCCCTGTTTCCTTCCGCATGATCAAAATGAAAATGAGTATTAATGACGTAGTCAACCGAACTCCCACCCAACTGATTAATTTCTCGTAAGATAGTCTCATAGACTTCAGGAAATTGGGTATCGACTATTAAAACGCCATCATCACCTACAGACACGAGTATATTGCCACCATAACCAAATATGACGCTTAAGCCATCTTTAAGTTCTTGAGTGCTCAAAATAGCCGGGTCAAAACCTAGCCATTGCATCCTTTCCAGAACGAAGTTTTGATCATCAGAATAAGCATTAAGCTGCGGAAGGGTTCCTTCTGAATTCTGATCAGAGCAAGCTGTTATAACCGATATAAAACCGATTAAGAGAACAATTTTTTTCATATTTATCTCCGTGACTAATACATGTTTAATTCTATAGAAGCTAGGAAGAATCAAAGGAAATACACTCTATAGTGAGTAATCATATGCCAGTCTTGGTATCTCCACGAGTTCTACTAATCGCTATAGATCACACGTGCCACTCTAACTTGCATCGCACTACCAATCTGAGTCCACGTCACATAAACATCGTTACCGGCACTAACAATAACAGGGAAACCGCTGCGACGAGAAGCGCTGCTTGTCGCAATTTGAGTATTTTCCAATAGCTTGGCTTCAGCATTGTACAAAGTTAGCATGATTTTGGCTCTAGGTTCCTCCGTGTCCATCCAGCTAACTGCTATATTGCCAGACTCAAGAATAGTTGTTCCAACTCTTCCATTGGTATTTTGCTCCGCAACCAGAGTAGGTGCGGAGAAGGTTTCACCGCCGTCATTTGATATGGCCAGTTTTACCATTGGAGCATCATCTTTAGCGGTGAACCAGCTGACAGCCACCTGGTTACCATTGGCTGCAACGGAAGGTCCATTTACAGGGCATCCGGCTATTTCCCAACCATCGTTATGAATTGCTGTGGGTTCTGTCCACTTTCCGTTAACATATCGAGTGAAGTAAATATCTCTTATCTCTTTCTCTGAACGGTCTCGATAGACAACAAGTGGCCCTGTTGACGACATGGCGGCACTGGTCTGGCAGCAATCACATACTCTATGATCCAATTCCCATTCACTAACAGTTTCACCCGCTTTATTAAATATGCCAGCCCGCAAGGTCATTGAGCCGGTCTCTTCGTTGCCACCTCGAATTGTTTCACGCCCATCTAACCAGGAAATAAAAGTTTGACCTTCGCTCATAGGTAGCATCGAAACAAAACCGTGTTCAGCGCTGATGCCATCTTTATGAATGGTGATACCTTCGCTCCAATCGTTGGTATCAAGATTGTAGAAGGCTGCTTGGACATCGTAGTCATATGTGCCTGCAGCGCTCATGCGTAACCAGTGAGCAGCCATGCTATCTTTGTTTACCATTAAGGATGGAAAATCGGCCCAGTTATTAAACCAATCAGTTCCTCGACTAATTATTTCAGGAGCAGACCAGGCTCCATTTACAAGTGTTGAATAAAATAAAGTAGCCATCGCTTCTTTTTGCGTGACCCATGATAGATAGACACGCCCGGTACTATCTGTTACGACTCGCGACAGACTGCTATTGAGAGGAGCAGGTGATGCTATTAGCTCTAATTTGGCATCACTAGCCTGCAGTTTTGAGCTCATGCATACAAAACAGATGCAGACAGCAAAATAAAATGTAAATAGGGGCTGTAACAACACTGCGCCTACTAAATTTTTCATATTACGCATCTTCCTAATTCTTAATCTGTCTCTACGAGCAAATTAAGGGCCGTTAGTTGAGCTAGTAAACTCTCTTCTGTCTGTTCGCCAATCATTTTCGCGACGACTGCATTATCGGGCGACAAAATATAAGTAGTTGGCAGAACATCTGGAGCCCCTAATTGCAGTTCAGATATGGCTTCGGCTGATAAGGTTGGGAAATTAATCCCCATAGTTTCGGCAATGGCGAGAGTTTTCTGTCTGGGGTCTTCATCAAAATTGATTCCGACTAAGATCACATCGGTAAAAGCAATAGCCTCATTCAATGCATTTAGAACGGGGATTTCCCGTCGGCAAGGCGCACACCATTCTGACCAAAAATTCACGATTTTCCATTTTTTTTCTGCCTCTTGTGTGTGAGGCGACTGAGCAACTGCCAAGCTTAAAAAAACTACTACACATAGGAAAATCACATTATGAATAGCTTTCAAGTTAGGTTCCTTGTATTCGTTCTTGTAGATGAACTGGTTTCCCATGGGGAGTTGCTTTATAGGCGTCTTCCCAGGCAACCTTTATGCTTTCCAGGTTTGAAAAATCTGTAATATCCTTATCAATAATTAATCGCTCTAACGCAGCAACCCAGTTTTCGTAATAGTCACTGCCGTCAATCGGCCCTCCGCTAGCTTTTGATTCTGCTATAACTTCGGCAAGGGTGGCAGCCCATTCTTTCCAGGTAAAGTATCCATTACTGGAAAGCGTAACTGCCATTGCAAAGGCCTGCGCCTCCCAAGGTTCAGAAAAGATTAATTCAGTATCACCTAACTCAGCAAGTTCGCCCAAGACCTTGTGGTTTTCCGAATTATCAGGCGGGCTCAAGGTAGCTCTCCCATAAATCTAGATAAATAAAATCATTTTCATGGCTGGCATTGCCCCAAAGTTCCTTTGATGAAAACCTAACCGTGTATACATGTTGAGGATCGTCATAAGGTTGTTCATCTTTTTCGTTAGTGTCTTGCAAAGCGTAGACACCATTATCCCTTATAATAGTTCCTTTTTTGCCTCTCACATATCGTGGCAACCGATTATGTTCTCGGCCATTTATTTCCTTCGCTCTTACAATTCCACCAGCTTCAAATTTAGCATCTATTTCTTGACCCAAATGCCCAGAACCTAACCAAGAATCGGACTGAGGCTCGAGTTGAGGCATCAAGTACTCTGGGTCAGCCTGCCCGTTTTTTAATTCGTTTTCAGTGACTATGCCAGTTTGCAGGGCTTTTTGTTCGTTAACGAAAAACCAACGCTCATAATAAGACATACTCAAATAATCCTTTGGGGGGATTTTCTCAAGAGTATGCCTAAAGCTACCCCATTCTTTATATCTTGCCCATGGATACCAAGTAAGTGCCAAGGCATATACTCGACCTTCCCACTCTTCATGGAACACCGGCTCATCGTCCTCTACCAAAATTGGTCCAAACCCGTGCATACCGCCCATATCGTGGATACTATTCATTTCTGGACCCTTTTCTACAAAACCGCCACACCAATCATCGAATCTCTGGTTACTATATCTGCCAATTCTTTTTCATTCATGTCCTCAGCCCCTTCAGGCCTTCTTGGCAACACCAGATATCTCATCTCCGCGGTGCTGTCCCAAACACGGATCTCTGTTTCATCGGAAACCTCCAATCCGAACTCCAGTAATACTGCTCTGGGTTCTATAACTGCCCGGGCTCTGTAAGCTGACGACTTATACCAAGTCGGAGGTAACCCGAGCGTTGGCCACGGGTAGCAAGAACATAAGGTGCATACGACTAAATTGTGCACTTCCGTTGTATTCTCAACAACAACCATGTGCTCGCCTTGGTTTCCAAGTAGGTCCAATTCTCCTATAGCAGCAGTACCATCATCCAACAACCTTGCTTTATAATCGGAATCGACCCACGCTTTAGCCACTACCTTCGCTCCATTTTGCGGCCCAATCCGATTTTCATACTGGTCCACCACTTCATCTAAGGCAGAAGGGTCTAACAGATTTTTTTCAGTTAAAACCGTTTCAAGGGCTTTCACTCTCAGAGCTATATCCGAGGGTACATGCTGATGATCAGCGCTTTCCGCATCTTGTGCATTACTGATAGCGGTACTCGAAACCGCTGCCGCACCAACCGCCGCTCCCTTGAGAAATTTTCTTCGACCAATTTTTTGGCCACCTCTAGACATAACATAACCCTCGATGAAGTATGTGTTGGTTAAGCCTTTGTACAGATTCCGGATATAACTTGTATACGGTTATACGCAAAAGTATTGGGATTAGCCTTGATAAATCTTTCCGCTGAAAACAGGAGAGCATTTTATTATTACAAAATCAAGAGTGACTCGAGCGCTATAATACAGAAAGTACAGACCTGTATTTTCACTCAGACCCCTCTGTTGACTTTGCTTTTAATGCCTGTCTAGTTTGAAATGCTACCAATCACTTCCGCACCAGCAATGGAGACCTCTTCATCTTGGGCTGCTCTAACGCCGCTGGTTGAAATGGCTCCGATTCGTTGACCGGTGCGGTAAACAGGAACTCCACCTGCGAATGTGACTCCACCCTCGATTTCTTCCATATCGCCTGCTTCCACTCTACGGCCATACTCGCCGGAGGTGAGACCAGTTTCGTTGACGACCAATGCCTTGGCAGTCGCGAAGTTAAAAGTACGACCACCAGCTCCATCAATACGTCGCAGCATCACTGGATTGTTGTTCTGATCTGTGATCAGTATCGTTACGTTCCACCCCTGCTCTCGTGCATAGACCTCGGCGGCATCCATAGCGCTTGTGGCCAGATCGTAAGTCATCAGGCTCTCTTCATTTTGGGCCAATGTTGTCGCTGTTGGTAAAAGAAGTAGAACTGAAATTACATAACTGTAAAATTTACTCTTCATTAGTTACTGCCTCATTTTTTAGAGTTATTGAAGTAAACGTATTAAGGGAAACCGAAGAATAATTGGACTTGAGGTTAAAGTTCAACAACAAATGTACTTGAATACGACTAACCAAAGGTATAAAACGGGCAGAATACTTTTCATCTTTATTTATTTCGGTCATAAATAGAATGAATTTGTTTGCTAGCAACAATACCGAAGAGTTCTCCAACGAAGAGGTTAGAGAGCTATTCGAGGTAATTGATCGGAAAAATCAAGATATACGAAATGCTTATACAGTCTTGTATTTTTAAACTGGCACCTCTGATGTTTTAACACATCCTTGGGCGTGAAGGAGTAGAAAGATGCAGTGTAAACTTAGCACAATTCTTGCCGTTTTCATCATTATTACAGGGTTCGCTGTAACCCATGCTCAAAGTGTATTAGCGCAGGGCTATATACCGACACGCATTACTAAAGCCATCGAACTTCTTGAGAACGATCAGCCTATCTATTACACCCAGGTAAATGGAGGTGGATACGATGAAGGGAAGGCAATGGCACAAACCTGGGCCGATTACATCACTTACAACATGGAACATAGCCCCTTCAATACCAGTGAATTACGGGCATTCATGCAAGGCTTGGTGGACGGCGGACCAACCAAGAGTGGACATCGAACGCCAACTGTCATTGCGGTGCTACCCTTCGGTGGCGTTAATGAAGCAGTCATGATGGCGAACTACTGGATGGTAGAGCAGGTGTTGGGCGCTGGTGTTCATGGAGTCCTGTTGGCCCATGCTCGCGATCCAGATGTTGTTGAAATTCTGGTGCAATCGGCTCGCTATCCACACACCCCTTATGCAGAAGGTTTGCCGGAAGGTTTACGGGGAAACGGAGGTCAGGGATTTGCAGCAAGAATTTGGGGTGTTTCTAACCAGGAGTACCAGCGACTCGCCGAGCCCTGGCCGCTTAATCCGGAAGGAGAGATTTTAATCGGTTTGAAAATTGAAGATCGCCATGCACTGGAAAACTCAGAAGCCAGTACGGCTGTTCCTGGTGTTGGCTTTTCTGAATGGGGCCCAGGAGATATGCGCATGTCTTATGATGCCGACAGTGGCACTGCTCAGGTATTAATTGATGCCAGGGCCAGGGTGTTAGCGGCAACCAAAGCAGCAGGCATACCTTTTTTAAATACAGTTAATACACGCAACATCGAAGCGATGATAGATGAAGGAGTACGCATTGGTGCAAATCCGGGAGCAGAAGTTGCAGACCAGGGCCGTCGTTACACTAACCGAAGAATGCCCTGGTAGATGCCTGAAGTATTGGTCAACTGTTTGGTCACCACTTGCTCCAAAGACGGTGAAGTTTTCGAAGTTTTTCAAGTGGTTAGCTTTAGAAGATGGCACGCCCGGAGAGATCATTCTCGGGGGATTACGCCTCTTGTAGGCCCCTCAGAGCCCTGTTTATAGTGTCCAAGCCACATCTTACTTGATCAAGAGGATTTGTCGAGGAGGCGTATTTGTTCCCGAATTGTAGCCGACTCCCCTTGTTTACTATTTCCGTACAAAGGCTCAGCGCAATTAAGAACTAGTATGGACACGTCCAAGACCAAGTGGGAGCTTTTGCACATTCTCTAAATGCATTTATTGTCGATTCCACCGTTGTGAGAGGCAACTTAGAAACATCGTAATTTGCCCTAATTACTCCAACATCACCTGCCCTGAAAATACCGTCTTCTGCAATGTTCCAGAAAGATGGCCGAGAGCTAGCACCGACCTCCATATAGACTATGTCTAATGTTCCATTGTTGCGCAGTGGCCAAAAAACATATGCATTGTTGCCGAACGAAGTTCGCGGCAGTTCTGGTAAGATTTGGGTGGTATCAATCTTCTGGAGCGTACCTTGTTTGTCGTTAAGGTACGCACTCCCTTGGACCTTCATTCCGGTGATAGTCACCAAGTCATCATAACCATCTCTGTTTATATCTCTGAAATGCATACCGCTGCTATTGAACAGCACATCCCCTTCAACTACTGGCTTAGCCCTGAGAGTTATCTTCCCATCGCTTACCACAAAACCCTCCACGGGTACGACTGGGTATAAAGTGTTGTCTTCGTATGAATCTGATGAACTAGACACAACCGCAAAGTCACTTGTAATAGTTCGCTTGTAATTTTCAAGCAGACCCGATGTTTCTCCCTGAACAACCAATATGGGGCCTTCTTCAGGATCTAGAATCGCTTGCTTGAAAAAATGATATTGAGCCTTGTTAAATTGAGGGACTCCTTTCTGATACAGGCCTGTAGCTTGATTTCCAAATTCATTCGTATACTGAAAATAGTCGGTAACTGGTGGCACGTAATAATCATTTAGTTCAAACCCTTGCCCGGGCTTCCACTTCCAAAGGGTGATTCCCCTAACCGTGTTATAGAAACCAGTGTCAATATTGAAATCAGCATATTCAGCGACGTTACTGACAAATTGTTGCTTGACTCCCGAAGTAATCCAATACCCCACACTGTCGAATTCGAAATAGCCCCCAACATAAGGGACTATCTGAGTCGCTTCATCAAAATTTTCAAAAGTTTTATAAGTCTCCGTTACGTCCGTAATGGAGTTACCAGAAATTCTTGCGACTTTTGCTACGTCATAACCAATGGAGATAAGATCAAATCCACCAACTTCATTTGGAATCGATCGCATTGAGTGTGTCCAAGTGGGGGTCCACGGAACTTTTACATTGGTGTATGTACCATCTCCGTTACTCAAAAAGACATGTTGGTCGGAAAAATATGCGCAATTCCCTAAACCTTGCCGGGGGTATGCTTCAGCTGCACCGGAATCCCCACCAAAGCATTGATCCACTACTTTCTGAAAGCCTTCTGCAGAATATGGATCAAACTTTTCACGCCCAACACCGTCATCTCGGTTAAGAGTTAACGCGAAATCAATATAACCATCCCCATTCAAGTCCTTTGGTTCTTCAGTGCTGTGATGATAAGGAGCACCACCTTTGCCTCCGTCCTTAGAGGTGTCAATGAATTCTTCTCCGAACAAGTCCTTTGAACAGTTCCTGTAGCTACCCACGTTGTTACTGCATAGCAAAAACCAGCCCGATTTTATTGGGACATCGTTGTCTCCACCATTGTCTGGAAGCTCCCCTTGGTAGCATGTTATTGGGATGAAAATTTCTTCATATCCGTCGTTGTTAAAGTCTCCAAAAGGAAAAGGAGTGTCCCAACGATAGGAGCTGTCGTGACAGAAGTTGAACCTTGCCTCTAGTTCATCGGCGGTCCAATTTTGGCGATCACTTAAACTGAAATTTGAGGCAGTCGATGCATCTGCAACCGAAAAATACACATCAGAATTGTATTGAGTTAGGTACGTGAATTGACCACTCATCACATCGTTGTCTAAGACAACACGAGGTGTAGTTAGGGTGGTTCCATTAAATGTGGCAGGGTTTCTGGCACTACTCAAACCACTCTCAGTGGCTGAAAGTAACTTGAGACAAAGAATCGGGCAATCTCCCGAAGCAAGCACAGGATCAGAGGTTGGTATGAGCTTGACCTCATACGCTGCCTCACCAACGCTAACATAGGGGACGGTCAACACGGAGCCATCGTATGTGACATCCTCTGGCTCAAGAGCCCACAGAGCCGATGAGGCGGCAATTAGTATTGAGCACACGGAAAAGAGAGATGCTGATTTATTGAGAGCAAAGTAATTGAACATATTTTGGGACCCTGCGTACGTAATAGATTATGCCGTCTTTTGCGGAGGTAAATCGGGGAAGGGATTTTTGTTGCCCTGTTTGTAGCCCACCTCTAAGTAATATTTTAGATACTTGAACTAAAACAAGTACTTGAAGGTGGTTTAGCTACAAAAAGTGGCACGCCCGGAGAAGGTCACTGCCTTAGTCAGGAGCTAATAACTTTCCGGACTCAATTAAATCAATAACTTATTATAACCGAGTTCACTGCCAAAGGACTGTTTTGGTCTACTGTTTGGTCACCAGTAAACTCCGGAGGTCTTTAAAGACCCCCATAGGTAGAAGACCAGCCCCCCTCCCCTATATATATACTAGTGCCTCTACAGTTTTTAAGTTATGAGTGTCCCCTCTTATGTGGTTAAACTTCAAATTTAATTTAAGTCATCGCGGTATCGAAGGCTTTCAGTGCTAGCAGGTAGAATTTTTTGCCAATTGACATAGCTTTTGTTCTACTTAACACTCGAAAGTTCACTCAAAACGCATCGAGGTGCTCCATGTCTTTTCGCAATCAAATCGTATCCGTAGCCGCTCTACTCGCACTCGCTTCTTTGTTTGTGCCGCAGCAATCCGTTGCGCAGAACTCCACGAATCCGTATGCGATCGTCGAAGGGTGGGCAAAGCTGCCGGGAGGAAGGGTGATGGGAGCAGTCGGCAAAGCGAAGGTCGACCCCGACGGCCGCCATATCTGGGCCGTTATCCGTTGCGATGCCGGGCCTGATCGTTTCGGTTCGGAGTGCGTTGATTCAGACCTAGATCCCGTCTTGAAGTTCGATCCCGACGGCAACGTGGTCGAGTCCTTCGGCAGCGGAATGTTTATCTGGCCGCATGGAATTGACGTTGACTCCGACGGCAACGTCTGGGTGACTGACGCCGTGAGTGATAACAACATTCCAGCGGGCGACGATCGAGGCCATCACGTCATCAAGTTTAGCTCTACTGGCGAAGTGCTCATGACACTTGGCACTCCTGGAGAACAGGGAGACGGCCCGAACCACTTCACTTCCCCGAGTGATGTGGCAGTCGCGTCTAACGGCGACGTGTTCATAGCGGACGGCCACAACGCGAACGGAAACAACCGAGTGGTGAAGTACAACAGCCGTGGCGAATTCCTCATGTCTTGGGGAGAGACTGGCTACGCCCCGGGACAGTTCCGTGCCCTACACGCCATCGCCATTGATCCAGATGGTCGAGTGTTCGTGGGAGATCGCAGCAACAGCCGAATTCAGATCTTCGACCAAGAGGGCAACCACTCTACCACCTGGACCCAGTTCGGGCGCCCGAGCGGAATCGCCTTTGACGACGAGGGGCGGATCTACGTCGCGGACTCCGAGTCTGACAACGTACAGAACCCAGGATATGAAATGGGAATTCGCATCGGCGAAGCCGAGACAGGATGGGTGAAGGAGTTCATTCGCTTCCCATGGGCGAATCCCAACATCCTACCGGGGAACGGAGCGGAGTTCGTCACCGTCGATAGCGAAGGCAACATTTACGGAGGAGAGCCCGTCCCCAACCCTCATCTTAACGACCGAACACTTAGGAAGTATGTGCGAGTGCGACCCTGAGGGTACTGACAAGTAACTTCTAAACTGTAAGAACCCTGGCGAGAAAATTTCAAAAACTAATAAATGGGGTCAGAGTAAAAATACAGTGGTTTTCGAATAGCTTAAGATTAATCAGGCCAGTTTAGTTTCTGATTTTTACCGAATCGTATCAAAGGACCTCTGCGAGAGTAGTAGAAGACGCCGCCTTTTCTAAAAGTAAAAGTTGGACTCCCTAAATTGGTCAACTGTTTGGTCACCACTTGCTCCAAAGACTGGGAAGTTTCCTAAGTCTTTCAAGTGGTTAGCTTTAGAAGATGGCACGCCCGGAGAGATTCGAACTCCCGACCAACTGGTTCGAAGCCAGTTACTCTATCCAGCTGAGCTACGGGCGCGTGGACCGCAGATTATATACCCTTAGCGAAAAAGGTTCATTGCCACTTGATCTAACGTCTAACCGCGATAGATTGTATTTCAAAACGCGCGTTAAACAACAAAGTTCCTACTCCGATAAATGCCCTAGCTGGATATTCCTGAGTAAAATAAGTGCGGTACACGCTATTAAAAGCATCATAGTCGGCAACGTCAGAACTGAAGATCTGCACATAAACAAGGTCATCCATGGTCATGCCAGCTTCTTCCACGGTAGACTTGATGGAGTCGAGCAGTACCCTGGCTTCTTCAGCTGCGCTGTCTGGGACTTGACCATTCACGAGTCCAATCATGCCGGAGATATAAAGTGTATCTCCTGTCTGCACAGCTCCACTAAATGGTGGTACATTCGAATCTGACGCATTGCGGGGATTGATATAGGACCGGTCTTGGGCAAACGATGAGCCAGCGACTATCAACATCAGGGCAGCACAACCCAGGGACAAGATTTTCATTTTTTCCATTACCGTGATTCTCCGCTTCTAAGATGGGTTTTACGATACAGTATAAACGACGCTATTTTTACAGAGAAATGCAAAAACTGATAGGTTGAAAGAACGACGGAAGAGAAAAATACTATGACTTCACGCTGCTGGTGGCCAGGGAAGGACCCTCTGTACATTGCTTACCATGACCAAGAATGGGGGGTACCGGTTAGAGATGACCGATTGTTATTTGAATTTCTTTGCCTAGAGGGACAGCAAGCAGGACTTAGCTGGATTACCGTACTCAAGAAACGAGACCACTATAGAAGGTGTTTCAAAAATTTTGACGCGGAAAAGGTGTCTAGACTGACTGACTCTAGCATCGAGAAACTGCTACTGGATCCTGGCCTAATCAGAAACCGTCTAAAACTCTATTCCATTCGCAGTAATGCAGAGGCATTCCTGGGAGTAAAAAGGGACTTTGGTACTTTCGAAAAATACGTTTGGTCATTCGTACACAACTCACCGATTGATGGTAAACGCCAGAATCCTGAGCAAGTACCAGCAACCTCAACTGAGAGTGAGGCCCTATCCAAAGATCTTAAGAAAAGAGGATTTAAATTCGTTGGTAGTACAATCTGCTACGCTTTTATGCAGGCCGCAGGCTTGGTAAACGATCATACAAAGAATTGTTTTCGCTACAATGAATTGAAAAACTGGGACAAATAATAAAAAACCCAGCCACTGCTAAATGGCTGGGTTCTGGTTGAAAGCATTTCTACTTATTTGCCTTGCACAACTTCGTTGCGTAATACGCCAACTCCGGACAATTCGACTTCGTAAACGTCCCCTGGAACCATTGCTCGAGTGCTACCCATCGTACCTGACCAGATCATATCGCCTGGTTCTAACGTGAAGTACTGAGAGATATAACTGACCATTTCTTCCATGTTGAAAATTAAATCATCACTATTCTGCCCCTGAACTACTTCCCCATTGTGACGGCCAGTAATCTGGACATTTTTGTAGTCCAAGCCCTTAACTAAGACGGGTCCAACCGCATTAAACCCTCGGGAGCCCTTGGCGCGCACCCATTGGATGTCACCACCCTGCCAAGCCCGTTCGCTCACATCATTGCCGCCGGTAACACCGAAGATGTATTCATGAGCATCTTCCACAGCTACGTTCTGGGCTTGCTTACCGATTACGATAGCCATTTCAGCCTCGTAGTGTAGGTTGCGAGATTCTGCAGGCCTGACTATTGGATCTTCAGGGCCAACAATAGAACTGGCTGGAACGATGAACAAGCCAGGGTACTCCGCAGGATCCCCAGTAATGTGGCTACGGAAATTAAAGGCAGTCATGAACACCAGCGTGGGATCAGCGGGAGCCTCTAGTTTCACGTCAGACCGGTCGTACTTAACGCCGGTATGCTCCATAGTGTCGTAGGGCGCACCAGCTAGTTGATATACCTCATCACCGTGGACCATGCCCCAATGAATTTCACCACCGTCCTGTGAATACCGAACGAAGGTATCAAGCTCCTGAGCGGTTGCAAAAGTGTTGCACAAAGCAAACAAGACTGCCCCTAATGTTGTAATTAATAGCTTCATTCTTTACCTCCCACTGAAGTCTTAGTTTTCTTTCCAAAAATTGACAGAGCCCAGATGCTACGATGCTTCCTAGATATGGTCAAACATTTGCTCTTCAATAGGGTGTTCCCATTGAGTTTGGGACATAAAGCGGCAACATCAGTTTAAGATCAAACGTCTTGTCTCGACTTTATTGTCACGATTGAAATACTACGTTGGAAGAAGTGGCATCTCGCGTGGTTCTAGTTTCGTTGGCCGGCAATGCAGAATCTTCATAGCCAAAGCTTATCCCAAATAATATCTTGGTACCGTCCTCAACATCGAAAGCTTGCCTGACTAAATCTGGGTAATTACGCATGGTGCCCATTGGACAACTATGTAATCCGAAAGCCACCATGGTTAGCATCAATGTTTGCGCCCACATGCCAACATCCACCGCCACTGTTGTACCAAAGGAGGGATCCATGCCTATAAAAGCAATATGGGGTGCGTCAAAGAATTTGAAATTTCTCAGTACGGCACGCATTCTACCTTCCTTGTCCTCCCGCCCAATCCCCATCTTGGAATAAAGGGCGACGGCACACTCCACTTGGCGTGTGCGGTATTCATTCTCGAAATTATTGGTATAACTATAATCCGGATTAGGAGACACCCTGTTAGTTGTATTCTCATACATCTTTTTTTTCAGGCTCTCCTTCAACTCACCAGATGCCACGTATGCTTTCCAAGGTTGAACGTTACAATTTGAAGGTGCTTGCTGAGCGATCTCAAAAATCCGGTTTATTACTTGCTGCGGAACTTCTTTGTCGAGAAACCCTCGTACCGATCTACGCTTGCTCACGGCTTCGACCAAACTCATACTTGGATCGACCACCGATAACTCAGTAGTTTCAGATTCAGTATTCATATTTTTCATATTTCTTTTTCCAATTTCCTACTTCTATAAATTCTTGGACTTAACAGTCCAGCATTAAAGCCTAGGTATTAACCTATCAACTAAGAATCCGACCTCCATCCAAGTCAACTGTCGTGCCAGTAGCAAAAGCATTATTCATAACAAAGATAATACCTTCGGCTAATTCCTCGGGCTTGCCAGCTCGCTTAATCAAATGCGTGGAAGTCATGCCCTTAAGCTTCCCTTCTTTTTCGTCACCAAAATGATCGAACATTGCCGTGTCTACAGTGCCTGGTGACACCGCATTAACGCGTACAGGTGCCATTTCTACCGCCAAGCATCTAACCAGGTTTTCTACAGAGGCGCCGACACAGCTTAGTGCCGATTGTGCTGGCCTAATTTTGCGAGCGGGTGATCCACTAACTAGTGTAATGGCACCATCTTCGGTCAAATAAGGAGCCCCGGTACGAACCACTTTGGCATAACCCCATAGCTTGTCATAGGCTGCCTTAAACTGAGCTTCAGTCTGCTCCAGGAATGGCTTAAGCGTACGCTCCCCTCCGACGGCTGCAGATACGAGGTGATCAATGACGCCTACTTCTTTAAAAATTGCCTCCAGTGAGGCCACGTCATGGGTATCGGCTTGCCTTATTTCGAATGAGCCATTGCTTGACCGTTTTGCGTTCTCAATATGTGTCTTTGAGCGGCCAGCAGCCCAGACATTAGCACCCATTCCGGAGGCAGTTTGCGCTGTGGCCAAACCAATGCCCGCAGTGCCACCAATTATGACAACGTTTTTGCCGGACAAACTATTAGTTGTCATTAACAACTCCTTAAATAATTCGTCCCGGGGTTAAAATACCGTCGGGATCGATGGTTTGTGTGAAAGCCTTCATCAGAGCTATTTCTGAACCAGTCTTGTTGTAAGGCAAAAACTGTTTTTTCATAAACCCGATACCATGTTCAGCCGACACAACACCATTTAGCTCCTGTATCAGACTATAAATAATTTCGTCTATCCTTAAATGATGGTCTCGGGCAAAGCCCAAAAAACGTCGGATGGTAACATATTCGGGTTGGAAAAAAGCCGGAACCTGGTGACTCTTGCTTGCTCTAAGTAATAGAGCAAATGGAGTCAAAACTGCTAGACTGTGTTCTCAAAAAAATGAATATTAATTTAACTTGTCAAACTTCGTTGGAGTTTACCGTGAAAAGTTTTCTTCTTTTAGTAACATTTCTAATATTGCTTTCAAGCTGCAACAGTTGGGTGGGAGTCACCACTGAAGGGGCAAGCGTACGCCTGGCTACTACCAGTGAAATCAGCGATTGCCAACGGGTTGGCCGGGCTCAAGCCTCGACGAGGAGCCGAGTTGCATTTGTGGAACGTGGAGGCGAACGTATGCAGGAAGAGTTGTTGCGTCTGGCACGCAACGAAGCGGGTAGCATGGGAGGTAACACAATAGTTCCTGAGTCTGTAATAGAAGAAGGACGCCAGACTTTTGGAGTCTACAGCTGCCCCGACTAATCCATTGATAGACCACTTCGTTTCTCAAAAAACCCTGTGAAATAAGGGCTTTGACCATATGACCAGATATGTTATTCTGGTCATATGACTAGCGCAATAGCTGAGCTTTTTGACAAAATTACCGCCGAACCGGGCCTAGGAAAATCCTTAGACCACGAGGGTTCCGCAAACTATGCGGTTCAAAAAACACTCATAAAAGTGGCAACAGATCATTTTGTACGGTTTGGTTACCGCCGGGCCAACATTGCAGAAATTGCCCTAGGTGCGGGTATCGGAAAAGGTACCATATACCTGCACTTCGAAAATAAAAGAGAACTATTTCTCAGTTGTCTGATTGCCGAAGAACGAGAGCTTTTGCCACAGCTAGAAATCATTGAGAATTTTCCGGAAGAAGAAAGGCTCAGAGCGTTTCTTGAAGTCACGTTTAGTTTCGCTCTAACGGCACCACTGACTAGAGCCCTTCTCTCAAGACGTCAAGATTTTGCTGCCCTGATCGAAGAGATCGACGCAACCATTTTAAAGAATCAAGATGAAAAATTTACTGAATACGTAATTAACAAATTGATCAGCCCAGTAACACATAATCTAGACACTGATGATAAGAAAACCATCGCCAACGTTGTAAACCTTGCCACTCTTGCCATTGGATATCTGCCTGAGATGGCCTTTGATTTGCCCGGACAAGAAATACCAGTTGACGACTTTGTTAAAATCCTGGCCAGGATCATCGATCAGGGCATAAAGAATACCTAGAGAGATTTATCAAAAGGAAATATTAATGGACAGAATACTTCTACGCCTTACCGATATATTTGCTAAAGCGCCGGACTATGTCCTGAATTTCAAAAAACCGGTCCTGTTAGGGCTCGGAGTTATTTCCTCCTTTTTTCTTGTCAGTATTATTTTCCTGACTTCGTTTGACCTGGGCACAGATAGCTTTTTGGCAGAGGAAGATCCTGCCACTGTTGCGCTCGATGAATTCAGGCGGCAGTTCGGAGGCGATGATTCGGTCTTTATTATTTACACGCCCAGAGATGGTAATGTGTTTTCGAGCGCATCCCTGTCAACTGTCCAGCAAATTACCGATGACTTGACCAACTGGGAAGACCTTGATCGTGACAATTACCCGGATGTAGATTGGGAACAGCTCAACCACATCCGGCGGGTGCAGTCTCTTGCCAATATCCGTGTGCAGGAAAGTGTTGGTGATACCCTCAGATCCGACCGCCTGGTCCCACGAGAACTCCCGACCGATCAAGGTAGTCTAGAAACTCTCAAAGTACGTGCTCTGGATCAACAGGATTATGTTTCAGCATTCTATTCAGAAGACGGTAGATATGCTGCCATATTAGTTCAAACCGATTTCGGAACAATCCCGGTCGAAGACTATGAATCGGTAGTCGATATTGAAGGCATTGAGCTGGACGATGGCTTCACCAATTTTGACTTGTCTTTTGACGAGAACGCGGTCGTACAGGAAGTAGAGTTTCAGGATACCGACCAGTTAGCTTATTTCTCTTTCGACACAGCACTGAGAGCTGTTTACGAAAACTACTCAGATGAATTTGAGTTTTATCCGGTAGGCACGCCATCCATGATGGGACAAATGCAGGATATCCTTAACCAGATGGCTGTGTTGGGAACTTTGATGGTTTTAATTTTTTCAATGCTCCTGTGGATCTTTTTTCGTTCCGCTAGCGCACTTTGGTGGCCAATGGTCACCATAGCTTTAAGTGTCATCTGGATGTGGGGCGTCACTGTATGGCTAGTAGATGCCATTTCCACCATGATCGCCTTAACCGTGTTGCTGGTTTTTGCTGTAGGGATCGCCGATTGCGTTCATGTTATGAGCGCTTACTTTAGTTTCAGGCGCGATGGAGATGAGCATTATTCGGCTCTTTCGCACGCCTACAAAAAAGTGGGTATTGCCATATTACTGACCACTCTAACCACCGCCGCGGGTGTTTCCGTGCTCGCGACCTCCGACCTTGAGCCTATCAAAGTCTTTGCGTGGATGTCGGCTTTTGGGGTCATTCTTGCGTTCTTCTTCACTGTGGTCCTTCTCCCTATCCTGCTGGATCTATGGCATCCAAAGGCAATTTACGAGAAAAAAAGCTGGGCTGACAAATTAGGCGCCAGGTGGACTTCAATACAAAATAAAAGAAAACTTTCCATAGCAATCGTTGTAGGGATTTTACTCCTTGCTTCTTTAGGAGTTTTAGTTGGCGCATTCATGATCTTTGTAATTGCGCTCACTTACTGGATAGTCAATTCGCAGCGGGAAATTCTTGCCAGGGTTCCCAGCCTGGTTCAAGGGAGCCCTTATTTAATTCTTGTCCTATTTGCATCCTTGTTTGCGCTGTGTATTTATGGCGCAACGAAAATTAATATCGACACAAACATTGCTGAAATGTTCAAAGCAGACCACCCTTTGACGATCGCTGTTACAGTAGTCGATGAAAATATGTCGGGCGCACAAAATATGGAGATTATGATCGATACTAAAACCAGTGATGGCATGCTTGATTCTGATCTGCTTGTCGCCGTCGATCAGCTACAAACACGACTGGAAGAGGGCTATCCTGATATTGTGGGTCGGACCAATTCGCTGGCAAACATCGTCAAAGATACAAATCAAATCATGAATGATGACGATCCTCGTTACTATCGTATTCCTGATTCTGGTCAAGAAATATCTCAATTACTTTACCTATTCAATAGCGCTAACCCTGAAGATCGGAGGAATCTTGTTTCCGATGACTACAGCCGTTCCCACATTAGTGTTACAGCTCGCAACTTAGGCTCCTATGAATACAAAGAGTTTTTTGACGATGTGGCTTTAGATGTAGAACAAACTTTCGGCGAACTTGAATCGACCTTTCCAGGACTGGACATCAATTTAACAGGGACTATGGCAACATTAATGGTTATGGCTGATGAAATCGCCCAATCCCAATTTAACAGCTTTGCTCTGGCCCTTCTGATAATAAGCCTGATAATGATCATCACGTTGGGTTCAATCAAGGGAGGTATCATGGGCATGGTCCCAAATGCCATCCCTGCGTTCCTGGCTTTTGGCCTGATGGGCTTGTTTGCCATACCTCTAGATGCTGATACGCTGCTCATAGCGCCAATCATTTTGGGTATCGCTGTGGATGACACCATACACTTCATGACCCACTACAGGGTGGAATTGTCGCGTACTGGAAGCATCGCTGCTGCTCTTGAAAGCGCTATAAAAGAGGTTGGTCAAGCTGTAATGTTCACCACCATGATAATAGGACTTGGGTTTGCTGTCTTGAGCTTTTCTGACTATTTGGGAATGGCAAAAGTGGGGTTTTTCGGGTCAATGGCTATATTTGTCGCCCTGCTTTGTGACCTGTTTCTTATTCCTGCAATGATAATAATTTTTAAACCTACGTTTGGTGTAAAAAATGTAAACACCTCTATTAACTTTAGGGAGGCAATAGCATGAAACTTAAAAGCACCTTAGGAATAATTGGCACTGCTTTACTGGTCACTTTTTTTCCTCATGCATCAGGCCAAGAACTTACCGGTTTCGAGATTATGAAAAGATCCGACGATGCCGTTCGCTCGACAAACGATTCATCATTTATCCGAATGCAACTATCAAGCTGTAAGTTTGGTGTAACACAGGGTCGTATTACTTGCGCAGAGCGGGCGAGAGTGAAATCACTCGAGTCAGTTGCTAAAAATTATGGCCCCGAGCTTAAAGATACCAAGAGCGTCACGATTACACTGGAGCCAGCTGCTGAAAGAGGCATCGGTATGCTTAGCTTTGCTTATGACGATTCAGAAAGGGACAACGAAACATGGCTATATCTATCTGCCCTGGGCAGGGTAAAAAGGATCGCCGCTGGTAATTCGGAAGAAGAAACTGAACCTGCCTCTCTGTTCGGTTCTGAGTTCACTACAGAAGATACCGACACTGGTAAATTAGAAGAATATACAATCAATTTGCTAGGAGAGACGACTCAAGGAAATCGAGACGTATGGCAGGTGGAAATGATCCCCAGCGCCGAACGTGCGAGGAAAACACGTTATTCTCGAGTAGTCGAATATATAGACAAGGAACGCTTCGTCTCACTTCGTTCAGAAATGTATGATCAGTATGAAAGGGAAGTCAAAAGACTTATGGCGAGCCGAGTTGAGCTTGTTAACGATATATGGATGGCCCGGTCCCTTACTATGATGAATTTAGTTACGAACCGATTATCCAATATGGCCTTTGTCGAAATTTATACAGACCTCAACATTGAAGATGACTTTCTAACCCAGCGCACCCTGACAGATGCTGCCTATAGGGAAACTGAGCTAGAGAAATTAAGATCGCAACTAAATTAAAAACCTCGAGTTACACATGTTGCGCTTTTGTCAGCTCGTTATTCTTGTACAGCTTCTGCTAACGAAAACCTACGCGCAGCAGGAAGAGCCCTTGATTCTGGATGATTCGGTATCCTTTGATGCCGAGCTGGCTATTGATGACGATATATTTGGCAACGTGTTTGATGAAGATACGTCCTCGACTACCTTTTCCTGGTTTGAAGGTTTTACGGTGCGTGTTAGTCAACAGCTTTTCGGTCAGGTTAACAATCACTCCGTAGAACCCTTACCTGGTTTTGTCTTCCCCCGCGAAGCAGAAACGGAAAACAACCGACTGGGCATCAATATTCGTTACCAAAATGCGTTTTCTCCAGGCTGGCTACTGCAAGCCAGTGGTCAGATTCGTAGCTACTGGAAAGACGACTACGAGTATGAAGCTAACGGCGATCGGATCGACCTGGATTACCGGGTCAATGAACTCTTCCTACAAAGAAGCTTCGACCAGCACAGCATTAAATTTGGTCGACAAACAGTGGTATGGGGTGAAACGGTTGGTAATTCCGTGCTGGACGTAATTAACCACTTCGAGTTTCGTGATCTATCCATCATCGATATTGAGGACGCCCGGTTAAATCAATGGATGGTTGTGTGGGATTACTTTGGTGATAGCGGACAATTCTCCACATTCATAAATCTGTATCCTGAATTCAACCCCGCTCCGGTACGAGGCAGCCCTTTTTTCTTCGAACCCGCGTTTAACATCACCGATTACAACCGCGAGGACAATCCGTTTTTTGAAATTGGCACCCAATACCGACTCTCCTTCGAAGGCAGTGACATTTCCTTCATGGCCGCTTACCTCGTTGAAAATCAACTGCGTTACGAAGATCCAGTCACTGGGATCGGTGATGCTATCGCCAGAAAGAATGATTTCGTTTTACTAGGGTTCAGCGCTAACCGCGCCATCGGCAAACTGTTACTGAACTTTGATTTTGCCTATAGCCACAACGTACTAGCAGACAGTTTCAGCTTTCCTGGCACCTCAAGTCTTGCAGCTCCGCTTGATCTGAAAAAAAATCAGGTCGGGACTTCTTTCGGATTTGAATACGCCGTGTCCAATGAGCAGAGCGTGAGTCTTGGCATCCAGGCCCAGAAACTTTTGGATGAAGACGAAGGATTGTTACCTGGGCAACAGTTAATCAACGACGGAGTGTTCGGGAGCTGGCTGGTTCGCTACAGTAATAATCTGATGAATGGAGACCTAGTGTTGTCATCCACGCTGCAAGGTGGCCTCGATGCCAACTCGTTCTTTGCCATGTTAGGCGCTAATTACACCATAAGTGACAACTGGGCCATCAATGCCCAGATCGTCAGCATCACGGCTAACAATTCAACGCCTCTATTATTCTTCGATGAAGACGTTCGTCTAGGCGCCACTATCACCTATTCTTTCTGATCGCAGAAATTTAGAATATGAACATATAGAAAGACGGGTGTTCCACTGAATTAGCAGTGACACATGTGAAAAGTGACGTTTTTAAAAGCTCTAGGGTTAACTGGAATGGTCTCTGTATTCGAGCCTACTCTTCCAGAGGCATATTAAATCTATCTGCATCGAATTCCCCTTCCCAGTTTGCAACCGCGGTGGAAACTGACAGGTCTCCGCCAACATTGACGACAGTACGGAGCATATCCAAGGGCCGATCAAAAGGCAGTATAAAACCAATTACAACCGCTATCTGTTCGGGGCTAATACCTATAGTCTCCATAACCGCCGCCATTAGGAATATGGAAGCCCCGGGAACTGCAGCAGTGCCGATAGATACCAAAGTGGTCGAACCTGCTATTAGTACATAATCCGCCAGGCCTAATTCGATTCCAAATGCTTGGGCCGCGAATACGGATACGATGCCTACATAGAGTGCCGTGCCGTCCATGTTAATCGTAGCTCCTAGTGGAAGCACAGTGGAAGAGACAATCGGTTTAATGCCCAGATTTTTCTCCGCTACAGACATCGAAACAGGCAGAGTCGCTGAACTCGAAGAAGTAGAGAACGCTACTAACATAGCGTCACGTGCCCCACGAAAAAATAACACAGGTGAGAGTTTAAGCATCAGTTTCATGATTATGATGCCGTGCATTAAAATCATGTGCGCAAAACAACCAATGACCACCGCCAGAGCAAGTGTAACAACATCCAACAGCGCCGCTGCTCCCTGAGTGCCCGATACCCAGGCAATTAGTGCGAACACACCAAAAGGAGCAACCTCCATTACCCAGTGGGTGATTTTCAACATGACCTCGGTAGAGGCCTGCATAAGGTCAGCGACAGGTTTACCTTTCTCGCCAATAGTGAGCAGGCTAATCCCGACCAATAGTGCAAAAAAGATTATTGCAAGAATGTTCCCTTCTGCAAGAGCCGCAATAGGATTGGCCGGGACAATGCTCATGAGACGGTCACTGAGCGCGACTGGTTCCTGCACTTCGCCAGGAACCGCCATACTCAAATCAACTCCGATTCCAGGCTGCATGGTGGCTGCCAGCAGTAAACCAATGCAAATAGCCACGAGAGTAGTCAACATATAGATCGCAAGAGTTTTAACTCCCAGCGAACCCAGCTTACTAGGGTCGCCCATCGAGACTACACCGGCAACTAAGGTCACGAAAACCAATGGAACTACGACCATTCTAATAAGCCTAATAAACAGGTCACCGATCCAAACGATACTTTCCGAACCGGGTCCCCATATCATGCCTACGATAACACCTAACACTAAAGCAGCTAGTATGCGTTTCCACAAAGCTATCTCGAACCACTTCCCCATTTAATTTCTCCAACATCGCGGAAACGCGAATAATGTCATTTCTGTTTTTAACTGCTGATAGCTTGTAATTTTTGCAGTACGTCTACTTCACACAGCCATTTAGAGCTTGCTAGGAGACTATAGAAATTCATACCATAGTGCCAGTACTTGACTGGGGATTAACAGGATCGAGCAATGGCGAAATGGATCCAAGGCACAGTGGTCGACAATATCCATTGGACCGAGAATCTTTTTTCTTTAAAAATCGATGCCGATGTTGATAACTTCAGCGCTGGACAATTTACCAGTCTAGCATTGGACATTGGTGGCAAAAGAATAGCCCGCCCATATTCCTATCTAAGTTCACCCGGCCAACGTCCACTTGAATTTTTCTTCTATACTGCTACCGATGGCATTCTTTCCAATGCTCTGGTAAAACTCGAATCAGGCGACTTAATTTGGGTAAAACAAAAATCTAATGGCTTCTTTGTACTTAACGAAATTCCGAAAGCAGAAGAACTGTGGATGTTGGCCACGGGTACCGGTGTAGCACCCTTCTTTTCTATTCTGAACATCGACGAACCATGGAACCGGTTCAAGCACATCGTATTAGTGCATGCCGTACGCGCTGAGTCTGACCTGCGCTACCAGGAACTGATAGATTCTCTTGAACGTAAGTATGGCGACAGGTTTTCCTTCCAGGCTTTTGTCTCCAGAGAGACAGTACCCGGTACCATCAAAGGACGGATCCCTATAGCCATTGAAAAAGGACAGCTGGAAGAACAAGTAGGTCGCAAGCTGGACGTCAACAAATCCCATATTATGTTGTGCGGCAATCCGGATATGGTTAAGGATTCGGTAGAAGTGTTAAAGAATCAAGATTTCACCAAGAATCGCCGCCGCACTCCAGGACATATCACTATTGAAAACTACTGGTAAAAGCAGCCACAAGTATATGGTATCGGAGATTGACTAAATTATTGATAGGGCGTTGGAATTCTGCGCGCCTGGGTAAGTTGTTCAACCCTTACACCAATATCTATTAGAGCCTGTTCCTGGAAAGACGGTGCAATCAGGGTTAGGCCAACTGGTCTGCCAGAGGCTTCGTAACCCAGCGGAATTGTTAATGCGGGGTAATTAGCCAAGGCTGCGATATTAGCATGTCGATTATTGATTGATAACAGCACATCGAGTTCGAATTCGGTGAATAAATATTCCAGCGCGCCTTTAGCATTGGATTGTAACTCGTCTCTTAGTGATTCCACATCTGCGGGAGCGAGTGCAAGTTTATCCATCATATCTACTAATTCTTGACCATACGGAGCCCGCAGATCTAGATCCATTTCGTTAAACTTTCGCAGAGAAGCAATAGAATCAATTTCTACTTCTTTCGCAGAATAAGCTTCCAGATAAAGTGCCAGGTCTCTCACCATTTCGCTTCCCAGTAAATCACTGAACCCTTCATTGCGCTCATAGTTCATTATGACATCAACGATAGAAGCTTCATTTTCAGATAGCATCTCCAGCGCTTCCTGGTAAAACTCATTATCAGCAAAATTTTCCAAGGCACCCAGACGTTTACCATTTAGATCTATCGTACGGTATATCAATGACAAGTCCGCGCTAAGAAGCGGCATGGCCATATCCTTTTCATCAAACCCGGCCATAGCATTAAAGAGTATTACTGCATCAGCTATATTCCGAGTAATCGGTCCAGTGGTATCAAGTGTCGACGAGATAGGTACCACTCCACTCCTGCTAAGTGAACCGGTTGTAGGTTTGAGACCGACTAGAGAATTGGCGCTTGCTGGAGATAGGATTGACCCAGAAGTTTCAGACCCTACAGCTACCGTAGCAAAATTGGCCGCCGTAGCCGCGCCACTACCGGAACTGGAACCTCCTGTACCAAAATCGAACCGCCCGTAGGGATTCAAGGTCTGTCCTCCCATGGCACTGTAGCCGGAAGGGCAATCTTCACAAAAAAAATAAGCCCACTCACTAAGATTTGCCTTGCCGAGAATGATTGCGCCATTTTTTATCAAACGGTCTGTAATGAAGGCATTACTAGTGAAATTGTGCTGTAGCGCGACAGCACCGGCAGTGGTAGCCATCCCCGACGCACCAACATTGTCCTTTAGTAATACCGGTATCCCAAATATTGAGTCGGACGCAATTTCCCTGCCCTGCCTGCGTTGCTCATCCAGCATGCGGGCACGGGTCAATACGCTAGGATTGAGGGTAATTACCGCGTTGATGTATCGCGTATTATCCGTTTCGATTTCTCTAATGCGATAAATGTAAAAAGTGGCAAGCGTTTCGTAGCTTAGACTGTCTTCAGCAACGACACGCTGAATCTCGCTAATAGGTTTATCTAATATTAGGGGTTTAAGTGATTCATAGTATTCATGACTGAAAGCTTCGAGCTCTTGGACAAAAGGCTCCCATAAAGTGTTCTTGTCGAGCACCTTAGAGAGAAGCAACTGATAATGCATGCTCTCGTTTTGATGAGCAGCAAGGGCGGTGAGATCCGCTGATTCATCATAGCGTTCCCATGTAATATTGTTATCTGCAGCTACACCAATTGATCCTGCGTTCAATGCGAGGATGACCATCAATATATACTGGAGGCTACGAGTCACAGCAGAAATCTAAGTACCATACAATTTCGTGGGAGTTCCCGGGTAATTGCTTTAATAATATTTCCGACAACCCAGAACATTATTCGTGGCGTAAAGCTTCCACAGGGTCCATGTCCGCCGCTCTCATGGAAGGATAAATTCCGAAAATAACCCCAATCATCGCTGATATGGAGAAGGCCAGTATCGGTGCTATGGGCGTTACAATCGTAGTCATACCCCAGAAAGTAGAAATAATGAACGGTATAACAACTCCAACTACTACGCCTATTAACCCTCCCACGCCAGAGAGTATGACTGCTTCTACCAGAAACTGAGTAATGATGTCCCGCTTCTTGGCTCCCATTGCCCGGCGAATACCGATTTCGCGAGTCCGTTCGGTAACGCTAGCCAGCATAATATTCATTATGCCGATACCACCTACCAGCAGCGATATACCCGCAATAGCACCAGCTACAATCTGGTCTCTTAACGCGCTTTCTTCCGCCTGCCTCAACAAAGCTAAAGGTATTTCTATCTCGTAGTCAATTTCTTTATGACGGCGCTGCAGAATCTGCTCTATAATTTCACCGACTTCAATAACCAATTCCTGCCCTGCCACTTGAATGATCGCTTCGTGCAGCTCTACAGTTTCTGACTCCATACCTCCGGCTGTTTGCCGAGTGGTGGTTTCACCGAACCGACTTTTCGAAGCAGTGAATGGAATAAAAATACGATTCGGGGCTGCATTAGAACTGCCGGCCTGGCTTTGCCCAAGGTTTGAGAACCCCTCCGACTCCATAATGCCGACTATATTGTAGTAGTCACTATCGATCTTAATAGATTGTCCTATTGGATTATCAATAGGAAAAAGCGCATCAGCCACCTCATCGCTTAACACGACCACGTTGGCATGATCACGCATCTCCGTTTCGCTGAAGAATCGGCCGGCACGCAAGTTGTAGTTCCGCGAAATCGGGTAATCGACAGAGGTGCCGACCACATCGGTGTTTATGTTCAAGCCGAGATTCCACACGTTTTTCTTTACAATACGAGAAGCAATGACATTGGAAACACTAGGAATGGTGTCACGAATAGTGGTGATATCAGCGTTCGTAAGCCCATAGACCACTGCCTGAGGAGGCCCAAATCCCCGGCTTGTACTCTCTTCGACTTCAGCAGGTTTTACACTCTTAAGTAGGATGTTACTCGCCCCAAGATCACGAAACTGTTGCTGGGCTTCATAGCTAGCTCCCTCACTGACTGCAAGCATAGCGATAACAGCAGCCACCCCTATGACGATGCCTAACACGGTAAGCATCGAGCGTAGCCCATGGGAAAAAATATTCTTGATGCCTACATCGATAATTTTTTTAAAGCGCACCAAGTTTGTACCCGAGAGCGATTTTGAGCGTCCGCCATTACTTGCAGAATGAGCGTGGGTATCAAGAATTAATTCGTTCATCGCTCTCTATCTCACCATCGCGCAACTTGATTTCGCGCATAGACCGTTCCGCTAACTCATCGGAGTGCGTTACTGTCAATAACGTCTTACCCTGAGCATGCAATTCATCAAAAAGATCCAATATTTCTGATCCTGACTTAGAATCCAGGTTGCCCGTAGGCTCATCCGCGAGAATAATCAACGGATTTACGGCTAGAGCTCTAGCTATTGCAACCCGCTGTTGCTGTCCACCCGACAACTCGTATGGTTTGTGGCCCACTCGGTCGCTCAAGCCCACTCGTTCAGCCAGACTCAAGGCTATCTCGTTACTCTCTGACTCTGTGTATCCCTGATAGAATAGGGGCATCTCGATATTTTCAAGCACGTTAAGTTGTTGTATCAAGTTATAAGACTGGAAGATAAAACCGAGGCGAGCGCCGCGAATCGCGGATAATTCATCATCTTCCATAGTCGAGGTATCTTCGTCGCCAAGATAGTACTTCCCCTCGGTAGGCTGATCCAAGCAACCTAAGATATTCATGAGAGTTGATTTACCACAACCCGAGGGACCCCTAATGGAAACATAATCTCCCGAATAAAAATCGAGGGAAATCCCGTGAAGGACTTCGACCGCTAACGATCCCATGTAATAGGTCTTGCGAATTCCTTCAACGCTTGCTATGACTTCATTTCCGAGCGGCGCAGTCGGGCGAGAAGCCCCCTCATTGAGTTTCATATCGAGAGCTGTCATTTCTGGACGCTCGAAAAGACTGACACTAAAAGCTTATATCGGTAAGGCTCTGCTGGGGAGGCAATAGTAATACTTCTTCTCCCGCTCTCAGCCCGCTGGTAAGTTCAATGAACGAATCAGAGAACGCCCCTACTTCAACTTCGCGCCGTTCCGGGTTTCCAAAATTATCAACATAAACGACTCGTTTATCATCCCAATAAGTCACAGCCTGCAATGGGACGTAAATTACATCTTCAAGCTTCTCTACAAGTATCTCGACCTCGGCACTCATGCCTGGACGCAACCAGTCGTAGGTGCCTTCTATCTTGATAGTGGTAGGATAGACTTTTAGGTCCGGATTCATGAATGCGTTCGCAGAATCGGCTACTACAGCAACCTTTGTCACTACTCCAGTTAATCGTTCATCGGGAAAAGCATCAATTCCGACCCTAACAGCTTGACCCACCGCTACGCGTTGTACAGCCGATTCATGGATATTGGTCTTCACTGCCATTTCACGCATATCAGGGATGGTCAGGATGGCTTGTCGTTCCCGGACCGTTGCCCCTTCCTGGATTGCCTCTTGACTGCTGCTGCCCCGATAACGTGCCTGGTTCTGATCGGCCGCACCATAAACAACCATTCCTGGCAGCTCGGCACGAATGGTGGCAAATTCTAGCTGTTCATTAATATCAGTCAACTTAACCCGCTCAAGATTAAACTTGCGCGCGGCCGAACTGAAACGGGCTTCGTCTTGGGCTTGCTCTGCGATATTCTCCTTCAGTTGCCGCTGATAACTCATTATCGCATTTTCGTATTCAGATAATTTCTGTTCAGCATCCTTAGGAAAAGTGTATTGGATATACAAACTTAGTGCGGTTTCCTTTTGCGCCTGCCTGTTCCTAGCCTTACTGAGATTTAATTCTTCCGCTTCAAGCTCCGTTGGCGTAATAAACCCCCGAGCTTCCAACCGCCGCTGGCCCTCGATACGGTCCTGGGCAAGGAAGTATTCTTCCTGAGAAACCTGAAGCTCATCCAACAAATTACGTAATTGCTGCTTCGCTTCCCCGTCTTCTAACTGGTCGATGTTAGCATACCGAGTAAAATCTAAGGTATCTCGAATAGCCATGTAACTGTCATCCATCAGTAAAGACACCTCAATATTAATGCCCTCCGGGATCAACGGTTGCAGCGTTAACTGAGGAGCCTCAAGGCTTGTAGGACTTGCATCTTCAACTTGTCTCTGGCCCTGTCCTGCGCGCCGGCCACGACCAAAACCACCCTGCCCTTGCGGACTCCCACCCAAGGCGACGGAGGGAAAACCACTACCAGTAAACCCGCCCTGAGCAAATCGTTGCATGTTTTCAAGTATCTCTTTCGGTAACTGCCCACCGTTATCAGCCATCATTTCTTCTATACGTTCACGCATTGGTGGCGGCATAGAATCCAAGTCGATCGGATCAAACAACGGCTTGGGTTTAATTTCAGCTTCGAGGCCTTCGAGAGCTGAGTTGAGGGGCTTTGACAATGCTGCCAGATCTGGAGCTTCCGCTTTTGCTACCCTTTCCTCGATTTCCAACTGGGCGATAATTTCATTCACAATATTGCCACCAAGAAATTTTTCAAAATCTAGCCTCGTGAAACGCATATCCTGGCGCCTATCATTCAAGGCTGTCACATTCTCATTGAGTTGAATTTCATACTGGGCTTTTCTTTCTACATAGGTGGCTTCCGCTGTTTCTACGGCAATCTCCTGGTTCAATTGCTGATCTATCAATTGCGACTTGTCTAATTCCACTAAGACTAACTGAGCATCTACATCCCTCGGAGTGACCTGGTAACCCTCTTCGACAATAGAAAGAATCTTTACCCCTTCCCGCCCTTTAATGCGGGATCGGATCTCTTGAGATTGCAGCGCCTCCAGCGCCCCTCCTTCCAGAACTGTAACTTCCAGATCACCTCGGCGTGCCTCGAAAGTAATAGTGGATTTGATGGTCGAAGGACCTCCACTAAAAAATCCAAGTATTAAAAGTAGTACAACACCACTACCAGCAGCGATGGTGTACTGGGTAGTTTTTCTGGCCGCAAGATACCGAGCCTTCAGATCAGCGACTGCCTTTTTCATGTTTGCCATCAGCTTCGCCAGCATGTCCTGACTATCGGGGTTCATTAATGCCTTCCTCCCACTGACCGTTGTCGTCTACGTATAACAATCCCACATCTCTCCAGAATTCAAGTTTTGAAATATTGTGTTCTATAAGAGAACTAACTCGTTGGGTTCGTGCTGCTGTTAAATCATTCTGTGAGTCTACGGTATCTTGAATATCACCTAGGCCCAATTCAGCGCGCAGCTCAGCTTCCTCGACTCGCCGCTCGTTAATTTCCACGCTAGTAACATTGATATCGTAACTCTTGCGCGCTTCATTCATTCTCCGCCATGTATCCAAAACATCCAACTTAATGTCATCAAGTGCTAACAGATAGTCTCTGGTAGCAGCATCGTAGTCAATCAAACTACGGCGATAATTATTGCGTTCCAACTTTGTATCTAGAGGCAAATCCAGGTCCAAGCCCGCCGTATATACGGTATTTTCGAAATCTAGCTCACCCAGATTCTGCGTTGTCGAATTCGGAACTGAAGCAACTAGGCTCAAGTCCAATGCCGGGCTCAGTGAGTTAGCGGCTAATTCTATCCTTCTAGCACTATCTTGAACGCGGTCCAGCCATGTGTACAAGTCTAATCGGGTCTGGATTGCCATCTCAGTTGCCTGTTCCAAACTGATATCAGGGCTATCCATACCCGTTTCCGTGATAAGCACCATCTCTTCATCACCGAGCATAATGTTATCATCGGCATTAAGCCCGATTAGTATCTTAAAATTATCTAGACTACGCTTATAACGGGTTATAGAAGAAGTCCATCGCAGATCTGCCTGCAAGGATGATTGTTCAAGACGACCCACTTGGAGCAACGTGGTTAATCCTTCCGCCTGAAACGCTTGCTCTCTTTCCAATGAGAGATTTGTCGCCAACAAGCCCGCATAGTAGTTTCTGGATGTTTCCCTGTTCAGTAGTACAGAGTAATAATCGGAGGCAACCCTTACGGCAAAATTCTTACGAAAACGGGTAAAATCTCTTAACCGATAAAGCAGATCCCGTTCGGCCTGCAGTAACGCCTCGGTTTCAATGTCACTACCGAAGCCCCGCAACAATGGTTGGGTGAAGGATCCGATCAATGCTCCTGTTCCAATTTCGCTGATGTCCCCGGTAAGAAAGCGAGTGAAGTTGTTGGTGAGATTCAAAGCCACCGCACCGCCACTTTTCAGTAAGTAGCGTGCACCGAGGCTGGTATTGGAAAAAGTGGATTCACTGGTATTGATATTTTCAATACCGGTAAGAGCCTGCATGTCCTGCACAAACTTGTCCTGGGAATCCCATCGATAGTCACCGCCAGCAGCTGCGGAGAAAGTAGGAACGTAGCGATAGCGATCAAAGGTCAAAGCCAGCGCTTCAAGATAGAGGCGTTCTTTCTGAGTTTGGAAGTCCTTGCTATGTTGAAAAGCGAGATTAAGCGCATCGTTTAGGCTGACAATACGAGCATCAACTTCGCTATCAGCTTCATTATCTAAAAAATCGAACGAATCACTATTGACGGCAAATCCACTTAGATCGACCAGTTTGTCTTCGTCGATTACCACTTGATTACTCACTCCAGGCACCAAATCTGCCTTTTCGGTGATGGCTTGGTAGCTTTCCTCATCGGCACTGCGCTGGTACGAAGCCGCCGTACAGGCCGCAAGCGCGCACATAAAAGACTGTAATATCAGTAATTTACGAAGTTTTAGCATAACCATAATTGACATTCTGGGGCACAAGGGAGTTACTATCTAATTATACGCTGTAAATCTCTATTCCCGTTCACAATTAGCGATCAAATGCTCATTGGGCACGAGGGATCACAATTTGATTTTCGTTCCGTTTTTCTTACTATAACGATTCGGAGCTTGTATGGTATACAAAACTTTATTTCTACTGGCTTGTTTGGCGGCCATTTTGCCGATAAAGCCCAAAATACAGACACTACCATTACGAATCGGGTGATCAAACGGCAACGACAACAATGAAACCTATCATCATCACAATTAGCATTTTGTTAGCTGGACTCACTATCGCCACGCTGAACCTGCGCACTACTAATGCTGAGTTGAAAGAGCAATTGCAAACTGCTTTAGGTTATCGAGAACAACTAAACAAGCAGGCTGAGGAATACACCCGTCAGCGGATGGAATGGAACGCCCGCCTGGCAGAATTGGAAACACAATTGCTCTCTACGGCAACCCAGTTAAATAATCTAAGTGAAGCCCTGCAGGAAGCACGGGAACAGGTTAATCCGGATTACGAGCTGCTACTGGAACGGGCGCGTCGGGAAGTGGCGCTGAACAATCCTCCTCAACAGCGCCGCGAAGGGGGAATGAATGTCCTTTCAGATCCCAATGCTGCTTTTACGATCGCAGAAGCAAGTGTCGATAGCAACTACAGCGATTTTTTCGATTTAGTCCGATTAAGTCCAACCGAGCGCGAAACAGTAGGAGCGGCGATAGTAGATTTCACCGCAAATCGCCTGCAATTATTGCGGGATATGATCTCGGGAGACTTGTCCCCTGAAATTGCGGCAGCCTATTTCGGGCCAAACGCGTTACTTAACAACCTGTCCCAAATACTATCCCAAGAACAATTAGAACAATTGCAGGACTATGAATTAGCTGCAAACCAACAATCCACCCGCAACACTTACGCTGGTATGTTTGCGGGTAATAACAGTACTATTTCTGGATTGACCCAAGAACTTGTCCTCGACGTATTAATGGAGGAGCTGTATTCAGCGAGCAACAGCTTCGGCGCCATAGTCTCAACTAACGGCAGTCTGACTGAGGCGATGGGGGACCGGGAACTCGCTTTCGAGCGGGCCAGAAGCCGCCTTGGCAATGACCTGAATCAAGAACAACTAGCCCAGTATGATCGATTTGCTCAGGAGCAAAGCAACGCCATTAACTTCACCTTAACCGCTTCCAGCACCGATGGCGAACAACAACAGGTGCAGATCATGCGTGTAATCTCGGATAATCTCCCAAACTAAGGTATGTTATAGCCGCAACCATCCCCAGGAGTTTCAACATGAGAACCCGTATTTCAGCAAAGGAGTCGTACAGAGTTTTACTCCTGTCTTTCCTTCTTTTGGTAGTTACCGCATGTAGCGATCAGACTAGATCTGACAGCTCTGAATCAGCCCAGTTAATGAGCAATTCAGGCGTTAGCGAATCGGTCGGGTACAGGCGGATAAACACAAAGAACGAAAATGATCCGCTGAATACCCACATCTACGAGCTGGACAACGGACTGCATGTGTACCTCACCGAGAACCACGAAAAGCCCCGCTTTTATGCGGAAATCGCGGTACGTGCAGGGAGTAAACATGACCCTGCCGATGCCACTGGGCTGGCTCACTACCTGGAGCATTTGCTTTTCAAGGGTAACCAGAGCCTAGGCACTCTGGACTACCAGGCGGAGAAACCCTATATAGACCGCATTGTTGAACTTTACGAGGAGCATTTCAGGGAAACGGACGATGCTCGTCGCGCTGAGATCTATGCTGAAATCAACAGCGTAGCCCAGCAGGCAGCGGAGTATGCGATCCCTAACGAGATTGACAAGCTTTATAACAGCATGGGAGGCACTGCGCTGAATGCTCACACCTGGTACGAAGAGACAGTTTACAAAGTAGGTCTTCCATCCAATCGGTTAAACCAATGGGTGGAGATTGAATCGGATCGGTTCGTGGATCCTGTGTTTCGGTTGTTTCATACTGAGCTGGAAACCGTATACGAGGAAAAAAACCGTACCCTTGATAACGGAGGCCGGATCATAGGAACGGCGGTCGATGAACTTCTCTGGAAAGTTCATCCTTATGGCCAACAACCTACAATTGGTACCGTCGAACACTTGAAAAACCCTTCCCTGATTTACATCCAAGATTACTTCGATACGTACTATGTGCCCAACAATATGGGTATCTTTATCAGCGGTGACATCGACATTGAGGGAACGATTGCGCTTATCAGTGCGAAATTTGGGCACTGGGAGCCCGGGCCTATTCCTGAAGTAGGTCCCTGGGATGAACCACCGCTTCAGGACGCTGAACGAAGGACTGTCCAATATCCGGGGGAAGAGCAAGTACAGATCGCTTTTCGTACTGCCGGTAATGCCAGTCCAGACAAAGAAGCTCTGATACTGGTGGACATGATTCTCGACAACAGTAGCGCTGGGCTAATCAATCTCAATCTCAATCAGCAACAATTGGTTACCAATGCAGGGTCATCCCCCCTTTTTCTAAATGATCATGGGGTACAACAGCTCTACGGAGTACCAAAGCGGAATCAAACCCTTGAAGAAGTCGAACAGTTACTACTAGAGCAAATTGACATCATTAAAGCCGGGGGTTTCGAAGATTGGATCATTCCCGCCATTATAAATGACTTTAAAAAGAACCAGAAAGCTGGCCTGGAATTCAACACAGCCAGGGTCAGCATAATGCGCCAAGCTTTCATAGAAGGGGCTGAATGGAACCACCACATCGCCGAAATCAGCCGCATGGAACAACTCACCAAACAGGATGTCATCGATGTAGCTAACAGGTATTTCGAAAACAATTATGTCGCAGTGTATCGGATTGACGCACAACATGAAGTGCCGCCAGTTGATAAACCACAGATTGATCCAGTTACTATTGATCCAGCTCGTCAGTCAGAATTTGCAGGCCAGGTGCTAGCAATGGACTACTCTGAAATTGAGCCTTCTTTTGTCGAAGCCGATACTGATTACCGTGTAGTTGAATTCGGCGACGGCATAGAGTTGTACTATGCCCCCAACCCATTAAATGACCTCTTTACCTTATCCATTAATGTGGACGTAGGAACAGAGGAAATCAAAAAGCTTGGGTTGTCCGCTGCCCTAATGGACGTAGCTGGCACACAGAATATGAGCAATGAAGAATTGCAGAAGGAATGGTACCGCATGGGGTCTCAATTTCGATTTGGTTCAGGTGAGAACTCCTCTGTTATAGCTGTTTCTGGTTTAGACGAACAATTCGAAAACTCTTTAGAGTTGGCCTTGGATCTAATTAAGACGCCGACCACTGAAGAGGAAACGCTGGAGCAACTCAAGGACATACTATTGAAAACAAGGGAGGACCAGAAAAGCTCGCCACCAGCGATTGCTCGAGCTCTTTATCTCTTCAATCGTTATGGTGAAAAGTCACCAATGCTGGAAGCACTCACCAGCGAAGAAATCAAGGAAACCACTCTCGATGAATTGTTAACGCTGCCTTCAGAGCTGTTGACCTACAACCACACCATAGCCTACACCGGCTCTCTTCCATTAGAGGACGTTGTCGAGGTACTTCGCCGTAATCACATAATAGGAGACGAGCTTCAAGATACGCCGGAATTCCAATTCAGGCGGGCACGCCAAGTGGATGATACAGAGCTATTGGTCGTGGATCAGCAGACAGCACAAGCACAGGTTCGAATTGAATTTGCCGATGGCATATTTGACGAAGAAGAGAGTGTAATATCTTCTCTCTATACCAATTACTTTGGTAGCGGCATGTCTAGCGTAGTTTTTCAGGAGCTCAGAGAAGCTAGGGCATTAGCCTATTCAGCTTCGGCGCGTTATGCCCAAGGCGGCAGATTGAATGGCGAGAACCTTGTGCTTGGAGCTATCGGCACCCAGACTGACAAGACAGTGGATGCGTTGCAGGCCTTTATCGATCTTATCGATAATATGCCCTCTTCCTCGGAAAGATTCGAAGAGTCCGTCAACTCCCTGCTCAACCGTTATAGAACTTCCAAGCTGAACTTCCGCGAAGTCATTGGAGCAGTTCGGAGTTGGGAACGAATGGGATTTGAAACGGATCCCCGGAGAGCCCGCTACCAGCAGCTGCAGGATGCTAGCATGGAAGACTTGCTGGAGTTCCAGGAACAACATGTGAAGAATCGAGCGAAACTGATCTCTATTGTCGGTGATCTATCCATTATTGACGTAGAAGAACTAGAACAATTTGGTACGGTCCAGGAGATCCAGGTCGACCAACTGTTCGTAAATTAACAGAATCAAAGCCAAGTCATTTTCTGCTGAGCAAAACTGGGTATTAACCAAGAGCGACTTATTATTAAGCTTTTCCTTTTAGTCCATGAATAAAATCAGTGGCACAGCCGCAATATCCGTTTCCGGGTTAAACAAAAGCTACGGGAAATTTAAAGTCATAAGGGATCTGGACCTGGAAATCCAGAATGAGGCCATTCATGGCCTAGTTGGCTTAAATGGCTCAGGCAAGACAACCACGCTGGAATGCTTACTAGGCCTTCAACCCTTAAACAGTGGAACTATTTCCGTGTTAGGCCAAAACCCTAGGTTTTTGCACAAGACCCAGGGTAGAGTGGTGGCTGTTTTCGATACACCCAGCCTGCACCCTAATCTCACAGTTCGCCAATGTCTGCAGCACGCCAGCCTTTTGTGCAACCAGACGTTCCGACCTCCCAGGGAAGTTGAACAATTACTGGGCATTGAGCAATTCCAAAATTTCAAAATTAGGAACCTGTCGCTCGGTAACAAGCGTCGTACATCAATTGCCCAGGCTCTTCTTGGGAAACCGGAGTTGATCGTTCTAGATGAACCATTCAACGGGCTCGATGCAGAAGGTGTAAATGATGTGCTACACCTCATCACTCGCCTGAATCGCGAAGAAAGCACTACATTTTTGCTATCGAGCCACCAGCTTCCTTACCTGGAGCAGATCTGTACGGACATAGCCATACTTAATAAAGGAAGCATAGCCATCAACAGCGATGTTAGCAGTCTGTTAAAAACTTCGGGAAATAAGTTGATGCTAAAAACAACTGCAGAAACTCTAGCTATTTCAGTATTAAATACGATCAAAGGAGCTGAATACCGCTATACCGATAACGAAGGCTACCTACATGTACAAATTGCTACAAATGAATCGGCTGAGCTCAATCAAATACTGGTAGCAAAACAAATTCCAGTATCTGAAATGATTTTGCAACGTGGATCTCTCGAAAAACTGTTTCGCGAAATTACCAGTGAGGAATAGTAATTAAAACCGCTATGAACGGATTGCGAATAGCATTGAAGTGCGAAGCCTTTGTTGCCCTGCACACGTTTTCGGGAAAATTGATACTGCTCGCTCCCACAATAGTCGTAACTCTCCAGTTTCTCCTGTTAAGACTAACAGAGGCAGGCCAATCAGTCAGAGATAACTTGTTAAGCAATCCCTCCTTTGACGAAGTTGTCGCCAATAACGCATATGGTTACTACGTTGACGGGCTCAGTACCGGGCTGACCATGCTTGGGCTCTTGCTTGTGGCGCAAGCTGCCTACAGCTTTAGCTTCGATCGGGACACTCAAGCAGCGAGACATCTACTTGTTCGACGGGTAAGCCGGCCAAGCTTGATCATTGCCAAGTTGCTTCATCTCCATGTTCTCGGAGCTCTGTCCTGTTTATTTTTGATTGTGCTGGCCTACCTCATGAGTGGTTTGTTTTGGGAGTTTGGCGCTATTGTGGAGGACGGGTTTGAACTGATCAGCGAAGAAGAGATCCGCAACGAGATAACAACTGGATTGCGACTGGCACTTATTCCTCTACCGGCGGCCATCGCTTTTGGTGTATTTATATCAGTCTGCGCACAATCCGCCACCCAGGCAGTCACCACTGCTTTAGGTATTACCTTGGCAATCGATATTTTTAAGACCATGCTTGGTGATTTTGCGTATTATATCTACGCGAGCTTCCAGCCTTCTCTCATTGATCAGTCCTACCTTCAAGACGTGAGTCGGCTAGTGCGCGGATACTCGGACGTATTAATAGATGAACGAGTGATACTATTGAACAACTGGGTACCATTACCAGCCTTGCTGATATTCATAGCAGGGGCGTTGTGGCTGGTCCGGCAGAAAGAAATGTAATGATCAAGTTAACCAACATTCTTCAAGCCACGTTGTTCGTTATCTGTGTTTCGATCACAGGTTGTATTAGTTACGATTCGGTACTGTTAGTGCCATCTATTACCATGTCCGCAGAAGATGTAATTCTCCAGAAAACTGGATCCGAAAACAGTACCCAACTTAATTTCGGCCTGGACGTTGGTCTTAACGAAAGCGATTCGCTTGTAAACGTGGAGATCCTCCCTGGAGTCCGTGTTCGCGACACAACTATTAATGGTCCAGCGTATTTAGCTGGAATTCAGGCAGGGGATGTAATTCTGTCTGTTAATGACATGGAGACTGACCATCCAGATGCCCTGTTAGCCTTACAAAGTCAAATTGACGACCAAACAGAATTCACGTTTAAAGTGAGAAGAAATACCATTGTATTTGAGGTGAAAGTCACCGGCAGTGTAATGGAGCAAAATTCGCCTGCTCGCGAATTATATCGGGCTGATCCATTGGCTACTCGTGCTGGCTATGTCACGGAGCTAGTCACCATCCGCGGACAGACGAAGGTAGCCGCAGCTCGAGTAACTGAATTTTTTCCCGACAGCCCATTACCTGGGGCGGGAATTAATATAGGCGACCTGGTGCTGGCAGTTAATGGGGCTATTGTGAAGTCGGCACAGGGACTTATTACTAAGTTAAATCGCGATTATGAATTGGGAGAACAGGTGCAATTCTCGATCTTTGACGGACAAGAAATCCGGATAGCCCCTATTAAATTGTGGGAGCCGGGCAGTCGAATCAGTCGTGTTAGCTTAGGACCGCTCCTGCAATACAACTCGTCCTTGAGTTCAAAAAGCAGCAGGCTGTCGCTACTGGATTTCTGGCTGTTCGCAGTGTATAGCTATAACCGAAACGAAGGAGAACGGGCACATAGCCTTTTTGGCTTTTTAAACTTTACCAGTGACTATGGCGAACTGGTTGAAGATCAGGATTAGGAACGCCTTAACTAATGGCTGCATTACAGCGATCTTTTTTAATCACAGTCTGCTTAGGTTTCGCTGCCTTACTAGGCGGTGACTTTGCTATCGCGCAGAATAATTTTGTTGCCTTCGAGCTCGCGCGGGAAAGCAACTGGGATACCCTGATTGCGGAAGATCTTAATGGTGACGGTGCAAAAGACCTGATTTTTTCACATTATCAGCCAGGTATCGGACGCGAACTGCACATCCATCATCAGCAACTCGATGGTGGCTTTTCCCCAAACCCACAACGAATTGAGATCAAAACCGAAATCATTGCAGTTGGCTTTGCTGATCTTCGCCCGGATCCGGGTAAAGAACTAGTGTTAGTGTCCAACAGTGGAGTGTTTAGCCTTTCAACTGCATTGGAAGGCTATGCAGGTAACATTCGGCAGCTGCTCGAATGGGAATTGATTGCCACGATTCCAGACCTGGAACAAGTCCAGTTTTTCGACGGCGTTGAGGACATCAACCACGATGGAAAAATAGATTTCTTGCTTCCAGGAGACGGACAGTACGGTTTCTTTGTCGGAGAAGGAGATGAACAATTCAAACACATATCCGAATTCAGCACCGTTAATGAAAATCAGCGCGCCCTGCAACGTACTTCACAGCAAGGGGAACTTAGTGGCAGCATAAGTATAAACGCAGATGATGGCGTGATCGTGGAACTCAGTGCAAGAACTCCTTCACCTTTTAACGCTTTCATTGAAGTTTGGGAAGAACAAGCTGTTGAAGAGCGGCGGACACTGTTAAGTTCGGATCGCTGGATGCCTACAGCTGTTCTGGCGCAAATGAATTTGGACGGGTTGCCAGATGTCGTCTATCTGAATGTGGATGATAATGGCCAAAGTCAACTTAACATTCATTACCAGAGTCAGGATTTTGGGTTCAGCTCCACACCCGATTGGATCGGTTCAATCGACGCGCGCGGCAATTTGCAACTGGTAGATATGAACAATGACGGATTAACGGATCTGTTAAGGCTTAGTAGCGAAGGCAACGACTGGGATGCACGCTTCTATGTCAATCAGCAAGGTGCGTTTTCAACGGAGCAGCCGACTCAGATAATGCGATTCTCAGGTTACGATGTGCGCTTGGATTTCATTAATGTGCAATCAAGCAAACAGCCGGTTCTTAATGTTAGCTATTACACAATCCCGGTCATCGATGCCATTCGAAACGCCAGCATAAACCGAATTCACCTGCTCTTTGGCAGCAATCAAGTAGAACCAGGGCAATTGTTCAACCGTCGTCCCGATTCACGCTTGGAAGAAAGTTTTTCAGCGGCCAATGTACGGGGTCTTTCCGAGCAAATGTCACTGCGTTATGACATCGACGGTGATGGCTCCGGAGACGCACTCTACATTACCGAAAACGGCACTCTTGCCGCCAAACAAATCGACAATCAATTGCGCATAGCAGATGAAGCATTCTGGGAATATGTGTCACCCCGGACGGTATTCGAATTCGAGGTTCTGGAATTAAATAATGACCAGAAACCGGACCTGTTATTGCGCCACGGAACCTCCACAACCGTATTGGTAACTTCGCCGTGAAGCGCCATAAAATGTTGGCATATCTAATCTTGCTGATCGTGGCTAACAAGATAATGGCTGCAAGTTCGGTTGATTACAGGAGCCAACCTTTCGTTTTCCCTCTCGAGAGTGAAAATCTGATTGTGGCAGATACTAACGGTGATGGCCTGCGGGAACTAATCACCTTAATTGATCGCAGCATCAGAGTATATTTCCAGGATGAAAAGGGATTTGATTTCGAATCCGGTTATCGAGATATTGAATTACCCGGTTCAGCCGTAGGTTGGGACATTAGCACTAACTATGGCCAAAACGGCCATGCCTCTATCATCGCTTTGATCGACGGCCATGAGGTCCTAGCGTGGCACATAGATGGCGATACTATTAGCTTACCCGAATCTATAATAACGGGCCTACCAGGATTTTTAAGCAGCGGAGTTAATCGCCTGCATTTCTCGCGAGATATTAATGGTGACTCTTTAGAGGACCTGATCATCCCCGGAACGGGCAACTTACATCTTTACATTGCCAGTGGAAATGGAGCTTACGAGAGCGGGCTAAGCATCAATTCTGAATCACGATTGCGTACCGAGCTCTCAGGTGAATTGGAGCGCCGCACCGGACAGGCAATACGTATTCCGGTAATGGAATTAAGGGACGTCAACAGCGACGGTGCTAATGATCTGATATCACAAACCGATGAGCGCCTTGATGTGTTCATCGCTAGCCGCACCGCAAATGCCTACTTCCCGATGGCTCCCTCTTATTCTTTAGATATAGCTGAAATCGAAGAACGACTCGGAGAGTTCGATATTGATAACCTGGATTTCTCAAATCTAACCGGCTTGCTTGCACTCACACATGAAGAGATCTTGGATGATGTTAACGGTGACGGTATTGAAGACCTGCTCCTGCGTGAAGGAGGTAAGGTGTCGCTTTTCGAAGGTACAACAAACGGTATGGAGTTGACCCGACCCAAGCAGGTGTTGAGGTCTGGGGGGAACGTGCTAAGCACTTTCCTTTATGATGAAAATGAAGACGGCTTAAAGGACTTATGGCTCTGGCGTGTTGAACCCATCTCAGTTGGTGATATCTTTATTTGGTTAGCTCTGTCAGGGAGCATCGCTATCGAAGCCTTTATCTATCCAAACGAGGGCGAACGTTTTTCGCGTCGCCCCACCCGAAAGCTGACCATCGAACTGCAATTCCCGTCCGTAATTAGGCTGGCTACTTCTTTCCAAGAACTTGCTGAAGAAGTCCGAGAAATGCAATCGGTTGGCCTTACGCCAACCAATAAAGCCAACGTTGATAATGATCTTGATGGTGATGACTTGTTAGTTCTGGTTAACAATCAAGTACAAATTTTCCTGAATAGCATAGAGCCTCAGGATTCTTCGACAACATTTCTCGGTGGGTTGGGTTACGCGAGAGACAAAGATGATTACACCATCAACATTCGCAATCTCATCGAAAACATCTCTATTACTGAAAATTTACGATTGGCAGGTGTTGACGGCATGCCTGCTGACCTATCCATCGAACTTGATACAGTAGTAAAAAACGGCGACATAATTCCCGCACTACTCAATGCAGATTCCATAGACGATATATTTGTATTTACCCAGCACGACAACAGCAATATACAGGGAATACTATTACTGTCGAAGCAAGAGTGAAGACTCCTCAATCCCACTCTTTAGTTTTAGAGGTTTATTTATGCTCACCAATAAAATTGTCACGATAAGACAGAAGTGGTGCGAGCTTGATCCATTGTGCCTTTAAATTAACGTAACTAGTTAATTATATTGATTATTAAGAGACTGGCTCGCGACGTGGCAGAGTGCGTTTTATTGTGCTTTAAAGGGAAGTGTGGTTTCATCGTTGGCCATTCGAATCAGATTAAAACTAACAAAAAGTAATACGAGATCGCGGCGGACTTTTGATGAGCAAAATTGTAGTAGGCCTGATCTTCGCGATATTCCTGTCTAGCTGCAGCGACGAACTCACCCGAGCTCGGCCTTATGTACTTGCCACAGCAACAACTGGGGGCACCTACTATCCCGTGGGTGTAGCCCTAGCTACTATCGCTCATGCCCAACTTTATGAGTCTAAAGGCATCTCACTGACTGCAATCAGTTCCGCCGGCTCATTGGAAAACATCAAATTGCTTAGGGATAACCAAGCTCAGTTTGCGTTCTTACAAGGGCCATTCGGTGCCTGGTCCTGGAATGGAGAGGGACCAGTAAATAATCCCCAAATCCACATACGTAGTGTAGGTGCATTGTGGAAAAACGTGGAGCATTTTGTGTTGCTAACCGAGCTTATCGAGTCCGGTGAAATCATGGATCTTAATAATCTGAACGGTGAACGCTACGTATTAGGGGCTCGCAATTCAGGCGCCGAACAGACCGGTCGCTTTATCCTGGAAACCCTCGGCATTGATTATGAAGAAAAATTCAACCTGGCATATATGGGCTACGGACCCACTACCAGCGCGATTCAGGACGGCAATATCGTAGGAATGAATATTCCGGGCGGAGCACCGGTAAGCTCCATTACCCAAGCGTACGCTTTGCTCGGTGACCGTATGTCGATCCTGAACTGGACCCAAGAATCACTTAATAAGATCAATGCTAAGTATCCCCTCTGGGACTGGTACGATTTCCCACCCGGTACTTACCCGAACCAGGAAAAATACGTTCGTACAGTAGCCTCACCAAATTTATTAGTCACAAGGGAAGATATTCCCGAAGAGGTTGTCTACAACTTGACAAAAGTTATATGGGAAAACCTCGCAACTCTTCAAGAAATTCACGGTGCAACCAAGGACATGCGCTTAGAAATCGCCGTTGACGGCCTCGGCGCACCATTGCATCCAGGCGCATTACGTTACTACCGCGAAGTCGGCCTCGAAATCCCTGATCGATTGATTATTGAAGAACCTTCCGCGCCGTTGACGGTAGAAGAAGCCTAGGTTCTACGCATGAAATCTACCTACTTGAAATGGGCTGCCTTCTTCTTCGCCTTATTTCATATTTACTGCAATGTCTTTGCGAGCATCTCGGAATTGTGGCTCTCGGCCATTCACTTTGGTGGGTTTTGCGCAATTTGTGCACTGATGAACAACGAAGCACAGGAATTAAGCAACAGGTCTATCAGTTACTGGATAAACATAGCCCTAGCTGGGACGGCCATCTTGACTTCAGCGTACCTGATGCTTTTCGAAAACGCACTTTATGCTCGCGAAACCGAGTACATACTTAGCGACTACGTCTTTTCAATGATCGCCATTGGGCTCGCTATAGAGTTTACCCGTCGCACCACCGGCTGGTTCATGCCTGTACTGATCATCCTCAGTCTGTCCTATATTTTGTTCTTAGGACGCTATATCAGTGGTGTGTTTTCTTTCCCAGGGTTGAGCCTGGAGACAGTCTTATATCGCAGCTTTTTCACCAGCGAGGGCATGTTCGGGCTAACCGCTCAGATTTCTTCCACCTTCGTGTTTATGTTCATCATTTTTGGCTCTTTCTTGCTCCGCTCCGGCGCTGGTGATTTTATTGTGCGCCTGGCTCAGTGCCTAGCTGGCCGTTTCATCGGCGGTGCCGGCTTGGTAGCCGTGGTAGGTTCAGGTTTGATGGGATCGGTTTCCGGTTCTGCCGTGGCCAACACCGTATCTACTGGCGTAATCACAATCCCGATGATGAAGAAGTCGGGATTCGAAGGCCGCTTTTCCGCCGGCGTCGTAGCTGCAGCATCTACCGGTGGCGCTTTGATGCCTCCAGTAATGGGGGCAGGTGCCTTTGTTTTAGCCAGCTATACACAGATTTCCTATTTGACCATTATCGCTGCATCAGCCTTGCCAGCTGTTTTGTATTTCTTAACGGTGTCCTATTTTGTGCGCATTGAAGCCAAACGGCTGGGCCTCACCCCCACGGCTGACGAAACCTCTGAAAAAGTCTCGACTGTATTTAAAGAGGGCTGGCATTTTATTATTCCTATGGTGGTACTAGTAGGCTTTCTCGTTGCAGGAAGAACCCCTACAACCTCAGCAGCATTTTCCATCCTTAGCGTAATTGCAGCATCTTGGATTTCATCTAAACCTATGAGCCTAGAGGATATTTTCGATGCGGTGGTAGAAGGAGTCAGAACCATGGTTTCAACAGCCCTACTGCTAGTAGCCGTAGGCATCATAATCAACGTGGTCACTACCACCGGGATTGGTAATGCCTTTTCATTGATGATCGTGGAATGGGCCCAAGGTAACCTGCTAATAACCCTCATCTTGGTAGCGCTTGCTTCACTGGTGTTGGGCATGGGGCTACCTGTCACTGCTTCCTATATCGTGCTCGCCACATTGTCAGCCCCGCTGATCTTTGACCTAATCAGTCAGTCTCAATTGTTGACTGCTCTGCAAACCCAAGACATACCTTCAAATGTAGCTGCTACCCTTGGTCTGTTCGGTGGGGACCCAGTAGTTGCTCTGCAAGAAATGCCGCTGGAGATGAAACAGCTCATTCGCCAAGAAATGATTGATCCGGAAATGCTCACAGGAATGTTGCTAAGTGCTCACCTGATTATCTTCTGGTTGTCTCAGGATAGTAACGTCACGCCTCCGGTCTGCCTCGCGTCATTCGCCGCTGCCGGTATCGCTGGCACAAAACCAATGGCAACAGGTCTTACCAGCTGGAAGGTGGCAAAGGGGTTGTACCTAGTCCCCGTACTCTTCGCGTACTCACCATTGATCACTGGCAGCTGGCCCGAACGCATCGAAGTATTCTTGTGGTCCTGCTTGGGACTGTACGCCCTGGCAGGAATTCTTCAATGGCATCTTGAAAAGAAGATAAACGCACAGATTGCGGCGGCCTTGCTAGTTAGTGCCATATTACTGATGTGGGCACCCTTTCCTATTTATTACCATATGTTCGGCGCTGCAATTCTTTTTACAATAATCATCGTGCAGAACCGTCAAAAACCGGCTTCTGTCGCCACCACTTAAACCAAAACTCGAGAGAATAATGACTGATTACACCGCTCAACAAATTCACCTGATGACTCGCCCTGAAGGGGTGCCAACCCGAGATGATTTCAAGTTGGTTAAAGTAGAACTCGAAGCTCCCGGCAAAGGCCAGGTGCTTGTCAAGAATCGTTATATGTCTGTTGATCCCTACATGCGCGGCCGCATGCGCCCTGAAGGGGTCTATGCTGCACCCTATGCGTTGAACCAAGTGATGTACGGCGGAGCGATAGGTGAAGTAATAGAATCCAATGACAGTGATCTCCAGTTAGGGGATATTGTGATTAATCAGGCAGCCTGGCAGGACAAATTCGTTGCCGATGCAACTACTGTCAATAAACTGATTCCCTTTGATCCGGACCAGCTTTCGCTTTATCTGGGCTCACTCGGAATGCCAGGCCTTACTGCTTATGTAGGTCTGTTGAAATTCGGCGAACCAAAGGAAGGGGAGACAGTATTTGTGTCTGCCGCATCAGGAGCGGTCGGAGCCAATGTCTGTCAAATCGCCAAACTAAAAGGATGTCGCGTAATCGGAAGCGTCGGAAGTGATACTAAGGCACAATGGTTACAGGAAGAATGCGGTGTAGATGCCGTAATCAACTACAAGACATGTGGTGATTTAACCGAGGCCTTAAGCGCAGCATCTCCGGACGGCATCGACGTCTATTTCGAAAATGTGGGCGGCTCCCATTTACAGGCTGCCTTGAACGTGATGAATCATTTTGGGCGTATTGCCGCCTGCGGCATGATCGCTACCTATAACAATACCGAACCCGCGCCAGGTCCAAACAACCTTATGTTGATCGTCGGTAAAAAGATACGCATAAACGGATTCATCGTTTCAGACTATGGCGATATGCGCCCCCAATTCCTAGAAGACACAGTCAAGTGGATCAAGGAAGGCAAGATTAAAAGTAAGGAAACGATGGTGGAAGGACTGGAGAATGCCGTTGACGCCTTTCTTGGGCTATTCAGCGGTGATAATTTCGGAAAAATGATCGTTAAAATTTGAACCAGCTCACACTTGTTCGTGAGGAAGAATTATTTTTGTTGCCCTAATAGCTGATCTATCTGGTCTTCTGTCCCCTTAGCCCCGTGTGCTTTGCGCACTGAGAACTTCCTTTCTACGATGCATAAGCAATCGAAAAAACCGGGTGGAACCGAATACCATTAGATCAATTGCCAAAGTGCTGAGAACAGCTAGTGCCAAGCCCCATTTTATTGCTATCGAGTTAAGCGGCACGGTATAGCTGTACTGCTCCATAGCTTCGTTGAAAAATTCTCGATCTGACACAAAAGCTATATGCCAGGCTGACGCGGCCATATTGCCCTGTAGAGCAGTTTGTTCAATGGTGATCCGATTGTAACGATCCACGATTAGCCGAATGCTATCGGCGTCTCGCTGGAACACTTCATCATTGCTTTCCCGATAGTAGGCTATAAGCGATTCAAGATCACCACTGAATAACCGGTCAGCGGTATCTTGGAAACCAGTGATATTGATACTGACCTCTCGAAAATGCGCGTCTATGCGCTGCTGATACTGGTCAATAAAGCTCGGTACCTGGATACCCAGTAACAAACCGACGGCAAATAGCACCAATCGGCCGTATGCCCTGAATAAAGATGTAAATAGAAAAGTCACGGAAATAAAGTAGAAGGACGGGAAGCCAGAACCTTGAGGTAGTGGGTAATTAGACCCTTAATGGCCAGCCTAAGTTCTACCCTGCGTTAATAAATTGCGAAAATCTATAATGGGCATTGGAATAAGGAATATAGTCGACCATGGTCTATAAAAGAAGATCTCTCCACATTTAATTTCATACCAACGGACACGCCTGCTTTATGCTAATCGCGCGTTATCCTGAGGCGAATGCTAGTTCTACCCGTCAGTTCTATATTGCCTCGCAATCGGTAGCCCTCAACAGTTTCTCGCATAACACTGAACATCCAGCGGGCCAGATCGTCATTCGGAGCTGTAATCAAAAAGAAAGCGTTATGTTTTTCTGCTTGCCTTGCAATATCCTTCAGCTGTTCTTGCGCTGTTTCGCTGCGTCGCGCAAATTCACGATCGTCAAGCTTAAAAAATAAATCACCCGAGTTGATCTCTTCTTGCAGGTCTATCCATGCCTGGGTGATAGCCGGGTGATCTTCATCAACAAACTGTGCCCGCTCAATCATTAGTTCAGCATCGGAAAATAATCCCTGGCGGCTAGCATCACCGGCAAGTTCAACGTAGCGTATTACGATATCGTCCAGCCCCTGATGAGCAATTTCATTGTTCGGATCATATGCCAACACACGCTTAAAGCGTGCATGGGCATTATCATCAACGGGAGTCAACAAGCGGTCAGCGTCTAAAGCCTGCAGGCCCTCGAATAAAAGGTCAGCGATGAAGCGCTGCCGATCAGTATCCTCTCCCCCCGCATAAACCTCAGCGTGATCCAGCGTAGTAATAGTACTAATATTTACCTCTCCTGACTCCACCCCTTCACCTGCAGCTGGCTCCTGCTCTTGAATGGCACAAGACTGCAAGATCAGAACAGCCATGCTTGAAAGAGCCAATTTGTGGATCATTATCTGGTATGACATCACATTAGTAGTTCGGAAAATGGAATAAATTCGAGAGTGTCTCCTCTGGCGACCGAGGTATGTGGCGGGATTATGGCAAGGCCATCAGCCCTGCTCAAGGAACTGCCTGCACCAGAACTCTGGTTATCGTAAGATTTTAACTCAGATCGCCCTTTTCCATCTTTCCCTAAGTAAGCCCGAATGTACTGCTGACGCTCGCCGGATTTACCACTATCGAATCCCGCCCGCGCCTGAAATCTTGCGGCCGCAGTGAGATTGCAGCCAAGCATGGCAAGCAAGCAAGGTCTGACAACGAGTACAAAAGTTACGAACGCAGAGACCGGATTACCAGGCAAGCCAAAGAACTGGGTACCACGAACCTTGCCACTCGCAAAGGGTTTACCGGGCTTAATTGCCAGCTTCCATAATTCAAGACCGCCAACCGCCTCCACGGCCGTTTTGACATGATCTTCTTCTCCGACAGAGACACCACCGGTACTCACTATACAGTCTGCTAGACTTGCCGCCTCTTCCAGCGCCTGCATAGTGCTAACGAGATCATCCTCAACAATTCCTAACTCTATAACCTCGGCATTTAGTATCCGCAACAAGGCAGAGAGCATGAAGTAATTGGAATTGTATATCTGGCCATCCTTTAACTCGACGCCGGGTCGTACTAATTCATCGCCAGTAGTCATAACAGCTACGGTTAGTTTCCTTTGCACGAGCAGCTGTGTCAGGCCAGTAGAGGCAGCTAGACCAATATCCTGGGGCCACAAGCGGTGACCAGCCTCCAAGAGGATTTCACCGGCTTGGATGTCTTCACCCACTTTACGCAGATTTTCTCCTGGCTCGACCATCTTAAGTATTTCCACCTGATTGCCGTCCAAGGAACAGTTTTCCTGTATAACGACCGCATTGGCTCCTTCTGGAAGAGGTGCTCCGGTAAATATCCTTGCTGCTTCTCCCTCAGATAATGGCTTGCCAACCTGCCCCGCCACAATGCGCTGAACTACTTTCAATTTAATGGGCTCACCAACTAGGTCCTTAGTGCACACAGCATAACCGTCCATTGCACTGTTGGCATGCGAAGGGACATTTGCGCTAGCAACCAACTTCTCAGTCAGCACGCGACCGCAGGCATCAGCTAGGGTGACCAACTCACTGCCCGTGATCCGAGGTACGCTTGTTCGCAGTATTTCGAGAGCCTCATCAATTGGCGTGAGAGGAATATCATGTGACAATTTCATGGAATATGTTCTGGCTAGGCTGCGCTAGTCTCCGCTGAGCCTGGGTCGGTGTCTGCAGATAGCCTCAGCCGGTCGCTGTAAAGCAACTTAATGACTCTCTGCAAATGTCCATGCCAGGATTTAGGTTTTATCCCGAAGGTGTCAAACATTTTCTTACTGGACAGTGTTGAGTTGTGGATCTCGGGTGCTCTTGCTTCACGTTCTTTAATTTTGATATTGTCCAGGAGCTGGTAGATCTGCTCATCATGGTTCGTCGCATATTTCAACGTTTGTTCTGCGAACTCGACCTCTTTCTTAGTTTCCAGACCACTGTAATGGTACGTACCCCAAACGTTTGCGTCGCAATCCACCTGCTGACACACCGCAAGGATCGCTGCGGCAAGATCCCCTGTATAAGTGGGGCTGAAGCGCCGACGCGAAACCTCTAGCTCTCCGTTATTCTTAATCATGCTGCGAATCCAGGATTTGATTAAGCCTTTCTTGCGTTTTCCGAACAGCCAGCCGGAACGGATAATGATATGGGCGTTGTGTTTCTGCACCGCCAATTCGCCATCCTTGGAAGTCCTGCCGTAAATGCCCTGAGGGTTAGTATAATCGTTTTCGTTGTAACCCAGTTTTTTCTCCCCATCGAATACGTAGGCATTAGACAAGTGAAGCATTGGTATATTCAGATGGTTGCAGATTTCCGCCAACGTTCCGGGTAACAATGCGTTGATCTTCTCACAGCGCTGTTCCGAGGTTTCCGCCCGCTTAAGAGCCCCATGGTTGCCGGATATAAAATCTGCCAGATTGATTAACTGACTGGGTGAATAGTCGGTAACCATTTTAGCTATGGCAACTCCGTTTTCTGGATCAAACCGTTTATCGGCTGGCGCTTGGAAGCGAATCTTGAGCTTGCGCAAGTTGTCGACCAGGTCCTTCGCAACGGGGCTATTACCACCCACTATAAAGAGCTTCAAGCCGGTATTACTCCTCAATATCAGACAGATAGAGCACTCTAACTATTAAACTTCAGTGAATCCCACCTCGAAGTCAAGCCCATACACTCTATGGAGCGAAGCGTGGCTCAGAAACTAAGTGAATTTAAGATTAAATCAGCAAACAAGTGAGACCTCGAGAAGGATCGTGGGTACGATGCCGCAGCGGGAAAACCGCTGCAAATTGCAGGCATAAAGCTAGAAATTGACCGCTATAGCACTGTAAGGATGTTTTTCACAAAGCAAGCGGTCCGTATACGAGTTCCGTTAGAAAGGTATATCGTCGTCAAAGTTATCAAAATTGGCGGGAGCCTGTGCCTGCTGGGCTGGCTGTTTAGCCGGTTGAGGTGTATTAGCTTGATCTCCAAAACTATCTTGGCTGGCGCTACTTCTAGAATCAAGCATCTGCATCTCGTTCGCAACAATTTCAGTGGTATAGCGTTTAATACCATCCTGCTCCCAGGAACGGGTTTGCAGTCTTCCTTCTATATATAGTTTCGATCCTTTCTTGACATATTGCTCAACAATTTCGGCAAGGCGTTTGAAGAAAACTACTCGGTGCCATTCGGTGCGTTCTTGTTGATCTCCTGTATTTTTGTCTTTCCAGGTTTCACTCGTAGCAACCGAGACATTGGCAACAGAGTTTCCGTTCGGCATAGTTCGACACTCCGGTTCGTTACCTACGTTACCCACGAGAATTACCTTGTTAACGCCTCGACTCGCCACGTTGGCCCCCTTACTTAAAATTTACGAATAACGCTGAAGTCTATACCAAGCTACCGCCCATGAGAAATTTTCGGTGAAAATCGATCAATTTTCACTCAACGAGGGGATCGCTTTACTCGCCTATCTAGAATTGTTGATAATGGGCGGTTTGACCAACTGATTCCCGGCTTACCATGGACAAAATTGAAGTACGCGGTGCTCGCACCCATAACCTTAAAAACATTAATGTCACCATCCCCCGCGATAAACTTGTCGTCATCACGGGATTGTCCGGTTCAGGTAAATCTTCTCTAGCATTCGACACGCTCTATGCAGAGGGCCAGCGCCGCTACGTCGAATCACTGTCCACGTATGCCAGGCAGTTCCTTTCAATGATGGAGAAGCCGGATATCGATCATATAGAGGGGCTATCTCCAGCTATTTCGATCGAACAGAAATCCACGTCTCATAATCCTCGTTCTACCGTGGGAACGATTACCGAGATATATGATTACTTGCGCTTGCTATTCGCGCGGGTGGGCGAACCTCATTGCCCAGAGCACAACATAAAGCTTGAAGCGCAAACTGTGTCCCAGATGGTAGATAAGGTCATCGCGCTTCCGACAGACACGCGCATTATGGTACTAGCTCCCATCGTGCGGAAACGCAAGGGACAGCATATCCATGTTTTCAATGAACTCAAAACGAGCGGATTCATACGCGCCCGTGTCAATGGCTTGGTATGTGAGATTGAGTATCCGCCAGAGCTTGAAAAGAATAAAAAACATTCCATCGATGTTGTGATCGATCGGTTGAAGATTCGGCCTGGTCTAGAACAACGCCTAGCGGAGAGTTTTGAAACGGCGATCCAACTTGCCGATGGACTTGCTGTTGTGAGCATGATGGAAGGAAACAGTGGGGAAAAAGACCTAGTGTTTTCATCCCTATTTGCTTGCAGGAAATGTGGACATAGCATCTCAGAGCTCGAACCTCGCTTGTTTTCTTTCAATAACCCGGCTGGTGCTTGCTCTGGTTGTGATGGTCTTGGCCTGAAACAATTCTTTGACGAGCAAAGAGTCATTACCGACTCCTCCCTTTCTTTGTCTGAGGGAGCTATTCGCGGCTGGGATAGACGCAGTGTTTATTATTTCCATATACTCACTTCCTTGGCGGAGCATTTCGGGTTCGCTGTGGATACACCCTTTAACAAACTTTCCAAGAAGCACCAAGAAGTCCTACTGCGAGGAAGCGACGGAGAAGTTGTAGACTTTGTTTACGTCAATGACCGAGGAGACACTCGAACCCGCAGCTATGCATTTGAAGGAGTTCTTCCGAATATGGAACGTCGCTACCACGAGACAGATTCAACTGTGGTCAGAGAAGAACTGGCGAAGTACCTGAGCTCCCAGCCTTGCCCCGACTGCGGCGGGACCCGCCTAAGACGGGATGCGCGATATGTGCTTATTCAAGGCATTAACCTGCCGAGCATAACTGAAATGACCGTAACTCAAGCGCTTGAATACTTTAACTACCTAAAGCTGACGGGCAAGCGCGCCAAAATTGCTGAGAAAGTCCTTAAAGAATTGCAAACTCGGCTTAAGTTCCTAGTGGATGTTGGGCTCAATTACCTTAACCTGAGTCGCAGTGCCGAAACGCTCTCGGGCGGCGAAGCCCAACGTATTCGCCTGGCTAGCCAGATCGGCGCAGGTTTAGTAGGAGTGATGTATATCCTCGATGAGCCTTCCATTGGGCTACATCAAAGGGACAATAACCGCCTACTAAATACACTATTTCACTTGCGCGATCTTGGCAATAGTGTAATTGTCGTTGAGCACGACGAAGCGGCTATACGCAGCGCTGATCATATCATCGATATCGGCCCGGGAGCTGGAATACATGGCGGCGAAATAGTTGCTACTGGAACCATTGACCAGATCGAAAATGCTCCGAATTCCCTCACCGGAAAGTATCTCGCAGGCAAGGAAAGCATTAAGGTGCCTGAGGCTCGAACACCTTACGACGAAAAAAAGCTAATTCAACTTCAGGGAGCCATTGGTAATAATTTACAGGAGGTCAATCTAATCATCCCAGTTGGCTTGTTCACCTGTATAACAGGAGTATCAGGCTCCGGTAAATCGACATTAATTAACAACACTCTCTATCCGATTGCTGCCACCAGACTGAATAAAGCGACTACGCTGAACCCATCTCCGTTCGAATCAATCCTGGGCCTGGAACATTTAGACAAAGTAGTCGATATCGACCAAAGCCCAATTGGCCGAACGCCTCGCTCCAACCCTGCCACCTATACTGGCATTTTTACCCCAGTGCGTGAATTATTTGCCGGCACTCAGGAATCTCGCTCCCGGGGATACAAGCCCGGCCGCTTTTCTTTTAATGTCAAAGGTGGTCGCTGCGAAGCCTGTCAAGGCGATGGTGTAGTTAAAGTCGAGATGCACTTCCTGCCGGACGTCTATGTTGCTTGCGATGAGTGCCTTGGGAAACGCTATAACCGCGAGACTTTAGAAGTGAAGTACAAAGGCAAGAACATTAGCGAAGTGCTGAACATGACCATCGAAGAAGCCCGAGAATTCTTCGGCGCTATCCCGAACATCTTCCGGAAATTACAGACATTGATGGATGTGGGCCTCTCCTATATCTGCCTTGGGCAATCTGCCACCACGCTCTCAGGGGGTGAAGCGCAACGGGTAAAATTGTCTCGGGAATTATCCAAACGTGATACGGGCAAGACTCTTTATATTTTAGATGAGCCAACCACAGGGCTGCATTTTCAGGACATCAAGCAGCTACTGGCTGTTCTTCATCACTTGCGTGACCACGGTAATACCATAGTGGTGATCGAACACAATCTCGACGTTATCAAGACTGCGGACTGGATCGTGGACCTCGGTCCCGAGGGAGGTGACGGTGGCGGTCAAATAATCGCCAGGGGTTCACCGGAACAAGTGGCAAAGGTAAAAGAATCATATACCGGCGCTTACATAAAGAAAGTGTTGGGCTAGAAAATTGATCTTCCAATTTGTTGAAGGGGACTTTATTTGTGACCGCGTGTAACTTTCAGCTTAAGACAAACTAAAACCCCTATAATACGGAGGTTGGGCAGCCCCCTAACTTCCTGAGTTTGTTGCTTTGTAGGCAAATAAATAATAGGCTGTCAGGCGGTTATATATGCGATATACGGGCGCGCAGTAACAGTGTCTTTTGCGCGTGGTTCTAAAATAAAAAACGGAGCAATGTCAGTGAATTCCAAACTAACACGCAGACGTTTTATCAAGGGGACGATTTTCTCTGGTGCAGCCGTTACAACCGGCACTGGATTTTATCTTGCCAATGCTCAATCCGGGCAAAGTGCCGCCGAGCGCTTGATAACTCTCAATATAAACGGTCGCAGCAGACCTGTGGACGTGATGCCATCGGAAACACTTGCCTATACCCTTCGCTATAAGCTCGATTTAACCGGCACCAAAATCGGTTGCAATCGAGGCGAATGTGGTGCGTGTACGGTCCTGATCGATGGTGTACCGAATTATTCCTGCTCGGTACTGACACACAATGTTAAAGACAAGGCTGTAATTTCCATCGAAGGAGTTAAGTCAGCGAACGGCACATTGCATGCGGTGCAGCAAGCATTCATTACAGAAAATTCACCTCAGTGTGGTTTTTGTACGCCTGGCCAGGTGATGTCAGCGGTTGCACTACTGAACAGTAACCCCAGTCCTACTCGTGAAGAAGTCCGCGCAGGCTTATCAGGCAATCTGTGCAGGTGCGGGGCCTATGAACACTATATAAACGGCGTATTACGCGCCTCGGGGCAATTAGCATGACTACTCATATAGGACGCGATTTTGTGCCACCAGACGTGCCGGGCAAGGTAACTGGTGAGATCAAGTATGCGGAAGACTATAAAGCAGAAGGCATGGTCTTTGCGCGCTTGCTGACTAGTCCTTTGCCCAGCGGCAGAGTGGTAAACATCGACGCTTCTGAGGCGCTTAGAATGGATGGTGTAGTCGGTATCCTAACTGCTGACGACCTGCCACCAGCAGCCCCTCCTGGCAACCCGTCGCTGGCCTCAGAATACGTCACTTACGTTGGTCAGCCCATCTTAGCGGTTGCGGCCACATCCGAAGAGATTGCGGAATCGGCGATCGATAATATTCGCGTCGACTTCGAGCGCAGAGAGTTTGCAGTTGATCCACTTGAGAGTCTGACGCCTGGCGGCAACAATGCCTATCCAGAAGGCAACGTTTTAGTCCGTACCCGCGAGGAAGGACCAGAGGGCACTCCAATCCTCGGTGCCGAAATCCGAGACATCAAATGGCCACAGTCGGCAATCGATGCCATGCGTGCTGGCAATGAACCTGTTGGTGGTGAATTCACTACTGAGTGGAGCTTTGGTGATATCGATGCTGGTTTTGCCGAAGCGGCCGCCATCATCGAAGAGCCATTCGTCACCATGGGATATGCGCACCACTCTCTGGAAGCCCGCACCTCCATGGCATACTGGGAAAATGGCAAAGTTTATTTCCACGGCTCATCCCAGAGCCAGAGTGCCAACAATGCTGGCCTGGCCCGCATGCTGAATATTGATCTGGCGGACGTGGTCTTTATTAATGAAGCAACCGGTGGCGGTTTCGGCTCCAAGATTGGCCCTTATCCGAGCATGGCAGTAGCCGGTAATTTCTCCCGTATTCTTAATCGTCCTGTTCAACTGCGAATTACCCGGGAACAGGAGTTCTACATTGGCTCAGCCCGCTCTGGTATCCAGGGCTGGATCAAGATCGGTGTAAGAGAAAACGGCAAGGTTTGTGCGGTTGATCTCGCTATCGTTAACGACGGAGGTGCAACTGGTGGTGGTAGTGGTAACTCCTCTGCACAACACACCACGGTTTGCCTGCAACCGGAAGCCATGCGTTATCGCGGTATTTCCGTTTACACCAACACCACACCACGCGGTGCACAGCGCGGTCCTGGTCAGAATGAAATGGCAGCAGTACTGGCGCCGATGACCGACAAGATCGCTGCCGAAGTAGGCGTGGATCGAATTGCGTTCCGTCGTCTTAATGCATTGCGCAGTGATGGCTTCCAGGGCGGCAGTCAAGGCCCTGTTACCAGTTCCTTTATTGCAGAAGCGCTGGATCAGGGACGGCGAGCCTTCGATTGGGATGCGCGCGAAGCTCAATCCAGAGATTTGGGCGGCAGCAAGAAACGCGGTCTTGGCATTGGTATCGGTTATCACGGTGCCGGTGGTCGTGGATACGACGGGCTGCTGAAGATGGGAACCAATGGCACACTGCATATTCACAGTGGGGTGGGCAACCTCGGCACCTATTCCTATGCTGCGAACTGCCGCGCAGCGGCAGAAGCCATGCAGATGCCTTGGGAGAATTGCGAGATTCACCGCGGTCGTACCGATCGGCACCTGCCTCACAGCTCCGGCCAAGGTGGCAGTAATACCGTGTTTACCCACGGTCGTGCTATGTGGGTCGCTGCCGAAGACATGATCGCCAAGATGAAAGAAATAGCAGCGATGGATCTGGGCGGTTCGTCTGACGATTATGAAATCGGCGGTGAACGCGTTTTCAAATCATCGGATCCTTCCCAGGGACTGACTTATGCCCAGACTGCCCAGCGTGCAATAGAGCTGGGCGGCAAATTCGACGGCCAAGAGTATCCCGACGACATTAATCCAATAACTCAGCTCGCCACACAGGGTTTAGCAGGTACTGGATTAGTTGGCGTCGCCAAGGATAAGATTCCAGGTCAGGGTCAACCGCCAGGTAATATTGTCGGCTTCTGCGAAATCGAACTGGATACCGATACCGGCAAGATCGAAATTACGGATTATGCGGGTATAGCCGATTGCGGCACAGTTGTTCATCCGAAGAACTTCGACAACGCCATGCGCGGCGGTATGGTCTGGGGTGTTGGCCTGACCAACCTCGAGCGGCATGTGTACGATCCGCAAAATGGCTTGCCAGCCAACACTGGTCTGTATCAGAACAAGCCACCAACCAACATGGATGTGCCGGTTGATACGATTCAACAGGCGGTAAATATTCCCGATCCACAGAGCCCGATTGGTGCTCGCGGTATCGGTGAACCGACGCAAGGTGCCATGGCGGCAGCCTTGGCAAGCGCGATCAGGGATGCGCTAGACGGCCACATGTTTAACACGGCGCCGACTACCACAGACATGATCATCGATCACTTGGCTGGCAACGAGTACAGTACCCAGTCACTAAAAACCAACACTTTCTGAGGTGAACTATGCCATCACATGACGTAATGCCAAATATGGAACTGTACCAGCCGGTGCAGGTTGAAGACGCGCTTGAGATAGCTTCTCGCTTCGCCGACAGAGGTTGGTTAGTGGGCGGTGGTCAGGACACTTATGGCTGGTTAAAAGATCGCGCCAAGTCAGTTGATGCCCTGATCGACTTAAGTGGTATTGAGTCGCTGCGCGGGATTCGAGAAACCGACGACGGTATCGAGATAGGCGCCCTAACTACACTGACTGAAGTCATCAATAACGAAATCATACAGCAGCGGTACTCGCTGCTCTCTGATGCTGCTGGTCAAGTTGCAAGTCCGCAAATTCGTAACATAGGCACTATAGGCGGCAATGTATCTCAGGATGTTCGTTGTTGGTACTATCGCCGCGGATTGTCCTGTTATAGAGCCGGCGGAAACTTGTGTTACGCCGACACTCCACAAGGCATGAATCGCGAGCATGCGCTTTTTGAAGGCAGCCGCTGTGTGGCAGCTGGTACTTCCGACACTGCACCTGCATTGGTTGCATTGGATGCTTCCATGGTGATTCGGAACTCCACTGGCGAACGCGTGGTTTCCGCCGAGGATTTTTTTGTAGGACCAGCCAATGACATCAAGAACACCACCATTTTGCGACCGGGCGAAATTCTTGCCGGAGTGAGAATTCCTTCCACCTGGGCTAATGCGTCTTTCTATTGGGAGAAAGTAGCGGACCGTAACGTGTGGGACTTTTCACTGGTAAACATCGCGGCTGCGTTTAAGCTAAACGGTGATGCTATCGAGGATTCTCGAATCGTAGCTGGGGCAGTGCAGACTACTCCGAGACGTTTGACCAACGTAGAAAATGCCATTCAAGGGCGGACCAAAAATCTAGCTACTGGTGAGTCTGTCAAGCAGATAGCTAGCGAAGGTGCTAGAGCTTTGGCGCACAACGGGTTCAAGATTCCATTACTGCAGAACCTGGTGAAGCGAGCCATAAGCGCTTGATTATTTTTAGCTAAGCTCATCGAAGAAAAAGGGATACCTAGCGATAGGTATCCCTTTTTTGTTGATCTGTATTTATCCATACAATGGAGTTCGGCGATTGTAGAAGCTTTTCGCAGACCCTTGGATTAATCGCTCATATCCTTTCAAATACCACTACTAATGAACAGTAGCATTTAGCCAGTATTACGTAAGTGTTTTTTAGCTATTTGGAACACCGAGTTAATCCACGTCTGATCATCGTTGAGATTGGGCAATAACACGAATTCTTCACCACCCGCTTTAATAAATTGTTCACGATATTCGATCCCAATTTCATGAATAGTCTCCAAACAATCAGAGACAAAAGAGGGAGTCACTAATGCTAAGCGCTTGTTGCCCGCTCTTACCTGGTGCTGAATGTGCTCGTCGAGGTAAGGCTTAATCCAGGGTAGACGACCGAATCGGGACTGAAAAGCCACCGAGTAAGAAGGTTCAGACCAGCCTAGGGCGTTAGCAATTGATTTGGTAGTTGAAATGCATTGGGACCGATAACAATAACGATTGTTCTCTGTAATAAGATTGCAACAATCGCCAAATTGGCAGACATTCCTGCCATCAGCTTTCTTGATAGTCTTCTCCGGTATCCCGTGATAACTGAATATCACATGATCAACATCGACACTTGCAAGGTATTTAGTAATCACGTTTGTCCAGGCGCTAATGAACGCCGGTTCCTGGAAAAGATCGTCTACGAACTGAAGATGCGGTGGAATTCGCCATTTCTTCGCTGCTTTGTTGACCCCATCGAAGATCGAAGCTGTGGTTGCTGTGGAATATTGGGGGAACATTGGGAGCAGCAGAATCTCCCGAATACCCTGGGTTTCTATCTGGCCCATCACGTCCGATACAAATGGGCTGCTATACGCCATTGCGTTCAGAACGGTTACCTCTTCATCGCTTTCGTCGAATGCAGCCTGAACGCCGGCCTGCACTCGATCAGCGTAAACTTTAAGGGGTGATCCTCCATCCATCCAGATTGCAGCATAGTCTCTGGCCACACGTGGCGCTCGAAACGGCATAATGATTAGATTTCGGAGCAACCATCTGCCCATAGGGTTGAAATCGAATACGAAAGGATCTGCAAAGAAGTAGCGATAGAAATCGCGAAGACCCTTGGTTGTGGGTGTTTCAGGTGTACCCAGATTCAGCAAAAGTACAGCTTTAGACATTCCGTTTATTCCCGACAAGTATTTTTGGGGTTCAATAATAAACAGCCAAATTGAGCACGAAAATGGCGCGGTGCGTGCTCTTTTGAATGATTCTACCGAATTTTATTAGCTTCCAGTTCTTTTTCCAATCAAGCCGTCATTTCAGGGTAGAGAATTGAATAGAATATATTAGGTTTTGCTGATTTTGGATTCTATCTGCTTATTTTTGAACCGCTATCGCTATTTACATGAAGGTGCCTTAATTTTCGTTGAACAAGCAGCTGTAAATTATTTGAGTAGGTTAGTAACAAAGAAATTAAAAAAATGCTGCAATCCCCTCGGAAACCATTAAAATGAGCGTATTCAGGTTTACAAATTCATTAATTAAGGGGTTCATTTCGTGAAAAACTCTGTACAAATTTTCCTAGCGGCAATGCTAGCTCTTTTTAGCTCAAACCTTTTTGCCGGTGAAAGAGTGGGTGATTTTGCCTTGATAGATCACCTAGGCGCGCAACACCACATGTCCTGGTACGATGATCAGAACGCTGTTGTGATATTGCCGTATGCCAATGGCGCGACCTATGCCATTGCCTCACTAACAGATTTGCAGGCCAAATACACGGACCAAGGTGTGGTTTTCTTCCTGATGAACCCCGGTACAGAGACTGACCGCAAAGTCGTAGGGGCAGATGCCGCTGTAAAGGAACTCGCTCTGCCGGTATTAATGGATGATACACAAATCATTTCTGAAGCTTTGGGATTCACAAATCTAGACCAAGCGGTAGTCTACGACCCCAAATCGTTCGAACTCCTTTATCGTGGCCCAGCCGATGGTCAAATGGAACAGGCCATCGAAGGACTAATTGAAGGAGAAAATCGTGATCTGATTGCGCTGCCTACCAACGGCACCGCCATAGAGTACGCGAGCAGAAATGTTCATGCGATCCCCTCTTACATAAATGACGTTGCCCCGATAATTGTTGAGAACTGTGCAAATTGCCACCGTGAAGGGGCAATCGCGCCTTTTGCGATGGACAGCAAGCTGGCCCTGCAAGGATGGTCTCCAATGATCCGTGAAGTAATCATGACCAAACGCATGCCTCCTGGCCAGCTCGACAACAAGGTCGGTTACAGAACCAAAAACATGATGAATCTCACGGATGCCGAAACACAGACACTTGTGCGCTGGGTTGATGCTGGCTCTCCTGTCGATGGTGACACTGATCCCCTGGCCAATCTGGCCTGGCCTGATACTAAGTGGACTCTTGCCGAAACCCTTGGCGAGCCTGACCTCATCATAAAAATCCCTCCCCAGCCGGTTCCAGCTACGGGGATTGTCGACTACAGGGACATTCCCATCGATCTCGGGCTGACCGAAGATAAGTGGGTGCGTGCCAGTGAAGTGGCTGCTGATAAGAAAGAAGCACTTCACCACATTATTACTACGATGATTCCTCCAGGCGGCGCTGCAGACGTACAAACCATGTTCATAGCAGCCATTAACAGCCTGCCCGAAGAACGGGCTGCCGCAATCCGCGCTGATATGTTTGCAGCCGTTGCCGCCGGTGAGCAACCTGACATCGATAAGATTTTTAGTGAGAATCCGGATATAGATGTAGGCGCATTACTTAGTAGCGGTGATCCGGATCAGGGCTCCATCGCAGGGTACGCTCCTGGTAATAGTGTAGCGCTAAATCCCGAAAACGTAGGAGGCCTGCTGAAAGCTGGTACTACAGTAAGTCTGCAGATTCACTATACGACTTCCGGCCGCGAATTAACCGATGAAAGTGAAATCGGTATCTACTTTTATCCCGACGGTGTAATTCCAAAAGAGCGTATGTCGGGTGGTGTGGGAAATGCGTTTACTATTGCCATCCCTCCTCAGGATAAAGATCATGAAATGCAACTGGTCACTCACATCACGCAAGAGGTTGACATCTATAGCCTAATGCCACACATGCATTTCCGCGGCAAACGCATGAAGTTCTACGTGCGCTATCCCGACAACAGTGAGGAACTACTTCTGTCCGTACCGGCCTATGATTTTAACTGGCAACTCTCCCACGAACTGGAGGAGCCACTGCGCGTGCCAGCTGGCACCCGGATTATAGCAATAGGCGCATTCGATAATTCCTCTCAGAATCCAGCGAACCCTGACCCCAACATCGAAATTAACTGGGGTGAGCAGAGCTGGGATGAGATGTTTATGGGATTTTATGGTTGGAAGAATGTAGATCAAGGCGGTGAGGACTAAGAAAGTATAGATCTCTTTCGAATAAAAAAGCGAGCCTCATGGCTCGTTTTTTTTGTGAAATTTAAAAGCGCTCATCTAGTTTTCTAAGGTTTTGTTAGGCCAGTCGCGCAGTCCTGAGACTGACCTTATGTCTCCTCCAAGGAATAATGCAAGAACTCTTGCACCAACCGCAATTTCATAAAACCTACAAACCAATTACTTAAAAATGACGGAGCTATCTGCCACGGACACATTGTTAGTCATAGAGCTTGAGAAGATGTCCTTAAAATGCTTAGATACAAGAAGCGAGCTCGATGGCACTACGCTCGGAGTTGTTTTATTACAATACTAATTAAGGAAATAACTATGAATATAGATAAAATCGCCCCAATTCTGGCGTTAGCTGTGGCTGTCTTAGCGACTTTTGTTGATATGGAATATTGGGCCCTGATTCTTGTTGGCATTGGGTTGGTACACGGAATAATGAGCCGGGTTTCAGATCATGCTTCACAAGCCATGATCATAGCGGGAGCAGCTCTGTTTCCCACTATCGCGAATAATTTGGATGCGATACCTGTGATTGGTATGTCTCTGAATGAAATCGTTGATCAATTAAGTATAGCGATAGCTGGCTATGCCATTGCAGCGTTGGGCCATGAGGTCGCGTCACGAATTATGGCGGATTAAAACCAGTCATGCGTTAAAAAGGCGAGTCTAGCGACTCGCCTTTTTGCGACTTAAATTTAGGACGAATGACCACTTTCGCGATAGCTTTCTTAGCTCGGTCGCCATGGGCGCAGCGCTCGTAATCAGTACGCGCTACCTTCTGCTTAAGACTGCTCCGCAGCATGGATCGCGCAGTTTACTTAAAGTAGTCTATGCCTGCTATGCAGGTTTTATTCGGCCAACTAGCGCTATGGTGAAATTGGCTAGATACATACCCGCAACACCTACAGCAACATTATCGAGGATGCTATTTAGATACATACCAACCGCAGGTATCGCATCTAACTGGTTTGCGACTGAAGGCAACGCGACAGCTATTAGCAGCATACCGGTACGCTCACCCATATCACCTGACGGGTTCATACCGCCAGTGATCAAGCCTAACCCAACCAGCGCCAGAGCTACGTATTGTGCATCGATACTCTCTCCAGCAAATGCGCCAATTACCGCTACAGCAACTATCAAAGCTATAATGATGTTTTCTGAACTCATTTTGTTCTCCTAATTTTTTATAAACTCACTTTTCATCAAACCGCTAGTGCATGAAACTTCACTTTTAACTTATGACATTCATCAAAGCCTGATAACGTCCAAGACCTACATACAATGCCATATCCCAATTTTCAATCCTGACTTAAGGATTGAACTGGCTATCCCTCCTCTGATTAAGAATGGCATTCAAAAAATAAGGCTTATGACGCCACTGTTGACTTTTGGATTAGGATTACTTAACCAGACAATATATTAGGATGCTATTTATAATAGAGCAATAACCACTTTACTTTTATTTAAAAAAGTCTAATCTGTGCTCGCTGGAAAATGCTAGTCCTGTCATTGTTAATGATAAAAAACAGGGTTATTGTTCCGAAAATCGTTTCATTTTGCTTGGGCACGACCCAATAGATTTGGCCCAAACCCTCATGTTATAACTGAATCCGTATGAAAGAAGAAGTACTGCGCAGATGGAGGCATTCGCACGCCTTCGGACAGGACAAAAAACAACCCGGTGAATTTCGCACTTTTATAGTTATAGCGATGACTTCATCCATGATGTTGGTGGAGATAGCTGCCGGGCTAGCCTTTGGGTCTATGGCGCTTCTGGCTGATGGCCTGCACATGGGCTCGCATACTATAGCTCTAAGCATAAACGCTTTCGCCTATGTATATGCCCGCCGCAATGCCAACAACGAGCGATACAGTTTTGGCACCGGCAAGGTCAATACGCTAGGCGGATATACCGGTGCACTCCTCTTGGCCGTGGTCGCCTCGATGATGGCTTGGGAAAGTGTCGAACGGCTGATTACGCCGACAAGCATTGCCTTTAACCAGGCTATTTTCGTAGCCGTACTCGGCCTCGTGGTCAACGGAGCTTCAGTGTTCATCCTTGGGATGAAGCACGAGCACGGGCATGAACATCATCATGATCACCGCCAAGATCATAATCTGAGGTCCGCATACTTCCATGTACTCGCGGATGCGATAACCTCACTTTTGGCTATCTTTGCGCTGTTGGTCGGTAAGTATTTTGGCGCAGTGTGGATGGATTCCCTGATGGGTCTTGTAGGCGCCGCACTGGTGGCACGCTGGTCACTGGGCCTGTTAAAGTCAACAGGTGTTATTTTACTAGATCAACAAAGTTCAAAAGAAACCCAGGATAGCATCCGGAAAACAATAGAAAACGATGACAACCGGATAGTTGATTTACATCTTTGGGCGGTAGGCCCGGATATTTACTCTGCAATTATCTCTATTGTTTCCCGCTCTCCGCAACAGCCTGACTATTACAAATCACTTCTTGCAAACCATTTGACGCTGGAGCACATCAGCGTCGAAGTGTACGAATACGAAGAGACATAGTTTTCACCTGCGGCACATCGAATTAATTAGTTTCTGCTTACCCCCATTTCAGCAGATTAATAAACTCTCTTCGAGTCTTCGGACCATAAGTCAGGAACGATGGTTGTGGGTCTTCTTGATAGGCCAGTTTTTCCATCGATACTAAATCGTCCGCCGTCATCAATGTACGAATTTCTGATCCCTCGATACCATAAGGTACAGCAGCGTTAAGGCCAAATACTTTTCTTCTCAGCTCAGCTGTAATTTCAGGATAGCCGTAGCGATCCTGGTATTCTTCCGAAATCTGAAAAGTTCTGAAGGCTTGAATCTGGTCCTGAGGGGACCCATACCAAATGGAATCAGTGCCCCATAATACATTGTTCTCCCCAACATATTTGAATAGCTTACCTAAAGAATGAGCCGCATTGTTGGGATCGCGCATCAGGAATCGCCAGGTACTGCCCAGTTCTGCATACACATTCGAGTTTGGGGCAATGCCATTGTCAATTAAAGACTGAATCAAAGTATCGATACCATCGCGACCGGAGCCTTCTGCAAACTCCTGCTCTTCGACGGTGGCAACAAAGCTTGAGTGATAGATCAGGAAGTTCATGTTCGGATATTGCTTGGCTACAATACCCACATCTCTGCTCTGGCTATGCTCATAAGACTGTGGCCCAAACGGCAACCCCTTATGCACACAGATATTCCTAACACCGAGCCTTCCCGCTCGTTCAATCATGGCTAAGCCGGCATCTTCATGGAGGAAAAAACCCCTACCTCCCGGTCCATACTGGGTGTAAGTCTTGAACGCCGAAATATTCCAATTCTCCGCCAGCTCATCCATTCCTTCCAGATCGCCATCTTGGTTAGGGTTTACTCGGCCGTGAATCATCAATCGCATACTGCCTTCTAACTCCGCGACGATACGACGAGTTTGATCCGCATCCTCGATAGTGACTGGTTCATTCTCGCGTGTTGAAGGCACAAATGACAAAACCATGATATCAGTGTCACTGTCCAGAAAAATGTCTTTGATAAATTCACTTTCAGACAAGCAATTCAGATAAGCACGACTTGCGCCGGAGTTAGCCGCCTCACAGGCTGCTTTTTCCATTCCCGCATAAGGTCGGGCGTTAGGCGGAATACGACTAAGCCAGTCCCCCTCCGGATTCACATAGTGACCCTGTACATCAAAAATAAACTCATTCCCACCTACCTGGGCATAGGCCGAGTGGTTATCAAGTGCGCTCTCTTCCCTAACATCGAAGAAACCACCCGTGCGATTGTGATACGCGTTAGCATGGTTAAGGGCCAACAGCGAGCTGGCAGCACCGCAGCTTGAAATCAGGAATTTGCGCCGAGATTTTCCGAGCCGCCGGGAGCTCTTTGTAGCCCAATCCAGGGCGAGCTTATTACCTTGTTCATTTCTTGTTGTAATAGGAATCGGCTCATATTCTCCATTGGAAGTGCTATCGATTTTTATCGGTAATCGAATACCATCGTTATCTAATCTGTCCATTAACACCACCTCTTCTTTTAGTTTTCAATTTCTCAATTTGCAGGAATCAGATCCAGTTTTTCGAACAGCACGGTTTCAATCTTTTGCCGAGAATAGAATACTGGAAAAACCTTATCCGTTGCCCACAGGTCGAATAAATTGGCATATAAGGGATGATCGGGATCACCCACCTGTCCAGGTACATTCATGCCCAGCGTGTTATCCCAATCTCTTGTATCAACGAAAATACGGAACGAGGCTCCAGAAGTTTGGTTATCGCCACCACCAGTATTACCAACCGTGAAACCATTGCCTCCCCGTGGTGCTGGCCCGACGTTGAGATGCGCGCGCAGCTCGTCGTTGACGGCTGATCCCAGAGGATGTCTGATCAGGGCATGCTTGTAATCCTCCTGCCCGTAGACCCAGTTTTGGATATTCGGTCCGAGTTTTTCTCTCAGCTCAGCTATGGCTTCGGCTAGCGTGTTCAGCAAGAACTCATCTCTTCCCCTGACTGGATTGACGCCAAAATCACCATCCGGTGCCAACAGCATATCTATCGTGGTCTTCATGCCCACTCTCAAGTAACTCTGAGCAATTTCTGGGACTTTCAGCTCTTCCATTTTGTCCAGCAGTTTGCGCTCGAAAGCTACATAGATACCCGCCTCAATGGAATTTTTGTCCAGCACAAAATCCCAGTCTAGCAACATCTGCCGCGCGCTTTCAATCTGGGGATCATCAGCTTTCAGCTCTTTAAAGAACGGGACTAGCGTTCGCGCCGGAATCGACAAATAGTCATGTTGCAGCTCAACCATATCAATCATGCTGAGCTTGCGACCGGCTCCGAGCACTTCACTGGCCCTCGCCCAACGATAAGGGTCAGTCCAGGTATAACCGATTGCATCCAAATAAGGAAAATCGGGTGGAGTATAGTTGCTGTTGGAGGTTTCTATGTAACCACGCAATGGGTTGAACTCGTTGGGCTTGGCCTTGATTGGGAGATAGCCATCCCATTCAAAGCGGCCATCGCCAGGAATTGGAACCATACCACTGAAGTTGCGACGAATTGGCGCAATACCTACTGCCTGCCAGCCAATGTTGCCATCGCGATCGGCCCAAATCATATTTTCACCCGGAATATTGCTGTAATTGGAAGCATCGCGGAATTCTGTCCAGTTACGAGCTTGATCCATACGCAGTGAGGCCAGATAAGGAGCCCCCCCAAATTCCATCCATGCTGGCCGCACCGCGTAAGCCAGGTTTTTGTTCATATCTTGGAAAGTCACAGGACCATGCCGAGTGTATTTTAATTCAACAGTGACTGGGTCAGCTCCTTTGACATTGATTACTTCCTCGATAATGCGCATGTTTTCCCACATTCCCTGGTAAAGGTACTGATTTGGGTTATCTGGATTTACTTTGTAGACATAGAGATCTTCACCATCGGTGTTAAACACGGTGAGACCCCAGGCTCCGTATTCGTTGTGGCCAATACTGATACCTGGAATCTCCGGTTCTCCTCCGCCAATGACGTTCCAGCCAGGACCTACCAGGTGAGCCCAATAGCGCAAAGAAGGAACCGCCTGGGCGCGATGAGGATCGTTGATCATCATCGGCCAACCGTCCTGGGTGAGTCTGCCGCTTACTACCCAGTTGTTACTGCCAATGTCATCAAGATCATGTTTTTGTAAATTCTTTTCTTCGAAATCAAGTAGTGCGGCGATAGATTCAAATGTAGTGTCATCATTTCGGGCTTCTGCAAGAACAATATCACTCGGCTGAAACCGAATATTTCTGCGATATGCGTTATAGAGTCCCAAAATATCGTTCTCCACGAGAGATTCGCAATCAATGAAAGGGTCTAGGGAAAGATCCGGTTCGTGCGGATGGAAATAACGTAGCTCCTTTACTTTTTCAGCACCAATTGTACATACGGCGCGGCCAGTGCTCAGTTCCAGCCCAATGTTTCCTAGCAGACCCTGATGTCTGGAAACCACCACCTCTTCTGACCAGTGTCTAGGTTCTATGCCAAGCAGCTTGAACGGTAACGGGAGATTTTGGGGATTCTGTAATACTTCATCAATATAAGCGTTTACCCCGTGTACAAATGCGCCGATTATATCTACGCCCCGGGGATGATAGTGATTCATTTCTTCCGCCATAGCCCCACGGAACTTGAATAGACGAGTGCCGTGGTCACGCTCCACTGCGCGAGGCCCTAATATCTCAGCCATAGTTCCTGTGGCTTGGGCGCGCCAGATTTCAAACTGGAACAAACGATCGCGTGCCGCGCTATAACCCTGAGCAAAAAACAGATCGTGTTCGGTCTGGGCGTAAATGTGTGAAATTCCCCAATGATCTTTCAGTATTTCTACAGGCTGGTCGAGCCCCTCGATAACAATAGGCCCACCCTGTTGTGCAAATGCTGAACTGATTATTTGAAACAGAAAGAGACTGGCGATGATTGCTCGTCTAAATCCCACTATCATAATTAAATACCTCTTTTGTGGTTCATTTAGCAGTTACCGCTCTTCAAATCTAAAACAAGTCCTGCGTAACTGGCTGGGCAGGAATGATTCCCAACTATACCCCGGAACATCTAGGCTGCGAATTCTGTGAGTAAGCGCAGCGCGAACTCAGCGCGTTTGACAGGAACAAAAACGTGATCGTGATAGTGAGCGGCAATGATGTTCGCCGAAATACCATTGCTGGCCAGCTTGTAACTCACTGCCGCCGCAAATCCTACGGCATTGAGGTTTGAGTGAATTGATAGGCTGATACCTTTAAAAACCGAGTCATATCGAAGCCCCGCGTCATCAGCCTTGTGCCTATTGAGAAGCAGGCTAAGTCCTTCTGCTTCCTGGAAACTGGCGAGCGGTTTCAATTCAGTAAAGTCACCATATTTACTATCGGGTACCGAACAAAATACGTATTCACCCTCGATAAGCCTGGGCTGCATTAGCGAGAGAAGCTTATCAAGGTCGGTTTCTCCGGACATAACCAATTGCTAAACTACAGCTTATAATTCGTCAGCAATTTCCTCATAAAATCCAGGAATGCTCCGGTTCATAAATAGACCATTTTCCGCTTGGGTCCAGCTCAAATTCGGGTCCTTAATTGCTTCTGGTGCATCGCCAGCAACAAGGCCTTGCCTGACCAGTTCTGCCATGCGTATTCGAACGGCTTCCATTTGATTCCGAAAATTTAGCACGTCGCGACGATTCATAACTTCTCCGTGACCCGGAATTGCTGTGTTCCAGTCAAGTGACAGGATATTGTTCATTGTGTTCACCCAACCGCGACTGCTACCGCCATTAGCATAGTCGATAAAAGGCGCTGTTCCATGCAGCAGATCTCCGCCATGTACCGTCTTTAAATCAGGAAAATACACTACCGAATCGCCATTCGTATGCCCACGTCCCATATAGTAAGCCCGTACTTCTGCCCCTCCCAAGAATACTGAGGTTTGATCAGTATAAATCAACCCGGGAAGCCCATCCTGGTCACCCCGGATCATGTTATCTCTGGCGTTCTTGTGAGCGATAACATCAGCAACCTGCAGAAAGCTGGCATTGCTTCCCGAATGATCGCCATGGTGGTGGGTGTTGATCACATACTTAACCGGCAAGTCGCTTACTGTTGCTACTAACGATTGGATCTCATCGAAATCCTGAGGATACTTGTCATCGATCAGAATGACGCCTTCTGCTGTGACACGAACCCCAATATTGCCCCCAGGACCCGTAATGACATGCAGTCCGTCCTTAACCTCCGCAATACTAAGACGGTCCTGTGCAATGACGGTAAATGGGATAAATGTCACTAAAAAAACAACAATCAGCCTGCTCTTAAGAATTATTTTCATAACGCTTCAACCTTATTCGGATCCTTTGATTTGTTTCATACTCTAGCCCGAATACCATAAGTACACTATTGACAACAGCAACGCAATGAACGAAAGGTAGCCAGTTGTCAACCGTAAATCCCGTTCAAGATCGCGATCACTAGATAGAGATTACCTAGTCCGACGTTATCAGCACTAACTTAATATTTGGCTTACCAGAGTAGACAAACCCGGGTGTTATTAGTGAGAAAAAGTAACCAGCACGGCAGACCGTGCCAAGTTATTATTTAGTGAGCGACCGAATCCGAAAGCCCATACATAACAATGACTCCCGAAACAATAAGCAAGATACCGGCTATCGCTGGCAGATCCAGCTTCTGGTTGAATAGACCCCAACCTATTAGAGTGATCATCGCTATACCAACGCCAGACCAAATAGCATAAGCCACACCAATTGGGATAGTGCTTAGAGTTAGAGACAGAAAATAGAACGCCGCGATGTAACCAGCTACAACAATTATCGATGGCACAAGCACGGTAAAACCTTCGCTTGATTTTAGAGCGGAAGTGGCAATGACTTCAGAGGTGATCGCGACAAATAGGTAGATCCAATTATTCATAATTTCAATTTCCCTCAGAGACCGATGTTAAATTCACCTGGCTTCCTCGGCAAAATGGTAACAATGCTAAATGTTTAAACTCGGGTTCACTTATTGTTGGGGTATGATGAAATAACTATCTAGCAAACAGAGTTATTTCACCCTCTCAAGACCGCGACAACCTGAATGTAGAAAATGGCTGTAGGTTATCGATTGCGTCTAATCCTTGCTCGGGCAACCAGGCAAACTGACGCACTTCAATACTGTCAGTATCTATGTCGAATATCGAAAACCCATTATTTTCGATGGGACTTGCCCGTTCTTCCACTTCCAGGTCGACCGGCACAGTAGCACCAATACCACGCGCAGAGCTCGGCCATCCGGTACCGGTGCCGATCGGGCCTGCAAGGATTGTCTGAACGGGATTATCGAAGTTGAGTTCACCACTTCGAGTAATCAACCCCGAACCTATCGCGTGTAAATCCCCAGACAATACGATGGGGATTCGGTCTTCCTGGTGAGAAATGCTGGAAAGTATCCGCTGATGCTGCGCAAACCAACCCGGTTGCCAGTAGGGTTTTGGAACCTCCAGCCCAAGCTGGCCACTAGCTTGCAAATAGTCCGGATACCACTCTCCCCATTTGCCTGCTGACCAGCCAAAAGGAGTGGAAGGGATATGAATCAAATGCCTAGTAATTTCATCTGCGGTGCGACTCGCAATCCAACGCTCGGCTTGCCCCTCAATTAACACTGCAGTGGGGCCCGCCAACGTGATAAATCGCCTACAGTCATACATTAGTAATTCAAGGAGTGAGCCCCATCGATAGGAACCATAAGATCCACTAATCCCACTGGGACTGGACCCGGCAAGGTGCGCAGGTCGGTTAATTTCCGGCAGAAACTCCGGGAAATAGAGAAGTTGGGACGCTCTGCCAAGCCGTGCCGTAAAATTGCGAGGTGGAAAGGTAACAATGTCATCAGTGCCTTCGTCGTTCTCAAAGTAATCGTGATCATCTTGGGTAAGGATTAGCGGCACGGAACGAAAAGTGGTGCTATATAGAGATGCAATTTGCTCATCTAGACAACCAGTCAGGGTCGATTCATTAAGTGATCCGAAAACCGGGAGGTCCTCATCGAAACTACCGTACTTCCCCCAGATGCTTTGTCGATTCGCCTGGCCCCGCTCACCACCGCGCCAGCGCCGGGCAACATTTTGATCCCAGTAAACCTGGTCGCCTATGCCGACAGCAAGGTCCGGCGCAAAGGAGAGGGCACGTTGGAACATGCGTTGCCGAGTAGATACCGGCAGGTAACGCCATATTCCGGTATCAGTTTGCGCATTGTCAGGGCCTCCGGCACAAGTAAATACCAGTATACGCATTGATTCCACATTGGCCTCCGGTACCGGGGCCGTACTAAGAGACCAAGAATTCGCATATTGATTGCCCTGCTGCTCCAAGGTCAATTCATATTCCTGCATACTTTCCAGACCCTCGGCATGAAAAGTCCAAAATCGACCCAGCGTATCGGTTTTTATACCCCCAAAACTGCGCTGACCAATGCGTAATGAGGGTCTTTGCTGGGGCTCGGCAAATGACACCTTCAGCATGATTCGGTCGTGGTTGCTCAGCGGGATCAAATGCTGTATCTGCCCACCTGACCAGTTATCCTCTGATCTGGCTAAGGAAGGGAGCATCAATGAGGCTGACAACAGACCACTATCGCGGATAAACTTTCTTCGACTCATTTTTAAGTTTCTCGGCAATTTACTTGGTTAGAGATAATAACTGATACAAGTAGGTCAGGACCACATATGAAAGGTGATCATCAGCTCTATCACGCTCACTTCAGAAATATTACCTTTATCAATAATTATCCACTCCACCAGCTCCAGCTTATTCGACAATAGTACTCGGAAGTTGGGGAACTACTTGGTGAGCGCTAAGACACCAAACGAATCACCCCGCGGCCCTAGGGTTCTTCGCAAGATTAAGCTCCCCCTTTTTGATATGATGTAAATGATTTGCATTATCATTACTGAATTATGATGCCAATAGGCTTCTGTATTAATGAACAAAAAATCTCGAGATCTGTTCTGGTATAAAACCCATTCTTGGTTAGGCTTGAAACTTTCCTTGTTTTTAACGTTTATTCTCATCACGGGAACAATCGCTGTATTTAGCTTGGAAATAGATTGGTTGTTAACTCCCGAGATGCGTTCTAAAGAATATGTTTCACCTGAGCAAGTTGCCTGGGGTGCCGCATTTGATTCCGTAACAGAGGAATATTCGGGTTATGAATTGGTAGGGATTTTTCGGCTTCATGACTCGTGGTTTTCTCTACAAGGAATAGCTATTACTCCTTGGCAAGAAAGCGTGAGATTATGGTTAGACCCACTGGATGGCGAATTCCTTGGGGCAACATCTTGGTATAACGTGCAAAGATTTTTTCGGTCAATGCATCGGAACCTAATGATGCCTGAAAGAACCGGAACCCCGATTGTTTCTTTTATGGCGATTCCGCTAACTATATCCCTTATTGCTGGGTTCATTATTTACAAGAAGTTTTGGACAGGCTTTTTTAAGCGTCCACGCTTCGACAGAAAGCTTCGCGTTTGGGTTGGTGATTTTCATCGTCTTGCTGGATTATGGATTAGTTGGTTTATCGCATTGATAGCTATTACGAGCTTATGGTATTTCGTAGAGGAATTAGGTGGCAATTCTCCCCCTTTCCCTCCATCTGCTGTAAGAGTGGAAGAAAGACAATATTCTCTACCGGAAAATTTTACGGGCGCCGATTTGGATGCGGCCGTCGGAATAGCTATAGAAGAACTTCCTGGTCTACAAGTTCGGCGTATACTTTTTCCTTCTTTCTCAGAAGATCCTCTAATAATCCAGGGAGACTTAACTGCTACACTCGTTCGCCCTAGGGCTAATGGTGTTTATATCGATCCACTTAACTTAGAAACTCTTGGTAGCTACAGGGGCGAAGACCTAAATTATCATACGCGAATTTCCGAGGCTGCTGATCCGCTTCATTTTGGTAATTTCGGTGGTATTACTTCGAAAATCATCTGGTTTATTTTTGGGTTGTTTATGACTTCAATGGCACTAACAGGTGCAGTTATTTATACAAAACGGTTGGGAGATAAAATCAAGCCTACTGAAGAGCTGCCCACCGGGTCGAGAGTAGCAACCGCAGAAGAAATTCAGCTCTTATGAAGCAAGCTATTAAGTCCTGGTGGTATTCAATGGGATATTGGCGTTGGCTAAATGCTCTTATGTTGTTGACTGCAATCTATCTTTCAATAATTTTTGAGGCTGTACCCAATGATTGGGTAGAGTATGGATTCAGGTCACTCGGTGGCATAGAAGTTCAATTTTCCACGAGAGGCGAGATACGGCCAGGCATCAAATTCAACGGGAAAATCGAGGCTACGGGTTCAGGCTCAATTACTATTGGTTTTCGCCAAAATCTTGGAGAAGCTATTTCCCTCGACTTTGCCGGGCCTGGAAGCCAGGAAATCAGTCTCATTGCTCCAGAAAGTACGGAACATCAAATCTTTCTAATGGCCAGTAATAAATCGGATGGTCTTGTTAGGTGGAATATAGGTCGGTTATACGATTAAGCAACAATAGTTAAATGTTGACTCTAACTAAAGGCTGTAAAAACCTATTATTCGAGTCTGATGTATTGCTTTTCTAGATTTGATTTATACAAAACACTTGCATTCGATTAGGCGTTTGTTAAGAATGATTATCATTAATATTTAGAAAATTGGATTTTTGCTGATGATGAAGAAAAAACTAGGTCGTAGATCGTTCCTTGAAATAGTTTCAGGTGTTGTGGCTGTATCTGCGTCATCATTCCTAGGTGTTGTCTCATCTACTTTCGCCTCGAGCGCGGTCATCCAGGAAAGAACCGATTCAGATTCGAGTGATCAATCCGGCCGCACCGCGAGTGACTCCAACTCAAGCAATCAACCCGATGCCGAAGAATCTGACAGCAGTGATTCGGATTCGAGTGATCAATCCGGCCGCACTGCCAGTGACTCCAACTCAAGCAATCAATCCGATGCCGAAGAATCTGACAGCAATGATCATGCTCCTCGCACAGGCAGTGATTCAGATTCGAGCGATCAATCCGCCCGCCCCGCCAGTGACTCCAACTCAAGCAATCAATCCGATGCCGAAGAATC
>Ga0257112_10000007_pt1 | contig 79068 bp, 63 predicted proteins | sample LP_taG_5_FD_191565 | JGI IMG/M metagenome (GOLD analysis project Ga0257112, IMG submission 191565) | Marine microbial communities from Northeast Subartic Pacific Ocean, Canada - LP_J_2015_P26_1000m | ecosystem: Environmental > Aquatic > Marine > Oceanic | place: Canada: Northeast Subartic...
AGTGCTCAATACGGAGCTTTAGGCTGCCATCGCCTATCCACTTAAAAACGTCCCCGCTCCGCCATTCCAGGCTCCGTCTGTCCGCAGTGTAATCGAACAGGGTGGGACGGGTTAGGAATAGCGACCCTTTTGGACCCAGTGTAGCTGGATTGAACTCGGTGACCGGACCACTGGCATTACCGTAAAGTACCATATAACCGAGTCGTGAAAGACAGTTGATACTTTTTTCGAATGTGGCTTTGCCGACAGAGTCATAGACGACATCAACTCCTTTGCCGTGGGTGATTTGTTTCACTTCTTCTTCAAAATTCTGTTCGCTATACAGAATGACTTCGTCGGCACCGGCGGCCCTGGCTAGTTCCGCTTTTTCTTTGGTAGAGCAGGTTCCGATAACAAAACCGCCGGCATTTTTAACCATCTGAATCAGTAACAGTCCAACACCACCGGCAGCCGCGTGAATCAAACAGTGATCACCGTCTTTGACCGGAAAGGTGGATTTACACAAATAATGAGCTGTGCAACCCTGCAACATGGCTGCAGCTCCTTCGTTAAAGGAAACGGAGTCTGGCAGACCTACCAGTTTGGCTTCCGGGACAGCTGCAGACTCGGCATAGGCGCCGGGGACGCTGGTGTAGGCGACACGATCTCCAAGTTTGAACTGACTGACGCCGCTTCCGACTTCCTCCACGGTGCCTGCAGCTTCCAGGCCCAGCGTCGCCGGAAGTGGTATCTGGTACAGACCGGAGCGTTGGTAGGTGTCTATATAGTTGACACCGGAAGCTTCTATTTTGACCAAGGCGTCATGTTCGCCCAACTTTGGCATATCCATGTTCTCGTAGGACATGACTTCGGGGCCACCGTATTCTTTGACTCTTACTGCTTTCATTAAGTCTTCCTCACCAGCTCAATTAACAAAAGGTGTATTTATCTCAAAAATCTAGGGTCTTGACAATGTATCCTGCCTACCGTTAAAGCGGTGGACGCGCTACAACTGCGGGTTTATGCTGTTAAATTCCTCGAGAATAACAACGATCAATAAAGGAGGACTTCCTCATGCTCGATCTACTTGTTCATCGATTGACTCGAGTATTTCTTATCACTGCTGCTGCCCTGCTGGCTCAGGTAACTGCAGCGCAACAGGCTCGCATCGATTTAACCCATGACATGGTGAGCGCTGCTAATAATTTCCTGCAGAGCCTTAATAACATGCAACGTAATACCGGCACATATGATTTCGATGATGATGATCGCTTTAACTGGCATTTTGTGCCTACGGGGATGCACCCTAGGAAAGGTGTTCCGCTACGGTCCATGAATGCAGATCAACGGAAAGCCGCGGAAGAATTGCTGCAGGTATTTTTTAGTGCCAAAGGATACCAAAAAGCCGAGGCAGTGCGAGGTCTTGAATCTATTTTAGCGGAAATTGAAGTCAACGGGCGCTTCGATCGAGATCCCGAATTATACTTCATAACTGTGTTCGGTACGCCTGGGTTTGATAGTAACTGGGCTCTGCGTTATGAAGGGCACCACCTGGCTTACAATTGGACCTTTGTGCGCGGTTTAGGGATCGCGAGTTCTCCACAATTTTTTGGAAGTAATCCGGCAGAGGTTAGAGCCGGTGATAAAATTGGTACACGAGTACTGTCTGCCGAGGAAGATATCGGTCGTGATCTCGTAAAATCTTTGAGTGCTCCCCAATCTTCACAGGCAATCTTGGGTGAAGAAGCGCCAGGTGACATTTTTACCGCGGCTGAACAAGAGGTTGGTCCTCTTGAGAATTCAGGTATCAGCTATGCTGATCTTAATTCACAACAAAAGAGAATATTGGTTTCTTTGATCGAGGAATTGGCTTCCACGCAGCCTGAACCGATAGCAGAAGAGAGGCTGAATATAATTAGAGAAGAAGGCCTTGATCATATCAAGTTTGCGTGGATTGGGGGCACAGAGCGCGGAGATGCACATTACTATAGGGTCCAAGGACCAAGCTTTCTTATCGAATATGATAATACCCAAAACAATGCTAATCATATCCATCTGGTTTGGCGAGATTTTACGGGAGACTTTGGTCGGGATTTGATAAGAATCCACTATAATGCAGTTGCCGCGGAGTTTGGCCCTGGTCACAACCACTAAATTAGGGAGCGATTATGAATAAAAAAGGGACTCTATTAATTTGCCTGCTGTTGTCGTTAGGTTTTAAGGGGGTAGCGTGGGCTCAGCCCCGCTCTGATGTTTTTCCACCGGTCACCATCAATCAACCTTTTGTTGTCAACACTTTCGAGGCGCCCATAAGAGTGGTGCCAATAGCTGTTGGATTGGCCAATCCTTTCGACATGGCATTTAGGGATAATGGCGATATTTTAGTAACAGAGCGCTTTACGGGTAATCTTAGAGTAATCCGAAACGGCTCTTTGCTTGAGGAGAGTGTCAGAGGAGTACCTCAGGTCTATTCAGAAAGTTGGCGTCAAGGTTTGATGGCTGTGGAATTACATCCTGATGATGATCGCATCGTGTACATGACTTACACCAAAGCTATCATGGTAGATGGTGATTCTGAACAAACCGTGGCGTTAGTGCGAGCGCGTATCGTTGAAAATGAACTTACTGAAGTCGAGGAAATTTTTGAGGCCGAGGGTCTGGATCGTGGTATTGCAGCTTCTCAGTTGCTGTTCGCCCCCGATAATAAGTTGATGATGTCGATCGGTGGCGCCTATATGTACGCCGGCATCGGCGATTATGCACAGGACCCGACCATACATTATGGCAAGCTATTACGATTAAATGATGATGGCTCTGTCCCTTCCGATAACCCTTTTGTTGCGAGTGGTGAGTATCTCCCTGAGGTTTATACCGTTGGGCACAGAAATCAAATTGGGTTAGCTTTCCACCCCGCTACGAACCAACTATGGGCGACAGAAAACGGTCCTCAGGGTGGAGATGAAGCTAACATCATACAACCCGGTCTAAACTATGGTTGGCCAATTGTCTCTTACAGTAGACAATATAGAGGAGACAGAGTATCTGAGCGTCCTTGGGATGAAAAATACGAGGATCCAGAAGTGATTTGGTGGCCCTCAATTGCACCCTCCGGGCTGGCATTTTATACCGGCGACAAAATACCAGCATGGCAGGGCAACATGTTTGTTGGTTCGATGATGGAAGGAAGAATTCCCGGGACCGGGCATCTAGAGCGTGTAGTATTTAACAGTCGCGGTGATGAAATTAGAAGAGAAGGACTTCTTCGTCAGCTTAATTCAAGAGTGACGGGTGTGGCGCAAGGTCCCGATGGTTACCTGTACATACTAATCGATGAAGAAAACGGTGCGCTGCTGAGGATCGAGCCAGCCCAATAGCTGTGACACTTGGGTTAGCTGGGCTAAGCTGAACTTTCCAGGGGGACTTGCTATGAAGATTGCAAAAAATCGTTCTTTAATACTTGCAACTGTCTTGTTATTAATCGGATCCCTTCAATTGGTGAGTGCCGCCAGTGAGATGCAAGTCGCTACCGATAGCGGCTCGTATCAGGGTTACTCATCTGAATATGCCGAGGGAGTTACCGTATTCCAAGGGCTCGCATATGCGGCGCCCCCAGTAAGAGACTTGCGTTGGAAACCCCCCGCGCTAGCTATCCCTTTCGCTGGGGTCAGACAGGCAGACCGAGTTGGTCCGGCATGCTGGCAGGCGCGCAATTCAAATGAATCGCTTTACGCACGCGGCGATCTGCGTCGTTCTGAAGACTGCCTCTACCTAAACGTTTTTACTGGGGCTGCGGACGCGGATGACGCTCTGCCGGTCATGGTATGGTTTCATGGCGGAAGCAATACTGCAGGGCATGGCGGCGCGTTGATTTTCGATGGTTCCAACCTTGCTGCTCGTGGCGCTGTAGTCGTTACCGCCAATTATCGTTTAGGCTCCCTTGGCTTTTTGGCCCACCCGGCACTTACTAATGAATCAGAAAATAAGTCCTCTGGAAACTATGGAATCCTAGACCAGATCGAAGTGCTGCGCTGGGTTCAACGTAACATTTCTGCTTTTGGGGGAGACCCGGATCATGTCATTATTTTCGGTCAGTCCGCAGGCGGTACCGATGTCTGTTTAATTATGTCTTCTCCGCTGGCAGAAGGGTTAATGCACGGAGTAATCGGCCAGTCCCCGGGTTGTATCAAAATGGAAAATACCTTAACGAGAGAAGGCCACCGACGTGGTGAAACTTTCGTGCGCGCTCTTGGTATATCGGGAAGTAGTGATGCTAGATTGAAAGCGATGCGCAATATCAGCCCACAGCAACTCATTTCAACCGTTGGCTCTGGAGGGGGACCTGTTATCGATGGTTATGTGATTCCGAACCGGCCGTACGACATGCTTGAATCCGGTCGTCAAAATCATATACCGGTCATGGTCGGAGGCCTAGCTGATGAATACTTTGGTCTGCAGCACTTGAGTCCTGAAATCACCGAAAAAGAGCTGGATGACTACCTCGAGGGGGTATTCGGTGATGATGCAACTATGATTAAGGCTGCGTATGCCGACGAGATAGCGAAATCCCCGCTAGATGCCCGCAAGATAATTGCTGGTGATAATGGTTTTATACTGTCAGCACGTATCTGGGGTCGTTTGGTAGACGGTCGAGAAGATAATGCTTACGTTTATTATTTTTCACGTAAACCTCCTGTTTTCAGACTCTACGTCCCCGATCAACCGGATTTAAATAATAACGGAGGGCAGCGTTCATTTGGAGCCTATCATTCCGGAGAACTTTCTTACGTGTTTGATAACCTTGATATCGTGGGTATTGGTTGGGATGACGCTGATCGAGCGTTATCGGAAACAGTAGCTGATTACTGGGTAAATTTCGCTCGTACTGAAAATCCAAACGGACCAGGTCTTCCTGAATGGCCGACCTATGATCCTGAGACGGATGTGGTGCAGATACTCGATTCGGAAGTGCGCTCCGGGGTACATCCAAGGAAGGGAGCTATCGATCGTATGGAGCAAATTTATCTCAATAGCCGTTAAGTCAACTCAGCGCCAGGATTTACAAGGATGAGAAAGACAGGTTTCGTTTGGCATGAGAAGTACATGTGGCACGATACCGGCAATGCTCTGGGTGTGCTACCTCCGAACGGAGAGTTTCAACCGTGGATGCATTTCGAGAATCCGGAAACCAAGCGCCGGCTTAAAAATTTGATGGATGCTTATGGTTTAACGCCTAAACTCGAACCAATCCATCCGATTGCAGCGACTGTCGGGCAGGTACAGCGCGTACATACCGCTGACTACATTGAGCGGATCAGATCAATGAGTGCAGATAAAGGAGGTAACGCCGGAGAGTCTGCTCCCTTTGGCCCCGGTAGTTATGAGATTGCTCTGTTGGCAGCCGGTGGCTGCATTACTGCAGCCCACTCTATCCTGGATGGGCTTGTGACCAATGCCTATGCGCTCGTACGTCCTTGTGGACATCATGCGGAAGCGGATCGCGGTAGGGGTTTCTGCATTTTCTCTAACGTGGCAGTTGCGGTAAAAGATATTCTTTTGCGTGATGAAATTTCCCGCGTGGCGGTGGTCGACTGGGATGTGCACCATGGAAATGGTACAGAGTCTGCTTTCTACGATAATCCTAATGTGCTTACGATCTCGATTCACGAAGATTCACTTTATCCTTACAACAGGGGTGCCATCGATGATATGGGTGAGGGAGCCGGAGAAGGTTTCAATATCAATATTCCATTACCTCCGGGATGCGGGGGAGGGGCATACCACGCAGCCATGCAGCGCATCGTGTTACCGGCACTTGAAAGTTTTAAACCGGATATGATATTGGTGGCTTCCGGCTTGGACGCTAGCACCTGGGATCCGCTAGGGCACATGATGTTGTTGTCCAGCCATTATCGCTCCATGACTCAGCAGCTTTTGGAGGTTGCCATTCGCCTTTGTAAGGGACGACTTCTGGTTTGCCACGAAGGCGGTTATTCTGCTGGTTATGTGCCGTTTTGTGGTATAGCCATTATTGAAGCGTTGAGCGGTGAAGAAAGTGGAGTGATTGACCCCTTCGCAAAACACGAGTCCGCCTGGCAAGAATTACAACCTAATCAGGAAGAAGCCATAAACAAGGCTCTGCAAGCAGCTGCCATTCTTTCAGTTGTTGCGTAGCTGATGTTTAGGCTCGGGGAGTACGCGCCTTCGGCCCAAGTTGGGTAGGTATTATCTCGTATGCCAATTGTGCCCAATCGCACAACAGGGGCCTTGTATCGCGCGGATCAATAATTTCTTCGACTCCGAAGGCCTCAGCAGTCCGCAAAGGGGAGCGGTACTGCTCTAACATGTCTTCTAGTTCTTGACGCCGAGCATCGGAATCTTCCGCCGCTTCGATGTCCCTCCGATAAGCAGCTTGAACGCCGCCCTCGATTGGCAGTGACCCCCAGTCAGCCGACGGCCATGCATAACGTAGGTTTAATCCATCAGTCTTGCCATGTCCGGCACCGGCTACGCCATAGCAGCGACGGATAATTACCGATACCCAAGGAACAGTGGATTGATAGATTGCCATCAGTGCGCGACTCCCTAGGCGCACAGTACCTTCTTCCTCTGCCTGCACTCCGATCAGAAAGCCGGGGTTATCGACTAGATTGACTACTGGTATATGAAAAGTATCGCATAGATCAACAAAGCGCATCATTTTTTCTGACGCGGTAGCATTAACTGCTCCGCCATGATGACAGGTATCATTTGCTATGATGCCTATAGAAAAACCGTCTAGTCGAGCGAGTCCCACCACCAGAGATTCACCATAACCGGCGTTTATTTCAAAAAAAGAATCAACGTCGACTATCGCATTAATAATTTCCCTAACCTGGTACATTTGGCGCCTATCTCGCGGTATCACTGTCAGTAGAGATTCCTCTCGTCGCTCCACACGATCCGTACGTTCGGTTCTTGTGGGCGCTTGCCAGACATTTTGCGGGAGGTAAGATAGAAACAGCTTAATTGTTTTGAAGGCTTCCGGCTCCGATTCCACTTCATTGTCTACGGCGCCACTCCCGTGGGCGTGAATCTGTGAACCACCCAATTCGTTTTTTCCAACCGGCTTACCAAAACCTCGCTCAACTACCGGTGGCCCGGCTACGAATAACTGGCTGGTACCCTTGATCATTAAAGAGAAATGGGAAATGGTTACTCTTACGGCTCCAAGTCCGGCGACTGATCCCATGCAGGCGCAAATGACTGGTACGACTCCCATTAGCTTCATGGTGGTTTCGAAGCCATGCAAAGCAGGCACATAGGAATGGCCAACCATTTCCAGGGTTTTCACACTACCCCCTCCACCGCTTCCATCGACCAAACGGATAAGGGGAAGCCGCATCTCCAGAGCATATTTCTCGCCGTAGCCAGATTTGTCCCCGATTTTTGCATCCGCGGCCCCACCGCGCACAGTAAAGTCATCTCCACCGATAACGACACGGCGACCATCAATATCAGCGGTCCCCAGCACAAAGTTAGAGGGCGTGAAGTCTTTAAGTTCACTCTGGCCATCGTAGTTAGCGCGTCCGGCCAATGCGCCTATTTCATGAAACGAGCCTGGATCAACGAGTGCATCGATGCGTTCACGCACGGTTAGGCGGCCATTGTCATGTTGACGCTGAATACGTTCTTCGCCACCCATTTTCTTGGCTAGCTCTTCCCGCCGTCTTATCTCTTCGATTTCGTTTCGCCACGACATCGGCATCTCCTCCGTAGGGAGCGCTAAGGTAATAGAATCAACGGCTTGCTGCAAGCTGGTAACCGAGAATTGATGTCACTTCACAACGAGAACGCGAAAAAGGAGCTGCGAAAGCCAGGCTGTCAGAGACGATGGGCGACAAACGCAATTGAGTTGGAAAGTGTCCGCCGCAACCTGAAGCTGGGTTGAACATAGATTGGTTTTTCGATAATCCCCTAAGGAATATTTTCAGTATGGGAAATAAAGCAGCGTCTTTGTGCTGGTTAATTCTCTGGAACCGCGCAATAAAAATTAACCTCATGGTCGGTACTGCCTCGGCCACTGTATGTTGCTACCTCGGGGTAAACACATAAGGGCCGTGACCGGGTCACTTCCCCTTCGACTGTTTTTGACGCTGTAATTGATTCAGGGGCAATGCCGTTTTCCACCCAATTCTCAAGCGCAGAGAGCGCATCGAAACGGTCTGGCCCTGGGCCTCCACTGCAATGACCCATACCTGGCACCATAAATAGACGAAAAAAATTCTGGGTGCTGTTGAGCGCGGTCTGATAGTTCGGCGCGCGCATGTCATCGGCAGTGAAATCCACAACGGCCTCGAAGTAATTGATGGATGCTACAGGTGAAATGTCAGGATCACTCCAGCCGTGATAAACAATTAATTTCCCACCGTTATCACGTAGTGCACGGAGATCTGGGCTATCGGCATCGATAGCTGGTCCAACTTTCTCTAACGCATATTCCAGGTCACGATCGTAATCGAAGTTACGGAAATCCCAGTCTTTATCATCGAATACAAACCAGCGAAAAAATCCTTCGCCACCACGCCAGTGAAAGGAGGAGTAGGGCTCAGCTCCTGTAACCCAAGTACTCCAACCACCGGGAGCAGCTTCACCTCCGGGAACTAGCCCGGGGTAGATTAGCTCTCCCGCTGAGTTGGTGACCCCTGCCCAGATATTCTCAACAGCGGTAACTTGTTTTGGTGTCAAACAGGAATCATTGTCGATGCCGGTTTGGCAGGTCAATGTTACGGGTTCGAAGTTACAAGCAAGAGGGTTTTGTAGAATACCATCTTTGATCCCATCGAGAGTATCACAGGCAGCATTTACGGCATTGCCTAGAGCAGGCAGCTTGCTGCGGGGAATCCAGGCTTCTTCGTCGGCCAACATGGCGAATGAGTACCACAGGTGAGCACCGGCATAAAAACGGGTCCAGTCGTTAGCCGGATTGCCGGCAACAATGCCATCAAAATCATACGGATAACGTTGGGCTTCCATCAGACCCATTTGTCCGCCCTTGGAGCAGCCTGTGTAATAGGAATGTGTTGGAGCATTGCTGTAAAAAGACTCGGTAATCGCCTTGCCGTTCATGGTAGTAACATGGAGAGAGCGATGACCAAAATCTTCAATTAAATCGGGTCGGCCAGAAGCCCAGGAAGCGTCGAAAGGAATCGGTCCGACGGTATGTCCAGTATCGGTGCTGGCCGTGGCATATCCCCGAAGCAGCGCACCAGCCATAGCGCCGTAGCTGATATTGCCCGCCATGCCACCGTTACCCACACCATTATATTTACCATTCCAGTTTTCCATTGGTAGCCAAACTTCGAAATTTACAGCTGGCGTGGTTACGCCAACAACACGACAGAAACCCGGTAAAGACATCACATTATTGGAGTTTGGGTCTGAGAACGAATTTGCTGTTACTACCTCGGCGGAAGAGATAGTAGTATCCGTCAAGCTTAAATTGGTCAATGCTCGGCAGGCGGGCGCAGAAGTGTTCTGACCTAGTAAACTATTTGGAGTAATCAGTAATATTAAACTAATGAAGCTGAAAACAACGCTAGCTACCTTATTCATTAATTGCATCCTGTGAGTCCCGTGTTGTTGATCTCATTGAAAATTCGATGGCGAGATTGCCAGAACGTATACTTTATGTTTATTCATCATATGATTTCTTGGCGAGCACTAAAAGTATCTAGGGCCTTCCTATAAATGGTACGAGCACCGGAGTATTTTTAACGTAGTGTTGGTAGTTGGGATCAGTTCCCCATCGGTCTTTACCATCTTTTTCCAATAAACGTACTCCACTGATCTTGATGAGCAATACTGCAACAAAAATGGGTGAGATGAGGGTTACGTATTGCCAACCAACAAATGTAGGCAATGCAATAACAGTAATACCCAGCCACAGTACAATCTCGCCAAAGTAATTGGGGTGTCGTGAATAGGCCCACAAGCCGGTTGTTATGAAGTGGTTCGAATTTTCGGGGAGTTGTCGAAATTTTATTTTCTGACGATCTGCCACGACTTCGATCATGAATCCGGAAAGCCAGAGAAGTAAGCCTGCAACTGCAAAGATCCCCAGTGGGCGCTGCGTCATAGAAGTGATGGCTGCTAGTCCTGCCGCCATCGTGATAAAAACCCAGACACCGCCGAGTGTCCAGATGTATAGAAAACCCCAAAAGCGCGTCTTGCTTTCAGTAAAGCGTCGATCCCGCCCTGCGCGTTTTACTCGTATAAAAAGAAAGCTACCTAGACGTAAAGCCCAGATCGAAACTAATGTACAGATAATTAGGCCGCGAAGATCAAGCAGGGGGTGCAGATATACCGCTAGAGTTATTGCGAAGATATAGGAGAGTGATCCGGTCAGGTCGAAGTAATGCTCAGTCTGAAGCAGATAGCTGGGAATAAAAACTATCCAATGGAGGATAAACCCGACGCTGGCACAAATGAAGAACAGAGGTATTGTTGAGACGGCTGTGCTGCCTTGGCTGCCGGCGAAGACGATAGCAGCGCTTGTTGAAAGAATGGCAAGTATTCCGATGGTCGGTTTCCAAGCAATCATTGCTGACTCCCAAAATGCGTGTTGTTGCCGGGGGTTAGAAGTCCACTCGAGCGAGAGCGATACCACTTTCACCAGCAACCGCATAGAGCATATATACCACACCATCTTCGACATAGAGTGTAGGGTCTCGTAACTGATTTACATAACCATATGCTGTACTCCGTACTGACGGTTCAATCGGAGCATTGGCTCCTTCCCAGTCACGTTCCGGCCGAAGCACGATTGTTTCCTCCGATTCTTGCCATTTGGTCCAGTCCGGACGCAGGTCGATAGTGCTCAGCATGATGCTTTCCGGTGCATCCCCGACCCGGGTCCAGAATACGTAAAGATAATTATCACGCACGATAACCGCCGAGTGGCGCATATTAGGAACGAATAGACGCGGCCCTTCCTCGAAATTGGTAAAGCCGTCTTCCGATCGATAAAGCTGTCCGGGCATGGCTAGCGCATAGGTTTTCTGTTCGTGCTTGAAGGCTCGTATGTAGGTGCGCCCGATGTTTTCCTTTCCGGCAACGAAATTAATCCCATCACTGGAATTAGCTACCCTTGAGTGCTGAAATCCGGGCCCTTCCAGGCCGTGGTAGTACATTGTGATCTGCTGATTATCTTCGTCTACATGGACGTCGGGAGAGGCTATGTGGGGCTGTGTCAATTCAAAAGCCAGATCGTGTGAGGCGCGAGACCCACTGGCACGTCTACGTTCAACCATCTCTGCCAAATCTGCTTCGGAAATTTCAGGGCGAGTGGGTGTAAAGTAGGAATCTTCAATGCGTAAGCTTCCAGGCTCATGTACCTGCCAGGGGCCGGTGAGATTGCTGGCATAGGCGAGTCGAATATACAAACCTTTGTGATCAGCAAAATAGAGGTAGTATTTGCCCAGCGGGTTTTCTACCCAGTCCGGCACCCTAATAAGCGAGGGACCCTGAATGTTTACTCCGATGCTTGGGTGAATATCTGGCCCTATGATAGGGTTGTCTAGGATGCGGGTCACTTTGATGGTACTTAAGTCTGGTTGCTGGGCCTGGGCCAACCCGCCCGGTGTTATGAGGGCAACTAGTAGTGCACATGTTCCTGTTAAAAAGGAATTAATAAACAAAGGTCTGGAATCTTGCATCACTGATTACCTGTTATTGTTTTAAACTCAAGCGTAAGAGGGCTGGATAGAAAAGTCTAGCTAGAGTGTGCAGGTTGAAACGATTAAATTAGCATAAGCCAATTATCTTCTCCGGGTTTGCTGGTCGTAAGTTGAATCTAATTTATTCGTTAATTCCCGTTCCCATTTTTTGTCGCAACGTGGGCAAATCCACGAAATCGCCTTCTCTCTCTTCCTGAGCAGCAACGAAAGCCTCACTGATCTCATCGGGTTGCAGCATGCTCGCATTCCAGAGACTTATGTAATCAAGACTATCGGCGGTAGAGTGGTCGCGAGAATAGTTGATGATTTTTTTACTGCCGTAGACCGCCAGGGGCGCCTTGGTAGCAATCTGCCGAGCTATACCCATGGTGGCTTCTAGCATGGTCTCATGATCTGTATAGATTTCGTTAACTAGGCCATGATGTTTGGCTTCTTGCGCGGAAATACGCCTACCGGTATAGGCGAGTTCCTTGACTACGCCTTCCGGTAGCAAGTGGGTTATACGTGGAAAAGTGCCGACATCAGCGGTCATACCAATGTTGATTTCATAAATACTTAAGAAACCGTCTTCGGTCATATAACGCAAGTCGCAAGCTGTTACTAGGTCGACACCTCCGCCAATAGCTCCGCCCTGTATCGCAGCGATGACTGGTATTCGGCATTGTTCAAGGCAGGTAAAGCTTTTTTGCATATGCTTGATGGTGTTATAAAGTTTTGCGCTGCGTTGGCGCTTCGATTTCTCCACATCTTCTGGATTATCACTACTTTCAACACTGCTGCCGAATATCGAAGTATCAAGACCGGACGTAAAGTGGGGGCCTGTTGATGACAAAACAATAACTCTTGCAGTTGAATTTTGATCGATGTTCTGGACTATGGTTGGCAGCTCATCCCAGAATTCATGAATCATGCTGTTGCGTTTGTCCGGACGGTTCAAAACAATGTGCGCGACATCGTTCGCGATACTCACATCGAAACAACTATAGTTCATATTGATCTCCAAATTTAATTTTGTCGGCGGCAGTGGAATTCGACCGATTCAGTGCCGCTGGAAATGTTTTCAACGACTACTCCCCAGGTAACCGTTCCTGCGTTGGCCATGCGTCGTCGTCGGTCTTCCATATACTCGTTAAAAAGGGTTAACGAGACATCTGATAAGCCAACTTCGACATCCGCTAAAACTATTCGGTAGTATCTAGCTATAAAATTCGTGGTAAATCTTGCCCGTGCCTTGTATGCATCCAGGGCTTTTTGAATTCTTGCATCCCCTTGTAGGTCAGAGTCATAAAAGGCACGACACATAGCTCGAACATTTGCCATTTCGCTGTTGTTAACGAAATTACGTGCGTTCGAGATCGTGATAAAAATGTCCTGTAGTTGGTCATCGTTAACTTCCAGCTGGGCACGAACAGTATTTGGATCACGGGCGATTTGTTGAATAAGTCGATTCAGTACCACGCGGTCGATTTCTTCTGGTGCAATAGTTGGCGCGATCACATTGAGCGCGCGCCCTTCAGGTTGGCGGATTGATTCGATGCGCATCTTGGAATCTATAACGTCGTCAATATCTTGAGGTGCCAAATTTTCTTGGCTAAGAACTGGGGACGCAACCATGAGCAGAATTGCAATACCGAAAATATTTCGCATCGACAATCCTATAGGGTCAAGTGATCTGGGCTAATTGTCGCGTTGGATTACGTCGGTCTCCAATTGCGGATAGTCAATACCTAGCTGTTCCAGGTAGGTATTGAACCGCGTTGGATCGTAATACAACTCTTCCAATAACGGCCTATACTGGGCCATTGTCTCTCTGTTTTTCTCAATAGCAGGTGGGTCATCGGAGCCTATAAAGGCTTCGTATTGTTCCTCAGCGGTTTGGACATCATCGAAGTACATCTGAGCTTCATTCACCAGCGTCTCGTCCTGGAACAGATCCAGCATAGTAGTAGCAATCACCTTTGCTCCGGCAACTGCCCCCTTGTGTGCAATTGGAGTTGCCATGGCCATGGCGCTCGACCAGTGATGGCCTTGAAGACCTCGCACATTAGAGGGGAAACGCAAAGTCACAGTAGGCACATTCCAGGATACATCACCGATATCATCCGATCCGCCTGAAACGGGATTTTCCAATGGTTCACTGACACCTGCAAGATCGGTTGCTAGGCCTTGTGGCTCTTCTGCGCCCATCAGAGTCTGTAATGCCTTGGCAAAGCGCTGGTCGTCTTCGGACCAGGTGGGCAAACCTATTTTCTTGATATTTTCATCCATGGCCAGCGCGATAGGTTTATTGAAATGTCGTGGGTAGGCAGCCCCAACGATGCGACGGCTCATGTCGGTGTCGGTCATAAGCGCTGCGCCTTGGGCTATTTGGTCCAAGGTATTGAAGTTTTCGCGTATGTTATCTGCTGTAATCTCTCGAATGAAATACCAGACACTCGCATAAGACGGCACCACGTTGGGTTGATCACCTCCGCTGCTGATTACGTAATGGGATCTTTGCAATGGGCGCAAGTGCTCTCGGCGGAAATTCCAGGCCACATTCATTAACTCCACTGCATCAAGGGCGCTGCGACCTTGCCAAGGATCCCCGGCTCCGTGGGCGGCCACACCGTCAAACATGTATTCCACTGACACTAGGCCGGTGCCACGCGCATTTCCCCAACTTACACTGAGATTATTTGAGACATGTGTGAAGAGGACCGCGTCAACTTCCTTGAATAGACCATCCCGCGCATACCAGGCTTTGGTACCAAGAAGTTCTTCGGCAATTCCAGGCCAAAGTACTATCGTGCCAGGTAGCCCTTCCCGTTCCATGATTTCCTTTACAGCCAGAGCGGCAACGATATTTACTGCCTGTCCTGAATTATGGCCTTCTCCGTGTCCAGGAGCGCCTTCGATCATAGGTTGACGATAGGCAACACCGGGCATTTGTGAGGCACGGGGTATGCCGTCTACATCCGAACCCAGCGCAATAACGGGTTCTCCGCTGCCCCAGGTTGCCCACCATGAAGATGGAATCCCGGCGATTCCAAGCTCTACTTCAAAACCGTTTCCCACAAGTATCTCAGCCAGGTAACGCTGTGTTTCAAATTCCTGGAAACCGAGTTCGGAAAACGAAAACAGGCTGTCTACAATTTCCTGGGACGTCTTTGTCATGGAATCCACAGCCGTAACGGCTTCCGCCTTTAAACCGGTGAATTCTTGATCCTGGGCAAAGGAGGCAGGGAAGAAACTTATGGCTAGCAATGCGCTAAGCATAGGCGATTTGAATTCCTTCATAGTGGCCTCTTAATTTGTAGATAGGTTCGCTAGATTACGCTGTTTTCAGGTTGTCCGCCACACGACCGGTTTGTGGAGAGAGCTGAGGTCACCAATAACGATTGACCCATGGGAAGGACATGCGCATTATGCCGACAGACGTTCGTATTGTTAGGTAACGCTCATAGAATTAAACACGGGAAGGTGTCATGGAAATTTTATTGGCTGGGGTTAACTGGTTGGCGGTCGGTGTTAGCACAATAATTTGTTACATGCTGGCAGGTTTGTGGTATTCACCAAAACTGTTTGGCAATAGATGGGCTGAAGGTGTCGGTATGGAAAATGGCGCCGCTGCTAAACAGCCCACGAGTGCGCTGGTGATGCAGTTTGCAGGAACACTGATACTTGCCTGGATAATGGCTTTGGCCCACACCAATGGTGCCTACTCTTCAGCAGTTTTAATAGTGATCATGGCTGCCTGCCTTTTGATGGCAGGTAATATGCTCGCCAATCACAGTGTATATTCCACTCTAGTCGAAGGCAGTTTTGTAGTCGTAATGGCGCTAATAATGACGGCTTGTAACTACACGCTCTGATTCAAATAAAAAGTGGAAGTGTTTATCTGCTTCCATTAAAAATAAAGGGTTCAGGTTGAAAGTAATTTGTATGCGTCTGAGTAGAGCGCTCTAACCGGCAGGTTGTTGTCAGCTAGGATATCTGTCCCCACGTGTTATTTTTGGCTCAGCTTCTGTTAGCTATTGGCGAAGTTCTCTCGCTCCCTTTCTACTAACAGTCTCCTGAGAATCTTTCCCGACGCGGATTTGGGAATTTCATCGACGATCTCCAATCTGCGGATTTTCTTATGAGGTGCTACCTGCTCTGCAATGAATAGCATGATATCTTCGGGCGAGATATCCTCCTTTAGTACAACAAACGCTTTTGGTACCTCACCCGCTTCTTCGTCAGGGCTAGGGATTACGGCTGCATCAGCAATAGCCGCATGGCTGACTAGCAGAGCTTCTAGTTCGGCCGGAGCGACTTGATAGGCTTTGTACTTGATCAATTCTTTTACGCGGTCAACGATATAGAAATACTCGTCATTATCGGCGTAACCCACGTCACCAGTATGTAACCATCCATCATCATCGATACAACCTCGCGTGGCTTCTTCATTATTGAGATATCCGACCATGACATGAGGCCCTTTTACAAGTACTTCGCCACGTTCGTTCAGGCCTAGTTCTGCACCAGTTTCAGTGTCGATAATTTTGGAAAAGGTATTCGGCAAAACGGGACCAACTGCGCCACGCTTTTCGGACGGTACCGGTGATTTATTCACGTGACAGGCTCCTGCTACTTCTGTAAGGCCATAGCCCTGGTAAATCTCACAACTGAGGCGTTCAGCGCAGGCTTGTTCTAGTTCCTGTCCCAAGGGAGCAGCACCCGAACCGATGATGCGTACGCTGGATAGATCGTAGTTATCTATTACAGGATGTTTGGCCAAGGCTAGAACCAGTGGGGGCACCAGATTGAGACTGGTAATCTTGTATTTTTGTACGATTTCCAGAAATTGCTCTAAGTCGAAACGAGGCATGGTTACCAAGGTAAGTCCAAGGTACACCGATAGGTTTAGAATCAACACCATCCCATAAATATGGAAGAACGGAAGCACGCCCACAAGACGATCCTCCGGCAATACTGTATTTATCTCGCAGGAGAGAACCATGTTTGCAATAAGGTTTTCATGGGTCAACATGACCCCCTTTGACAGGCCTGTTGTCCCACTAGAGTAGGGTAGCGCTACTAGGTCGTTTCCCGGATCTATATCAACCTCGGGAGCATTGCCGTCATTGTCGAGCAGGGCCGCGAACGGAGTCGTCCCTTCGGCCTCTCCCAAAACAATAATTTCTTCGATGCCACATTTCTTGGCTGCTGGACGTGCCCGGTCGAGAAAATCTGGAATAGTGATTAAAAGTTTGGCACCGGAATCATTGAACTGGTGCACCAAGTCAGCAGTTGAGTACAGTGAATTCACTGTAGTATTTATCCCGCCGACGGCAGCGACGCCCAGGAAAATCACTGCATACTCGGGCATATTAGGAATAAAAATAGCCATTACGTCGCCTTTCTTAAATCCGCGTTCATCTAGGCCGGCTGCAAACTTGTTTATTTGCTCGCTTAATTGGTTATAGCTGAGCGTGCGACCGGTGAGTCCCTCGATGAGTGCCGGCTTGTCGCCAAGTTCATCAACCCGACCAAGCACAACCGACGTAAGGTCAGTTTCAGGAAGGTTTATATCAGGCTGCTGGCTTTTGAAAATCAAGGTGCCACTCCTCTTTGTTATTCAGGTAAAAAATTCTTTAGCATTTGCGTAAAGTATCTCTGCTGTATGCACTTTAAGACCTCTTTAGACAAACCTCAACTTGCTTCACATCAGTCGGAGATTAAAGTGGCGTCTGGTTGCTATTTCAGGCCGACATGCCTCTCGCTGCAATCGGCCAGATGGCCTCGACTCGGTCATTACGAATGGCATACATTTGATTATAAAGATTCACAACCGGGTCGCAGTGAGAAACAATTAGCTCGAGTTTATCTCCAACCTTGTAGGTACGTGACGCGTTTTCTTCATAGCGCAGTGAACCAAATTCGTCGGAACCGGATGTGTAAGATAAGCCTGTTTCGCCTTTCACTTTTGCCCAGGGGCGATTTATGGTGCAGGCTTTTGCTCCGGCATCGGTTGTGGCCCTACCTTCGTACTGATCGTTCAGTACAGTGGTTAAAATCGTGAGGGACGGTTGAAAGTCAGTATAAGTATCGACGTTGGATTCACCACCAATGTCCATGTATTGCGCATCCATGAATACATAGCTCCCAACCTGAATATCAGTTAGCCCGCGAGTCTCATGGTCAATGTTGTAAGTCCCGGTACCTCCGCCACTAAATATATCTGTATTGAGTCCAGCTCCCACAAAAAGATCATAGGTTTCAGTAGCAGCTGTTAGGCGTTCCAGCGTTTGGGTTTTACGCTGCTCAAATCCTTTTACATGCTGGGAGCCACCGTCATAGCAAAGCAGACCCCGCAGGCGGAGACTTGGCAGGGAGTCTATCGCTTGCGCCAACTGCAAGGCTGGTTGTCCGGGAGTGATCCCTGTCCGGTGGCCACCCGGATCTACATCGACTACCACGTCAGCTATTACACCTATGGCCCCTGCGGCCTCAGAAAGTAAGCGAGCGTTGTCCAAAGAATCGGTCGCCTGTATAAAACTGTCACATGAGCGTCTTAGTGTCATGGCTCTCCTGATCTTGGTCGGAGTCACGTTGGTAGTTGTCATGAGAATTTCTTCTATTCCGTGCTGGAACATGGCTTCTGCTTCACTAATTTTGGCGCTGCAGATGCCAACCGAACCACTATCTAACTGCATTTGCGCAATGATTGGAGTCTTATGGGTTTTGGCATGAGGGCGGCAGGCGATACCGTTGCGTATGGTGGTAGATTGCATGGTCGCGATGTTTGTTTCCATGAGATCTAGGTCCACACAAAGAGCCGGTGTGTCCAGTTCCCATTTCGAGATATTTTCTTGCATAACCCCATCGACGTATAGCGCTTGCATTTCGCTGGCTGTATAGCCTTTCACGGTTGCAGGTAGCCAGATCGCCGCTGTGCCGGTGGATTGCAAAAAGCGTCGCCGGCTGAGTAAGTATTTTGACATATTTGTACCTCCCCAATTCTCTTTTCACAGCATACAGGCTGGGTTCCGAATTTGTCTATGAAAAGCACCTTTTGCATCTAAACAACGAGAAACTGGCCCATCATGCCCCGGTCTTCATGTTCCAAGATATGGCAGTGATACATATAGGGATTGGTTTCGTCGCTAAAATCCGTAAAGCGTATAATAATGCGCACTATCTCACCAGAACCCACTTTGACCGTATCCTTCCAGCCCATTTCGTTAACCGGAGGTGAGTTGCCGTTGCGATCGAGCACCTGGAATTGCCCGTTGTGCACATGAAAGGGGTGCATCATGGGCGAGTTGTTATTCAGTTCCCAGATCTCCGTGGTGTTAAGTTTGATGCGTTCGTTAATGAAATTTTCCTCTATGCGTCGTCCATTGATGGTGAAGTTTCCACCCCCATAACCTCCCCCCAATCCATTCCTCGTTCCGGTGCCTGGACCTCTATCGCCGCCACTGCGCATTCCAGCCCCCATGGATAGGAGGAAGCTACGTGAATTGGTAGCATTTGATTCTGGCAGACGGGAAATAGATGTCAGCTGTCTGGGGATTTCTCCGTTATCATCGAGTTGCGGATCAGCAGACAGAGAAAGAATATCGAAATTTTGGGCGTTAAGGGAACGCATCATACGGCTCATGGCACCAGGAAACTCGGTGAAGGAAGATGGTCGCCCGATGCTTAGAAGTTTCAGCGACTCGCCGGGATTGAATTGAACGATAATTTCTGCCCTTTCGGCAGGAGCCAGTTCTAATTGATCGAGATTGACTGGAGATTCCAGCAGGCCACCGTCGCTGCCAATTTGCAGAAAATTCCGGTTGTCATTGAAAGCAAAGCGATATGTTCGGGCGTTGGAGCCATTGAGAATACGAAATCGAACTAAACGCGTGCTTGCCTGGAAATGTGCATTCAAGGTGCCGTTAACCAAGATTGTATCACCCTGTAATCCCATTACCGAGTCTTCGTAACGACTCATGTAATCTAGCGAACCATCTTCGTTAAAACGTCGATCCTGCACAATAAGAGGAATGTCATCGATTCCGTAATTATCAGGTAGGTCTGCTCCTTGTTCGTCATCTTCGACGATAATCATTCCGGCAAGCCCTTTGTATACCTGTTCGCCGGAACGATGCAGGGCATGGGAGTGATACCAAAAGGTTCCGGCAAATTGTGTCACTTTAAACTGGGAGTTCCAGGTGTCACTATTTTCGATCAACTGGTGGGGTCCGCCATCTTCGGTTGCCGGTAGATGGAAACCATGCCAATGCAGGGTGGTAGGCTCTCCTAATTCATTTGTGACCGAAAGGCCAATCTCTTGGTTACGTTTGAAGCGTAGGGTAGGACCAAGGTAATTGCCATTAATGCCGAATGTGTCGGTTTGCCTATCCGACAGGAACACACTGGTTCCACGCTGTAGATTCAATTGAAAGCGATGTATGTTGTCATCAATATTTCCGAAGGTTTGTTCGGGTATACGCAGACGATTATTTTCTGATTGAGCCAGGGAAGGATAACGCAACCCGATACTAAAGCCGGTTGCAAGGGGCACCAGCGCGAGGGTCTTAAGGGTGCTGCGGCGGGTTATCATATTAAATTAACTAAGTTCCTGTTGTTCCTAATAATCCTACTGCGGCTAGCAAGCATGGCAGCGCTATCGAATAGATTGATGATAGCGAAGCAAGCGGCAGAGGGATTGAAGTAGTTTCCAGCATCAGTTTAATCCATTGGAACCTTAATCTTTTAAGGCATAGCTTACGGCCTGTTTGGCATGAATTACAGTCGTATCATAAAGCGGTATGCTCGTATGATCCTGTGAAACGAGTAGTGCGATTTCGGTACATCCAAGAATAACTGCCTGAGCACCACGCGCAAACAATCTTGAAATAATTTCGAGACATTGCTGGCGGGAGGTGTTCTCGATTTTACCGAGGCAAAGTTCGTCGTAGATTATAGCGTGAAGCAAAGTTCTCTCATCCGGCTCAGGTACTAAAACTTCAATTCCAAATAGTTCAGTAATACGCGATTTATAGAAATTGTGTTCCATTGTGAATCGGGTTCCAAGTAATCCAACCCGGGTAATGTTGTCATTTTTTAATTTATGCGCTGTGGCATCTGCAATGTGTAGCAAAGGAATAGAAATAGCTTGCTCGATTTCGGACGCCACGCGATGCATGGTGTTGGTACAAATTATAAGAAAGTTTGCCCCACCGGCCTCGATCTTTCGAGCCCCATCAGCAAGTACCATAGCAGCGGCATTCCAGTCATCGGCGTGTTGTAATTTCTCAATTTCATCGAAATCGACGCTATACAGGCAAATTTTCGCTGAGTGCAGGCCACCGAGATTATGCTTTATACCTTCATTAATTTCTCGATAATAAGTCTCCGTGGATTCCCAACTCATCCCGCCGAGCATTCCTATTGTTTTCATTTAAAAACCACTTAAGCAGAGTTACAACATAGCAATATCGGTATAGAAAAAGCCCACCAAGGTGGGCTTTTTTTTAACCACGATAGATCCTCATTAATCAGCCTTTGGGTTCCACTACTACCTATGGCCAAATACACAATTCTTTCCAATCTTTCGGGAAGGTCATATATTCGACTAGGACGAGGTAACAGAGTTTACTCCTGTATGAAGACTCCTCAGGCATTCTTCCTTTTGTTAACTGTAAACATTCACGTCAGTCAATTGGCTCAAGTCGCACGATTTCCGTGGGCTGGAAATCACCCCTTCCAGCGCCATTACCGTCTGAAATAGCAAGATAAATATAACCATCAGGACCCTGACGAACGTCGCGAATCCGGCCCATGCCATAGGCCAGGGTTTCTTCCACTATCACTTCACGGTAATCGTCGCTCATGTGGAGACGTGCGAGTTGCTCACCAGCTAGGGCTCCTGAAATGATGCTGCCGTGCCACATAGGGAACTTGTCGCCTGTATAGACCATGAGGCCCGAGGCGGCAATTGACGGTACCCAGAAATGAACCGGCTGCTCCATGCCCTGCTGACCAATGGCGCCATGGATGGGGCTGCCGATCGATCCATAGTTAGTGCCGCGACCAATAACTGGCCAGCCATAATTGTTTCCTGGTTCGATCAGGTTGAGCTCGTCTCCGCCCTGTGGGCCGTGCTCGCTCTCCCAGAGATCACCGGTTTCCGGGTGTATCACCAGACCCTGGGGGCTGCGATGCCCGTAACTCCAAATTTCCGGAAGTGCGCCGGCCTGGCCGACAAAGGGGTTATCGTCCGGCACGCTGCCATCATCATTCAGGCGCACGATGACCCCATGGTGATTGGATAGGTCCTGCGCCGGGTGAGCTGTAAGATCCCCTCTGGCAGGAGCCTGGCGTTCACCAAGAGTCAGGAACAGATAGCCCTCGTCATCAAAAACGATCTTGCCTCCGTAGTGTCCGAAACCAGCCGCTTGAGGAGAGAAAATTTCCACTACATTGCTGAGCCGGTCATTCTCTAACCGTCCCCGGACTACCGCAGTGACCGAAGTATCCCCTTCCTCCTTGGCATAACTCAGGTAAATCCAGCGGTTTTCGCTGAAATTGGGATGTGGTATGACTTCGAACAGTCCACCCTGGCCCGTATAGAATACTTCAGGCACACCCGGCACTGCTTCCGGCAGCAGTAGCCCGTCTCGAACAATTCTCAATTGACCAGGCATTTCCGTAACCAGCATATCACCACCCGGTAACCAGGCCATGGAGTAGGGCCGTAACAGGCCCTCCGCAACCGTCACAACCCGATAATCATGGTGGGCTGCGTAGTAGACGCGCTGCGCACTAGCTGCAGCCGCGACAGTCACCAGCATGCTGGTAGCAGCAAGCATTAACAGATAACGAAGCATAATTTTCTCCTCTTTACTGGCTATTGATTGGAGGATTCCGCCAGCTTGAAATCCATAACTTAGTGCAAAAAAGGGGGATTATTCTAGTCTTAATTGGTTAGATGCACCATGTTTTCAACCCGGGAATTGATTAAACTGCGGAACATTGAGATTAATCGTGATTACAGGGTGTTGGATGGTTTCTTGGAAATGTAAATCAAGTGTAGCTAGCACAAAGGCGGCTTATGCCGGAATCCTGCTACTATCTCTGCTTGTGTCGCCGCTCTGGGCAGCCGACTCAATAAATGGATCTATACCTGAGCAGTTTGTGGAGATCGAAGAATACATTCCTTCCGTATTGCAGGAAGTGCGCTATTTTACTACTGATAATTTTGTGGGCAGTCGGATTGATGGTTACCAGGCAGCAAAGATTTACCTAGTTAAGGATGCCGCGGAAGCGCTTTACCTAGTGCAAGCCGAGTTGGGTAAGTTGGGGCTAGGGTTAAAAATATTTGATGCTTATCGACCCCAACGAGCGGTAGATCATTTCGTAAGGTGGGGTCGCGATCTCGAAGACATAAAAATGCAGCAACTCTATTATCCAAGAGTTGAGAAGGCCAATCTGTTTCGGGAAGGCTATATTGCCGAGCGTTCAAGTCACTCTCGTGGAGCAACAGTGGACCTCACATTAATCCAACTGGAATCCGGAGAAGAGTTAGATATGGGAACTACATGGGATTTTTTCGATAAGAGATCTTGGCCTTCCAGTCCCGAAGTGACACCAGAACAGCGTGCTAACAGGATGATGTTGCAACGGACAATGGTGAGGTACGGGTTTAGTCCACTAAGGGAAGAGTGGTGGCATTTTACTCTGGATTATGAACCTTTCCCGGCTACACACTTCAATTTTGTTATTGAGTAATCCAAGTGATAAATAGCTGGAATGTCAAGTTGGTCTAGTTAAAATCGTTATTATCGGTTACCGTTATTTCCTAACAAATGTTCCGGGATTGAAACGCCTTGTTCCTGATAATATCTGAGCGCGCCCGGGTGAAGCGGCACAGGAATACCTTTAAGCGCTTCTTCTAGTGTCATGGCTTTGGTAGCACTGTGAATCTCCTGCAGTGTAGCCAGGTTATCCCATAACAATTTTGTCAGGTTATAGACAATGTCTTCTGACACATCATCTCGCACGACAAATACGTTTGGGCTATAGGCGGTAGTAATCGGTTTTTCCTGCAATGGATAGGTGCCAGGGTTCATCTGATACAAATCCCAGAGGGGGAACTGTGCGTTAACGGCATTAATCTCTTCCTCCGAAAAATTCAAAATCGTCATACGGTCGCCTAGAAGAGCATAGGCTCGGGTTATGGCGGTTACAGGTGGTCCAGCGGGTACGTTCATACCGACGATATTGCCGTCCTGCAGTGCATTGGCTGAGGGGCCATAACCCATGTAGGCGATTGAAAGATCCTCGTTATAATCAATACCCAGGGCATCGAAGATATAGATACCGGTTTGCTCTGCGCCGGAATTTCGCATTCCTATGGAATAGCGTTCTCCCTGGAGATTTGCGAGGTCTGACACGGTGCCATTGGTTACTAAGTCGGAGCGCAATACAAAATGCTCCACATTTGGCCACATGGCACTAATACTGCGGATATTACGTTGCGGATTACGGATTGGACCCTCGCCGTCATAAGCCCAAGCAGCAAAGATAGCGAGAATTAATCCGAACTGGGCCTGGTCATCCCTGAGTAGCTTGATATTTTCCATTGATCCCGCGGAACTGATAGCAGTTAACGAGAAACCGGCTTCTTCTTGTGCAGAAACAAGTGTCGACAAGGCCACCCCTACCGGATAGAAGGTGCCGCCTGTGGTGCCCGTAGTGAGTACATATGTTCGACGCATTCCCACTTGTTCACTACAAGCTGTTAGTAGACAGCTGAACAACAGGCAGACAAATGCTAGGCGAGATCTTAGGAAGTGGGGGCGCAATGCAGTTACCGCATTTTTTATCCGTAATTATTATTGTCTAGTCTACAATGCAAACTTGACCAGGGCCATTGGTAAAGTTCCTGCAACTTGAATCTGAGGGCGGGCGGTACGAGAGTGAAAACAAGGAATTTCCCAAAAATCACTTCTTCTTTTATGATTCCTCTGAAATTGGTTTGATTTGGAAAATATTAAGAACAGGATCCTGGTAACTGGCCTATCCAACGAGAGATCAAACTGATTCCTTCGCTATGTATCAAAGATCTTCCTAGTTCCGGCATCATCTCATCGAGCTCAGAGGAGCGCATGCGATAGAGTAGAATTGAACGATCCGGTGCTCCCGGTACAATGCTATAAAGCATATCGCCGGATCCACCACCAGCCGCTACAGGGGTCTTGCAAACCCCCAGGTTGATAAGAAATTTATGAGAGCCATCGAGTATGAGTGAAGATGTATCAGCTGGACCCTCCGGGTTGTGGCAATGCCCGCATTGGATGTTCAGGTAAGACAGTGCGCGGGCTTCCAAATTTGCAGCTTCATCCCGCCAAGATACCGGGGAGGAGCCGTTAGTTTTTTTGGTCAGCCAGCCTCGGGTCACTAATTTATCGATCTGGAGTTCCGTGTTGTTCTTAGGATAATCGAACGCGGCAGTTAACTGTGTTGCGATCGCTCCCAAAGGATGCATATCACCGGCAGGATGTGAAGTTACATGACAACCTGAGCATTGATTTTCATTGGGAACGAAATAAACGAAATCATGGTCCCCGGTGTCACTTTTTAAATTGATTGGTACGCTGCTTCCAGCTATACGGAGGAAGGCTTCGGTTTCCTCTTTATTCCATACGTAGGGGAATGCATCCCATCTTGCATCTCTACGAACCATTAGCCTCGTTTCTATAATTTTATTTCTAGAAAGGTCGATTTGACGCTCAGCAAGATCAATTTGCTTTAGTACGTGCCCCTCTGCATTAGTTGGGTAATAAAAAGTTTTGCTAATCACGGTGCCAACCGGATACTCGATTTCTTCATCTATCAGGCGGGCCTGAGAACCGTCGGGTATCCAGAGCGTGCGTAATTTTTGAGAGTAGTCGGAAAACAACTGGTTCGCGGGTCTGAACACCATGCTTGCGTCGTTTGGTACTAAATTGCTTCCCTCGCGAGTGAACAGGTTCCAATCAGACAACCGTAGCGGGTTCTCGGCGGCATGATAGTGCGGAGTTGATTCAGAGCAGGCACTGACAAGAATGATAAATGCTGTTCCGATTAGAGAAGTACGGAGTAACGGGGCGGTCATTTCGCCGAGCCAAACGAAATCTCTGGAAGCTCGGGCAGCGTGCAGGCGTGGGCAGCAGTGTTAAAAGAAGGTGCGGCAAATCCATTTCCTGCATCCAGATTGACAAAGCTGAGGTCACCGTTGTCGGCTAGACAGAGAATTTGCTGTGGTGCTTTGCCGGGAACCGCAGCGCCATCCCACACCACAGAGGGGATTGCTTTTTGGGTTGCTTGCTGCAAAGCAATCAAAGGCTCGGAGTCTGGGGTTTCTCCACCACCGTCGAACTGATTATCATGAATAAAAATTGACTCCGGGAAAGGATCGTAATTAGGGTCTTCAAACGGTCGTTCTGTGATGTAGTAGCTGACTATGATAATTTGCGCACTGTTGTTATCGGTGAACTGATTGCCAAATATCTCGATGTTGTCGTTGGCCAGAATCATTAATCCGGTTCCTGCCGGAACGTCCCCGACGATATTTCCCTCTGGCGCAAAATTAGCGGTATTGTTATTCGCTATATGGTTATTAAACACGCGGGTATTACGGCCACCTTGTACAGGAAGGTTCGGCAAATCGAAAACCAGGATGCCACCCGTGTTGTTTGTGGCGATATTGTTGTACACATCTGCAAAAGTTGAATTTTCGATCTCGATGCCAGCAACGTTATATTCCGCGACAGAATTGCGCACGATAATACGAGTTGACTGTCCCACATAAATGCCGGCGTCCGATGCGCCGATGGCAACGGCACCTTCGATCAGGATATTGCTGGACTGCACTGGATATATGCCATAGGCGCCATTGCTTGTGAGGGCGCCACCAGTCCATTCGGTTCGAACGTTTCGGATGGTAATGTTATTACTTTCATTAATTTTAAGTGCGTCACCAACTGTATCTTCAATAGCGATATCTTCAATGACGAAATCATCAGCATTGACTAGCAGTCCTTCGGCTCCTTGTATTTGATTCTTGAATGAAAGAATCGATGCATCAATACCTTCACCTCTAATAGTTATACCTGGCACATTAAGAGAAAGACTGCGGGTAAGCTCGTGTGTTCCTGCTGGAATCAGGATTAGATCGCCCGGCTCAGCTAGGATCAACTGCTCTTGTAAAGATTCTTCAAAGCTTAGTTCAGGTGCAGAAGGTTGATCTTGCCCGCAGGTGAAAAGCAGACTAGCGCAGCCAAAGATTGTTAATGTTTGCAAAACGTGAGTACTCATAACGATTCCGATTTTCTAATGAAATGATAAGAGGTCGTGATACGCAGGTGGTCCGTCTAACCTAGTATAAGATTGCTTGTTTTAATGAAAAGCTTGTTCAATGTGATTGATTAAAAGGGGCAAATTTTTGAGACTCCAGAACCAAAAAAGCTAGTGGGACTTCCATAATTCCACCAGCTTTTCTTGATTCCGTAGGGAACTTTACAGTCGATACTGTTGATTAGTTGGACGAACGAGCCATTGGGCGAAAGCGAACGCCTCGGTATTGCTCATCGGTTACCGGATCGAGCCACTCTACTCCGCCTTCGTAAATGGTAAGTTGGTGTGCATCTACTTCCGGATGTGCACCATGCCAATGCTCAATGTCCGCCGGTGTCCAAAAAGGTTCACCTGGGTGGAATTCCTCGATAGTTCGACCCCGAATCTGATGCAGGCCAATTCCCTCTTCGATCATCAGTAACTGACCCCAGGTATGGGTGTGCCATGCAGAACGCACACCGGCAGGAAACAGAATGCGAATATTACTCATGTCGGGAGTTTGGCTTACCTGTGGTGTGCCACCCTGAAAATTGCTTGATTGGGCCGAAATAACATCAGTTTGCGATACCAGTACGATGGTGCCAAGCACTGCTGCAGCGCAAACAGAGGTAATAATTTCTATATATCTTTTCTTCGGATTGCGACTCATCACTCCCTCCGATATTGTTAGTGTAAGGATTCGTGTAATTAGCTTAAGCGTATAGGATTAATCTAATAGAGGGTAATGTCAATAAAAGCTGGTCTTAACCAGAATTTGTGGGATGTCGCCTGTTTGTGGGATGTCGCCTGATAGAAGAGTTGGTGGTATTCTGCGAAGCCGGCAACACCCATCTGATAATTCGAAGTGAGAATAGGATTTGAAATCCAACAGAACAATAAACACTGTGATCAACAATAACCAATTAGCAATTTCCCTTTTGCTGCTAATGCTATTGGTAGTTAATGCTTATGCTCAGACATTAAATCCATTAGAAGCGGACCCGCGCGCTGCCCGCGCAGGTGGTTCAATCTTCCGAGCTCAGTGTGCGACCTGTCACGGGGCCGATGCCAAAGGTATTTCAACTATAGACGCCCCAGACTTAACAATGATGTGGTCACAAAGGCAATTATCGGAAGAGGGTGTCTTTCAGATTATTCGTGACGGGATTTCTGGCAGCATTATGCCTCCGCATAGCTTCCCTGATACTGAAATCTGGATGCTTGTATCTTTCCTTCGAAGTGTTGCTGAGGTCGGTATTTCGAATGAAGTCGCAGGTGATTCAAGCCGGGGAGCTCAACTTTTTGCAAGACACTGTTCCGATTGCCATAGGTCAAACGGTAATGGCGGAAGCCTGGGCCCAGACTTGTCCAATATTACCGCCCGTCGTTCATTGAGTGCGCTTATCAGTTCCATCAGGAACCCCAGTGTCAATATTACCCGTCTTTACAAACCAGTTTCATTTATCACAATGGATAATGAAAGTGTACAAGGGACAATAAAGAGTGAGGATGCTTTTTCAATCCAGATGATGGACAGGAATCAGGTTCTGCGGGGATTTACCAAATCGAATTTGCGTGAGCTGAGGTACGAGCAACAATCACTGATGCCCATTTTTGCGGAAAGCTCCTTAAGCAATACTGACGTCGATGATTTAATAAGCTACCTGCAATTAAACCGGAGCCGTTGACCCTCCTACAACAATGAGAAGTACAAAAATGTTTACGAACAAATTAATTAAATTGTTTTCCATCTGGTTATGCGTTTTGCCGTTTAGTGAGTCTATCGCACAAGACAACGATGGGCCTTCTTTCGAAGATTTACTGAATGGATTTAATGACCCTACTCGTTGGCTAACCTATTCTGGTGATTACAGTGGAAGGCGCCATAGCCCGCTGACTCAGATCACTCCGAGTAATGTGGATCAATTGCGTCCAGTTTGGACTTTTCAGACAGGCACTACAACACGCGGGCGTGGATTTGAAACGACACCTCTTCTCGACAATGGCGTTCTGTACGTGACTGGCTCAAATAACTTTGCGTGGGCCTTAGATGCTCGAACTGGTCGGGCATTCTGGCGGTATCGTCGAAATTTGCCTAATGATTTGACCTATGGGGCGAGCGCCCCGGTGAATCGTGGATTCGGCATGTTGGGCAATCAATTATTTATGGTGACCTTGGATGCTTACTTAATGTCTTTCGACCGCCGAACCGGAGACGTATTATGGGAGCGCGAACTGGCGGATTATAGGATTGGGTATTCCGCGACCTTGGCGCCATTAGTGCTCGATAACAAAGTAATCGTCGGTATTTCTGGTGGTGAATATCAAACTCGCGGTTTTATTGATGCCTTTGACCCGGTATCTGGGGAACGCATTTGGCGGTTTAATACTGTACCCGGACCTGGAGAGGCGGGTAGTGAGACTTGGCCTAATGACCCTGCCGTGCTTGCCGCGGGCGGAGGTGGCACTTGGATGAATGGCAGTTATGATCCGGATCTGAATCTTATTTATTGGGGGGTGGGCAATCCGAACCCAGATTATTACGATGAGAATCGTCCCGGCGATAATTTATATACCGATTCTATCGTGGCATTAGACGCTAACACCGGTGAATTACGCTGGCACTATCAGTTCACGCCTCATGACGTTAATGACTGGGACGCTAATCAAATCCCCGTGCTCGCCAACATAGATTGGCAAGGCGAACCCAGGAGGGTAGTTATGGTGGGCAATCGTAACGGATTCTTTTACGTACTGGATCGCGTTACCGGAGAGTTCCTATTAGGCGAGCCTTTTACTGCTACTACTTGGGCCCGGGAAATTGGGACTGATGGTAGACCGATCGTGCTCAATGACGGTTCGCAGGGTTGTCTGCCTGATCCTTGGGGTTCAACCAATTTTTATCCGCCCTCGTTCTATCCCGGGCTTGATCTTTTTATCCTCACGGCCCGTGAAACCTGCGCTACTTATGTGGCTGAGGAACCAGCCAACACGCCGGGACAATCTAATTTTGGCGGGACTGTGTTTATCGACGCGGAAAAGGGCCATGGAGCATTGCGTGCACTGGACGTCCACACTGGGGAACTGGAATGGGAATTTACTTATCCCTCTCCCACATTTGGCGGGGTTATGACCACTGCTGCAGGTCTTGTATTTGCTGGCGACCACGAAGGTAATTTTATGGCATTCAATGCAGAAACTGGGGAAAACCTTTGGCATTACCAGACAGGATCCCGTATCTGGGGTGCAGCAGCTGTTACTTATATGTTGGATGGGCGCCAGTATGTGCTAATTCCCTCTGGTACTACGCTCCAGGCTTTTGCGCTGTAAAATTTCCAATTCGGGGTGTTTGCAGCTGCGCGCTTGGCGGATTTCCAGTCAAATTGGTAGACAATTTGGAGCGGGGAAACTATGCTGTTGGGAGTCCAAAAAAAAAGCTTTTCCGAATGCAACTAATTGTTACCGGAAACACTGTAAGCTCTTGATTTCAATTAAACTGCAACAATTGTGTAGTGACTAGAAGTTTTCAATTTTAAGAGAAAACCAGCATGAGGAGTCCTGCAATGATAGTTAGAAAATTTCTCGCTTTTCTTTTCATTCCTGCGCTGTTCGTTCCCGGCGTCGTATTGGGGCAGGCGCACGATGCCAGTGTCGCCAATCACCAACCCCATTATTATGACGTAGCCGATTGGGACATCCAGCCTAGTGATGTAACTTACGCTGACCATATAGCGCCTGTTCTGCAGCGAAGCTGCGTGCAATGTCATCGACCCGGAGGTGGTGGGCCGATGTCGTTTACGTCCTTCGAAGAAGTACGTCCATGGGCACCTGTGATCATGTATCGAACTGCAATACGTGACCGGATGGGAGCCATGCCGCCTTGGTACGTAGAGAAAAACATCGGTATCGATGGCTTTGAGAGTGATTATTCATTGTCTGATTTAGAGCTGGCCATGATCCAAGCCTGGGCGCAAAACGGAGCACCGCGTGGTGATCCTGATAACGAACCGCCTGCACTGGTGCTAAGTGATGGTGACGCGTGGACTTTGGGCGACCCGGATTTGGTCCTAGTCGGACCAGATTTCACAAAACCTGCCATTGCCCCTGATTGGTGGGGTGATATAGGGATAGTTCCCACCGGGCTCACCGAAGATCGTTATGTAAAATCCATCGAGGTACGGGAATTTAACGATATTCCTACCGACATTGGAAGTGGAACAGTGGGTGCGCGCTGGATCTGGCATCACATGACTTACGCGAGTGGGGTGCTCAGTGAAGATGGTACTTACATCCTTCCTGAAAGCCGTGTTGGTTGGCCGATTCACGAAGTGGGTCGTAATGGTGATGTTTTTCCGGACAGTGCTGGTCGGTTGTTGCAGGCGAATTCAGCACTGCACCTTAATGCGGCGCACCTGCACTCCAATGGCCGTGAAACAATAGGCCATTTGGAGTTTGGTATCAACTTTTTCCCCCATGGCTATGAGCCGAAATATACTAAACGTGGCCCCCGAACTGGCAACGGTGTGGACGTTGATATCGTTCCAAACAAACCCAACCAAGAAGTGCATAACTATGTTGTATTGCAGGAGCACACTAAGATTATGGCTTTCGAGCCTCACCTTCACGCTCCGGGTGTACGCATGTGCCTTGAGGCGATTTGGGGTCACAATCAGTTCACTCTGAACTGCGTAGGTTATGACCACAACTGGGTGAAGCAGTATATCTATAAGGAAGATAAGGCGCCCTTGCTACCTAAAGGCACCATCTTGCATACCACAGGCTACATGGATACTAGTGCATCAAATCCGAATTTAGCCGATGCTAGGAACTGGGCTGGTGGTGGCCGCCGCTCCGTATCCAATATGTTCATCGATCTGGGTTATTCGGTTACTATGACAGAAGAAGAATTCCAAGAAGAAATGGAAATCCGCCGCGCCAATATGAAGGACCGCAACGATTACGATGTGGGTTGCCCCTTATGCTGGGCTCCTGAAACGCTTGCGGAAGTATCCAGTGGAGGAGATAGCGAGTAAGAATAATGATTGGATGTTATACAAAACAAGTAGCGCTGGCACTAATACTGGCGCTTTTTCTCACGACTCAGGTTGCTCATGGGCAGGGTCGGTTCATGGTTCTGTCCGGCGAATTTGTATCGCCGGCTTATGAAGGTTGGTGGCCTAATGATGACGGCTCTTACAAGCTTTTCTTCGGGTACATGAATTCGAATTGGGAAGAAGAATTAGATGTATCCATAGGTCCTGATAACTATTTCTCGTTTGTGGGAGAAGGGGAACTGGATGACTTGGAGATCGAGGACTACGATTTTGCAACGGCTGACCAGGGCCAGCCTACCCATTTCTATCCACGACGCAACCCATTTCTGTTTACGATCGATGTGCCTTCCGATTTCGGCACGAATGAGATGGTTTGGACCTTAAGGACCAAGAACCACGTGGCACGAGCCTTCGCTAGTCTAATGCCTGACTATCGAATCAATCCACAAGTAATTTCCACAGAGGTAGGTGGTTCATTCGGTAGCCTCGATGACAGGCTAAGAACCAACATTCCACCGGAGTTGCGTGTAGATGGTGAAGCGTTCCGAACTGCACGGGTTGGCGAGCCACTAGACCTTTCGGTGGAGGCACACGATCCGGACAATCTTCCTGAGCGGCGCCCTGGACTCGGTGGAATTGGCGCTAGTCCCGACCAGATCTATCGCACGCCTCAGTCAATCGTTGTAATGAGCGGACCAGGTTTACGCTTCTCATGGAGTATTTACCGAGGGCCGGCTAAATACTCTAAATTTGAGCCAGCACAATTCAAAACTTATATGGATTCGCGCGCGTATGCGAATTCACCTTGGTCGCCACCTTATATTGTTCCTGAAGTACCGGAAGGTAATCGGTGGGCGTCGACAGTCACTTTTGACCAGCCCGGTGAATATGTTCTGAGGGGTATTGCCAGCGATGGCTCCATGTTCTCTTATCAGAATGTAAACGTAACGGTCACACGCTAGAACACCTGCTTCTAGGGATACTGCCCAGTCGGTTAATTTGAAACTTGATGAAGGCACTGCAACGAAATTGTTGCAGTGCCTTTGTTTATGCTCTTGACTCGCATGGCAAAGTCTATAGAGCTGGGCTATGCTAGCCTCAGCCTTCAAAAAAAGACAATCCAGATTATCTTCTGCTCTGGTGAAGGTGAAGGAGGCTCCTTATGTGCAGTTTCAGAAATATCGTTTGCGCCAGTGCGATTATGCTGGTTATCCTGTCGGCAAGTTCCAAATTAGCAGCCCAGTTAGAACCCATTAATAATCGGCCTAACCCATATGTGGCCGTGGATGGCTGGGCCAACTTACCTGACGGTCGGGAGTGGGGTTCAACTGCCGGTGTTGATATAGACCCAGACGGGCGACACCTTTGGGCGATCGATCGCTGCGGCTCTAATAGCTGTGCAGGTTCCGATTTGGATCCTATAGTGAAGATAGACCCTGACGGAAACGTGGTTACCGCTATTGGTGGGGGGTTGATGCTCTTTCCCCATGGTTTACATGTGGATCGTGACGGCAATGTTTGGGTAACCGATGCTCAAGGACCTGACCCATCTAATCCGGCTACCACAGGCAAAGGTCACGTAGTGTATAAATTGAGCCCGGAAGGGGAAGTGCTTTTGACGCTTGGTCAGCCTGGGCTTGCTGGTGATGGCTCGGGAGCGCTATTGGAAACGCCCTGCGACGTGGTAACGGATGCAGATGGTAATGTTTACGTGGGAGACGGGCACAGTGGTCAGAATGCAGGGGCCACTGCTGATACAGTTGCCCGCATAGTAAAATTTGATCGCAATGGAAATCTTATCAATTATTGGGGAGGCTGGGGATCCGGCGCTGGACAGCTTAAGACTCCGCATGCTGTCGACATTGATTCCCGGAATCGGCTCGTCGTCGGGGATAGGGGCAATAACCGCCTACAAATATTTGATTTGGACGGTAATTATATAGGAGAGTTCAAATCTTTCAGCCGGCCTAGCGGAATCTACATAGCAGCCGATGATACGATTTACGTAGCCGATTCAGAATCAGAATTCGATAATACCCGAAACCCAGGTTGGGAAGCTGGTATCAGAGTCGGATCTTTACTCGATGGCATAATAGATTACTTTATTGACGGTACCGTAGCCGCCTATCCGGATGGATCGAATCCAGAGGGAGTAGCTGTGGATTCTGCCGGAAACGTTTTTGGAGCAGTTGTTTCAGGTGGGGGAGCGATGATCAGATCTTCCAGAAGATGATCGCGCAATTAGTTTCTCCGAACTACTTTTGGTTGCTCGGTTTATTCATTGTTTTTAAAAATGATGGGAGAACATAGATGACTCTTTACAAATTCAAATTTATGGCCTTGTTGTGTGCAGTGATGTTTGTTGTTCTAGGCCCTCGTGCATTTTCAGATGATACAAACTGGACTGCTACTAAAACTATTGACGGCCACCCTGATCTTCAGGGTGTATGGGGGAATAACACAATTACTCCATTACAGCGACCGGAGTTTTTTGGAGACAAGGAATTTTTAACGGATGAAGATGTGGAGTTTCTCACTCGAAGGATCAGCGAAATACAAGCTGAAGGATCTGATGCTCTTTTTACTGACGGTGTCCTACAGGCAGCGTTCTCAGGAGAAGTACAGTCTTATGATCCAACTACTGGTAATTATGATTCTCAGTGGATGGTGGACAGGACTGTCCATGCTCGCACTTCCCTAATTACGGACCCACCCAACGGAAGGCTGCCAAAGATGACTGATGAGGCGTCAGCTTTGGCTAAGCAGGCAGAGACCCGCCAAATTGAGCATCCTGCCGACTCGTGGAGCGATCGGCCTCTTGGTGAAAGATGTATTACTTTTGGTGCGCCAGACATTTGGTTGTCTGGCTACAACAGCTATTGGCACATTGTGCAGTCAAAAAATAGCATCGCCATAGTTCAGGAAAAGATACATGATGTCCGCATAATTCCAATTGTTGAAAAGCCAAAGTTAGACGGCAAAATTTCTCTCTGGCATGGAGATTCGAGAGGTTGGTGGGATGGGGAGACTCTAGTTATTGAAACAACAAATTTCTCCGGAAAAACCGACTTGCTTCATTCTGTATCTGCCGCGGGCCAGCAAATAAGGGGGCCCGGTCCAAGAGCATCTGAAAGGACATACACTGAACGTATTACTCGGGTCGCCAAAAACGCGATTCGTTATGAAATCACGAGCTCAGATCCTGGCACTTACCAAAGGCCCTATACCGTTGAAATGACTCTTGACTATACCGAAGACCCAATCTATGAATACGCGTGCCATGAAGGCAATTATGGGATGGCTAATATTCTCTCTGGCCATCGGGCTCAAGAGCGTTTTGCTGCGGAATCGGGATCGCAGAATTAGTTCTGTGACGGGATCAAATAAATGAAAATTAAGAAGGGATTCCGTGCTTTGGTTGAGGAAGCCGAAGCACAGGTGGAGTCGCTGACACCGGGGCAGGTAGATCAAAAGCTCCATCAGCCTGGTGTTAGGCTGGTCGACCTTCGTGATGTTCGTGAATTGAAGCGGGAAGGCAGAATTCCCGATTCACTCCACGTGCCCCGAGGAATGCTGGAATTTTGGATCGATCCCGATAGCCCTTATTATATGAAAGAATTTGATGAGGCCGAGGAAATAATTCTCTACTGCAATAAGGGCTGGCGTTCGGCCTTAGCAGCATTTTCCCTGAAATCCATGGGCATAGAAAAAGTTACCCACATGCGGGGTGGCATGGAGCAGTGGCAACAAGAAATCGGAAGAATCGATCCACCACCGGTACGCAAGGATTCCTGATCCCTCATACTCTATTTTTCTAATCCAGATGATATTCGAATTCAATTGCAAGATCCTAGCTACTGTGGCGGCGGATACCTTGGTGGAAATTGTCCTCCATTGGCGTAAAACCGTTAGCAACTAAAGGAAGTATTATGGAATATCGCTACGTAGGAAGAAGCGGATTACGTGTGTCGCCCATCTGCATGGGAACCATGGGTTTCGGTACTTGGAGTGACCGTAAAGAATCTTTCAAGATTTTGGAAAAGGCCTACGACCGGGGCATCAATTTTTTCGATACAGCCGAGGTTTATCCGGTTCCACCTACAGTCGAATTGGTTGGAGTGACGGAGGAAATATTTGGTGAGTGGATCAAGACAAAGCCTCGAGATTCTCTGATTATTGCCACAAAGGTTGCGGGTGCGGCATCAGGGTTGTTTGTTCCACCAGTTCGCCATGGGCTCACAGCAATCGATCGTCATCACGTACAAGCGGCAATCGAAGGTAGCCTGAGACGTCTTGGTATCGATTATATTGATCTTTATCAGGCACACTGGCCTGACACTATTGTGCCTATCGATGAATCTATGGAAGCGTTGGACCGATTGGTTCAGGCAGGGAAGGTGAGGTATCTCGGCACATCTAATGAGAATGCTTACGGTCTCACCAAGGCCAACACTATTGCTGACTATGAAGGGTGGGCACGATTCGAATCTATCCAAAATAATTTTTCCCTGCTTAATAGACGCTTCTTCGACGAACTTGCCAATGTCTGCAAACGAGAGCAGATTTCGTTATTACCGTATTCTCCAATTGGAGGAGGTGTTCTTAGCGGCAAATATAATGGTGGCAAGGTGCCTTTGAACTCCCGTTTCAATGACTATCAAAAACACGAAAATCCTAGGCAGCAAGCAATGTCCAAGCGATTCGTCAACAAGGATACATTGGCATCCACTGAGAAATACCTGGAAATAGCTAAAAAAGCGGGTTTGTCACCGGTTACTTTAGCTACTGCCTGGAGCATGCACTTTGATTTTGTGGCTTCCACGATTATTGGTGCCCGCTCCGCAGATCAACTTGATGAGGCTCTCGCTTCCCTGGAAGTCAGCCTGAGTAAAGATATCCTAAGTGAGTGTAATGAAGTACATAATCAAATCCCTTACCCGATGGGTTAGTTTCGCCGCATTTTTGCAGATTTCACCCACAGGGCATGGGCAGATTGTGCATATTGCTCATTGCATGGCCGATTGTCCGTCCGGTGCGCCGCCTAATCACGAGACAGTAGTACACCACTTATATGTGGCTTCGGTGAATTTAGAAACCGGGCTTCCTGACTGGGTGGCCTACCGGGTTTTGAGAGATTCAATTGGAGTCGCGTCTCTATTGCCACGCGTGTGGCAACAAGATCAATTGCTTCCCGAGAACATGGGCATGGACCTGAGGGGTTCACAAGGTTCGCGCGTTACGCAGGTGGATCCAAGTGCTCAGTCTGACAGATCTTATCGAATTAACGAATACGTTTTCGAGTCAAAAGACCGAGGTCGTTTGACCCCGATGAGCAGTTTTGCCGCTACCCCGTATTGGGAAGAGCTAAATAATACAACCAATATGGCTCCAATGCCTGGTCAGTTGCGAACAGGAAGCTGGGCCAGGCTGGAACAAGCCATCAACGAGTTGGCGGCAACCCAGGGAGAGTTATATGTAATCAGTGGACCGCTCTATGAAATTTCCGAGCCTCTAGGTTTGCGCAGCACTGGCTTTAGCGGACAACCTTCGGCTTATTTCAAGGTGGTTGCAACGCAGAAACGACACGCGGCTTTTATCTTTGATTCAGAACTTGGCTTGAGCGAGCGTTATTGTTCTCAGCAGAACACCTTGCAAAGAATAGAGGAGTTGAGCGGACTTAAACTTTTTCCTGGTTTGCAACAGACAAATAGGCAAGATCTGGCCATTGAGTTACGGTGTTCAGGAAATTAAAAGGAACAGGAATCATAAATGACTTTTCTATTTCCACCTCATCCGACCTCGGTAATACCAGTGCAAGACAGCGATCACGCTTTTCCGGTACATCGTATCTATTGTGTCGGCCAGAATTATAGTGATCATGTTAAAGAGATGGGCGGCGATCCCAGAGAGAATCCTCCTGTTTTTTTCAGTAAACCCTCTGATGCAGTGGTGATCGGCAACCAGCCAGTAACTTACCCTCCAGCCACATCCGATCTGCACTACGAGGTGGAGTTAGTCGTTGCGCTTGCCAGTGGAGGTAGCGATATAGACGTTGAAGAGGCACTAGCCCGTGTTTTTGGTTATGCCGTGGGCATTGATTTTACCCGACGCGATTTGCAGGCCGAAGCTAAAAAGCAAGGCAGACCCTGGGATGCAGCTAAGGGGTTTGACCAATCAGCCCCAACTTCTGCCATAAGGTCGACGAATGGGGGTGACCATCCACTCGAGGGAAGAATATCATTGAGTGTTAATGGAGAAACCCGACAGGATGCCAAGCTCTCCGACATGATTTGGTCGGTGCCTGAAATTATCAGTGAACTTTCCAAATATTACGAATTAAAAGCTGGTGATCTCATATTTACCGGGACTCCCGCTGGGGTATCGGCGGTCGTTGCTGGAGATCAGATACACGCTGAAATTGAAGGTGTGGGAGAAATCCATTTCGTTTTAGTAGCTCGTTAATTTTTTCACCATTCCAGAAGCACTGTCGCTGATCGTTAGATGCTGGTTCTCGAGCTACACTTCAACTAAATTCTTCACGATTGTCGTCGAGCTCCTCATAGTTGAATTCCAGGTCGATTCGTTTATTGTCGAGGCGTTCTTCAATGCGTCTGCGGAGTTTAGTAATGTCTGATTTAAAGCTGAGAGCGTTAATCTTCACCTCTGGCCCTTCTTCCGGAAATACTGTGGTTGCTTCAATAAAATCTTTACTTTCATCTACTGAGTCGTCCCATTTATGCTCTTTCATGACGTTTGCCCCCATACTGTATGGCCCATCTTTAACTAACCCGTTGGGTTAATTATTTTGCGAAGCTTTAATATGCTTATCGTTAGCCAAGGGTTGAATCTTCAATAAAGTTAAAAAAGAATAATTGAAGTCGAGCCTAATTTTAGACAAAAAGAGGGGGGATTTATAAGGTGACGATTTGCTCGATAACTTGTTGGCGTATCTCTTTCTTGGCTATTTTGCCGGAAGCAATGCGTGGTAATTGTTTATATTGGAAATAGAAACGCTCCGGTATTTTGAAAGTGGCTATCTTAGAGCTCAGAAATTCTTTCAGTTCTGCACCGCTTAAGGTTTGACTTCCTTTTAGCATAACTGAGGCACAGGGGACTTCGCCCAGCCGATCATCAGGGATCCCATAAACAGAAACCTCGCTAACGGCAGGGTGTTCAGTGATAGCATATTCCACCTCGGCACAGCCGATATTCTCACCGCCACGAATGACAATATCCTTGGCGCGATCGAGAATTACCAGAAATCCCAGGTTATCTAGCATGCCTATGTCACCGGTGTGGAACCATCCGTCTGTTATCACTTCGGCGGTGGATTCAGGTTGATTCCAGTAGCCCTTCATTATAGTTGGCCCCTTAATACAAATTTCTCCTTTTTGACCGTTAGGCAGTTCATTATTGTCCTCGTCAATGATGCGCATCGAAGTGACAGGCGGAGAAGGGCGACCAGTACTATTGGGTTTCGCTTCGTAAAACCCTCCGGAAATGATGGCGCCGATGGCGTTTGTTTCAGTGAGGCCATAGCCTAAACCCGGGATTGCTACTTCGGGGAATTTTTGGAGCATCATCATTAGATGTTCCGGAGGCCTCGGTGCACCGCCACTCTGAACTCCTCTTAAGCTGCTGATGTCAGTGGTCGAAAATTCTGGAGATTGCATGATTTCCCAAGTCATAGTCGGCACTCCATGAAAGACGGAGATACGCTCTTGTTCAATCAGTTCCAGCGCTTTTTCCGGATCCCACTTGTACATCATCACAAACTTTCTAAGACTGATGAAGCTAGCCAAAAACTGTGCATGACTTCCTGTAACATGGAACAGTGGAACATTGGCCAGAATAGCAGGCTGATATTCCGGGTTTTCTTCGACCAATTCAGGCCGGAGAATTTCGTTAATTTCTTTGGCGAATTTCCATGTGTACAGTGCATTTATAATATTACGATGCGTTGAAAGCACACCTTTAGGCATCCCGGTGGATCCAGATGTGTACATTATCGAGGCGTTATCTTCGGGATCTACTCCAAGCTGTTTTACTTCTTCGTCAGATAGGGGGTCTACCCCGTCGAATAAACTGTAGAACTCAGGGAAACCCGTTTCTGATTCCGGTCTGATCAAGGCGATTTCTATTTCATGTCTATCTAAATAGGGTGTTATATGTTGAAAACGCGCCTGATCGACAAAGATTAGCTTACTACCGCTATCTTGTAGACCGTACTCCAGCTCAGCGCCTTTCCACCATGAGTTCATAGGTACAACGACTCCCCCAAATAAGGTTATTGCCATGTAGGCAACGCACCATTCAGGGGAATTGCGCGCAATAATCGATATTCGGTCACCGGGCTTCATCCCATACCGTTCGATTAAAACCCGGGCGAGACTCCGGGCCATGTCGTGAACTTTTTGGAAGGTGTGGCGATCTTCGAGATAGACCAAAAAAGTCTTGTCTGCGTCCTGAAGTGCTAGGTCATACAGCTCACCTAGGTTGTGGGGAGCATTGCTGAATACTTCAAATTCTTGACCATTAATGATTTCGGAATGAGTTTCGAGTGGGGCGCCTGGCGACTTATGTTTCGCTACGATGTCTCGAAGCTTTTCCAGGTCCCTTTGAATTTCTTCGTCGCTTAGCATGGTGTAGTGTTATTCGGCCTGTATCTCCAGCGTAACTTTGCCTAATACTTTTCGTTCAGTGAAGACGTTGAACGCAGCAACATAATCTTCCATAGGAAAAGATTCAGTTACTATCGGGCGAAGCTTATCCTCATCATACAACTGCATGAGCTCCTTGAAATTTTGTTCGTATTCAGCTGGTTCTTCCTTGCGAAATCGACCGAGAAAAACTCCTACCATAGAAGAGCCTTTCAGCAACGCAAGGTTTGCCTTGCACTCAGGGATCCGTCCGCTTGTAAATCCTATTACTAGAAGCCGACCGTTCCAATTGATACATCGGCAGCATTGATCAAATAGGTCACCTCCTACGGGGTCATAAATTACGTCTGCGCCTCGGTCATTGGTGAGGGCCTTCACCTTTTCTTTGAGTTCGCCATCACCATAATTGATGATTTCGTCTGGATTCAGACGTTTTATAAATTCCAGCTTCTCATCAGAGCTTGCAGCGGCTATTACACGGGCACCCATGATTTTGCCTAGTTCAACCGCTGCGAGACCAACGCCTCCACTGGCCCCTAGCACCAGGAGGGTTTCACCGGGCTTGAGGTGGGCACGCTGTTTTAGCGCATAATAGGAAGTGGTATACACCATGGCAAAACCGGCGGCAGTTTTAAAATCCATGCTGTCAGGAATCTTACGCAATCCTTCGGCCTTAACGATTGCTTTTTCAGCTAGCCCCCCGAGTCCAGGAATGGCCATAACTCGATTGCCAATATCGAATCCTTTCAGGCTAGGTCCAACCGATTTAATGACACCGCCAATCTCGGAACCGGGTATAAAAGGTAAAGGAGGCTGAAATTGATACTTGCCTTGTATTTGCAGTCCATCCGGGAAATTGAGCGACGCCGCATAGACCTCCACGACAGCTTCATTTTCAGCGGCAACGGGGTCCTCTACTTCTTCCAGGACCAGATTTTCCGGAGGGCCGAGGGTTTTGCACAGAATTGCTTTCATGGCTTAGTCTAAAAGAACCTCTTTTACGAAGAACGCGGATTCAATCACGAATACAAGCTGACTGCAATTGCACCACGAGCACAGGAATCATTAGCTTTGTTGTTGTAGCAATAGCAAAGAAGTATATTTGCATTTTACTTTATTACGGGCTCAACAACTCTGTGAATGAACTTCGAAGACAGGCCTATCTTGAGGCAATGGGAATCAAAGTATATTACCCCCGTGCCACCTTGCCAGGAGCCAAACCTTCGCCCCGTTACGAACTAGCTGAAAAGTCATCAGTCTCCGGAAAAAGAGCAGAAGACTCTTCGAAATATTCGGCCATTGAACAACAAAAGTCTAATCAGCGCGGAGCTCAAGCAAAAGCAGTCATTGACAACCAAGAAACCGAACTGATCCAGAATAGGGATCTTAATCCTGATGCCAAGTTGGAACAAATTACCCCCGATAGTGATATTTTAAAGTTCAGTCTAGGCTATTACAGTATTAATGATAGCTTGTCGGTTATTAATGAAGTGCCGCATTTAAAAGCAGGGAGCTTGAGCGAAGAATCCCTGTCACTTTTGCGTAATATTCTGACGGCACTGGGAGTAAATGCCGATGGTTGCAACTTTTCCAGTGAAAATTTCGATTGGCCAATAGTGGAGGGGCTGTCTGTGGCTACAGAACCGAACCAGGCTGCTCGGCAGGCTTTGGGAGGATTCATCACTATGCGTCAGCAGCAGGATGGATTTTCCAATTTACTGGTGTTCGCTGGTGAAATAGACGAATTGCTAGTTAAAAAGTCAGGAAAAGAGGAGGTAAGAGACTACAAGGTTGAGCAGGCGGATTATTATTTTACTATCACCAATAGTTTACAGATGATGCTTTCCTATCCAAGACTCAAACGAGAAGTCTGGGATCAATTGCAACCTCTCAAGCAAAGACTCAACAATTGATCTCAATAAGTCATGAAATGAATTTTCCGTCTTCCTTACAATCAAATCGACCAAACCGGTTCTTTGCTAGGAATATGCGCTATAGCGATCTTGATCTAATAGTTGCGAATGAGGTGGCTGCTTACGAACACCCCTGGACAAAGCGAATATTCATTGACTGTCTCAGGACAGGATACCAGTGCTGGGTGCTTGCCAATAAACGGCAAATTGTCGCGCATGGAGTAATGTCGCTGGCAGTTAGTGAATGCCATTTGCTTACATTATGTGTGCATCCTGATTACCAAGGTTGCGGATACGGACGCAAACTTTTCAAATTGTTGCTGGACCGTGCACATAAACTGGATGCGATCGATTGTTTCCTTGAAGTGAGATCGACAAATGATGCAGCCATTGGACTGTATCGATCAGTAGGATTTACCCAGGTTCGGAAAAGGAAGAACTATTACCCAACCACTAAAGGGCGGGAAGATGCCCTGATTATGTGGCGTAGCTTGCCGCTTTCCTAACCTTGCTTTCCTTTGTTGTCGGTGTCAGGGCTTTTACCAAGAAAATTTCCTAAGATTTTGAAAATTGCGATTAACAGTATCGCTGCGACCATAACGGCACCAACCATGATGGTAGTAGCCAGTAAAATGCTCAATAGCTCGCTAGCCGGTATGTCCTGCCAAGTTGAGATACCCCATAAACAGAGAGCCGCAATAGCTATACCGGCTATGGTAGCAGCAGTTTTCTTACGAACGTTTAGCAGTGAAAAGATCAAAGTTGGGCCTGTTATCTACGTCGCTAAAGCTCGCTTTACAACTAGGGTAATTCGCACATCCCCAGAATAACCCATTTTTGCCTTCACGTTTCACAAGCAAGCTTCCACAATCAGGACAGTAATGAGCTTTTTCCGGAACTCCATTGTTGTCCGCAAGGGTTACTTTACATCCTTTTGAGTAGCCACTACAAAACCAGTAATCACCTTTATCAGGATCAGCTGGGACCATTCGGCGAGTACAGATTGGGCACCGGTAACGATCATCTATCTGTGTTGGTCTACCGTCGGAGTCATTAAGTATCGTTTTGCATTCTGGGAAACCGGTGCAGCCCCAGAAAGGGCCCTTTTTGCCTTCGATCAATCGCATTGGTTTTTTACACTTCGGACAATGATGAGTTTTTTCCGACGTGCTCGCTTTTTCTGACACAGACATAAGTGAACTCTACGTAGTAACCTGGAGTTGCGTGAAACAGATTAGGCTTTTCTAAACTTGCTGCGTTAGATTGTCAACTTGCAGTTTAATTTGGTCCGCTAATCAAGGTCTGGAGTATTTATTAGAGAGCGGATGGCTTCTAAAAGAACTGCGTTTTCAGAGTCACTGCCGACAGAGATTCGGAGATTGTCCTTGAGTCCATCTTGATCAAAATAGCGCACGAGAATATTGCGCTGTTTGAGGCCTTCGTATAGGTCTTTCGCACTAATTGGACTCGGGACTTGGCAAAATACAAAATTTGACTGGCTGGGTACCGTGTTTAATCCTATTTGTTTTAAACCATCGGTCAAAAATGCTCTTGACTTGCGCACCCGATCCCACGTTCCGCGTGCGTAGTCGACTGATTCTAGGGCAGCTGTGGCCAGTCGCTGAGCCACAGTATCTGTGTTGTAGCTGTCCCGGGTTTTATAGATCATGGGCTTGAGGAGGGATTGTGCGCCTATTCCATAACCGAATCGCAAACCGGCCAATGAGTATCCTTTAGAAAGCGAGCGGAGTATTAATACGTTGTCCTTGGATTTGATGAGCGGCACAGAATTGTATTGAAATTTAGGGTCCACAAAATCAACGTAAGCTTCATCAATAACTAGGATACCCTGGAAGCTATCAGCTAGCTGTGAAAGGTAATTTGCTTCCAGCAGCCTGCCAGTTGGGGCATGAGGGTTTACGAGGATGCACATTTTGGCACCGCTACTGTTCAGGTAAGCCTCAAAATCTGATGGCATGGACCAGTCATGCTGCAAAGGGACTTCAATAAGTACGCAACCTTGAACATCGGTTAATACTGGGTATAAGGTATAAGATGGTTGGGTGACCACAATTTTTTCGTCGGTATCTACAAAAGTTGTTATGGCCAGTCTGAGTAATTCATCCCCTCCTTTGGTCGGTATGATGTTTTCTTCGGTGACGTTATTGAGTTTTGCAGCTGCTTTCCGAAACGAGTCTGCTAGAGGGGAAGGGTAGCGCCGCAGGCTTTCCGTATCTAAATTTTTCAGTGCAGCCGCCACCTCTGGGCTAGCAGGGTAAGGATTCTCGTTAGTATTGAGCTTAATGACATCCGGCCCCTCTATCTGTTCACCAGGTTTGTAGCCCTTCATATTCTTTATATTAAGTCGTTCGAAGCTCATGATAGCCTTGTATTTCCGGGTTTTATGCTCGTTTAAAAAGTGCTGCAGAGTATAGCTAAAATGGCTAAGCAGCAAGCTGACATGAGATATCACTGAGCAGAATTGTCTGGTAAGTAGGTTTGCAGACGTTTCTTCCAGCCTGGCAACCAGCGATGTTCCTCCCGGTTGGGTGGCGCGTTCATTACTCGGCGTTCCAGCACGTACTCTGCCGCTGCGACGAAATTCTCCACTGTCAGCGTGGCTTGTTGCACCTGTTGCAAAACTTGTAAAAGCCCCCACCCTTTTCTTTGGTAGCGCTCTCCTGGGTCGAGCCCAGAGCCTTTAAAATGTAAATAATCCATCAGGGTGTACAGGCCAAGCGGAGTATGGCTATTTGCAAGGTAAAGAATTTTGTCTTCAGTTGCCTGCTGTTGTTCGATGGGAAACTGTTTGATGATTTCGTTTATTGAGGTATACAGACGCCGACTGATGAATTCTACCTGTACGGGCTTCGTGCTGGCTAAAATTTGGCGGAGTTCGCGCATGCGGTAACTTTGTAATTGTGCATTGAATTGATTACGGTTTTGCCATGGTGCATCGGCATTTCTACCGCCACTCAGCCATTTGGGAAGAACAATGCCGCGTTCATTAAACAAGGCCAGTACTTTGGGAAAAGTTTCCTCGAAAGGTTCAGCCTGTCCCTGCTGGTACCAAATAAAATGGCCTATACCCATTGATGGAAATCGTTCACCCGGGTTCCAACTCGTAAGGCATTCGAACTGGCCCGCGCATTCATTCTGAAAAATTTGTTCTCCTAGCCACTGAAGCTCGGCTTGTGACAATGAGGGAAGTTGACAATAAGCTTTTGAAATAAATAGGAAATACCAGAATAGAACTCGCCAAAAACTATGGAATTTCTTTGAGGTTTCTCGCATTTTTCTTGGGTCCAAATTTGTTAAAAAAGTCTACCTTGGGTCCCGATGAACCTATCGCAGATCTTGCAACGGAGAGAAGCAGACATTCCGGACGCTACCTGTGACTAAAATAGCGGTACTTAACAGATATTTTTGAGAATTTCTGCATCAATACTGGATTAATCGGCTGGGCAGGGAAAAACAGGCAGTTTTTTGACAAAAACTCCGTTCGCAAAAATTTGTAAATGAAAAAGGTCATTGAGCAGGGCATCCAAATTAAATTCAGAGGTTGAAGACCACAATAATGAAGAAGATAGAGCGGGGTTTGATTGGTATTCCAGATCTCATAGTGTTCACGTTTAAGTGAGACTCCAAAGCAGAAGAAATTGCTGTCTACTCATTGCATGAATGCTTAGGTACTACAAATGCTTTAAGAACGAACGGTATTGTAATTTGAAAAACCCTAATAAAAACAGTGATAAATGGAACAGTGTATTTACAAAAATACATTTAACCCGAGTTTTTATGCACAAAAATGAGCCGATGGTTATAAAACCCTTAAAAATAGCAGGTTTTATTTTTGTTCGAACCTTCTAAAACCTTTAAGAGATTGATATATATAGTATTTATAGTTTGATTAAAAATTGATCAAAACATGTCATTCACACAGTATTTAGCGGCTCGCGGGATTTTTCTAAGAATTATGCACTGAGTTATCCACAGAATCTGTGGACAAAACTTGGCAGTCTTGTCCGGGTTTGAAATTCCTTCACGCTCAATAAGTTAGTGAAAATTGCTGAACATAGTGTTTAGCAGATTTCTCTAAGTGATGTGTTTGTCCGCTGGCAGGGGTCATTGGAATAATATAGGTGGAGATTCTGTCAAATGTCTTATTGTGGTATGTTTACCCTTGTGTTTAGTTATAGCAGTAATTCATGATTGAGCTACGCGGCGATATTCCTTTCCTTTGGCGGCTAAGCGCCGAGACCAGCGAGGGTTACTGTTCAGTTTCCTTGGTAGTACCTTGTCCACCTGAAATCGAAATTAAAGATCTGACTATCGAAACAAGTGTTTTGAGCCTTTCATCCGACAGTTCATGTTCGAAAGGAGAAGAAACCCTGCAGTGGAATCAGGATGATATTAGCTTATTTCTGCGCCTGATCAATCAAAGACAATTGCAGAAAGACCAACCCTTGTCGGATACGGTTCGTGTTGATCTAACTGATCCCGACATCATTGACATTATCCACGTGGTCGCCGCTGCCGGTTTCGGTGTGGCTTTTGCATCTTATGGGTTACTCAAACAAACCGATGGTATTTATCCTGTGCATAATTTTGGGGTCGGCTCGTTCGTTTCGTTGGACACAGTGAATGGATTCAAGCTCTGCGTGGTTGTCGATGTCGAGGGTGATGACGTGGTCTGCGTCTTGCTGGATGATATTGATGCGCGCTCGATTGATGAATATGACGGCTTGTGTCGTCACGATTTACTTATTGTCAAGCGCATCGATGTGCTGCATCCTGAATTTGCTGAAAACAAATGCAAGCCCTCCAGTGCGAATCTACACTGATCATAGTTCCTTATTCTGCTTATCCAGAAATGGCTTCCAAATAACTGATAATCTTGTCAGCAGCTTGTTCCAATGTCAGCGTCACAGTATCGATAACTAGCTCTGGGTGCTCTGGTGGCTGATAGGGGCTGTCTATGCCGGTAAAGTTTTTTATCTCGCCGGCTCGGGCTTTTTTGTAAAGCCCTTTAGGATCACGTTTTTCGCAAACCTCCAGGCTGGCTTCGACAAAGACTTCGATAAATTCGCCTTTATCAAAAAGGTTGCGCGCCATTTCCCGTTCTGCTCGGAAAGGCGAAATAAAGCTAGTAATGATAATAAGGCCAGCATCTAGCATCAGCTTAGCTGTTTCGGCTATACGTCTGATATTTTCGACCCTATCAGCATCGGTGAATCCGAGATCTTTGTTAAGACCATGGCGTACATTATCGCCGTCCAATAGGTATGAATGCCGTGTTTTAGCAATTAGTTTTTTTTCAATGAGATTGGCAATAGAAGATTTGCCAGCGCCTGAAAGTCCTGTTAACCATATTATCTTGGGAACCTGATGCTTGATATTGGCTCGGCTTTGTTTATCTATATCCAGCGTCTGCCAGTGAACATTATTGGCGCGTCTGAGCCCATGATGGATTTCACCCTCTGCTACTACCTCCCCTGAGAACTTATCTAACAAGTTGAAATGTCCCATTGCATTGCACATGGAATAGGGGTCATAAAGGATAGCCTCAGCTAGCGAGATATTACTAACGCCATATTGTTGATCGCTCAGTGTATTTGTGGCTATTTGGTGCTGCCCGTCCTTTTCGAGTCGATACTTGAGCTTACTTATGGTCGCTTCACTTTTCCCACCGACCGCCTCCAATATGTAGACCCTGCCGGGTAGCAAATCTTCTTTGCTCAGCCAATATATTTTAGCCTCGAATTGGTCGGCAAATTCTGGTCGAGAATTAGAGGGAACGATCATGTCTCCTTCTGTCATTGAAACAGAACGAGTCAGCTCCAGGCTCAATTCGGTTTCGGCAATTGCTGATTGGTGACAATTGCCTTCTTGTTCTATGAGCAGGATGCAAGCCTGTTTCCCGGAAGGAGCAAAGGCAACGCTGTCGTTTGTTTTGATTTGGCCGCTGACTAACAGGCCTTTAGCCCGTTTAGCCGATTCGATTTGATTAACGATGAATCGCATCGGTTCCATTTTTTTGTCCTTGTGTTATTTCCTCAATTTGCGCGTTGATTAAATCGCCGTCCCACTAAAGCAGAAGTTATGTTTATCTTCTGGATATCAATGGCGCCTCCGGCAATGCCCCAACCCCAAGCGTCCCGAAGTTTTTGTTCAATAGGGAATTCCTTAGAGTAACCGTAACCTCCCATTAGTTGCATGGCCTTGCCGGTAATTTCTCTGGCTGCCTCATTGGCAAAACACTTTGCGATTGAGCTGTTTGCAATTGACGGTAGCCCCTGTTCTGCATTAACGACCGCTCGATAAAGTAGCAGTCGGGCTGCATCGAGCTTCATTTTTATCTCAGCGAGTTGAACCTGAACGGCTTGAAAATCTATTAGTGGCTTTCCGAACTGTTCGCGTTCTTGCACATAGTCCAGCACGAATTCAAATGCTGATTGTGCCACCGCCAGTGACATAGTGGTGTTACCGCAACGCTCTAGATCGAATGCATCCATGAGTTTGCCGAATCCACCTGCCTCGACTAGGATGTTCTCTTGCGGCACTGTTACGTCATCAAAGTACATGTCGGCGCTGTAAACACCGCGGAACCCTAAGTGATGGTCCCGGCTTCCAAAAGTAAGGCCTTCACTGGCCTTGGGCACGAATACTGCCCCGATACCTTTGGCCCTCGGCATATCGGCCATGCGACAGTAAACGATATAGCCTTCAGAGTGACCTGCTCCTGAACACCAGCGTTTGGTTCCGTTGATTATTACTTGACCGTTTTCCAGCCGAGCGCGTGTGGTCAAATCAGTAAGGGCGGAACCGGCGTCGGGTTCAGACATGGATACTGCCAAGATCATGTCTCCAGAACAGATCTGGGGCAGGATTGTTTGTCGTAACGTATCGTTGCCAAAATGAGCAACAGCTAGGGATGGCCCAAAGCAAGATTCAAATACCGGAAAGGCAACCGCGATTGATACCTTGGCAATTTCCTCCAGAACGAGCACAGCGTCGAGGTGTGACATTTCACCTCCACCATAGACTTCAGGTAAATTGATTCCGAGATAACCAAGGCTGGCGAAGCGTTTCCTTAATTCAATGCTTGGAGGTTCATCAGTTTCTTCAATTTTTTTTGCAATTTCTGGTAATTCTTTGGCGGCGAATTGTCTTACTGAATTCTGCAGAGCTAATTGTTCTTCTGACAGAGAAAAATCCATAGGGACCTCCTATAACTGGCAGAACATTATATGTCATTCGTGACGAATCAGCTGCATTCAAGCGTTTCGCCTGACCTTGAGCCTTAAGATGCCTATGCAAGGGCTGAGGCAAAAACCTCGCAAGAAAGCGCAAGTCGGATAGCGGGCAGAGAAATTGGCAAATTTTTGATGGAGTAATTAGCTCGCGGCCGATGTGTTGGTAAGATTGCTGTATAATCGCGCCTTTTTTGCATTAGTTTGGACTATGTCGATAAATAAACTTCAGCAGAAAATTGCCAGCCGCAGGGTGCTGGCGATCATTTCTCATCCAGATGCAGGTAAAACCACGATTACGGAAAAGTTACTTCTTATTGGTAATCTGATCCAGGTCGCCGGCACCGTTAAAGGGAAAAAGTCTAACCGCTATGTAACTTCGGATTGGATGACTATGGAAAAGCAACGTGGTATTTCTGTGACTTCATCGGTCATGCAATTTCCTTACAAGGGTTGTGTAGTAAACCTGCTTGATACCCCTGGCCATGAAGATTTTTCTGAGGACACGTACAGAGTGCTTACAGCCGTCGACTCGGCACTCATGGTGGTAGACGGCTCCAAAGGGGTTGAAGAGCGTACCATCAAATTGATGGATGTCTGCAGGTTACGAGATACTCCAATATTTACATTTGTTAACAAGCTCGACCGAGATATTCGAGATCCAATAGAAATAGTGGATGAGATTGAGAAAGTCCTAAAAATTAAGTGTGCTCCGATCAACTGGCCGCTGGGTATGGGCAAGGAATTTAAAGGTGCGTATAACCTTTATACTGACACTGTCCATATATATCGTCAGGGCCGGGGAGGAGAATTGCCCACAAATGACCGTATCCAGGGACTTGATTCGGCAGAAGTTAAGGAATTTCTCGGTACATACGCTGACGGATTTAAGGATGAAATCGAACTTGTAAAGGGAGCGAGTCACCAATTCGATAGGGAAGCTTACTTAAAGGGACAAATGACACCTATTTATTTCGGGACAGCCTTAGGGAATTTTAGTGTCCGGGAAATGCTGGAGGATTTTATAAAATGGGCGCCAGCCCCGCTGGGAAGGAAGACAAATACCCGAGATGTTGATGCCCATGAAGAGGGCTTCAGTGGCTTCGTGTTCAAGATACAGGCAAACATGGACCCAAAACACCGTGATCGCATTGCCTTTATGCGAATTTGTTCTGGAGAGTATCGCAAAGGAATGAAGATGCACCATTGTCGTATTAGTAAAGATATCAAGGTTACCGACGCAGTAACTTTTGTTGCCGGCGACCGGACCCATACGGAGGAAGCGGTTTCAGGTGACATCATCGGCCTATATAATCACGGGACAATTCAGATAGGGGATACCTTTACTAAGGGAGAAGAACTCAAGTTCAAAGGTATACCACATTTCGCACCGGAACTTTTCAAACGAATTCGCTTGCAGGATCCGTTGAAGCTTAAGCAGTTACATAAGGGACTTAAGCAGTTGTCTGAAGAAGGTTCTACTCAAGTATTTATGCCGCTCAAAAACAACGATCTAATTGTTGGGGCTGTGGGTGTATTGCAGTTTGAAGTAGTCGCGTTTCGTCTGAAAGATGAGTATAAAGTTGATTGTGCTTATGAGTCGGTTAACGTGCGTTTTGCTCGTTGGGTGAATTCTGATAACAGGACTAAACTTGAAGAGTTCCGCCAGAAGGCCCATGAAAACCTGGCTATGGATGGTGGGGGTCATCTTACCTACCTATCCCCGACCCGAGTTAACTTGAACCTTATGGAAGAACGCTGGCCCGGCATCCAGTTTAAGGCTACTCGAGAGCTCTGAAACAATGACACTCTGCCATATGCAATTTAAGGTAAATGCCACGGACGACAAAGCTCGCTCCGGGTTGATGACCTTTCAGAGTGGCGAGGTGGCTACTCCGGCATTTATGCCTGTTGGGACTTATGGGACTGTCAAGGGTCTTAATCCCGAACAAATACTGGATACGGGGGCTGAGATTATTCTTGGCAATGCCTTTCATCTCATGCTCCGACCCGGGATAGAAACCATCAGACAACATGGCGGTCTACACGACTTTATCGGTTGGCAAAACCCGATTCTTACCGATTCAGGAGGTTTCCAGGTTTATAGCCTTGGCAAGACGCGCAAAGTCACAGAAAAAGGGGTGATGTTTCGTTCCCCCTTGGACGGTAGTGAGATATTCCTTGGTCCGGAATCCGCTATCGAAGTTCAGCAACAACTTGGTGCTGAAATAATAATGGTTTTTGATGAGTGCACACCCTATCCTACTTCGGAGAAGGCGGCCCGCAAATCGATGGAGCTTTCCTTGCGTTGGGCCAAGCGTTGCAAGCTTGCACATGGGGACCATCCTTCTGCGTTGTTCGGTATTGTGCAAGGATCCATGTACAGGAACTTGCGAGAAAAGTCGTTGGCGCAGCTCAAAGAAACAGGGTTTGACGGTTACGCGATAGGAGGTCTATCGGTCGGGGAGCCAAAAGTTGAAATGCGAGATATAGTTATTCACACAACCGCTGGGATGCCAACGGACAAACCTCGTTACCTCATGGGAGTTGGCACTCCGGAAGATATCGTCCATGCGGTGATGCAGGGTATCGATATGTTCGATTGCGTTATGCCCACACGAAATGCTCGCAATGCTCATCTCTTTACGTCCCATGGTCTGCTCAGGCTGCGCAATAGTCGCTACCGTCGGGACACCAGTCCCCTTGATGAAAAGTGCAGCTGTTATACATGCCAGAAATTTAGTCGTGCTTACTTGCACCACTTGGACAAGTGTAAGGAAATACTGGGCTCCCAACTCAATACGATTCACAATTTATACTTTTATCAGCAGCTTATGAGGAGTTTGCGTGAAGCAATAGAACAGGGTAGATTGAGCGCCTTCGCCAGTCAGTTCCAGCTGGATCAGCAGAGTCTGCAGCACTAGGAATCTGCTGCGACACGAAATGGCCGATATTTACTTGAGTTGCCCCGCATTAGCCCAACAATGATTGAAGCGAGCAAGTAATAAAAACTATATGCAATCAATAAGAAACGGTGGGAAGCTGTTATAGCAGCCTCCTTTTTAAAATCGCTAGACAGCAAAGTACGAGAGAATATTCATGAATCTACTACCCCCTCTGTTTCCGATTGCCTATGCCCAGGGTGCCCCGGCAGTAGGCCAATCACCGTGGACAAGCTTGTTGCTATTTGGCGGCATGTTCCTTCTGTTTTACGTCTTGTTGTGGCGTCCTCAGTCAAAAAGAGCAAAGGAGCATCGTGAGCTTGTAAGTGGCATTTCCAAAGGCGATGAAGTGATGACATCAGGTGGTTTACTAGGAAAGGTCACAAAAGTGAGTGACGACTATATGACCGTCCAGGTGGCCGAAGGTGTTGAATTGAAACTTCAGAAGTCTTCAGTTGCAGCCGCATTACCTAAAGGGACAATTAACCAGATATAGGCCCTGCTAACTGGCCGGAAATTGCGGACTTAAAGATGCTGAATAGATACCCGTTATGGAAAAACATTCTGATCCTTCTGATTGTGCTGTGGGGGCTGCTGTATTCAGCTCCGAACCTTTACCCTGATAACGAAGCACTTCAGATTACTAATGAGAGCCTCAATCTCAATTCCGCAGACGTAGAGGTAATTACGACAGCATTGGAAGCTGCCCAGGTTGAATTTTTTGGTGAGGAAGTTAGCGACACGGATATATTACTTCGCTTTGATTCCGTCGAAGATCAACTTCGCGCCAAAACGGCCATCGAAGATGCGCTCACTGACGACTATATTGTGGCGCTCAACCTTGCTCCCACCACACCGGGATGGATGCAAGCCATAAGGGCAGGGAAGATGAATCTCGGGCTTGATCTTCAGGGAGGTGTACACTTTCTAATGGAGGTAGACATGGATGCCGCGCAGGAGAGGCGCATGAATGATCATCTCGGTAATGTCAGGACGATATTACGAGAAGAGCGCATTCGTACTCGAGGGATTAATTTGATCAGTAACTCTCATCTTGAAGTTCGGTTTTCTGATGAAGCGGCTCGTTCCCAAGCGAGGAGAGAGTTAATCGATAATTTCCCGGAACTGCAGTTCCAGAATCGTGAGTCCGAGGGTACCTTTATCCTAGATATGCGCATGACCGCCGATACAACTCTTCAAATGCAGCGCGACACCCTGCAAGCCAATCGAACCACTCTGCTAAAACGTGTTGACGCTCTTGGCGTGGCCGAGCCTACGGTGCAGCAGCAGGGGTCTAACCGCATTGTGATAGAGCTACCTGGTGTGCAGGACCCCGCCCAGGCAATTCGGATCCTTCAGAGAATCGCTACCTTGGAATTTCATTTGGAGGCGGAAATTGGTGCTCCGAGTCTTTCATATGAGACTTACGAGGACCAAGGATTGTTGGTGAATGTAGATAATGACGTGATCCTTCAGGGAGACCGGGTTAGTAGGGTAGTTTCTAATCTAGATCAGAATGGCTTACCGCAGGTTCAGATCAATCTCGATGCACAGGGAGGAACCCAGATTAATCGTGCGTCTCGAGATAACATCGGGCGCAATATGCCCATTCTTCTAATCGAAACCAAATCGCGAACTAATACCTCTTTGAATGAAGACGGCGAAGAAGTGGAGGAGATCGAGTTTTATGAAGACAAGCGACTGATAAGTAATGCCACGATTCGTGCAGCGCTTCCGCGCACTTTTGTTATTACCGGTTTAAGCGCTAGGGAGGCCAATGACCTGTCACTATTAATTCGCTCGGGTTCACTGGCCGCGCCTATGACAATTGTTGAGCAGAGTGTCATTGGCCCGACCATGGGCAGGGAAAATCTGGAAGCGGGTGTGAGAGGGGTACAGGTAGCAGCAGCGCTGGTTGTGATCTTCATGCTGTTCTACTACCGGCTGTTCGGACTAGCCGCTAACGTTGCTTTGATCATGAACATCCTGCTTATTTTTGCGGTGCTGTCTTCTTTCTTGCCGGCCACCCTTACATTACCGGGCATTGTCGGTATTGTGCTTACAGTGGGTATGGCGGTCGACGCGAATGTTCTCATTTTTACCCGGATTCGGGAAGAGCTTGGTAACGGGATGCCACCGCAACAGGCCATAGACGCGGGTTACAACCGTGCTTTCACGACAATTCTCGATGCTAACTTGACAACTTTCCTGGTTGCCGCGGTGTTATTTACAATCGGTACCGGTCCTGTGAAAGGGTTTTCAGTGACGCTTATGATCGGGATTATGACTTCTATGTTTACCGCTATTGTCGGTACTCGAGCATTGATAAATCTCATTTATGGTGGGCGGAGCGTGCAGAAACTTTCCATCGGTTCTTATCATTCTAATAATAAAACACCTGGAATACAGGCAACCTGATACTAGTAGCGGTGTTATTAATGATTTTTGGAAGAGAAATTGATTTCATGGGTGTGCGCAAGATTGCAGCGGCAATCTCTGGTGTGCTAGTAGTCGTTTCCATTATTTCCCTGGTTATCAATTCTTTGGAGTTCGGTCTCGACTTCACCAGCGGTACATCTGTGCGGCTCAATTATGCGGAAACAGTTGATCTGGGTGAAATCAATGGGATTCTTCAGAACAATGGATATGAAGATGCGGTGGTTGTAAGTTTTGGCTCCGACCGCGAAATCCGTATCATCTTACCAGTTGATGAAACTGTTGCGGTGGGGGACCAGGCCTCTCAGGCTGCGGAAATAGGAGGAACCATTGCGGCTGTGTTGAGCTCGAATAGTGATTCTCAGATTTCGCTGCTAGGTTCAGACTACGTTAGCGCTAAGGTTGGCGAGGAGCTTGCGGAGCAGGGCGGCTTGGGTATGTTAGTAGCGTTGGGAATCATCATGGTATACATCGCCGTGCGTTTCCAGTTCAAGTTTTCCGTGGGAGCGGTTGTTGCCCTGGCCCATGATCTGATTATCACGCTTGGCATCTTTTCGGTTTTTAGTATGGAATTTAACCTGAATACTCTTGCAGCGATGTTGGCCATTATTGGCTATTCGCTGAATGACACTATCGTAGTATCCGATCGTATTCGAGAAAACTTTCGCCGTATGCGGAAAGGCACTCCCATTGAAATGGTGAATAGGTCATTGAACCAGACTCTTAGCCGCACACTGATCACGTCATTTACTACATTACTGGTATTGTTTTCCATCCTGTTTGTAGGTGGAGATTCGACCCAAGGGTTCGCCATTGCACTAATCATTGGTGTCATAATTGGTACCTATTCGTCGATCTATATCGCCTCTAACATTATCATCTATATGAATGTAACGCGGGAAGACCTGATGATTCCGGTTAAAGAGGGAGCGGATCTAGATGGGTTACCATAAAGTGGCTTCCTCAGCTTTTAGTGAAGATGCAGAATCAGAAGCTTACGATTTATATTTGTGTATAAAACTGCTGGTATCCACTGCCGTGCACCTCTCCTCATTGGCCACAATCAAGTTGCAATATAAATTGGCGATAAAGTCTCAGAGTTCTGTTAATTTTCACTTGGCGATATAGACCAATATTGCTAAGGTTTAGGCATCAAAAACTGCGTGATTTCTATACACACAGAAAGAGGCTGGATTCTCTTGATTTTTCTGGCAAAAATTCAACATAGACTACTAAATTACAGTCTTTATAGACTGTTAATTCGACTGCTGTTGGCTAGCTTATTTGTGGTGCCTGCGCTGGCTTTCGCACAGTCTAGTGATTTGTTCCCACGACCGTCAGAGCTTGAGCCGGCCATAAATTTCTGGATCAAGGTGTACACAGAGGTCAATACGCGGAATGGGTTTTTACACGATTCCCAGAATCTATCGGTTATCTATGCGCGCGTTTCCAACAACAGGAGGGAACGGGAGGCACAACGGAACGAGATTCGCGAGAATTTGCAATTATTGGCGAGCGGTAAAAGAGACGGTTTAACTCGCTCCCAAAGTGAAATTCTGACCCTTTGGCCTGAAGATGTCAGCAATCAAACGCTGCGGACCGCGGCCTCCAACATAAGATTTCAATTGGGTCAGTCCGATCGATTTATGGGTGGTTTAAAACGCTCAGGAGCGTATCGTGCCCATATTAACCAGGTCATCCGCGAGAAAAATCTTCCCGTCGGCCTGGGCGTGCTTCCTCACGTGGAATCCTCATTTAATCCCCGAGCCTATTCCAGCGCCTCAGCGGCCGGCATGTGGCAATTTGGGCGTGCAACTGGGCAGCGATTCATGCGTATCGATCACATTGTGGACGAGCGCATGGATCCTTATATAGCTACGTATGCAGCTATGAGTCTGCTTGAATACAACTACTCTGTTCTCGGGACCTGGCCGTTAGCACTCACTGCTTACAATCATGGTGTGGGTGGCATCTCTCGAGCGGTGCGCCAGATCGGTACTACTGACATAGAAAAAATTGTAGTTAACTATCGCGGGCGAGCATTCGGGTTTGCATCCCGGAATTTCTATGCCCAGTTTCTTGCGGTGATGCATGTCGACAATAATGCTCAGCGTTACTTTGGGGATCTTCAACTGAATCCCGCGCCGAATTTTCTGGAAGTGGAGACTGATGCATATATAGATGCGGAGATCTTTGCCAGCGCTATAGGGGTTAGTTTGGAACAGCTACGTGCCGATAACCCTGCGTTGCGTCCGGCTGTATGGGAGGGCAACAAACGGATACCTGTTAATTTCCCACTTTGGGTAAGGATGGAGGCAGTAACCTCTGGTGATTTGCTGGCACTGGTGCCGGAAGATTTCAAATTTTCCATGCAGACCCCAGACATCGCATACGTTGTCGAGAGAGGAGACAGCCTTTCTGTCATCGCCCGTCGCTTCGATACTTCTGTTTCGAGGCTGGCAGCCCTCAATCAGCTTTCCAACCGCCATCGCATCCAGATCGGTCAGCGTCTACTGTTACCACAGGACAGCCTCGACGATCAGCAGTTAGCTTCTAATGTAAAACCATCCGCTCCTTCCGATGGTGTCTACACGGTTAGGCGAGGCGATACAGTATCGCTCATCGCAGCTCGTTACGGCATAACCGAACAATCATTACTGGGAAATAATGGTATTCAGGATCGTGATCGCATATATCCGGGACAACAATTAACCTTGCCAGGATTTGAGCCGGAACATGGCCAGTTTGTAGCGATGGAGTCCAGCTTGACTCCAACTCTGCCGAGCAAGGAACAAGTAGCAGGTGAAATTGATGAGGTGGTTGTATTAATCGATGAGGTTTCTGCGGGGGATGTAGAAAACACTGTCCAGGAAACGCGGGAAGAACCTCCGGTTCAACTGGCGCTGAACGAAGAATTACTGCCACCAGCGGCGGTATTGCCAGATAACCAGGAGTTAGACTCAACAGTGACTCCAGAAGAGGAACAGGCGGTAGCGATCGATCCCGCTCTAGATCTGGCAGAAAGTAACGAACAGCTAACAGAGGCCTTGGCAGCCGATCCGTCAGACTATACAGTCTCGAGCAATAACACAGTAGAGATACACGCCTCGGAAACCTTGGGGCACTATGCAGACTGGCTTGGTATTCGAGCTTGGGATATTCGTCGACTAAATAATATGGCATTCCGAGATCCGGTCATAATAGGTAAACGCCTGAAGTTGGATTTTTCGAGGGTTAATATTGCAGAGTTCGAGTTAAAGCGACGCAATTTTCATTCAACCCTGCAACAAGAGTTTTTCAGCAGTTACCGTATCCAGGACGTTGAGCAGTATCGAGTGGCGAGTGGTGACAATATTGGTCGAATTGCGCGGAATCGCTATTCCACGCCGATCTGGTTGTTGCGCCAATACAATCCGGAACTGGATTTCAACCGTATTCAGATAGGTCAAGTAATCGTATTTCCCCTGCTTGAACAAGTTAACTAAGATTTATAAAACTTTTCGGCCAGATTAAAAGCGTCTTTATTCTGGAGTTCCGCGCAGCATCCAATGGGTACATTAAGAAGATATTTGCTGCGCGTTTTGAGGTTTTGCCGGTTTAGTAATCTGAACACCATTGGCTGGGAAATTACCTTTGAGCTTTCTGGGCGCTTGATAAAATAATCGTCTTCTGTTTTTCGATTATGGGTCTATTTTGCAAATCGGGGATTTACAAGGTGGCTTCGGCTCAGCATTATTGATCTAGTGTGATTTTGCAGAAAATCCCTTTAGTGAGGAATATAAATGAGCGTTAAATTGTATGGTATGCCTTCTAGTAACTACTACAATATAGTCAAGGCCATTTTGATAGAAAAGGATATAGTGTTTGAGGAAATCCTCATCAAACCTAACCAAGAAGCTGAATATCTGATCAAGAGCCCGATGGGAAAAGTGCCGTGTATGGAAACCGATCAGGGGTTTCTTACAGAAACCGGGGTTATGCTCGACTACGTTGATGCCCTCGGTGAGGGCCCCTCTTTATACCCTGAAGATCCTTTTACAAAAGCAAAGGTGCAAGAGCTTATCCGCTATATAGAACTTTATATCGAACTACCCGGCAGACGGCTCTACGGTGATGTGTACTTCGGCCGTCCTGCCTCCGAAGAAGAGAAAGGTGCCGTGAAGCCTTTGCTGGAGAAAGGGTTTGTCGCGCTGCAGCAGATCGCCAAGTTTGAGCCGTATATCGCCGGTAAAGAACTAACTTATGCCGACTTTTATTTCCTGTTTGCAGTTCCACCGGTGACTCAGGTATGCAAGAGGACATGGGATTGGAATGTTCGCAGCGATATACCGAAAATAAAGGAGCTTTCAGATTTGCTGGGTAAGAGAGAATCGATCAAACGGGTGCATGCCGACCAATCGGGAGTGTAAGTTGAATTCGGAGGCAGAAAGATTAAATCTAAACCCTCTGCAGCTCTTTTTATCGGTGCGGGGTTCTTTCCAGGATCCCCTTGTTCTCATCCATTTTGAGAATGGCTTTAATATTATCCTGTATGTTTTCCGCTGTGGTGTTCGTTCCAAGGTCGATCCCCTCGTTTTCCCGTATGTCGGCGGAATAGTAGCGGCCGCCGCCGGCCTGAATAATACGTCCATTTGGGGCGTTCTCGCTACACAGGAATACAACGGCTGGGGTGACCAGTTCTGGAGCGAGCCGCTCGCTACTGTCTTCAAAACCAGGTAATTCTACAGTCATCCGTGTCGCAGCAATTGGTGCTATTGAGTTTGTAAAAACATTGTACTTGGCACCTTCAAAACGGAGTGTATTCATAAATCCTACCAGCCCCAATTTAGCTGCACCGTAGTTACTCTGCCCGAAGTTGCCAAAAAGACCCGACGTCGAAGTGGTCATTACGATGCGCCCATAATTCTGCTCCATCATGACCGGCCACACGCATTTAGTGGCATTGAGGCTGCCCATTAAATGAACGTCCAGCACGGCGTGCCAATTAGCTAGTTCCATCTTAGCAAAAGTTTTATCGCGAAGAATCCCGGCATTATTGACCAGAATGTCGATGCGGCCCCATTCACTCATAGTGCTATCTACCATCGACTGGACCGCCTCGAGATTGGTTACAGATGCTCCATTAGCTATGGCGGCACCACCAGCATCTATGATTTCCTGGGCTACTGCTTCTGAGGCCGACATCGAACCGCCAGTGCCATCGAGACTGCCGCCTAGGTCGTTGACAATCACCTTAGCTCCGCGACGACCCAGCTCCAAGGCATGTTGTTTGCCAAGGCCGCCACCGGCTCCTGTGACAATGGCAACTCTATCTTCAAAACTAATGGTCATAGGTAGTCCTCTCTATCAAATTTAAATCAAGGTGTTTCGCGTAGATCACGAATCAATCTTTTCAAATATGGCAGGATTCTATGAACATTGAGTATAGTAGTAAATCTCTTAGTATCATTGAATTACCCCAACACCCATTTGAAAAATTGGTTATCATCACTGGGCAAAAATACTGTTAGCAACATTTAATGACGAATATTCAACCAGTACCCGCGGCTACTGTCGTCTTGGCACGCGAATCTGAAGTACATTCTGATATTGAAATCCTATTACTTAAGCGCAATTCGCGCCTTGTATTCCATGGGGGTCACTGGGTGTTTCCAGGGGGAAGAATTGACGCCGAGGACTTTAAGCGCAGTAGAGGTGACCTGGAATACGCGGCAGCGTTGAAGGCTGCGGTACGTGAAACGCGGGAAGAGGCAGGTATCGAAATCAGTGAAGAACATCTCATTCATACGGCGCACTGGACTACACCTCCAAAGCAACCACGGCGTTTCAGCACTTGGTTTTTTGTATGTCCGCTGTATGAGCATGTCTCGGTAAGAGTAGATAACGACGAAATTCTCGAGCACCGCTGGATTACACCTGCAAAGGCGCTGGCGGAAGCGGACGCGGAATCTCTAGTGTTGCCAAGGCCAACTCGAGTGACGCTGCAGGATATTGCTCTCCACCAGACCCTCAAAGAACTGGTTGCCGCCGTAACTGGAGGTAACATTCGGGTTTTCCCGAAAGACTCAAAGCATTACCGTCCTTTCGAAATGGGTTACAGCCCTTCTCGGTGACTTCTGCGGGAAAAAGTTGTGGCATATTCAAAAGTGTCTTTAGCAGAAGTGCGCATCAGTTCAGCCAACTGATTTACCTTGTAATTGTCCCCAATCTGGCTTTTAAATCCTTGCTTTTCGGTGCGGGTTAATGGGATAGTTAAGACCGCTCGAATGTAAAGTTCTGCTAGTTTTAATGGCCAGTTGAGACGCATTAATACGCCAGATGGGTGGGTTTTTAACCGGCGTTTCCAGGGGGGGCTGATAATTTTGTTCGAGCAGATATCATTGGACCGAATAGACATCTATTATGAAGTGTCCCGTAATCGAAAGTTAGCCATCATACATATTTTAGACTGAAGAGCCTCTATGTCTTCCTCCACATTCGAAAGCCTTCGAGCTACCCTTAAGAATCTACGTCGGCGTCGCCGTAATCTTTTCATTTTGAAGCACGGCAGCATGTTTGCTATTGCTGCCGCGTTGCTGGTGCTATTGGTAAGTGCCATATCGATATGGACGGATTTGGATAAAGCGGGAACTACATTTTTATTTGTCCTATCCCTGGTTGGAACTGGTGCGTTGTTATGGCGCTTGGTGTGGTTACTAAACAGGAGACACTCGGATGATCGCCGTCTCGCTCACTATGTTGAAGATCACATCCCCGATCTGGAGCAACGTCTCATTACCTCCCTCGAATTCAGTGAGGAAGATTTAATTCAAGGCAAAGCGGGTGTTTCGCAGCAGTTTATTCGACAGCTCTGGCTGGATGCCCAGGAACATGTCCAACAACAACAATACGAAGTTGAAACAGTAACACCAGCTCGTGGTTCATGGGTCTCGTTTGCTTCTGCGATCACCATAGTGGGAGTAGTGGCAGGTCTCTTTGTGACTTCAGAATTATTATTGAGTGCCTTCAGCAGATTGATCTGGCCTTTTTCCATTGAAGAGCCTGTTCAGATGGTGGAGGTGCTCCCGGATATTCAAATTAGCGTTGAGCCTGGCAATATTGAAATGCAGCGCGGAGATGGTGTAACAATATCCGCTCGCGTGACCAACGCTGTTCCAGACACGATTAATCTGCGATTGCAAGATGACAACGTTAACTGGCGAGACGTGTCTATGAATCGTGATCGAAGTGGTAATGAGAGTGCTACCTATAGTTACTTTATCCCAGCGTTGCAGGATGACACGACTTACTATGTAACTTTTACTGAGCGTGACGAACGGAGCTCTCCTCAATATCAGATTAGCTTGTTTGATCTTCCTCGGGTCGAGCAAATTGATCTGGCATTTGATTATCCTGAGTACACCGACATCGAGGATATGGTGGAAGAAGACAGTGGCGACATGATTGTGCCTGAAGGAACTCGTGTTGATTTAACGATTACTTTCAACAAGGCTATAGCAAGCGCCAACGTAGAGTTTGATGAGAGCTATAGTGCTGACGAGGAATTGGTCAATGCCATTGCCAATTACGAAGATATTGAGTTAAGTATTGATGGCGTTATTGGCAGTGGCTCATTCATCGTTAACCAGGATAGTGTGTATCGTATTCAAGCGTCTGACTTTTCAGATTTAGAAAGTCAAAATCCACTAGATTATTTCATTCGTGCCATTGAAGATGCCCCACCTGAGTTGACGCTACAACGACCGGGCCGGGACCAGGATGTTATGCCATTAGAAGAAGTCATGCTGCAAGTCAGTGCAAGTGATGACTATGGGCTCAGCGAATTTAAACTGAACTACAGTGTTATTGGCAGTGGGGAAGTAGAGGTGGACTTTCTGGGGGAAGCTAATGCGCGAAATGCAGATGGCGAAGAGCTCATCTACCTGGAAGATCTGGAAGTACAACCAGGTGATTTCGTTAGCTACTTTCTGACCCTAACAGATAATAATGCTCTAGAAGGGCCCTCTGAAGTCATATCTGATATTTACTTCTTACAAGTTATCCCTACCGACCAGGAATTTAGGCGCAATGCTGGTGGTGGAGGTCAGGGCGGTGGTGGAGGTCAGGGCGGCGGTGATAGCAGTGCTTTGGTCTCTATACAAAAAGACATTATTGCGGCCACTTGGAAACTAAAGAACAGACAGGGACAGGTATCGTCGGAAGAATTTAGCAGCGATGCTGAGATCATCGCCGAGTCTCAAAAAGAAGCCACCGGTCGCGCTCGTATGTCGATAGACCGTCTGGCAGAGCGTCTAAATTTCTCCGATGATACTTACGACTCCGCTGTAGAAAACCTATCTTTGGCCATTGAGCAGATGAACTTGGCTGCCAACGACCTTGATCTAGAACAGATTACAAGCGCTCTAGGCCCAGAACAATTTGCACTACAATTTATTCTGCGTGCCGAAGCCAGTATTAACCGCACTAACGTTAGCATGCAGCAGGGCGGCGGTGGCGGTGGCGGTGGCGGGGCACGCCAAGAACGCGAAGATTTGCGAGAGCTGTTTGAGATGGAGATGGGGCAACTGGAAAATCGTTATGAGACGCCTAATAGCGCTGGTGGCGGGAATCGAGAAAATCAGGAAGAAGTGAATAAGCTGGAAGAACTGGCTCGTCGTCAGGAGGGTCTGACTAGAGCGCAGCGCAATCTTGCGCGGCGTGAAGACCAGATGACAGAAGAACAAAAACGACGCGAACTAGAACGTCTCATGCGGCAGCAGGAACAGTTGAGTCGTGAAGTTGCACAATTGGCTCAGCAGTTGTCGCGTGGCCAACAGAGCTCGTCTTCACAAAGTGGACAACAGTCTCAATCTCAATCTTCCTCTAGTGGAAGTGCTACTGGTGGGCAGGAACAGCAACAGACGGCCCTTCAGCGGGCCGCTCAGCAAATGCAGGATGCGGCCCAGAGTGAGTCGGCATCTATTGCTGCAGCGAGGAGCCAGAAGGCTCTGGAAAACTTGCGAGAGCAACAACGCGAACTCAATGAACAGGGTGAGCGCTCGGTAAACCAATTGGCCCGAAACCTGGGTCAGCGCGGTCAAGAATTGCTGCAACAGCAACGCCAGTTTCAGGAATCGTTACAAGAGGCAACTCGCCAGCAGGGCCTGGGTCAGACTCGTCAGTCGGTTCGCCAAGATGAAAGTATGCAGGGGTTGATTGAAGATCAGCAGCAACAGCAACGTGATCTCGAAGAAATTGAAGATATGTTACGTGCCATTATTGCTCGTGGTGACAACGACGATCAGCGTCTCATGTCACAGGCACAAGCAGCGTCAAGGGAACTACGCCCAATAAGGGAAGAAATGGCAACTAGTAACCGAGTATTGCGCAATGGCATGGTAAACCTGTCAGTTGACATTGAACGCGAGCTAGAGGACCAAATCGAAGAGTTTGCTCGGAGTCTTTCCGCTCTTAGTCCTTCTCGGGACGATTCCAGCTCTGACCAGATTCAACAAGCGGCACGTGATGTCGAAGCCTTGCGCGAGCAAATTGAAGAGCTGGAACAACAGGCGTTAGCATTTAACGAAGCCGGACAGCAATCGGGAGGGGGCGTCCCTTCGGTGCGTGAATTAAGGGAACAGCTACAGCGGTCACAGCAGCTAGCTCAGTCTTTACAGCGACAAGCGCAAGCCCAGGCCGGTGGTCGCCAGCCTGGGCAGGCTAATTCTCAGGGAGGTCGTCAGCAATTGGGTGGCGCCAGGGGATTGAATGACAACCGAGTCGGCGGGGGTGGAGAAATTCGCACTGACGGTAATAATCTTCCATGGGGAAATGCTCGTTCTATACGTCAACAATTGACGCAGCAGGACATCGAGGAATTTCTTAAACAGCCGGAATTGTTTAGACAACTTCTGGAACCAATCCTTGAACTTGAAGGTGCACTGCGAGCCCAAGCAGAACTGGACAACATCAATGACAAGTTGTTTACCACCGTTGATGAAGATATTCCCGAGGAGTATCGCAAACTAGTCGAAAATTACTATCGTGTGTTGTCAGAAAATCAGGGGTCTGCTAATCAGGCCCAGTAGTAATGCAATCCCTCATACCCAATCTGTTCACTTCAATAGGAGAAGGCACTTTCAGCTTTGCCTACGGAATTAGTCCCTACCTGTTTTCGTTTCTTGTCGTCCTCATTGTGTGTGGAGTGTGGCTGACCTATTTAAAAACAACCCGACCTCTTTCGTCCGTTTGGAAAATGTTTTTTGTTGCAACCCGCTCCAGTGTGTTAGTTATTTTACTATTTTGTTTGTTAAGGCCTGTCATCACTACGTTCCAGGCAGCCCCCCAGGAAACCTATCTTGGGATACTAATAGATAATTCTCAGAGTATGTCGATCGAGGATTTGGATGCAGGTCAATCCCGCCAGGAAGCCGTTGAGGAAAATATATTCGGTAATGGGTTAATTGATGATCTTTCCGAATCATTCCAGATCCGCAGTTTCCGCTTCGATAACGATACCCAGCGCATTGTAGGACTGGATGGCATAACGGAGGAGGGAACAGGTTCCTCGATAGACCAAGCTCTTAAATATGTGGATGACCAGCTCAACGGGCTACCATTGGGTGGCATAGTTCTGGTTACCGATGGTGCCGACAACAGCCAGATCGATCCAGTGACTAAGGCTCAGGATTTTGGCAATCGTCAGATTCCTATTTTTACCGTTGGAGTCGGCCAAGAAGAAATACCACAGGATATCGGCATTGTAGATGTAACTGCAGCTAAAACTGTTCTTGAAGGCTCTGTTTTTAATGTTTCGGTTTCCTTGGATCACCGGGGTTACGAAGGCCAGGAAGTCGAATTATCCATTATCGATAGAGATAACCAGGTAGAGTCCGAAGTAGTAATTTTGGGTGCAGAGGGCGTGCCACGCCGTTACGAACTCCAATTGAATCCTGAACGACCAGAACTGATTGTGTACGATCTCCAAGTCGAGCTGCAAACCGGAGAGATAATCGAACAGAACAACAGCTACAGTTTTTTAGTTGATAATACAGAGAAGCAGCCGCTGGATATTCTTTATATAGAAGGCCATCCACGTAACGAGTACAAATTTATCCGCCGTGCTGTTGAAGATGATCATTCACTGCGCCTAGCAACTTATCTGCAAACGGGGCCTGAAAAATATTATCGGCAGGGTGTCGACTCGGCAACAGAACTCAACAGTGGTTTTCCTAGGGACAAGGAAACCCTATATGAGTACGAGGCCATCATTCTGGGGGACATTGAAGATAGCTTCTTTAATGCAGATCAGCTCCAGATGATCGAGGACTTCGTGGCTGAGCGAGGTGGGGGGTTTCTGATGAGTGGTATGGTGGATGTGGAATTCATTAGCACACCGATCGCCGATATATTGCCGGTAACTCTGGTGGAAGAGAGTTTCCTGCCACCCCATCTGCGGGGGGGGATTCGACGCGGCGAGCACCCGACTGGGGAATTGTATTTCCCCAGATTGACCAACAACGGTGAATTCTCGCCCTTGCTGCGTTTGTCCACCGACGATTCAGAAAATCTCAACTTATGGAGGCAATTCCCAGAGCTACAGGGCATATACGTGACTGGCCGTATCAAGTCTGGGGCAACCGTACTTCTAGAACATCCATTATTGCAGTATCAGAACCAGGCATTACCCATTATTGTGTCACAGCGTTATGGTAGTGGCCGCAGTATCTCGATTAACACAGCGAGTACTTGGCGTTGGCAGATGATGCAGCCCTCAGCCGATTTGTCGCATGAAACCATCTGGCGCCAGATATTACGGTGGCTAAGCACATCAGCCCCGGAGCGTATTACGATAGAATTCGATCAGGAATTCTACAATGTAGGCGACGAGGTTAATATCACCGCTAGGGTTTTAAACGATCAATACGAACCTGACAATGACGCCGCCCTTTGGGTGCAAACTACAAATCCCTTGGATCAGGCTACAGACATTCCTATGGAATGGGATATTGAACAGGATGGGGTGTACCGGGCGAGTTTTAATGCGGAAGATGAAGGTGTCTACAGTCTGTTAGTAGATGTAGCTAGTGCGGCTGGAGATGCAAGTGCAGACGGGTCCGAAAAGCGGGCAGCATTTGTTGTTACCCCATCGTTGCGAGAATATACCAATGCTGAGAAGGATGTTGGCCTTCTAGCTCGTATCGCTGAGGCTAGTGGTGGCAGTTACTTTAACCTTTCAGAAGTGGACAGCTTGGCCGATGTTGTCGAATTCACGCCCAATGCATATTCACGGGAGGTTCAAATCGATTTATGGGACCGGCCTTGGTTACTGGGTTTGTTGATCCTGATAATGAGCATAGACTGGATTGCAAGACGTACGCGTGGGCTTTCATAGAATGAGGACTGGAAAGGGCGATGTGGTGAGCTGTGGATTTATGAGAAATACAAAAGCATTGCTTGTTGCTATAACACTTTTCGGAATGACTGCCGAGGCTGCAGCCCAGCTCTCTGGGGTTGAAAACAACAGCAATTTTTTTCTGAATAGTCCTAATTCCACGAAATACGCTGTGATTCTGGTAGGGCCTTCAGTGGGTGAAGAAAACCAGTTGAAGTTTCGGCAATGGGCGTTTTCCTTACATGATATTCTGGCGCGGGATTATGGTTACAGCTCCGACACGATAAGCCTGTTATATGATCGTGGAGAAACCAATTTTACCGGTGGTGAGCGTGTGGATGGAGCCTGTGATCGTGTCGGTATTGAACAGGGATTGGCAGATCTAAAGGAGCAAGTTGAAACCGGTGACCAGATCATCCTCTACCTGATTGGGCACGGATCTGGATCCGATGAAGAAGCCAAGTTCAATATTGTTGGCCCGGACATAACCGGTCTTGAATTTGCCGACTTGCTTGATCAATTTAATGAACAAGACATTGCCATCATAAACACAACCAGCGCAAGCTACGGCTTTTCAGCGTCCCTTTCAAGTGAGGGGCGCGTAGTAATTTCATCAACTCGGTCCCCTTCAGAGCGTTACGATCCGGTGTTTTCGCGTTATTTTATCGAAGCGCTAGATAATCGCAACGGTGATCGGGACAAGAACAACCGAGTGTCGATGTTGGAGGCTTTTGAATACGCCAAGAGCAACGTTGAGGCCTGGTATGAGGATCAGGGTAGATTGGCTTCCGAACACGCGGGTCTGGATGATAACGGTGATTCGCTTTTTGCACTGGAGCCTAATTCCGGCACAGTTGATGGAAGGCTAGCAGAGATTGCTTACATAGACACACTGGTTGATAGTCAAGCAGACTTGTCACGGGAACAACTTGCTCTCAAAGCTAGGATGCAAGAATTAGAGCGAGATGTTTTTATATTACGGGGACGCAAGGCCGATTTTCTGGAAGCTGATTATTGGCAGCAAATGGAAGAATTTTTGGTAGAACTGGCTCGGACTACAAGGCAATTCAATGAAACTCTATTACCGTAACTACATGACTGGGCATATTAAGAAGGTTCAGTTGCTGGTCCTTTGGGGTCTCATGGTTTCGTTCAACACGTTTGCTCAGGATAACCAGACCAACACTGGGGAGTCACCCTTAGTGCGCGGTGAGCAACTCTTGTTGGCTGGATCTTATGCGGCCGCCAGTGACGTATTTCAGATGGCAGATGGACTTGATCACAGTGATGGGTTAGTAGGAGCCAGTAAAGCCTTCTTCATGATGGGTAACTCTCAGGAGGCCATGCGAGTTGTGGAAGACGCCATCGAGGGTGATGACTATGCACGTTTCCCCTTGTGCAGTACTCAGCTGGCTGAGGTAAAGCGGTCTATAGGTCGGTCCCAAGAAGCACTGGCTATACTAGAGGTCATAGTTCGGGATATGGATAATCCACCTGTCCGTACTTTAGTACAGTACGGCAGTCTCTTGAAATTTGTCGGCCAGAAACAAGCCTCTATCCAGGCCCTTGATCAGGCAGTTCAGCAATATAACAATGGGCTGGTATTCTCCTCCGAGGACGTTGCTATGGTGGCTCTGGCAAGTTGGTTAATGGACAACTTTCACGATGCCAACAGTCTGTTCAACGAGGCTATCCGCGCTAACCCTAACAATCTTGAGGCTCATGTTTTGTGGGGGGACCTGTTTCTTGAGAAATACAATGCGAGCGATGCCGAGCGTTCTTACCAGGAAGCCCTGGAAATAAACAGCCGCTACACTCCCGCTCTGGTTGGAATCGCCAAGGTGGTGGGAGATGAGCGTGCCCTGCAGAGAGCCCTCGCTATAAATCCAAATTTTGTTCCTGCTCTCGAGGCCTATGGTCAATTACTGATGATGAACAGCCGGCAAGACGAAGCTCAAGATTATTTCACTCGTGGTTTGGCCCTGAACCCCGAGTCTGTGAAAACACTTAGCGTCCTTGCAGCTCGTGCAGCGCTTCAGGAGCGCGACGAAGATTATGAAAAATACCGTGCTCAAGTTGATGCCTTCAGTCCCAATAATTCAAGGTTTTTGGGCGATGTGGCTGATGCCTTTGGAAATAATTACCTATTCACAGAGGCGGTGGAGTATGCCAGGGCGGCGATCGAAGCAGATCCGCAGTACTGGCAAGGATATACACTGCTTGGAAGCAACCTGATTCGACTTGGAGAAGAAGAAGAAGGCAAGGCCAACTTGGAAATAGGGTTCGAAAACGATCCTTTTAATGTTATGACGTCTAATATGCTGAAAGTGTTTGATACCCTTGAAACCTATACCACGCAGGAGAGTGGGCATTTCAGGGTACACATGAGCCAGAATGATGCTGACATCCTTTGGCCTTACCTGGAACCACTGTTGGAAGAGAGCTGGGATACTCTCACTGAAAAATATGGCTTCGAACCTGAAGGGCCTATTCTCATAGAGATATTTGAAAATACTGAGGACTTTGCCGTGCGCTCCGTTGGTCTTCCGGATATTGGGCCTCTAGTGGGTATCTGCTTCGGTAAGGTAATTACTTTGATTTCACCAGATACCCTTTCGGCGAACTGGCAGGAGATCGTCTGGCATGAATTCATGCACGTGATCACATTGCAAATGACTAATAATCGTATGCCGCGATGGCTATCAGAGGGTATCTCGGTATGGGAGGAACGGGAAGGTCGTCCTTACTGGGGGAGGTCACAAGGACTGGATCTTGTGCGTGCAGCCGAGGAAGACAAACTATTGCACGTCGCCGAGCTTAATTCCGGCTTTTCGGGCGCGCGTAATAACGCCGATCTTGGGTTTGCCTACTTCCAGTCATACTTGGTAGTGGATTACATTTCTCAGAATTACGGGTTTGATAAACTGGTTCAATTGGTTAAACAATATGCCTTTATAAAGGAGGACAACGAGCGATTCTCCGAAGTCTTTAATCTATCGATGGATGAATTCGATAGCGGTTTTCGCTCCTGGATCAATCAGCGCGTGGAAGAAATAAATGTATACGTGCATTCCGAAGACATGCCGGATGAGGGAGAAGGTCATGGTCATGGCGTCCGTGAAAATTCTAGTGCCATCTTGGCGGAACTATATAATAATGCGTCGTTAAAACAACACATGCGTTCTCGTATCGAGGAGAATGAGCGGGATTTCCAAGCGCACCTGCAGCTCGGTATAGTATTGTTCAAGGAAGAGAATTTCTCTGAAGCAAAAATTTCCCTAGAGCGGGCTTACAGTCTGCTGCCCAATTATACCGGTTACCCGAGTCCTGTCCTTGTTCTCTCGCAAATTTACGAGCAAGAAGGTAACCGAGAAGCCCAGTTGCAATGGCTGGGAATATTGCTGGAGAACTTACAGCATGATTACGACTCAGCCATGATTTTGGCGGATGCTGCCCTTGAGGAAGGTAACTTTGAAAGGACGGCTTACTATATTGACCGGGCAATTCAGGTAGATCCTTATAGATCCGACGTACATCAATTGAAAGCGCTTTATGCCGACAGAATTGATGATAATGAATTGGCTGTCACCGAGTATGAGATCCTTTTGAGACTAGAAATCAATGATCCGGTTGAAGCTCATACCAACCTAGCGGAGGCTTACCTTCGCAACGGTCAAGCTATGGAAGCCAAGCAGAATGTGCTATACGCGCTGGAGATAGCGCCGAGTTTTCAGCGTGCGCAAGAGGTATTACTAGAATCCATTGACAAGGAAATGAATTAAGTTGCGGCAAAAAATTTTCACCCTGTTTCTGTTATGCGCCAGCTTGAGTCTGCCATCAACGCTGCTTGAAGGGCAGGTGCTGCAATTTGGCAATGATGAGGATCTTTCTGTTTACGGTAACGAGATTACCGAGTTTACCTGGATGCGTGGACAGTACACCAATCATGGAGGTGGCATGGGTGGCTTCGGATTTCGCCGTCGCGGTGGTTGGTGGGATACTGATTACCCCGATTCTGATGAAAACTTTTTGAGGGGGGTACAACGATATACCAATGTGGACACCAATCCCCGCAATCATGCCTATATTAAGCTTACTGACCCGGCACTATTCGAGCATATTTTTCTTTACATGAACTGGAAAAGAGTACCTATCGGTTCTTCTTACTCAGGTCCTAATTTTTCTCCTGAAGAAATCGAAGTGCTCAGGGAATTCATGTTTCGCGGTGGATTTGTCATGGTCGATGATTTTTGGGGGCAGCCACACCTCGATGACATGTATATGGAAATAGGCAAAATTTTCCCAGACCGGGAGATCGTGAAATTGGATACCAGTCACGAGATTTTCCATATTTTTTTCGATATTGACGAGCTAGCCCAAGTGCCCGGTCGTATGGTCACTTGGGATTTCGGCGGCTTTATGAGATTAGATGATCCAGCCTACCCTCCGGAAGTTTACGCGATACTGGATGACGATGGCCGGGTGATGATGGTCGCTAACTACAACACTGACCTTGGCGATGGTTGGGAACACACATTCTATGGGCCCTATCCAACCAAGTATACGAATGAAGCCTACAAGATCGGCATCAATTTTTTAATCTATGCATTTAGTCATTGATACACGGGAATAACACATGGCAGAAACAGAACAGGTATTAGAAATTGAGAATCAGGATGATCTCGCATTAGTAGAGCGAATGCAGGAGGGCAGGGAAAAAATTGTTGCCGAGATAAAAAAGGTAATCATTGGCCAGGAATCGATTATTGATGAGTTGCTGATTGCCCTGTTTGGCGGGGGCCATGTTCTTGTGACTGGTGTACCTGGTTTGGCAAAAACGCTGCTAATCAAGACCGTCGCTGATATTCTACAAGTGGATTTTAGTCGCATCCAGTTTACGCCAGACCTGATGCCCGCAGACGTTGTAGGTTCCGAAGTAGTTGAAGAAGGCGAAGGTGGACGTACGCTGAAATTCGTCAAAGGACCTATTTTTACCAGCATTTTACTCGCGGATGAAATTAATCGAACTCCCCCTAAAACCCAGTCGGCCTTATTGGAAGCGATGGAGGAAAGGCAGGTAACTGCAGCTGGTGTGACACACCCCATGGCCCAACCTTTCTTCGTACTGGCGACCCAGAATCCGATTGAACTGGAAGGTACCTATCCCTTGCCCGAAGCTCAGCTAGATCGCTTCATGTTTAAGATTGAGTTGGGCTACCTTTCCGAAGCTGATGAAATAACGGTGGTTAGACAGACCACTCAGACTCATGATGAGGCGCTGGAACATCCCCTAGGCGGAGAAGATATACTAGAATTCCAGCGTATTGCGCGACTGGTGCCGGCTGCGGAAGCTGTTATCCAGTATGCCGTGAGGTTAGTGCATGCGTCTCGTCCACAGAATGAGTTTTCCCCGGATTTCGTGAAAGACTGGGTAAGCTGGGGCGGAGGCATACGCGCCTCCCAGAATTTGATTTTGGCAGGTAAGGTGAGAGCTTTATTGTTTGGTCGCTACAACGTGTCTTATGGAGATGTGCGGGCATTGGCGTTGCCGATACTGCGGCACCGGATAATCCTCAATTTCCATGCTGAAGCGGAGAGAGTGACTACCGACGATGTTATACAGCGATTACTGGAAGCCGTACCAGAACCGGCGTCAGAAATAGCTTAATATACGCTTAGAAATGTCTGAACCACTAAACTTTCTCGACCCAACTGTACTGGCCGGTCTCGATAATCTCGAGCTTCGGGCTCGTGTTGCAGTGGAAGGTTTTCTGTCTGGTTTACACAAGAGCCCGCATCGTGGGTTCAGTGTGGAGTTTAACGACTACAGGCATTACCAGCGAGGTGATGACATGCGTCACCTAGACTGGAAACTCTATGCTCGCAGTGACAAGTTTTATATCAAGCAATATGAAGACGAAACCAACGTACGTTGCATGATTTTGCTAGATACCAGTGCCTCGATGGATTATAGCTCTGGTGGCTTGAGTAAACTGAACTATGGAGTGACTCTCGCTTCAGCCTTGTCTTATTTCATTATGCGTCAACGGGATGCGGTTGGACTGATAACCTTTGATGACCAGGTTAGGGATTATATTCCAGCTAAGTGTCGACAACCGCATTTAATGCATATTCTTCGAACACTTTCTACATTGGAGCCTGGCACGAAGACGGACGTAGTTAAACCTCTGACTGATCTAGCAGCATCGCTGACTAAAAAGAGCATCGTTATCCTGATTACTGACATGTTGGATGATGAAGAACGCATCATTAATACCTTACAAAATCTACGGGGCATGGGAAATGATATAATCACTTTCCAGATAATGGACGATGCTGAGCTGAATTTTCCGTTTAATGAGGCGTCCGAGTTCATCGATATGGAAAATAATGAATCCTATATCACGTCACCGGCGGCTATTCGCAAGGCCTATTTGAATAATCTCAATGAATTTTTGTCCTATTGTAAGAAAAAATGTCAGAGCAGCGGAGTGGATTATTGCCTATTGAATACGGCTGATCCTCTTGATGAGGCGCTCACATCGTATATGTCGAAGCGGGCGAAACATTTCTGATGGTATTTCTGACACCCATACTTCTGGTGGGGCTGCTGGCCGGTTTGGTTCCAATAGCAATTCATTTGATTCGCCGTGAAAAGCCTCCGAAGCTGCTTTTTAGCACTATCCGCTTTTTGAAAAAAACCTCCAAGAAACTGATGCTGTTTCAGCATCTGCAACAAATTATGTTGTTGATATTACGATCTGTAATTATTTGTTTGTTGGTTTTCGCGTTTGCTCGCCCTTTGTTCAACCAGTCCGTCAGAGGATTGTTAGATGCTGATCCGCAATCGGCAGTTATTCTCCTCGATCTTTCCATGAGTATGCAGTATGGGGATACTTTTGAACGGGCAAAGAACGAAGCATTAGATATCTTGAGCTACATGACTTCCGGAGACGAAGTAGGTCTGATCGGATTTTCTGACAGGGCAGAGTTAGTTCGGGAATTGGACACGGACATAGACAGGATACGTAGTGTTATAACGGAAATAGAGCAAGCTGGATTCGGGGCTACGCGCTACATGCCCAACTTGCGTCTGGCAGATCAGCTGCTCGAAACATCCCGTTACGAGAATCGCGCGGTTTATCTGATTTCCGATTTCCAGGAGAGCGGCATACAAGGTATTGACGAAGGCTGGAAATTATCTCCCGGGGTAGCTTTTACGGGTATTGATGTTGGGGAAGAAGAGAGTAGCAACTTGGTGTTAACCGACGTGAGATCTCCAGAACAATTGTTGGACGCCGCCGCTCAACAACAAATATTAGCACGTGTACGAACCACTGGAACTCTCTATCTGGAGCAGGGCGAGGTTTCTTTAAGAATCGATGGGCAGATGGTGGATCGTGTTCCGATAGACCTTGGAGAGCGCTCCGAAGAAGTTATTAGTTTTACTGTTGAGTTTGATCTAGAGGGCACCCACGACGGAGAGGTGCGGGTTAGCGGGGATGAATTTTCTGTTGATAATTCATATTTCTTTACAGTAGATGTGCTACCGAAGATCAGAGTGTTGCTCGTCAACGGAGAAGCCTCTGAAAATTGGTTTGATGATGAAGGGCATTGGTTCGGTCTGGCAGTTAGCAGTACGGAAGAATCTCCATTTCAACTCAATACCATTGAGCCAGTGGCTCTGTCAGCCGCAGTGCTGCGGCAAAACGATGTGGTTGTGCTTTTGAATGTTGGGGACCTCAGCACCAACCAGGCAGAGGCTATTAACGAGTATGTGGAGAATGGCGGAGCTCTTCTTATTGCACCTGGTGACCGCGTAAATCAGGCACTTTACAATCGTCAATTCGGTAATATTTCCCCAGCTGTTCTGCAGAACTTGGCCTTACTCGGCCGAGAGGATTACCTGGTGATTGCTGATTTTGATCGGCGCCATCCAATTATGAGGCCATTAGACGTTGACTGGTCCGCCCGTTTCCAAGGGCACTGGTCCCTACAGCCTCATGACGAAGCCGACGTACTGATGCGTTTTGACAATACTGAACCTGCTCTGATTGAGCGGCAAATCGGAGAAGGGACGGTGATGCTATTTGCCTCCGCTCTGGATCTGGAATTGAATAATTTGGCTTTACAGGGATTGTTCTTGCCATTCGTCCATCAAACTCTGCGTCACTTAGTTCAACCTGAGTCCAAACAGCGAGCTTATCAGGTAGGCGATAACTTCAGTCTAGTGCCTTCGGGCGAAGCCACCAGCGTAAGCGCTACAGACACAAACGGCCAAGATATTAACTTTTCCAATGACGAGTTCATGATAACGGCGACTACGCCGGGTCTGATAACGGTGGAAGTGGACGGTAAAATTGAGCGCTATGCAGTCAATATTTTGCCCGAAGAATCTAATTTTATTCGTATCACGGTTTCTACCCTGTACGATTCTATAATCAATCCAGACACAAATCCCATTCAATCTCGCGAAGTTCAAACAGCACAGTTAATTGAAGAACTTGAAAGACCCCAGAGAATCTGGTGGTGGATTCTTAGCCTAGTAATGCTGCTAGTAATTGCAGAAGCTGTAATTGCCAATCGCACTTATCGATAAGCTTACATAGCTTCTGGGTAATCGAAGAAGCTCATTGCATAGCTCTGTTAGGGCTTTTTTAATTCTTTAATTTGATGGGAATCACAATCATATAATTTTACCATCAGCGAGCAAGAGTGTTCCTTGCATTCTCCCCATTGCATACGATGTGATCACTGATCCTAATTAAATAGTTCATCAAGTATGAGATGTTGTTGCCCTTGGCGATAAGCTTGTTGTTCACTAGTGAATGAGTCTAGCTTGGATGACTAATGGGTATGCGATAAGGCGCTAAAGTGGAGGCTTGAAAGTCGCTCAATGCTTTAGAAAAAAAAAGGGGGCAATGAAAAACTTCCGAGCTCTTTTCTTTAGCTCTTTACGATTAGCGGGAAATTTTTCTAACGCCACCACTCAGCAAAGTGCAAAAATCTTATCACAAGAGTTTTGGGTTTATAAAAGTGGTTACAATTTGTCAAAAAACTGATTCATGCGGCATTCTGAACCTTATAAACGCCTTAAAGATTTATCGGTTTTAGTCAGTTTTAAAGAGTGAAAATCAAATTAGACCTTGAATTTGTCAAACCCTGCTTTTCATTTGGATTCAGGTTCAGTAGGGATGATGCCCATACGTTTGGCGCGTTTTTCCCAATTCCTACGCGCGAGCGCTTGCATGTCTTCCGTGTTATCAGATTCGTCAACGATCTCTAACCCGAGCAGTGTTTCGATAATGTCTTCCATAGTGACAATACCTTCCATGCCTCCAAACTCATCAACAACGAGTGCCATGTGCTCCTTTTTATTAATAAATTTATCCAACAGGTCAGGGATAGCCAAAGTTTTGTGCACTATTAGTACATCTCGGCGGATTTCTCCGAGTGATTTATCGTCGTTTTCTTCAACTAGATTAAGAAGCAGCTCATCTTTCAGAACATACCCAGTAATATGATCGGAGTTATCACGGTAGATTGGTATTCTTGAGAATGGCAAACCCTCGTGTTTTTCATGAAATTCCCGGATGCTTGTTGTCTCATCGGCGGAGACAACCACGATACGAGGTGTCATAATGTCTTTTACCAGCACCTTGTTGAACTTTAACAGGTTATGAATAATTTTTTGCTCTTCCTCCTCGAGGATTCCAGCTTCTTTTCCCATTTCAGCCATTACCGCAAAATCGCTGCGGCTTAGAACCGGTTTGTCCTTGTCTTTCTTTAGATTGCTTGTGATTAACTGACTTAACCAGACAAAAGGTCCAAGAACAAAGAGCATGACTCGCAACACTCGTACAGTGAAAGGGGCTAGTAATTCCCAATTATTGGCTCCGAGTGTTTTAGGTATGACTTCGGAGAATATTAGTATCGCTAGGGTCATGCCTCCGGCAATTAGAGCTTCCAAATTGCTCGGTGAAAGCCCAATTAAATTATTATCTGCCTCGCCGAAAATTATCGCCGCTTGTGAACCAACACCGATAGCACCAACTGTGTGGGCGATGGTATTCAACGTTAGAATAGCAGCCAGCGGTTGGTCAATGTCAGCTTTAAAGCGTGCTAGGTCTTTGGAGATAGGACTTTTCTTATTTTGCTGTATGCCAACGAAAGCTGGGGTAATACTAAGAAGCACTGCCTCCAATATAGAACAAAGGAAAGAGAAGATAATACTTACGAGGAAGAAAGTGACTAAAAGTCCCATCAATATTATATATGCCTGCTTCAGTCAGCAACTATTCTCACATGAATAATTTATTCTATACAATTTATAGTTTGTGGGCGTCAGTAGGTAAATACTTTAGCAAATTTGAAATTTACTTAGTATTCTCTAACTTTCGTAACAGTATACATTCACAACAATAATGAAAAGTTCTAATTTCGGATATATACCCGCACTCGATCATCTTAGAGGTTTAGCGGCTTTGTTGGTTTTATACTTTCATAGTTGTCATTTGATCGCACATAAACTCCAGAGTGATGTGCCTTATGATTTGAGTTTTTGGCCGCGCGCTAAAAACCCTTTTTCGTCATTGATTCTCGAAGGGCATACTGCGGTTTCGCTTTTTTTTGTACTTAGTGCCTTTGTCTTTACAGTGGGATCGTCAAACAGGAAGCTTAGTTTCACTGGGTTTTACCGAAACCGATTTCTGAGAACCTATCCTTTGTTTTTATTCTTTCTTGCCCTGGGGATAATTTTCAATATCGAAAATTTTAGCTGGCCCTCATTGACTCGTTCTATTTTCTTTTTGGCTAACAGTCCCCTTGCCATAGACGGCGGGCCTTTTACCTTCGTATTCTGGTCGATAGCGATAGAATGGCATTTCTACTTACTGTTTCCCTTTCTATTTTTGTTGGTTAAAAAATACGATTGGCATCTATTACCCGCTCTGATTCTGGTGTTTTTTGCGATCCGCTATTACCTGATGCTACAAGGCGAAGATATGCTGTCGCTTAGTTACTGGACTATCTTGGGACGCATGGACCAATTTTTGATCGGTATGTTAACTGGTCTTTTTTACGTGAAACATTTTGTTGAGAGTAAGAAATTGGATGCCTTTGCCTTGCTTGGACTATTATTAATACTGACAGCTTTGTTCGTTTTTAACCAGATCGGAGGCAATGGCAGTAATAACGAAAAGTGGGCCGTATGGCCTACTATAGAAGCCAGTTGCTGGGCGATCTTCGTTATTGGCTATCTGTCCATAGCTAGACACTTTCCGAATTGGCTCGGCAAAGCATTAGTTGCTCTCGGCACGGTGAGTTATTCTATTTACCTTGTACACTACGTGGTGCTGAACTTCCTGATGACAAGAGATTGGGATGTATTTCTGCAAATTTCAAACCCATTT
>Ga0257112_10000008_pt1 | contig 74713 bp, 68 predicted proteins | sample LP_taG_5_FD_191565 | JGI IMG/M metagenome (GOLD analysis project Ga0257112, IMG submission 191565) | Marine microbial communities from Northeast Subartic Pacific Ocean, Canada - LP_J_2015_P26_1000m | ecosystem: Environmental > Aquatic > Marine > Oceanic | place: Canada: Northeast Subartic...
GAGAGGCCCTTGAAACCGGCCACAGACGGGAGCCAATACCACCAGCAAGGACGACAGGAAGCAGCATAAATTTCACCAAGGGAACCAGTCAGCAATGGTAGCAAATTATTGTTGCAATTAATAAAACCATAGCGTTTTCGATATCCATCAACTATCTTTATAGGGAATTTGTTATCGATTATTTGGTCTTGGCGCGCTAATATCGCATGCCTTGAAAGACTGGCCTTACTGGGCTAAAAGAATTCTATGAAACCAAGGAATGATAGCTTCGTTCCCAAGAGTTCCTACGAACTTTCCGAGTTAGTGGAATGTGGCTACGGAAGGCTGTTTGGGCCGAGCAATGCCACCCTGCCGGTCGACAACATGCTCATGCTGGACCGAATCACAGAAATCAATTCTCACGGCGGAGAGTATGGGCGTGGCCAGATAATTGCAGAATTAGATATTAAGCCGGACCTCTGGTTTTTTGCCTGCCATTTCCCCGGCGATCCTGTCATGCCTGGTTGTCTCGGCCTTGATGCCTTATGGCAGCTCGTTGGATTCTTTCTCCCTTGGAGCGGTTATCCAGGTAAGGGTCGCGCATTGGGAGCCGGTGAGGTTAAATTCACCGGTGAAATACTGCCGCAAGCGAAAAAAGTAGTTTATGAACTTTCAATGAGACGGATTATTGACCGCAGCCTTGTGGTTGGCATAGCCGATGGAACTGTGGCGGTGGATGACAAGGTTATCTACACTACTAAAGCGTTAAAGGTAGGCCTGTTTACTCCTGAACAATCGTTTTAGATTCAGATCCTCTGAGGTGTTTATGCGTCGTGTTGTGGTTACCGGTATTGGGATAGTTTCCTGCTTGGGTAACGGAAAAACAGCCGTGCTTGACTCACTCAAATCCGGCCGTAGCGGTATCCGTCATAATCAAATTTATGCAGATATCGGCATGCGTAGTCACGTCAGTGGCAGTATAGATATCAATGTTTCTGAACTAATAGATCGGAAGTTGTTGCGCTTCATGGGCGATGCATCGGCGTACAGCTATCTGTCAATGCAAGAAGCCATTAAGGATGCTGGACTGGAAGAAGAACAAGTCTCGAATTTTCGCAGCGGTATTGTTGCAGGCTCTGGTGGCGGCTCGCCGAAAGATCAGCTCGAATCTACTGACATCGCGATAGAGAGAGGCATTAAGCGCGTAGGCCCCTACCGTGTGCCGCGCACGATGAGCAGTTCGGTTTCAGCCTGCTTGGCAACATCATTCAAGATTAAAGGCATTAACTATTCGATTTCTTCAGCCTGTGCTACCAGTGCCCACTGCATAGGCAATGCCATGGAACTGATACAAATGGATAAACAGGATTTAGTGTTCGCTGGAGGGGGAGAATCCGAACACTGGTCCTTGTCTCACATGTTCGATGCCATGGGCGCGTTATCAACGAAATATAACGACTCTCCTGAAAAAGCGTCTAGGGCATTTGACGCCGATCGTGACGGATTTGTGATTGCCGGGGGAGGTGGCATGGTATTAGTCGAAGCGCTAGACCATGCACTATCGAGGAAAGCAAAGATTTATGCAGAAATCACCGGCTATGGGGCTACTTCTGATGGCTACGACATGGTAGCACCATCTGGAGAAGGCGGCGCTAGAGCGATGCTTATGGCCAAGCAGAACCTGAAAGGCCCGGTAGATTATATTAATACCCATGGCACGAGCACGCCAGCGGGTGACATCTCGGAACTCAGAGCGATACGTAATGTTTTTGAAAATAGCATTCCTATAATCAATTCCACAAAATCTCTCAGTGGGCACTCTCTCGGCGCTGCTGGCGTCCAGGAATCTATCTACAGCCTTCTGATGATGGAAAATAATTTCATCGCGGCATCCGCCAATATCGAAAAGCTGGATGAAGAGGCAATTGGCATGCCAATTGTGCTGGAGCGCAAGGACGACGTAGAGCTAAAGCGTATTATGTCTAACAGCTTCGGTTTTGGTGGCACTAATGCAAGCCTTGTGTTTGATCGATACTCTGATTAAAACTGTATAAAGTTGAACCCAAACAAACAATAGTGGCTTGAAACTATGTTATTAAGTGACTGGTTAACCCGGAATGTGCACTAAAAAGCTTACTTATTTGATTCTAGTTGTCAGCCTTGCTGCCGTTTCGGCATATGGACAAACTGCTCCACCGCCATTTCGTGGGATTACCACTCTAGAGCAACTCCAACCCTCTCCCCTACCGCTCGAACAGGCGTTTCCTTTCTACGTCAGTGAAGTCAGCCCCGGTAAGATGCGCGTAACTTGGAACTTGGCCGATGGCCACTATCTCTATCGGCATGCGTTCAATTTCACAATGAAGCAAAATGAGGGCAGTGAAGTCTTAGATGTGAATGCTCTGATTCCTAGTGGCCTCAAGAAAACGGATCAGTTCTTCGGCCAGATCGAAGCTTACTACGAAAGGGTAAGTGTGGATCTCAACCTAACTACTGTACCCAGTCCTGAAGCGTTTCTAATCATCGAATACCAGGGATGCGCAGATTGGGGCTTCTGCTATCCACCACAGAAAACACTTTTTAAGCTCACGCCTTGACTGTCGGAATTCAGACACAAAATGAGTGAAATAGTAGCTATATTCTGAGAAATGCTGCTAAAATCGGCAATTGGCTGAAACCAGCTAACTGCAAAGCCGAATTTTACCCTTGGGAAATTAAAAATGGCAAAAATTCTCGCCCTGCACGGGCCCAATCTGAACCTATTGGGTCATCGTGAACCAAATATCTATGGCGGCGACACCCTTAATGACATAAATGCCCGCTGCGAAGCCATTTGCGCTGAAACCGGTCACGAATTTTCCAACCTGCAAAGCAATACTGAGGCAGAGCTGATCAACAGATTACACGAAGCCAGGGTTGACGGTACCGCTTTTATGCTAGTGAATTTTGGTGGCTTTACTCATACCAGCATCGCGATCCGAGATGCAATTCTAGCTGTTGAAATTCCTTTTATCGAAGTTCACCTTTCCAACATTTACGCTAGGGAAGAATATCGACATCACTCCTATTTCGCCGATATTGCGCTCGGCTGTATTGTCGGGCTAGGTGCACAAGGCTACGAGCTGGCATTACATGCAGCCTTCAAGAAACTAGAGAACTAAATAAATTTTGTCGGGCACTGATTATGGATATTAGAAAAGTCAAAAAACTTATTGAATTGCTGGAAGCCTCGGATGTCGCGGAGATTGAAATCAAGGAGGGCGAGGAAGCGGTGCGTATCAGCCGTGCTCCCTCTGCTTCATCTGGACCAGTGACCTATCAGGCAGCTCCAGCTCTAAGTCCCACACCCCCGACACCAAAAGAAGCAGAAACACCCGCCGCTGGATCCGCTATAAAAGGCGATGTTGTCCAATCACCAATGGTAGGCACATTTTACCGGTCGCCTTCTCCTTCTTCGCCACCTTTTGTTGAAGTGGGAACACATGTGAAGGTTGGAGATGTGGTTTGCATTGTAGAAGCTATGAAAATGATGAACCAGATCGAATCAGACTATGCTGGCTTAGTGGAAGCCATACTAGTTGAAGACGGCGAACCTGTAGAGTTCGATCAGGCGCTGATCACAATCGCTTGATTGTTAATGCACCCTGCAACAGGATCACAATACATGCTTGATAAAGTTCTTATAGCCAACCGCGGAGAGATCGCGTTGCGAGTTCTGCGTGCGTGTAAAGAACTGGGCATCAAAACAGTGGCTGCTCACTCAGTAGCAGATAAAGAACTTATGCACGTTCGGTTGTCCGATGAATCTGTATGCATCGGACCCTCCAACCCCGCAGATAGCTATCTAAACATTCCCGCGATTATAAGTGCAATGGAGGTTACTGATGCCGAAGCAGTGCATCCAGGCTACGGGTTTCTATCGGAGAATGCAGATTTTGCAGAGCAGGTAGAAAACAGTGGGTTTACATTCATAGGTCCGAAGGCTGAAACTATTCGGAAGATGGGAGATAAGGTTTCCGCCATCGAAGTAATGAGGGAAGCAGGTGTACCCACCGTGCCTGGCTCCAATGGCCCTCTGGACGATAACAAGGACCGGACTTTGAACCTCGCTAGGGGGATCGGTTACCCAGTAATTATCAAAGCCGCAGCCGGGGGAGGCGGCCGTGGAATGCGGGTAGTTCATAATGAAGCGGCTCTGTTAAAAGCAATCTACGTCACCCAAACCGAAGCTAAATCGTTCTTTGGTAATGGCATAGTTTATCTAGAGAAATTTCTAGAGAATCCCCGTCACGTAGAAATTCAAGTGCTCGGCGATGGACTAGGTGATGCGATTCACCTAGGTGAACGTGATTGTTCATTGCAAAGACGCCACCAAAAGGTACTGGAGGAAGCCCCTGCCCCAGGCATACCAATTCAGGCACGTGAACGAGTCGCTACCACATGTATCCAGGCATGCAAGAACATGCGCTACCGTGGTGCCGGCACGCTCGAATTTTTGTACCAAGATGAAACCTTTTATTTCATCGAGATGAATACCCGCGTGCAAGTAGAACACCCAGTTACAGAAATGGTCACAGGTGTGGATATCGTCAAAGAGCAACTGCGCATCGCCAGCGGAGAACCTCTGCCTATTTCACAGGCAGATGTGTCTATAAATGGTCATGCTTTCGAATGCCGCATCAACGCAGAAGATCCGACTACTTTCCTGCCCTGCCCTGGGAAGGTGAAACTATTTCATGCTCCAGGTGGGCCGGGTGTGCGCGTAGATTCACATCTATACAGCGGTTATAGTGTGCCGCCTTTTTACGACTCTCTGGTCGCAAAGCTTATCAGTTACGGAGAAACTCGGGACCAAGCGCTACTCCGGATGCAGATCGCACTAGATGAGATTCTAATCGAAGGAATCCGCAGCAACATCCCTTTGCTAAGGGAACTAGTAAGAGATACCGAGTTCCAGGAGGGTGGGGTTAATATCCACTATCTGGAACAGAAGTTGAGCTCCTAATACAACCCTTTACAATCTTTAAAAGCTATATGTGGCAGCAACTTAGAATTCACCTTGAGTCTAACGACTGTGTGGCCCTGGAGCAGCAATTGCTCGAGGCTGGCGCTATATCTATGACCTACATTGACGCTGCCGATCAGCCAATTTATATCGACCACCCTATTTTCCAAAAGGAACCGAATGACTCTCCTCTATGGAAAGACACCTGCCTTCTTTGCATGTTCGGTAAAGGCAAAAATCTAGAACCTCTAGTAGAAAAATTGAAACACCATCCAGTTGTCAAAAAGACCAAAAATATTTCGATTGAAAAAATTGAGGACCAAGAATGGGAGCGCTGTTGGATGGCGGATTTTCTGCCTTTACAGTTTGGTAAAAAATTGTGGGTCTGCCCAAGTTGGCTGACACCCCCCGATCCGGAAGCAACTAACATTTCACTAGATCCGGGATTGGCTTTTGGCACCGGCACCCACATCAGTACTTCCCTTTGCCTGCGCTGGCTAGAGCAGGCCTCCCTTGAAAACACCGAGCTGATCGACTATGGCTGCGGATCCGGCATATTGGCCATTGCAGCAGCATTGCTTGGCGTCAGCAAAGTGCACGCAGTGGACAATGACAAGCAGGCAATTGTCGCAACCATTGATAACAGCTGCCGGAATAACATCGTCGAGGGAGTAATTAAAGCCTGCCTGCCTGGGGCTCTGCCTGAGCTTCAAGCGGATATCCTGGTAGCTAATATTCTTGCAGAGCCGCTGCTTGATCTTTCGTTTAAGTTTTCGGAGCTGGTCAAACCTGGTGGTAAGATCGTATTATCCGGCTTGCTGGAAGACCAGGTAGTAGCGTTGATCACCTGCTACCAGAAATGGTTTGATATAGAAGAACCCTTGATTGATCATGAGTGGGGTTTACTGGTCGGAACTCGCAGGGCCTGATATCAACCACCAAGGCACCTAGAATTATTCAATATATTCCTTTAACAAGCTATCGCGAATCTTGCATGCATAACTTTTGATCTTACCCAACAATTAGCGTAGTGAATTTAATAGTGGTGAAGCGTATTCAATCAAAGTTTGCAAACTGAAAAAACGATTGAAAAACATGGCACTAAAAGGATTTTTTAACAGCATCGGCTTGTTTCAAGCCCCAGCACTGACTACGGGTCACCAATGCATGGGCGTGGCGGCTCTGTTGGGGGCCTGTTTCGTGGTTACGCACCTAGTAAGTGTGGCGGTCACTTGCGTAGTCTCCGGGTTCAACTGGGGTGCGCCGGCATGGGTTCTGGACATTCTGGGCTTTCTCGCGGGCCTGTTTTTCGCGGTTCAGTGCTGGTTGTCTTCAAACCGAACGAGTGCCGACTTTCGGAGCGGAAATGTCTGGATCGGTGTATGGGCATTCGCAACCGTGGGCGCCCGAATCATCGACACACTCATGCTATTCGGTGTGGTGAAATGGAGCGCGGTTTATGTCACACCCACAGGGGTAGTGTTGTGGTCGAACGTAGTGAGCGAGGTCGCCTTTGGAAACGCTTTCACCGTTACAGCTCTCGTGGGCGCACTGATGCTGCTACTCTGCCCTCAGGATGTGGACCCCTCGGAGGGAATGAGAGAGATCGCCTAGCAGGGGCTGAACCATGACGATAAGCAGACCCCTGATACACAGTATCTTTCAAGAAAGTTGTGCAGAAGGACTGTCAATTTTAAAATCGAATTTCAAAATTAGATCCTTTGTTAACAGCAAGAAAGCCCAGCTCAGGGAAATCCATATATCAGTAACATCCGACTCCCCGGCGCATCTTCCAAAATCAAATGCCCAAGAAACAATCGTGGAAGAAGAATCCATACAAACTCCCAAGAAACAAATCTCCTTCCGGAGTATTATGTCACTCCTTAAAAATACTAACCTATCGATGAGATTAAAGTGATCAAAATTGGTCCTTATAATATTCAAAACAATCTATTTCTCGCCCCCTTAGCGGGCATAAGCGATGCCCCGTTTCGGGAAATCTGCAGCGAACTAGGTGCTGGGATCACTATCGGTGAGATGCTCACGTGTAATGCTGATTTATGGACCAATAAAAAAAACCGGTTTAAGCAGATAAAACCCTGTATCAGGGGGCATCAGATTGTACAAATTGTTGGCTCGGATCCAGAAATGATGGCTATTGCCGCCCATCTTAATGTCGCTGCGGGCGCCACAGTCATCGATATCAATATGGGTTGTCCCGCAAAAAAGGTACTGAAAAAAGCCGCCGGATCAGCTCTTTTGAGAAATACAGACTTGGTAGCAAAAATCCTGCGGGCAGTTGTGCTACAGGTTGATGTCCCGGTAACACTTAAAATTCGTACCGGGTGGTGTCCTGCTAACCGCAACGGTATCGAAATAGCCAGAATTGCAGAAGACTGCGGAATACAGCTACTTAGCGTTCATGGCAGAACGCGGGAATGCCGTTTCAAAGGTCAAGCTGAGTACGATACGATTGCGGCGATAAAACAAGCAGTATCGATACCCATAATAGCCAATGGCGATATCGATTCTCCCGACAAGGCAGGTCGTGTTCTGCAGTACACAAAGGCCGATGGATTAATGATCGGCCGTGCAGCGCAGGGTCGTCCTTGGATTTTTAAAGAGATTGAGCATTTTCTCGCAACCGGAAAAACTCTTCCGAGCTTGGGGCTTTACCAAAAACTGAAAATCATCGAAACTCACCTAAAAAAATTACATAGTTTCTATGGCGAAGCAAAGGGTATATGGTACGCTCGCAAACATGTTGCTAGTTATGTAAAAAATCTTCCCGAAAGAAGGATATTTCTGGCAAACTTTAATAAAATCGAGTCCGAGCTAAGCCAGCTCGAAGCTATCAATAATTACTTTGAATATCTGACTGGAGATGAGGGAGCCATCGCTGCATGAACAAACTGGACGAATCCTCAACATTTTCAAGCTTCAGGGTTACTGACCAATTGGAATCATTCTCCCAGCAAGAACATCAAGAGAGCACGCTAAGATTAGAAGTCGAAAAAGCTCTTAGACGATACTTCCAACATGTTGAGGATGAACCAGTGACCGACCTGCATCGAATGGTGATGTCGGAAGTAGAAGCTCCATTACTTGAGGCTGTGATGCGTTACACTAGGAAAAATCAGAGTCGAGCTTCTATAATGCTCGGACTCAACCGTGGTACGCTTCGCACAAAGCTGAAACTCTATGGATTGCTTTAATTAGTCCTTGCAGTCGGCCACTGTTCTTCTTCTAATATAGTACTCGTAAATCAAATTCAATAAATATACGTATTTCACTTATGTCATCAGATAATTCTGGCGCCATTCGTCGGGCACTAATCAGCGTTTCCGACAAAACTGGCATTGTTACCTTCGCTCTAGCTCTTCGCCAACTCAATGTCGAAATACTTTCAACCGGAGGCACTTATAAACTATTGTCTTCGGAAAACATTCCAGCCATCGAAATATCCGACTACACCGGCTTCCCAGAGATGATGGATGGCCGCGTCAAAACCCTACACCCTAGGATACACGGTGGCATTCTAGCCCGTCGCGATTTAGATCAAGCTGTGATGAAAGAACATGACATCCCGCCTATCGACCTAGTCGTAGTCAACCTCTATCCTTTCCAGGCTACAGTAGCCAATCCCAACTGTGATCTTTCCACAGCGATCGAGAATATAGATATAGGTGGACCCACAATGTTACGTTCCGCCGCAAAGAACAATCGTTTTGTAGCAGTTGTGGTAAATCCCGCCGATTACGATTCCATCATTGATCTCTTGAAAGTAAACAATGGTTGCCTAGACCAAAAAACTCGTTTCAACCTAGCCGTGAAAACTTTCGAGCACACAGCATATTACGATGGGGTTATCGCCAATTATTTGGGAACGAATCTTGAAGATGAACGCTCAGACTTCCCGCGTACTTTCAACCCACAGTTTGTAAAGCGCCAGGAGATGCGCTATGGAGAAAATCCTCACCAACAGGCAGCATTCTATACTGAAAAAGCCTCTGAAGAAGTCAGTATCAGCACAGCTATTCAACTGCAAGGCAAAGAGCTGTCTTATAACAATATCGCCGACACCGATGCTGCACTGGAATGCGTGAAGTCATTTACAGAGCCGGCCTGCGTCATCATTAAGCATGCGAACCCCTGTGGCGTAGCTATAGCCGAAACTCTAGCAAAAGCTTACGAACTGGCCTTTCAGACCGATCCTACTTCAGCCTTCGGTGGAATCATCGCTTTCAATCGAGAACTAGACGCGGAAACAGCACAGCGCATTATCGATCAGCAGTTTACGGAAGTAATTATCGCTCCTTCAGTCTCTGAAAAGGCTCTAGAGATAACAGCCACAAAGAAAAACGTCAGAGTGCTAACTAGCGGCCAATGGACGGACACAAGAGCAACGAGTCTCGATTATAAAAGAGTTAATGGTGGCTTACTTCTTCAAGATAGAGACATTCATGAAATTAGCGAAGCCGATTTGAAGTTAGTCACCAAACGACCACCTACCAAAGAAGAAGTGCGTGACTTGCTTTTCGCTTGGCGAGTAGCGCTTTACGTGAAATCCAATGCAATCGTGTATTGCAAGAATAATCAGACCATCGGAATCGGTGCCGGTCAGATGAGCCGAGTGTACAGCGCCAAAATTGCGGGGATCAAGGCAGCTGACGAAAATTTGGTGGTGGAAGGATCAGTAATGGCGTCCGATGCATTCTTCCCGTTCCGAGATGGAATCGATGCCGCCGCTAAAACTGGTATAACCGCCGTTATTCAACCAGGGGGGTCCATGCGCGATGAGGAAGTTATAGCTGCCGCTGATGAAGCTGATATCGCTATGGTATTCACTAGTGTTCGCCATTTCCGCCATTGATACTATGTCGAAATATCATATCTTCAATTTCTTCCTCGAATTCAATCTCATTACACAATTACTGTCTACCAAACCAGGAAAGATTTGTTGGAACTCTTCGTTTAATCCGTGTTCACATTTTTTTTCACTTTAAGATAGAATCCATTTTTTCGAACGAGCTTAACTCGATTTCGAATAATCATTCTGTCCCTTATTATTCAAAGAGATTATTAGATATTCAGAATTAAAAATCTGAAAAATTCGGAAACCCATTATGAATGTGTTAGTAATTGGATCAGGTGGCCGAGAGCACGCGCTAGCGTGGAAGTGCGCGCAATCTGCCACCGTAGATAAGGTCTTCGTTGCCCCGGGAAATGCTGGCACAGCTACCGAAGCCAAGATGGAAAATATTGCTATTGACGTAATGGATTTTTCAGCTCTGGCAAGCTTTGCTCAAAAAGAAAAAATAGCGCTATCTATTGTGGGACCTGAGGCTCCTTTAGTAGAAGGAATAGTAGACTATTTTTCCGAACATGACCTCCCCTGCTTTGGGCCCTCGGCAAACGCCGCCCAATTGGAAGGATCGAAAGCCTTCACCAAAGATTTTTTAAGTAGGCATGGCATTCCGACTGCTACCTACCAGACATTTACGGAAGTCGAACCGGCGATCGCATATGTTCTCGCAAATGGAGCCCCCATAGTTATCAAAGCTGATGGGCTCGCGGCGGGCAAAGGCGTTATCGTGGCCCAATCTGTAGAGGAAGCTCTTAAAACAATTGAAGATATGTTGTCCGGCAATCGTTTTGGTGAAGCTGGACACCGAGTAGTCGTAGAACAGTTTCTAGAAGGAGAAGAGGCCAGTTTTATAGCCATGGTAGATGGAAAACATGTGCTTCCCATGGCCACTTCCCAAGATCACAAAGCTAGGGATGACGGAGACAAAGGGCCCAACACTGGTGGCATGGGGGCCTATTCCCCAGCGCCTGTTATCACCACCAAAGTCTACCGACGCATCATGAACGAAGTGATTCTCCCGACAGTTGAAGGAATGGCAGCCGATGGCAATGACTACACAGGTTTTCTCTATGCTGGGCTGATGGTCTCCCCATCGGGACATGTGAATGTTGTAGAGTTCAATTGCCGGTTTGGAGATCCTGAAGCTCAGCCGGTAATGCTTCGCCTGAAATCGGACTTACCTGATCTTTGTCTCGCTGCGCTCGAACAGAAGCTTAACAACCACAAAGCGCAGTGGGATTCGCGCTATTCGGTCGGAGTAGTATTAGCCGCGGGAGGGTATCCTGCTTCGTACAACAAAGGAGATATCATCGAGGGGCTTGGCAAAACATGTGGAGATCACCAGAAAGTGTTCCATGCCGGGACTACTCTGAAAAATGGTGCTGTTGTAACTAACGGAGGCCGCGTCCTGTGTGCAACAGCGCTGGGTGACTCGGTCTCAGCTGCTAGGGCAGCTAGTTACGAAATAGTACATTCGATCAGTTGGGCTAATATCTATTTCCGCAATGATATTGCTTATAGAGCTATCGCGCGCGAGAATGGATAAATGCTTGGAAGATCCCAGCGTTCCGTCATCGACCAACTCCTGATCCAATTTGACCAGGCGCTGCGGACTTGCGTGCCCGGTACAACTGAGGCCAATCGAGAGTCACCAGCAGCAAACGCCGATGAAATGGAATTAAGCAATCTTGAAAAACAACATGCTGCCGGTCTCATGCGTATCAACCACACTGGTGAAGTTTGTGCCCAAGCTCTGTACCAAGGTCAGGCAACAACGGCTTTATTAGGAGAAGTCCGTAAGTCTATGGAGCAAGCAGCCGAAGAAGAAGTCGACCACCTAGCTTGGTGTGAACAGCGACTGACGGAACTCAACAGCCGCCCGAGTGTTTTGAATTTTTTGTGGTATGCGTTGTCGTTCGGCTTGGGAGCTGCAGCTGGATTAGCCGGTGACAGATGGAGTCTTGGGTTCGTTGCCGAAACCGAGCACCAGGTGTGTGAACACCTTGAAGATCATCTCTCAAAGCTTCCGAAACAGGATAACAAGAGTAGGGCTATCCTCGAGCAGATGATTGCCGATGAGAAGCATCATGAGGAAACCGCTAGGCAAGCTGGAGGCCTCGAACCGCCAATAGCCATTCGACAGGCCATGAACGCGATGTCACAACTAATGAAGAAGACAACTTACCACATATAGCTTTTTAGCCAGTTGCTTCTACTGATACAATTTCAAAGTCGTGCGTTACTTCTACCCCCGCATTTTTCAACATAATCGAAGCTGAGCAATATTTCTCTGCCGACAGCTCGATCGCTCTCTCTACCTGCTTCTCACTCAGATTTTTACCAGCTATTCTGAAACGGAGATGAATTGACTTAAATACAGCAGGTATAGCATCAGCCCGTTGCGCTGTCACTTTGGCTTCGCAACTGGTAATTTGTTGCCGAGCTTTTCGCAGAATAGTTACCACATCGTAGGAAGAGCAACTGCCTACGCTCAAAGCCATAAGTTCCATGGGGCGCATGCCCATGTTCCTGCCGCCGCTCTCGGGCGCACCATCCAGTACAACTGAATGCCCCGTCTCAGACTCAGCGACAAACATCACGTCTTCAACCCAGTTAATTCGCACTTCCATAATTGCTCTCTACTAAAAATGTTATGTTAAGCGTTTTCGCTTCTTGCTCTCCTTCTGTCTTGTTCCCTGACTCCTGCAATTTATGAGTTGTAACAATCAATTGAGCAATACTCTTTTTCAGTGTGGGCAGACACGGAACGTATATCCACTCTGGAGTGGTCATTGGAAAAAGAGTTCTTTCAGTTTCTCTCCAGGTTTATCTGAACTCATAAATGACTCGCCAACAAGGAATCCATAGATGCCATTGCAGAGCATAGTTTCAACATCTTCTCGAGAATTAATCCCGCTCTCAGTAATTATAAGTTTATCGTTTGGTATATGCGCCGCAAGCTCCAACGTAACGCCAATATCTGTTTCAAAAGTATGTAAATCTCTATTGTTGACACCCAAAAGTTCTGTTTTTAGCTCCAGTGCCTGCTCTAGTTCTAGTCGGTTGTGAACTTCAACCAGTATGTCAATTGAAATCTCTTGAGCGTAATCGACTAGATCAACTAATTGCGAATGTTGTAAGGCCGCAACAATCAGAAGAATACAATCAGCTCCTAATACTCTGGATTCAGCAATTTGGTAAGGATCGATAATAAAGTCCTTCCTTATAACAGGCAGTTGGCAAGCAACACGCGCCTGTTGTAGATATTCATCGCGCCCTTGGAAAAATTTTTGATCGGTAAGAACAGAAAGACACGTAGCTCTGTTATTAGCATAATCTTCGGCGTGTTCAGCAGGCTTGAAATTTTCCCGAATAAGGCCCTTTGACGGAGACGATTTTTTTATTTCGGCAATAATGGCCGGCTTTTTTTGCGCAATACGGTTGCGGATTGCGTGGGCAAATCCTCTTGTCTTGCCTGTAAGGGCTAGTCTCGCCTCAAGATCCGTTTGCGATACGGCAGTCTTCGCCGCATTAACCTCTGTGCGTTTATGCGCCAGAATCTCTTCGAGAACTGTTGCCCGAGTCACGTTGCTAGTCATCCGCCAACTGGGTAAATTGCACCAGCTGATCGAGCTTCTCCTGCGCTATTCCACTCTCTAGTACTTCCCTAGCCTTAGTAACACCCGCCAATAAATCTTCACAGAGATTGGCTACGTATATTGCAGCACCGGCATTCAGGGCGACGATCTCTGCAGCTGCCTGATTCTCGTTCGCAAAGGCCTGTTTAAGCATGACAAGACTTTCTTCGGCACTGTTGATCTGTAAACTGCTGCAGTCAGGATATTGCTCAATTCCGAAATCGATAGGTGATATAGTATAGGTAGTAATTTCCCCGCCTTTTAATTCTCCAACTTGTGTTTCTGAAGCAATGCTAATCTCGTCGAGGCCATCATCAGCAGAGACAATCATCACGTGATTACTCCCAAGCTCGCGCAACACTTCTAAAAATGTTGGTATCCATACCGGATCAAAAACTCCAATAATTTGGTTAGGTGAACCAGCAGGGTTAGTGAGAGGGCCTAACAAGTTGAAAATAGTTCTTACACCGATTTCCTTGCGAGCGGCAATAACGTGCTTCATAGCACTATGATGAGCCGGCGCAAACATGAATCCCACACCAATCTGTTCAATCGCCTTAGCGACCTGCTCTGCCTCGAGCGTTAACCTGACACCCGCCGCTTCCAGCACGTCAGCGCTCCCACTGGTACTAGTGGCTCCGCGGTTGCCATGCTTAGCCACTCTGGCGCCAGCACTGGCAGCTACAATTGCCGCCGCAGTCGATACATTAAATTTGTTGGAACCACTGCCACCAGTCCCACAGGTATCTACAAGGTACGGACCGGGTTCGACATTTACCTTGGCCGACAGCTCTCGCATCACTGTAGCTCCGCCGAGAAGCTCATCGGATTTTACCCCTTTCATTTGTAGCCCCACTAAAAATGCCGCATTCTGAGCGTCGGTAGTCTGTCCTAACATGATACTTCGCATAACAGATATCATCTGTTTTTTTTCAAGATCGTTCCCGCTAGTGACATGCTTAATAGCTTCTCTGATATCCAACATATTTCTCCGTGATTGTTGAGTTTCTATCAGGTACCAGCCGTCAGGAAATTTTTTAACAATTTGTGCCCATGCTCGCTTAAAATAGATTCCGGGTGGAATTGCACACCCTCGACTGGCAATTTTTTGTGGCGAACACCCATTATCTCTTCACAGTTTCCATCACCATCTTCTGTCCAGGCCGTTACCTCGAGGCAGTCCGGTACCGACTTACGTTCGATTACAAGTGAATGATAGCGTGTCGCCGCAAACGGAGTAGCGATCCCTTCGAATACGCCCTCGCCTATATGATGGATTGACGAAACTTTGCCATGCATCACCTTACCCGCACGCACGATGTTGCCTTCGAAGACCTGCCCAATGCTCTGATGCCCAAGGCAAATTCCGAGGATTGGCATTTGGCCGGCAAAATGGCTAACCACCGACATAGAGATCCCAGCTTGAATGGGAGTGCATGGCCCTGGTGAGATGACAATCTGGGAGGGCTTCATTGTTTCAATCTCTTCTAGAGTTACTGCGTCATTACGGAATACCTTTACGTCGGCGCCCAACTCACTGAGGTACTGAACTACGTTGTATGTAAAGGAATCGTAATTGTCTATCATTAACAACATCGGCTCAGTCCTGCTGAAACACTAATAATTACGAGAGTCAATCATATCAGTACAACTTACTTCTGTCTTGAGCTGGCTAAGTGATCACTAGCACTGGGAAACGACGTACCTAGTACATCATCAAATAGTTGCGACAATTAAATAAAAACACTGGTGACAATAGCTTTGTTTCACCGGGATCTGTGAAGGTATAATGCGCACACTGCGTCTGAGAGCATTACATGTTTAAGAGGCAAACAGATGTTCGTCCGAGGCTTAACATTTTATTATAGGCAAAGTGATTGCTCCACAAGTTGCACGGCTTTCATTATCGCCTTTGCTTTGTCCTGAGTCTCTTCCCATTCCTTATCAGGCAAAGAGTCAGCCACTATCCCGGCCCCGGCATGGACATAGAGTGTTTGATTCTTAATTACTGAGGTGCGAATCGCAATGGCCATGTCCATGTTGTCATTCCAACTCAGATAACCCATAGCACCGCCGTAAATCCCTCGCTTGTTGGGTTCCAGTTCATCGATTATTTCCATAGCACGGACTTTTGGGGCCCCGCTAAGTGTACCAACGGGTAGTGTAGCCTTGAGTACGTCAAGCGCCGTTTTATCATCGCTGATTTCGCTTTCCACAATCGAAGCAATGTGCATTACGTGGGAATAGCGTTCTACGAACATTTTGCGAGTGACATTCACTGAGCCAATCTTAGAAACACGGCCAGAGTCATTGCGGCTAAGGTCTATCAACATCAAATGTTCTGCTATCTCCTTGGCATCCGCTAACAACTCCTTTTCAAGTGCTAGGTCTTCCAGATCAGTGGAACCTCGCTTGCGAGTTCCCGCCAACGGGCGCACAGTAATCTTACCTGATTCTACGCGCGCCAAAATTTCCGGCGAGGCACTCACGACATGGTGATCCCCCAGATCAAAAAAAACCATGTAAGGAGACGGATTCAGGTACCGCAGAGCTCGATAAACATTAATCGGGTCACCGCTAAATTTCACAGACATCAATTGAGCTAATACCACCTGCATGACATCTCCATCAACGATATATTCCTTTATGCGTTTAACAGCCCGTTCGTAATCTTCCTGTCTAAAGTGATGACGAAAATCTTTTTCTGTAACAGTATTACTCACGTTCAATTCCGGAAGTGCCGCTGGGTTTTTTAGATCCGCCTGTAATTGATCTAACCTCTGCTGGGCATTTTCATAGGCATCTGAAACCGCTGGATTTACATTTATAATGAAGGAAATCGTTCCTCTTAGGTTGTCAAAGACCACAATTTCTTCGGACACCATCAGCAAGATATCAGGTGTACCAATCTCATCAATGCCTTCAGCCGACCCTATGCGAGTTTCCACGAAGCGAACGGTATCGTATGCGAAATAGCCTACTAGCCCGCCAGAAAAGCGCTGCTTATCTGCGAGGTCTGCCACCTTGAACCGGCTCTTAAATCCGGCAATAAAATCAAATGGATCATTAGCTTCCTTTTCTTCGACAATCTCGCCTCCGGTTTCCACCGTAACCTTGTTATTTTGTACCCGTACGATTGTGTTGCAGGGTAAGCCAATAATGGAATAACGGCCCCACTTTTCACCCCCTTGGATTGATTCAAAGAAATAGCTATGCAGTCCTTTCCCCAGCTTGAGGTAGGTGCTGAGTGGAGTTTCAGTGTCAGCGAGCACTTCGCGAACTATGGGGATACGGTTATAGCCCTTCTTGACGAGATCCTGGAACTGCGCTTGGTTCATGGAGGGTTCTGCTCATTTAGCATGTCTAGTGGAGCTTCTCGCCTAACTCTTCGCGCATCGCGGCAATCGTTGCTGAGTAGTCCTGACTGTGGAAAATTGCCGATCCAGCGACAAACATATCGGCGCCAGCATTGGCTATTTCCCCAATGTTCTCCACACCCACGCCACCGTCTACCTCCAGACGGATAGAGTAGCCACTATCATCGATAAGTTTGCGCACCTTCTTTAGCTTTTTAAGAGTGGAAGGAATAAATTTCTGGCCACCAAATCCTGGGTTTACGGACATCAGCAAGATTACGTCGATCTTTTCAATCAGGTACTCTAGACAATCAATAGGACTGCCTGGGTTAAACACCAACCCAGATTTACAACCCTGATCGCGGACCAATTGGAGAGACCGATCAGCATGTGAAGTCGCTTCCGGGTGAAAACTGATGTAACTTGCCCCTGCCTTGGCGAAGTCCAATATAAGCTGATCTACTGGAGTAACCATGAGGTGTACATCAATCGGGGCTGTAATATTGTGGTTTCGTAGTGCCTGGCAAACCATTGGCCCAATGGTCAGATTGGGCACATAGTGATTGTCCATTACATCGAAGTGTATAACATCGGCGCCGGCATCAAGTACTGCATTCACTTCTTCGCCCAGCCGTGCAAAATCAGCAGACAATATGGAAGGTGCAATCAGATGGTCTTTCATAAGTTTTGTTCGGGGCATCTAGTCAGGTGCCCGTATTGTACAGGCTGCGCGCCCTTTTGTCCTTCAGAGAACCTTGCGGTAGCCACACAACGTTTCGTAAGCATCTCGGACCGATTGCGATTTTTCCTGCGCCTGTTGCAGCGTCTCTTCAGAAAGGTTCTCCCTAATAAGTTTATCTGGATGGTAACGCGACATTAAACGCAGGTAAGCCCGTCTAATTTCACCATGCTCTACTCCTGGTTCGAGTTGTAGAACGCGATACGCATGCTTTAAAAATCCCCGTGGCTCGGAGCACAAATAATCGAAGTGACTTTGCATTTTTTTACACACTTCCATGAATTCGTACTTGTCATATCCAAGCTCTTCTGCGACATCCCGAAGTAATATTTTTTCCTTAAGACGCATCTCACCTTTGGAGTATGCCAGTCGGCATTGAATCTTGAGAAAAAGATCTGCCAGCTCACTTTTAGGCCCGATCGTTCTCACCAAGTTCCGCACACATTGCATAACATCCGTATTAAGTTGTTTACCCTGATCAAAGTATTGTGCGGCCTGTTGGCGTTGGGAAACGTCTAAACTAAGCTGTTGCATAATACTCGTGGCAAAATCAATTTCTTCTTGTTTCACCACTCCATCAAGTTTCGAGACTCTGCCCATCAATGCAAACATGGTCATGTTAAAAAGTAGCTGCGTTTTGCCGCCGGGTGGCACTTTCGCCTGCGGATCATTGCCAGAAAGACGCACTAAGATGGCACGTTTGTAGGTTCGATTACGGAGCAAATCCAACATGATTCAAATGCCTCCGCCCCGGGAAACGAGCGCAGACAATTCCCTCAATCGTTTCGGAGTTCCCACATCAATCCAGAGACCAGTGTGGACTTCTCCACTAACACGATCATGCGTCATGGCATCCTTTAATAGGGGAATCACTGAACGTGGTTGAATCGGGTGTCCAGAAAACAAATTTTTATGTAGGACGCTGATACCACTAAAAGTGAGACGTCCATCTGGCGTACTAGGATCCTCATGTACTCTACCCCCATTATCTACATAAAAGTCTCCTAGTGGATGGTGCTCGGCATTTTTAACCAGCACCAGATGGGCGAGCCAATTTTTCCCATCCACTGGTTCCAGTTTAGAAAAATCAAAATCGGTCCAAACATCCGCATTAACGATGATAAAGCAATCGTCCTTGAGTTGCGGAAGCGCCTTGATGATGCCTCCTGCTGTCTCCAGTCGCACAGCCTCTTTTGAGTAGCTAATTTCAATACCAAACCGGGACCCATCGCCCAAGGCTTCTTCAATCATGGAACCCAAATAGAAATGATTGATCACAATGCTTGTGATACCACCAGCCACCAGCCTCTCGATCTGATATTCAATAAGAGTCTTGTCGCCAACTTTTAACAGTGGCTTCGGTACGGTAGTAGTAAGGGGCCGCATACGTTTGCCCAGCCCAGCCGCCAAGATCATTGCGCGCATTAGTAGTCCAAATTGAGTTTAGTCCTCGCGACTGGCAACAAATCTTTATTAAACCAGTCCACGAACGGGGAAATTTCTCTATATCGCTGACTTACTTCTAAAAAATAACGGATAACCTGAGGAATATCGGCCAAATAGCATGGTTTATTATCCCTTATATTCAGCCTAGCAAAGATGCCCATCACCTTTAAATGGCGCTGCAGTCCCATGAGATCAAAGTCTCGAAAGAATTGTTGTTGATCCACATCGTGAACAATGGCCCTTTCACCGGCTTGCTCAAGGTACCCTGTCGCCCATTTATCAACCTGTTCCGGCGACCAATTTAGGTAACAGTCCCTAAGCAGCGACACAAGATCATAAGTATAGGCTCCGAACACCGCATCCTGGAAGTCGATAATTCCCGGGCCAGCATCTTCACCGAAAATCGCAGGATCGAGGACCATTAAGTTACGGGAATGGTAATCTCTATGAACAGCCACTTCGGGTTGCCCAAGCGCTGCATCTTCGAGAAAACCAAAAGTCTCGTCAATTAAATCACGTATATCCTGGTTCAGCGGTAACGAAAGAAATTCTCCACAAAACCATTCCTCGAATAGCTCCATTTCCTTGCGTAACTCATACTTATTATAGGGGTCAAGAGTCCCTTTATCTATACTTGTCTGGAATGCGAGCAAAGAAGAAATAGCCCTCTGGTATAGGCTATCCGCTACTTCGATTTGATCAAATTGCTGGGCCTCGCGTAGTACGTCATGGTATAGCATATCTCCCAAATCACTCAGCAGCATAAATCCCCGCTCATGATCTGCCGAATAGATTTTAGGTACGACTACCCCGGCTTGCCGAAACAGGTTAGAGATATCCTCAAACGTTCGACCATCTTCATTCTCAGGCGGAGCATCGACGGCCACAAAGGAATCGTTGCCCGCTCGAACTCGGAAATAGCGTCGAAAACTAGCATCGCCACTTACCATTTCAAGTGCTATTGCATCTTGACCTTTCGGTAGCAGCCGACTTAGCACCCCTTTAGTCCAAAGACTTAATTGATTGCGACGGGAATCGGTCATAGGCGCTTTATTAACATTGGCTAAAGCTTGTCTGAGGTTCTCTTTGCATTCGAACAGCAATGAATTATTATGCCCTTGCAATGCGCCTAGGAACAGTCCGGAGCTTGCATATCATTCAGTTAGTCGGTTTCAGCAACGAATTGTTTATTACCTTTACCAGTCTTTTTAATGGATTAGCAGGTTAGGGAAGACGTGTCGTTTAGAAAACGTCACTTTTTGTCTGAAATCTCGCTGATTTTCTCTGTCAGCATTTTACTAACTACATTATCAGAAACAACCGAGGCTCAACCCCCGCAGTATACCTGTCGCCCGAATGTACCCGGTGATGGTTGGGTATGCGAAAGATCTGATCCTTCTTCTCAAGGAAACACGGCCGGCCGCACCGATCGTTACGACAGTAATAACGCAGAGTTCCCACGCACTGCCGAAGAAATCGAGCCGGAGTCGCCGCAGGTGATTTCCCAAGACGAAACAGGAGAGCGAGAAACCGTTCCCGATTCCTCCCAACAAGAGCCAGCCCAAGAAATCCTATCAAGTGAACCGGAAACGACTGGGGGGGAAATAAGAGTACCGTTAACCACACACCCACTGGACTGGATACCAAGGGTATCTATGACGACAAAACAGCTTGAGAACGTACCCGAAAATTGTTGCGGCGCTTTCATTGATCCTGCTGCTGATCTGGCTGATTCTACTGCAGATCCGGCTGTCGCCGAGACCTTATTCCGAGCAAACACGGGATTACAACAGCTGACCCAGAACTTAATTACGATCGAAGGCGATGTCGTGGTACAGCAAGGATATCGCACAGTCATTAATGACCTCGTTACCAGTATCGATCGCGATGCAAACACCATTTTGATGGAAGGCAACATCGAATTCAGGGAACCGGGTATGTTGCTGCGCGGCAGTTCAGCTTCCATTGATAACGACAATAATGCCAATCGAGTTGATAATGCTCAATATGTGTTACATAACTATGGAGCCCATGGCCAGGCCCAGAGCATTGTCTATAGCAGTGATTCCAGCTTGGTCAGTATCGAGAACGGTGAATTCAGTCGGTGCGAGCCCGGAAGTGACTTCTGGATCCTACAAGCCGACAACATCATACTGGACCAGAAAGTCCATCGGGGCTACGCCAAAAACGCAAGCTTGCGGCTTGGCGGTTTCCCAGTCTTCTATTATCCTTTCACCCTGCCTTTCCCGCTGGGCGATGCGAGGTCATCCGGGCTCCTCGCTCCAAGCACCGGTTCGACTCGGAGTGGCGGATTCGATTTTGAACTACCCTACTACTTTAACCTCGCTCCTCATTACGATGCCACACTGTCAACGCGGTTGATCTCAGATCGTGGTGTGTTGGCGGGCGCCGAACTTCGTTACTTGGCAAGCTCGTCCATGAACACCTTGAATATATCCGGGCTGTCCGGCGACAAATTGTATGATACGGCGACGGCGAATGTTCCAGGTTCCAATTCCCCGCTAGTTGAAGATCGATGGTTCATCGGCTTCGAACATATGGGGTCTCTGGGCGGAAACTGGACCACATTTATCGATTACAACGCTGTCAGTGATGAAGACTATTTTTACGATCTTGGCAGCAGCGGACTCAATCTCATTAGCCGCACACACCTAAATAGGCAGGGAACCCTGAATTTCAATTCCGAGTACCTGCGTGCTGGTCTAAACTTTCAGCGCATCCAGATCATTGATCCATTTATCTCAACAGCTGATCTGAGTCGACCCTACGACCGACTGCCCCAGTTCCATTTCCAAACCGATGCCTATCTCCCGTCCGGATTTCGCGCGGCTTTACGAGGCGAAATCACTTCTTTTGATCGGGACCTGAATGATGCGCTACTTACTCTGACCCAAATAGCAGACGGAGCGCTGGTGAATGGCGAACGCATAAATCTAGAACCAGAAATTAGTTGGTCGCTCGAAAATCCGGGCTGGTTCGTCCGTGCCGGCGCCAAATATAAACACGTACAATACAGCTTGGAAAAACATGCAATCGATAGCCCAAAGGATCCTTCCATTGGTATTGGTATTTATAGCTTGGATGCCGGCCTAGTTTTTGAACGTCCTATGGCGCGCCGTGGCGGTGGTTGGAGCCAAACTTTGGAACCTCGAGTTTATTATTTATATAGCGAATACGAAGATCAAAGCATATTACCCCTCTTTGATACATCGGAACTGAACTTTAATTTTAACCAACTTTTTCGTGATGACCGCTTCAGTGGAGGAGACAGAATCGGTGACTCCGACCAAGTAACTTTCGCCCTCACTAGCCGTATACTAAATTCTACAGGTAAGGAAACCGCACGCATAAGTATCGGCCAGACCCAGTACTTCGAGGACCGTTTAGTGGCTCTCAGTAATCCACTCCAAAGCTGGGTACCACGTTACTCACCGATCACCACAAAATCTGCTTTAGCCGGTGAATTAGCATTTAATTTTGGGGAAAAATTGCAGTTCAACACTGATGTCCAATGGAATGAAGACACACAGGAGCTAGATGAGGGAAGTATTCAGCTTCGCTATCAGCGCGACAATAATCACTTGCTCAACGTGGCTTATCGCTACCGTACCCTTGTTAGCTCACCAAGTTTTAGTCTACCAGTAGCCATTGATCCCCGTATAAAACAAACGGATATATCGGGTATCTGGCCCGTCAACGCCAACTGGAAATTACTAGCTCGCTGGAACTACGATCACAGTAACTCGCGTAACCTAGAAAGTTTCGTAGGGGTCGAGTGGAGCAATTGTTGTGCCACTATCCGACTCATTGGTCGAGAATGGGTTGACGAAGACGAATTGTTTCTTCCTAATATTGAATCCAACCGCGGTATTTTCGTTCAATTTGCGCTGAAAGGACTAGGAAACCTCACCGGGGGAGGATTGAGTAGTCTATTAAGCGATGGTATTTGGGGCTTTAGAGAAGATAATTATGGACAATAACGCAACAAACAAACATAGCAATTTAATTTCAACTTTGAGGTGGTGTCTGGTTATTACCATCGGTTGCCTGCCGGTTTTTGGCTTTGCACAAAGGTTATTGCTGGACAGGATCATTGTTGTCGTGGACCAAGATGTTGTATTGCAAAGCGAACTGGATGCTAGGCTACAGGATATAAGAGCAAATGCGGCTGCGAACAACCGCCCACTTCCTGAACAGGACGAGCTCCAATCCGAGGTCCTGGATGCCCTGATCCTGGAGAACCTACAAATGCAGTTTGCAGAAAGGGTCAGCATTCGGTTTGATGATGATACAATCAATCGCGTACTGTTGAACATGGCGGAAAACAGCAACATGTCGTTCGATGAGTACGTTACTACCCTAGAAGAAGCCGGCGTCTACCTGATGACCCGGGAACAGGTGCGTAAACAACTGACCATTCAGGAGCTACAGCGTGGCATGGTCAATAGCCGACTCGCCATCACCGAACAAGAAATCGATAACTTTCTGAGTTCGGAAATGGGGCGAGAAGTAATGGCGGCAGAATTCGTGATTAATCATATGCTTGTGCAAACGTCTGATTCGGACTCGGCGGAAAACAGAGAAGCCAAGCTCAGATATGCGGCCGACCTTGCTGCGAAAATACAGGATGGAGAGTTTTTCGGGGAAGTATTCGCCGAAGCACAGCGTGCTCGATTATTCTCGGTCAATAGCACTCAATTCGATTGGCGTCGGGCAGATCAACTCCCAAATATTTTTTCAGAAATTGTAGAGGACATGGAAATAGCCGACGTGGAAGGGCCCATAGAGGCAGGCAACGGCTACCACTTAATACAGCTTGCGCAAAAACGGGGTGGTACAGATCAGGTTGTAAAACAAACCAACCTGCGACATATCATGTTAATGCCTAATGAAATACGTGATGACGATCAATCGCTGACCGAAATCCAGGAAATTCGAGAACAAATTATTGCCGGCGAAGAATTTACTACTCTAGCAAGGCAAAACTCGGATGACGCAAACACAGTAGTCGGAGGTGGTGATCTGGATTGGGTTAACCAAGGCGGCCTGCCACCATTGATGGAAGAAGTGGTCGATGGACTCGAGATCAATGACCTGAGCGAACCGTTTCGCACAGAAGCTGGGTGGCATATTGTCGAAGTACTAGGTAGACGGGAGACGGACCTAAGTCAGGAATACTCGCGCTCGCAGGCAGAGAATACACTACGTGACCGTAAGTTCGATCTAGAATTACAGAATTGGTTGATTGAGATTCGTGAAGAAGCCTTCGTCGAACTGGTCGATTAATGGCTCAACGGAAAATGTGCTGTGCCCCACAGAATAGCGATTACCCCTGGCGAACCAGCAGGCATCGGACCTGATCTCTGTGTTGCAATTGCGCAACATCCTCCTCCTGATGCTGAACTCGTAATAGTTGCTGATGCCGAGCTTTTGAGCCAACGAGCCAAGCAGCTCGGCCTATCGCTGAGCCTAAAACACTTCGATCCCAGTGCGCCCATCGCCGTCAATAGGCCTGGCGAGCTCAGTGTTCTGCAGGTAACCCTAAATGAACCCGTTAGCCCAGGTGAACTGAACAGGGCAAACGCAAAGTATGTGCTCCATACGCTGCGAACCGCAGCAGACTTCGCAATACAGCGAAAGTGTGACGCGGTGGTAACCGGACCTGTTCAAAAGAGTATTATCAATGAAGCTGGGATCGACTTCACCGGGCACACAGAATTCCTAGCTGAATATTGTAACCAAGAGCTTACAGTAATGATGTTAGCGACCGAAGGATTAAGAGTTGCACTGGCAACTACTCATCTGCCCCTGAGAGCAGTACCCGAAGCGATATCGACTGAGTTACTCGAGAAAATCATCCGAATTCTGCATAAAGATTTACGAATTAAATTTGGTATCGACAATCCGACTATTCTTGTTTGCGGTCTCAATCCTCATGCCGGAGAAGGCGGCTATCTCGGGCGTGAAGAAATCGAGATCATTGAGCCAGTGCTGTCTAAGCTACAATCAGACGGACTGGACCTGATTGGTCCACTACCAGCGGATACCCTATTCACTTCCAAGTACCTTGATCACGCGGATGCAGTTTTATCGATGTACCATGACCAAGGACTACCAGTGCTAAAATACAAAGGCTTCGGTTCTGCCAGCAATATCACCCTTGGCTTACCTATTATTCGCACTTCGGTCGATCACGGTACTGCACTCGATCTGGCGGGGTCTGGCCAAGGGAACACCGGCAGCCTGTACAATGCGATAGCGACAGCAACACAAATGGCCAATCACTGGAAAAAATACAAGGAAGCGACAACCGGAAAGCAGGAATGAAATCGCGTAACGACTCGATAACGCTCAAGAATGCGAAATTGCATCAACCCCGCAAGCGATTCGGGCAAAATTTTCTACGTGATCAGAACGTTATCAATCGTATCATTGATGTGTTCGATCCCAACCCAAGTGACCACCTCGTTGAAATTGGTCCAGGTCAAGGTGCGCTTACCGAACCATTGGCAGCGACCGGCGCTCGACTCGATTGTATTGAGCTGGATCGGGACCTGGCAAAATACCTGAGAAAACATTATTCGGAAAACTCACAGGTAACCGTGCATCAACAAGATGGGCTCAAGTTTGATTTTACTCAGCTCGCTCCTGCTCGACGATCTCTGCGCGTCATCGGTAACCTGCCCTACAACATCTCAACTCCGATGCTGTTTCATCTGATGAAATACCATGAAGTAATCAAAGACATGACTTTCATGCTACAACTGGAGGTGGTACAGCGCATGGCAGCCAAACCCGGCAATAAGAATTACGGTCGATTGGGCCTCATGCTGCAGTATTTTTGTAAGGTGGAGCATTTATTTAATGTTCCTTCCGCAGCTTTCTCTCCAAAACCAAAGGTGGTCTCGGCTATCGCCCGACTGACACCTCATAGCAAGTTTCCAGTTATAGCCAATGACGTTCATAGTCTGCAAACTGTTATTAGAACTGCCTTTAATCAGCGCCGTAAAACTTTGAAAAACAGCCTCAAAACAATCATTTCAAAAGAAACTCTCAATAAATTGCCTTTGGATAGCAGCCTGCGGCCAGAAAACCTAAGTTTGCAAGATTACGTAATAATAAGTGACGCCATCAGTAACGAATGAGAACCCACGTGGACAACAGCGAATTAATTGAAATTGTAGTTAAAACTCGTTATTTGAGAGAACAGTCTGATCCCGACAGGAACCGCTACGCATTTGCCTACACGATAGAAATCACTAACCTTAGTAGCGAGGTGGTGAAACTTCTTAATCGTCATTGGTTGATTACCGATGACAACAATAAGGTCGAAGAAGTCGTTGGCGATGGTGTTGTGGGGCAGCAACCTGAAATACAACCCGGCAAAACTTTCCATTACACTAGTGGAGCGATCATCGAAACGAAATTCGGCACCATGGAGGGTAGTTATGAAATGCTGAAAGCCAACGGTCACACGTTTAAAGCGCCTATCCCGCCTTTTCTGTTGTCACAGCCTCACATGGTTCACTAGGCTGACACAATCAGCGCACATAGAAATGGTATACTGCGGGCTTGCGAAGCAGTTACCCTACATATGAGTACTTATGCTATTGGGGACATCCAGGGTTGTTATAAAGCTCTGCGACGGCTCTTGAAAAAAATTAAGTTTTCTCCAAACAAGGACAACCTGTGGTGTGTTGGAGACCTTGTCAATCGTGGCCCTTCTTCTCTGGACACTTTACGCTTTTTGCAGGACATGGATCACTGCACAAAAATTGTTTTGGGCAATCACGATTTGCACTTCTTAGCAATTCATGAAGGCTGTGCGCCGGCCCGATCCAGGGACACATTGTCTAGACTATTGCAGGCACAGGATAGCAGCCAGCTCAGCAAGTGGCTGCGCCACAAGCAGCTCGCCCATTTCGATTCTTTGGATACGATACGCGGTCCTGAAAATTTCCTTATGGTGCATGCCGGTGTAGCACCCCGCTGGTCCCTGCAAAAAACACTAGACCTAGCGGCGGAAGTCGAATACGCCCTGCAAAGCAAAGACTATAAAAAATTCCTACATTGCATGTATGGAGACAAACCGATTCGCTGGTATGAAAAATTACAGGGACAAGATCGCCTGCGCACAATTACCAATTACCTAACCCGCGTGCGATTCTGTGATGATATTGGTAGCTTACGCCTAAATATCAAGGAAGGTTTGTGTGCTGCACCTGCCGGATTCAAGCCTTGGTATGAATATGAGATCATTACCCACAAGGCCACCATTTTATTTGGTCACTGGGCCTCACTGGAAGGAAGAACTGGAAAACATCGAGTACATGCCCTCGATACTGGCTACGTATGGGGTCGGGAACTGACCGTAATGTGCCTGGAAGATCAACGACGTTATTCAATATCGAATTGAGCTGTCTGATATAGTCTCAGTTTTTATTATTACAGGTTTTCATGAAAATCTATCTGGTAGGCGGCGCGATTCGCGACAAACTGCTCGGGCTCAGTGTCAAAGATAGAGACTGGGTAGTAACCGGCGCGACTGAAGCCGGCATGATTGCCCGTGGATACCTGCAAGTTGGTAAGGGCTTCCCCGTATTCTTGCATTCCGACTCAAAAGAGGAATATGCACTGGCCCGCACTGAGCAAAAAATAGCGCCCGGCCACACTGGTTTCGCAGTACACGCTTCTACGGACGTTACTCTTGAACAGGATCTACAACGCCGGGATCTGACCATTAACGCAATTGCCCAAGGTGGCGACGGTGAGCTTATCGATCCGTATGGTGGCAAAGCCGACTTGCAAAACCGAGTATTACGTCATGTGTCACCCGCTTTTCGGGAAGATCCTCTGCGCGTTTTACGAATCGCCAGGTTTGCGGCACGATTCGCCCCACTTGGATTTAGCGTTGCTGAAGAAACAATGGAAATCATGAAAGCCATGGTTAGCTCAGGTGAGCTCAAACATCTGGTGGAAGAAAGAGTCTGGCAGGAAATTGAACGGGCAATGTCCACACCAGCCCCCGCTGAATTCATCCGGACACTAAGAGAGTGCGAAGCCTTAAGAGTCATCCTCCCAGAAGTGGATAAGCTATTCGGCGTTCCTCAACCAGAGAAATATCATCCAGAAATCGACACAGGTCTGCATATCCTATTAAGCATGGAACAGGCTAGTAAGTTGAGCGATGACCCTGTTGTGCGCTATGCCACTATGATCCATGACGTTGGCAAGGGAATTACTGATAAATCTAAATGGCCTAGCCACTTCCATCATGAGCAACTCGGTCTGAAACTCCAGATGGCAATTACCAAACGCATCAAGGTGCCTAATGAGTATTCTCAACTCGCTGCTCTCGTGTGTGAGCATCACACCAAACTGCACCGTGTCATGCAGTTTAAATCGAATACCCTGCTGGAACTGCTGGAAGCACTCGATGCGACTCGGCGACCAGAGCGATTCGATAAGTTTCTGTTGGCCTGTGAAGCTGATGCTCGAGGCCGGACTGGCCTGGAAGATCGAAATTATCCACAAAGAGAGTACTTGCTAAGTATGCTAGACGCTATTAACAGTATCGATGTCAAATCACTGCTGGCTAACAAGCCTTCTGCTCAACCTAACGCGGCCATTAAGAAACATCAATTGCAAATGATTGAAGAGGCCAAAAAGACTTTCGATAACAATGATTGATGAAAAAGTAGTATTGGTGACCGGGGCTGCTAAACGTATCGGCGCTTGTATTGTTGAGACATTCCACACCAACGGCTATCTAGTAATTATCCATTATAATCGTTCTGTGGTAGAAGCAAATGCATTAGTGGATAGGTTGAATAAAAAAAGGGCAAGTAGCGCAATTTGCTTGCAGGCAGACTTGAATGATCGGGAAGCGATTGATTCACTTGCCAGTGAAACTCTCACCTGTTACCAGCGGCTCGATGTGCTGGTAAACAATGCCTCCACTTATTATGCAACGCCGTTTGGGACGGCCACGCGTCGGCAATGGGACGATCTCCAGAATAGCAATTTAAGCGGCGCCTTCTTCCTCACCCAAGCATTAAGTCAGGAATTGGTTATCAGAAATGGATCCATCGTCAACATCGTAGATACATATGCAGACAGGCCCCTGCATCACCATTCCGTCTACAGCATCGCAAAAGCTAGCCTGAAAGCCATGACCAAAGCGTTGGCCATCGAGCTCGCACCAAAGGTGCGTGTCAACGGGGTAGCACCTGGCGCCATACTCTGGCCGGCAACACTTGAAAATGGGAATGATCCACAGGTGATCCAGGCTCGAGCAAAAGTGCAGGAAAAAATCCCTCTTGGAACATTAGGCCAACTACAAGATATCGCTGATGCGACCTACTTCCTGGCCAGTGACGCGAATTATGTCACCGGTCAAGTGATTAAGGTCGATGGCGGTCGAAGTTTAAGCTAGTTGCTATCTTTGCATCTCCCGCCTATCTACGCGAACGTATCACGCCAGTCAAAATCCACTTTCCAGAGCCGTTGGCTAGACTGATCAAATCTATCCCACAATGCCGCATATGTAAGACCGGTATAGAGTTGAATTCGGCCGGGTAACAATTCAGCTAGGGGTTTCAGGACAAATGCGTTTTCGATTATCTCTTCTCTGGGTAAATCCATTTCGCCACTGCCTGCTATCTCATCACCATAGAAAAGTATGTCTGCATCCAGAGTTCGTGCGGAGAACCGGGGTTGTGCTCGGTTCCTACCGAGACGATCCTCTAGCAACTTGAGAAAATTTTTAATCGAGTGAAGATCGGCAGTAGTTTCAGTAATCGCAACAAGGTTGAGGAAATTAGGCCCCGCAAACCCGATCGCTTCACTTTCATAAACAGACGAGCACTTCAAAGCATCAAATTCATACCGGAGGGCCTGCACACCTTCCCGGATATTGTTTGCAGCATCAATATTACTGCCAAGACTCAGCGCAAGTAAGGCCAAAGACCACATCCACCCATTACGATTCCTTTTTGCCTCGCTCAATAATGACGCCCACATCTCTTGATCCCCTAACCGCTCCCGGTTTACCGAGGCGCAATTTTAGCCAAGGCACATCGAATTCTGAGAGCACCAAGTGAGAGATCTGTTCGGCTAAGGTTTCCACCAGAAAAAACTCCGAACCCTCGACAAAGTCAATGAGTCGCTTGGCGATTGCCTTGTAATCCAGAGCTCGTTCGATGCTATCAATCTCAGCCGAAGATCGAATATCAGTTGCCATCTCGAGATCTATGCTCACAATTTGTTTCTGCTTCCGCTCCCAATCATAGATACCAATAACGGTTTCTATCTCCAATTCGTGTATGTACATGATGTCCAAGAAGAGCTCTATATATAATCAAGAAATCGCAGACAACGATTCGATCGACCATCGGGGAAAAACATTAATCGCAAGCCCTTGATGCTGACCCGCCTGCAAGCGCTGACATCCAGCATATGCAATCATCGCACCATTGTCCGTGCAAAACTTTAGCTGGGCGTAAAATAACTGACCGGTGATTTTTTCCAGAGAGGTTTCGAGCTCTTCACGGAGGAAGGTATTCGCGCTTACTCCACCGGCGATTATGAGTGAACGCAAACCAGTCTGCTCGAGAGCGCGACGACACTTAATCGCAATAGTCGCTACCACTGCCTCTTGAAAAGCTCGTGCAATATCGGCGCGAGTCTGCTCGTCAAGCTCTCCCCCTTTAGATTGTTCGATAATAGTGTTGCGCACAAACGTTTTTAGGCCGCTAAAACTAAAGTCTAACCCTGGACGGTTTGTCATAGGCCGGGGGAACTCATAGCGCCCGGTTTTTCCGTATTTCGCCAGTTTCTCCAGGTGCGGCCCGCCCGGATAGGGCAACCCTAGCATCTTGCCTACTTTGTCGAAAGCCTCTCCAGCAGCATCGTCCAGTGATTCACCGAGCAATTCGTAACGGCCGATACCATCCGCCCGAACTAGCTGAGTATGCCCTCCGGATACCAATAGCGCGACAAATGGAAAGGCGGGAGGATTCGGCTCTAGCATTGGCGCAAGTAAGTGACCCTCCATGTGATGCACACCGATAGCTGACACGCCCCATCCCATAGCCAGGGAGCGACCTATTGCCGCACCGACTAGAAGTGCGCCCACCAGTCCGGGTCCCGCGGTGTAAGCAACTCCATCAAGCTCAGAAGCTTTTATGCTCGCGTCCTTGATTGCCTCTTTGATTAGGGGCAACGTCTTGCGAATATGATCACGTGAAGCTAATTCGGGAATCACACCCCCGTAGCTGGCATGTATGCCCACCTGGCTATAAAGGCAATCCGCCAGCAAGCCTCTGTCACTATCGTAGACTGCTATTCCCGTCTCATCACAAGAAGTTTCAATACCCAGTACTTTCAATGACTTAATTCTTTATACATGTTCAGGAGAGGCCATAATGCCAAAAATCACAGCATATCCCAAGTCGGATTTCTCTACCGCCCTAATGGGCTTAATTCCTTTGCATTTCGGCCGCTTGGGCTTTAAGATACTCGCCCTTAATTTAGCCCTGAGCTCCAAAAGTAGGTTTTAATTAGTGCCACAAGTCAAACTTAAAGAAAACGAACCATTTGATGTTGCCCTGCGTCGCTTCAAGCGTTCATGCGAAAAGGCTGGAGTCCTGGCAGAAGTGCGCCGCAGAGAGTTCTACGAAAAGCCCACTTCTGTGCGCAAGCGAAAGGCTGCCGCTGCAGTAAAGCGACACTTGAAAAAACTACATCGGGAAAATCGCAAGAGTCAGCGACTCTATTAGCTCTGTTGGCAGTCGGCTGCCTGATTTGCATCTTGCAGATACATTAGCATTAATTTAGTCATGTCCCAAACCCATTTGAAACAGCGTATCACCGAAGCCATGAAGGCGGCTATGCGCGCCAGAGACAAGGCCCGTTTAGGTACTGTTCGCCTAGCTCTCGCAGAAATAAAGAAGGTCGAAATCGATGAGCGGATAGACCTTGACGACTCACGTATCACATCGATCCTAGACAAAATGGTGAAACAGCGCCGGGACTCTATTAAGCAATTCGAAACAGCCAGCCGAACCGACCTCGTTGCCCAGGAGCAACTAGAAATAAATGTAATAAAAGAGTTTCTCCCAGAGGCGCTTAGCGAGGAAGAACTCGATACCATTATCAAAGACGCCCTTGAAAAATCTGGTGCATCGAGTATGCAGGACATGGGTAATTTGATGGGGCTAGTCAAACCCCAAGTTGTTGGACGCGCCGACATGGGTGCTGTCAGCCAAAAGATCAAAGCGGCTCTTTCTTAATACTGAGAAGGTAACTCTATGTTCTTTCACGGTATTTTTAAGAAATCCGTGGCAAAAATACACAGAACACCTTGAATTTATTCAACCGGCACTCGCTTTGCGAATGACGTTCAGTTCTTTCCTGAAAATGACAAAAAGCTTGGAGCAATCCGTTACAATTGATTGGTAGGGTTTACTCGCTCCCTACAATGTAAAAAGGGCACTAATGGCTGGATTGATTCCACAGGCATTTATTGATGATCTGTTAAATCGAACGGATATCGTAGAAGTCATCGACAAACGAGTAACTCTTAAAAAAGCCGGCAAAAACCACACGGCCTGTTGCCCTTTCCACCAAGAGAAGACCCCTTCATTCAGTGTGCAGCCCGATCGTCAGTTTTATTACTGCTTTGGCTGTGGCGCCGGTGGTAATGTTATCGGGTTTGTCATGAATTTTGACCAACTGGATTTCCCTCTAGCCGTCGAAACTCTGGCGAGAGAGGCAGGCCTCGAAGTTCCCAAGGAGGAATCAAAGGCAGCAAGTAAACGACGGTCAGAAAATGTCATAGTGATTGAAGTACTGGAACAGGCCAGCAAATTCTACCAGTACCAGCTTCGTCAGCATGAAAATAAACAAGTTGCAGTGGATTATCTTAAGTCCCGAGGTGTTAGCGGCGAAATTGCCAAGGAATTCTGCTTAGGGTACGCACCTCCTGGTTGGGACAACCTGCTCAGCGCTGTGGGCACTGATGTCAAGAAGCAACAGGCTCTTTTAAAAGCAGGGCTCGTGATAGAAAAAGAACAGCACAAATCTGGGGGTAGCGATAACCTTACTAAGTTCGATGCGCAATACTATGATCGATTCCGCCACCGCATCATGTTTCCAATACGTGATAACCGGGGACGAACAATCGCCTTCGGCGGAAGAGTGCTGGGTGAAGACAAACCCAAGTATCTCAACTCTCCTGAAACCGCTGTTTTCCAAAAAGGTTCCGAGCTCTACGGCCTATTCGAAGCAAAGAAATCAAGCACCAAATTCAACCGCTTGCTGCTTGTTGAGGGTTACATGGATGTCATCGCCCTGAACCAAATGGATATTACTAACGCAGTGGCTACCCTCGGCACAGCAACCAGTGTCCGTCATCTGACCCGTATGTTCAGGCAATCAGGAGAGATAGTGTTCTGTTTCGATGGTGATGATGCTGGCCGTGCCGCTGCCTGGCGTGCACTGGAAGCCACAATGCCCCATATGGAAGACGGCCGCCAGGTCAAATTCCTGTTCCTGCCGGAAGGGTCGGACCCTGATACCTATGTCAGGAGTGTGGGAAAGGAACAGTTCGAAAAGGAGGTTGATAAGTCTACACCATTAGAGACGTTTTTCTTCGCAAAGCTTTCCCAAAATCTAGACACTACCTCCATCGAGGGAAAAGCCAGATTGAGCAACCTTGCCAAACCGTTGTTACGACAACTGCCACGCGGTGTCTATGCCCAACTCATGCTTGATCGCCTATCAGAAACCCTTGGTGTCAGTAGCGAATCCTTCGATCAATTATTAGAAGGGAGTCCACCCGCACAGACAAATGCTGATGTATTTTCTTTACCCGATGCTCCCCCACTCAACTTTGGGCCTAATCCGAAAAATCACAGTGGGAAAAAACTTGCTTCCTACCGGAAACCGTCAAGCCTGAAAGCGATCGAATTACTGCTCAGGAATCCCGAAATTGCCCTGTCTATCACCCAGGATCTTAAACCGCTACATAGCGCTGAGGACGAAAGCCGTAAGTTGTTGCTCTCACTCATTGAAATGGTTAGAAAAAACCCAAATACAGATACTTATACTCTACTTGGTTACTGTTATGGCACCAACCTGAGGACTCAACTTACGCAATTACTTAAAAGCGAGCGGATTACGCCGCAGGAAGGTATCGAAGAGGAATTTAATCATATAATCACCAATATATTGTCTGATATAGCGAAAAAATTAGACTTATTGGAGCTAAGGGGCGAGTTAAATTCTAGGGTTTCTGCGACAAAAGATAGCAACTAAGCAGCCGCTAATAAAGTCTATATCTATAGCAGATATACAACTATGTCCGGTATCTATATAATGCCCGGCTGGCTTTTTTAAGCTAAATCCTACTACTCGGCATTCGTGCCAGAAAAAGCGAGAATCCATGGCCGAAATAATTGCACCTCAGTCCAGTCTTAAAACTCTGATCGCCAAGGGCAAAGAACAGAATTATCTCACCTATGCCGAGGTAAATGATCATCTGCCACAATCGATCTCAGATCCAGACCAAGTCGAAGATATAATCCAGATGATCAATGATATGGGCATCAAGGTGTTCGAAACTGCGCCGGATACTGATGCTCTCCTTCTTAATGAAGAAAATGACACTGATGCGGATGAAGTAGCGGCTGCTGAAGCGGCAGCCGCGTTGGCAGCAGTTGAAAGTGAAGCGGGCCGAACTACTGATCCAGTGCGTATGTACATGCGTGAGATGGGAACGGTAGAACTTTTAACGCGTGAGGGCGAAATCGTAATTGCCAAACGCATTGAAGAAGGTCTGCGGGAGCTTATGAAGGCCATGGCCTATTTCCCGGGCACTGTCGAACACGTGCTTAACGAATACGCCTTGATTAATACCGATGAACGGCGACTCAATGAACTCATTACAGGTTATCTCGATACAACGGATGATGAGATTCCTGTTGGAGTGCCGAACGTGCCGCGGGTAAAGCAAGGGGCAGAATCAGGCAACACTGGACTCGATAGCAATGACGATGACGATGAAGACGAGGTTGCTTTGGGGCCTGACCCCGAAGAGGCACGGCTTCGCTTTAAAGAACTGAGAGAGCAATACGAGCTAACTAGCGCAGTGGTTGGCAAACGTGGAAGATCAGACGATCGAGCCAAAGCAGAATTAGAAAAACTAGGAGATCTTTTCAAATGTTTCAAAATGACTCCACGTCAGTTCGAACCTTTACTCAGCCATATCCGTGCCGTGCTGGCTCGTCTGCGTCGCCACGAGAAAGCTATCATGACCCTGTGTGTACGCGGGGCCAAGATGCCACGCAAGGACTTCATAGCCAGCTTTCCCGGTAACGAGGTTAATGGGAAATGGATTGATCAGCATATCTCAGCCAAGGAAGCCTATTCCGAATTACTGATTAATGTTAAGACTGAAGCGATTCGCGCCCAAAAGAAGATTAAACTGCTGTTAGATGAAACCGGGTTAACGGTTGACGAGATCAAGGATATTAATCGACAGATGTCCATCGGAGAAGCCAAGTCTCGTCGGGCCAAGAAGGAAATGGTAGAGGCGAACCTACGACTGGTAATCTCCATTGCCAAAAAATATACCAATCGAGGCCTTCAATTTCTTGACCTAATCCAGGAAGGCAACATTGGCCTGATGAAGGCGGTCGACAAGTTCGAATACCGCCGCGGATATAAATTCTCCACGTATGCAACCTGGTGGATTCGCCAAGCCATTACTCGATCTATTGCGGATCAGGCCCGCACCATCCGTATCCCGGTTCACATGATTGAGACAATTAACAAACTCAACCGTATATCTCGCCAAATGGTCCATGAAAAAGGCCGTGAACCGACCCCGGAAGAGCTCGGTGAACGAATGGAAATGCCTGAAGACAAGGTGCGTCGAGTTTTGAAGATCGCCAAAGAACCTATCTCCATGGAAACCCCCATTGGTGACGATGAAGATTCTCACCTAGGTGATTTTATCGAAGATGGTACCGTCGATTCACCCGTCGATTCGTCTATCGACGAAGGCTTGCGTGAAGCCACCAAAGAGGTGTTGAGTGGCCTCACCGCGCGGGAAGCCAAGGTGCTTCGTATGCGCTTCGGCATCGACATGAACACCGACCATACTCTGGAAGAGGTGGGCAAGCAGTTTGATGTCACCCGAGAGCGAATTCGACAGATCGAAGCGAAGGCTCTCCGCAAACTACGGCACCCAACGAGAACAGAAAGCCTGAAATCATTTCTCGATAATAAATAAGCAGGTTTGAAAAGGTTAACAGGGGCGCTTTAATGCGCCCTTTTTATTTTGAGTCAGGTTAAGCAGTTCTTTACTAGCTTTATCATCGGTGCTTCAAGAACAAAGTGATATATATTTTACCGAGAGGTCATAGAGAAAACTGAGACATTCGAGAAAAATGCATTCTAATTCTGACGAATCAGCACACAGACAGCGCGGGACCTAGTATGAATTGGGAGTTAACATAGCCTGCAAAGCTCAGGCGAAGTGAAAGGGCCTGTAGCTCAGCTGGTTAGAGCACCGGACTCATAATCCGTCGGTCCCTGGTTCGAATCCAGGTGGGCCCACCAACTTCCCCTGCAAATCATCAAGTTATGAATTGGAGCGACGGACTATGGATTTTGAGAGTCCGTTGGTCCTGGCATAGCAGAATGAAAACTTTATGAAAATATTAATCAGAAATTTAGCAAGAACTACGACGGAAGCAGAGCTTCAAGCCGCGTTTGAAGCATGGGGAGCCGTACAATCTACAACCCTTGTGTTGGACAAGAAATCTGGTGGATCTAAAGGATTCGCCTTTATCGAGATGCCAAAAGCAGGTGAAGCCAAAGCGGCAATGAAGCACCTCAACGGTAGCCAGCTAGATGACAATAAAATTAGAGTAAAAAAAGCTGGAAATGACAAGATAGCTGCTGGCCGTTCTGTCACTTCATAACCCGTCGGTCCCTGGCAGGCCCACCATCTTTTACATATATCTCATTGGTCCTCGATTTGGGCTGTCGAAATATAAATCCTTGGAATCTGTCGTCTATGACGCTCCTGATTAAAGCTGAGAAAAATTCAGTTTAATGCCTATATAGATCGCGCGCTGAGGCGAAAAGAACCCTGTAATTTCCTGATAGTCTTCGTCAAGCAAATTTTCCACCCGCGCATAAATCCGAGCGCTGTCATTAATGTCGTAACTAGCGCTTAAGTCTAATACCTCAAAGTCATCTAGATTCATAAGTGTTCCGTTAAGATCATCAATTGAGTCGCGTGAAATGCGATAGAAAGCGTTAAGCTTTAGCCGTTCTCCCAATCCTGAATAGAACAAACCAACGTTAGCCAGCCTTTCAGGACGGCGCAGACGCCGTAACCCATTGGGTCGCTCGGTTTCGTTAAACGTATAATTTGAAGTTAAGCGCAAGCTATCGGTCAAGGTAAAATCCATGGCCAACTCAACGCCGTCAGATTTACTAGTACCAACGTCCTGCAAGTAGCCACTGAACCCTGCGAGATCAAAAAAGACTGCATTCTTTACTTCTTGATTGAAATAAACCGCTTCCAAATGCAAACTATTCCCTAACACGTATTCCAGACCAACTTCATGGCCTTCGCTTTCTTCCTGCTTTAAAGTACTCATGGAGGCTGGAGGAAAAGCAAAGGCGCCAGCGTTATAACCAATTTCAAAAGGGCTCGGGGCTCTAAACCCGGTACCCTGACTGGCTTTGATTTTCAGCGTAGCGCTATTTGGTAGATCAATTAGGTAGGCACTACTAATCCTATAACTGGTATTCGTGCCAAAATCATCATTGTCATCATTACGCACACCTGCGGTGAGAAAAAATATGTCTGAAAAATCGCTGAGATATTCTAGGTAAAATCCCAAATTATCCCGAGCATTGTCATTATTTTTTGCCTCTTCGTAGTCCGCGCCGAATACAAAATTAAAGCCTGGAAGACCGTTAGTAGTGCCTAGGTATTCCCATCGATCCAGCCCGCCATTGGCTGAGAAAGCCGAAATATCAAGAGCAAAATTTGCTCGCTCTGTTTTTGTTGATGCATAAGATATCGAATGAGAAAAGTTATTCGAACTATATTTCAAAGAAACTCTTGATGCACTCAACTCATAATTAGATGAGCAATTGTGTACTGTAGTCCCGGAAAAACAACTATCGAATTCGGAATCTCCATCGACTTCACGATGTACCACATCAAGACGCATATTTTCCGATAGGTTGACCCCGAGTCGGCCATGCACAGAAGTGTTAACGTAACCATCATTGTCTCTTAAAACAGTATCAGCTTGACTGGTATTGTAGCCGTCAGTTTCAGCGTCGGTTAACGACAAAAAGTAATCGAAAACCTCGTTAGCACTTCCTATATTCCCAGTAACCTTTTGGGTGCCGTAGGCTCCAGAGCGAGCATCTAAGTTGGCAAAAAACCCTTGCTCTAAAGAATGTGAACTAATATTGACAACACCACCCGCATCAGCGCCATAGGCCAGGCCTTGGGGGCCTCTTAATACTTCGATTCGCCCGATGCCGTCACTGAGTAAGTGCTCAAGCGGCGTGCCTATTTGAGTGCTGCTTGGGTCAGATAACCGTATCCCATCAAATAAGATTAGCGTACGAAACCCCTCTTCACCACGAATTCTTAAGGTAGTAGTTTTACCAGAGCCACCATTATTGCTACTAGCTATGGATGGCAATTGACGCAGTACTTCGACGAGGGAAAGGTTTCCGTACGCTTCGATTTCTGCTTCCGAAATGACCGAAACAGAATTGCCTATCCGGCGCAGAGTAATTGGAACCAAGTTTGGGGTGACAACGATTTCCTCAAAAAAAGTGGGCGTGTCTTGAGCCTGCATGTAACCGGAAAATGCGATTAATACGTGAAACCGTAAAGTTAGTATCCGTAATATCGATGCCTGCATTTTTTTATACTGATAATTGAGCTATGAGCTAGTTTGCTATGGTGTCTTCCAGAAAAACCCTAGACACTCTTTATTCTTACTGCTGAATTGGTAATAAATAAGAGTCCTTTATCCCACGAAAATATTAGCTCGCATGATCAATTCTAGTTTTAGAATTTCAAAATAACCAGTTGCCCGGATTTTATGCAAGAATATTGAGTTGCTTCGTTATCTACTTAGCAGATATTGCATTCTACGCAGTCAAAACCCCGCGATGGTATGGCATGACAAATGCTAAAGTCAAACTGATATCCATGTCCGCATTCTAGACCTCAACACCTAATTCTTCGATAAGCACTTGTGGCACTTCGATAATCTTCGCTCGCAAATATTCACCTAATGATTTTGCTTGTCTGTCGATTCGATGACTGGAAGACGCTCCATCACCTAACACATCATGAATATAAAAATTCAAGGCACGCATATTGGGTAGTTCATAACGCTCGATGTCAAATTTTCTCATATCCGGGAGTAGCTTCTTCAGCTGATCCACCGTGAGAAAGTAATAGAGAAAACTATAGGCAGCATCTGTTCGAGCCCAAACGCCGCAATTAGCACAACCGCCTTTATCTCCAGAACGGGTACCAAAGAGTCTACCAAAAGCGATGGTAGCGACTTCAGCAATCAGTATTTTATCTATTTCGACCGGAGCGTTCTCATAATAAACATGGTTGAAATCCAACCGCTGAGTAGGTAACACTTCAATTAAATTAGCTCCTAAGTGCACCAGTTCGCTAACATGTTTACTGTCTATCAAAGCCGGCCAGTAAACCAGGACCGGACTGCCATCGTTGCCTGTCGCCCCACGAGAAGTGTTGCCGGGAATATTTGCCAAACCTAGTTCAGTGATCTTGGCCTGGAAAAGGCGGCCGAGTTTGCGTGAATCATTACTGGTAACCGTTAAGCGTAGTGCCGCATGAGCTTCCTCGTTAGCAACCGGATCTTCCTTGTCACTCCTGATCAACTGAATATCAATATCATCAAATTGTTCCCTTCCCCCCAGATTGTGAAATATTGAATCCAGATAGATCTCCGCTTTTTTTTCGATATCCAGTCCGGTCAGCAACACCTCCACGGTTTGTTTGCATGGACCTATAGTATTGATACAGACTTTGTGAGTGGGAGGCGGACTGCTACCCTTACAGCCACTAATTCGGACCCGATCGTCTCCTGCTTGTTCGATCTTGATACTATCAAAGTGGGCAATCACATCGGGATTGTAGTATTCCGGGGTTGATATTTCGTAAAGCAGTTGCGCCGTAACCGTGCCCACTGAAACCAAACCGCCGGTACCAGAATGTTTAGTAATCGTGAATGATCCATCGGCTTCTATTTCCGCGATAGGATAGCCCACATTTCGATAACTAGGCACTTCTTCAAAAAAAGCATAGTTGCCACCACAGCATTGCGCTCCGCACTCAATAATATGCCCTGCCACCAAAGCCCCTGCCAGGGCGTCATAGTCATCCCGAGCCCATTTAAATTTCCAGGCAGCAGGACCAATGACTACTGCCGCATCCGTAACCCGCGGACAGATTACAATGTCCGCTCCTTGATCGAGCGCCTCTTTAATAGCCCAGCCGCCAAAATAAGTATTGGCTGTTACTACTTTATGGCCAGATTCACAAAGCGGGATTTGCTTCTCAGTACTCATGAAAGCTTCTCCTTTGCTCTGTAATTTTGCTATGTCACCTACTAAATCATCACCATCGATATATGCAACCAAAGAATTTACGCCAAGTTCAGCAAGAATTTTCTCTATAGCTTCTGCCATCCCTTTTGGATTCAAACCACCAGCATTAGATACAATCTTAATATTCCGCTTGCGGCAGGGAGCAGCTACTTCGCGTACCTGTTTTAGGAAGGTACCAACGTAACCAAGGTGCGATCCACGTGTCTCGCGCTGATTATGTAATATGGCCATGGTGAGTTCAGCCAAATAGTCGCCGCTTAAGACATCAATGCCCCCTCCTTCGACCATTTCCCTAGCTGCAGCCAAACGATCACCATAGAAGCCACTGCAATTGCCGATACGTATTATGTCGCTCATTTATCTACTCGTAAGTTAACTAGTTACTAATCGTCTGCAGCCCAAGAAGCTTTGCGTTTCTCTCTAAATGCCGCTATACCTTCGCTACCTTCCTCAGATTTAAACATGCGGAGACTCCATTCTGCAGCTTCCTTAAATCCCTCTTTGACCTCGAGCTGAGGAATTCGGCGCACAAGCTTCTTGCACTCAACAACAGCATTAGGCCCTCCTAGCTTTATCGCCTCGATTTCCTCCCGTACAGCTTCAAATAGCTGTGCCTTGGGTACAGCGCGATGAGCCAGCCCAAAATCCACAGCTTGTTTGCCGTTAAAGCGCTCACCAGTGAGAAAAAGTTTCATTCCTTGATGGCCGCCTAATTTCGGCAAACAGACTACGGAAATCACAGCTGGAATTACTCCTATCCGTACCTCACTAAAACTAAAAATAGCCTCCTGCGCAGCGATGACGATATCAGACGCTCCAACAAGACCCAGACCTCCTGCAAACGCAGCACCATTAATGGCTCCGATTACGGGTTTGTTACTTTCTAATATCGCCGTAAGAACATCTGCATAGGGAACGGCACGGCCCCCTTTGATGCTTTGGCCTGGCGGGCTTTTTAAATCAGCCCCGGCACAGAAAGCAGGATCAGCACCAGTGAGAACAATACATCGCACTTCGTTATCCTTGTTGGCAGCCAACAAGTTATCATACAGTCCTGTCACCAGTGCTGCAGACAATGCGTTGCGATTGTCTGGCCTATTCAGTGTTATCCAGGCTGCTCCTTGCTTCACCTTATATAGCGTTGCTTGATCATCTGTCATCAGGTCAATTCTCTTTCTCTTTTACGTTTCACCCTATTTGATTATTGATTTGAGTACTACTCCTCTCTATCTTCAGCCAATCGCACTAACAACTCACCATTAGCGACCTGGTCACCCGTTACAACATGAATTTCGCTTACGATGCCGTCTCTTGGTGCCGTGATGCGATGCTCCATCTTCATGGCTTCTAGAACCATAAGTAATTGACCTTTTCCCACGGCATCACCCACTTGAACTTCTACTGAAACTACCATCCCTGGCATTGGAGCCACCAAGCCCCTTTCAGCATCTACCAGTTTGGTATCAGCAAATCTTGGCAACTGGATAAGCTCGAGGTCGCCATGGGGACCGTTTACTAGCCACCGATTTGCATGCTGATCGACATTAAACGCACTACGGCGATTTTCGAATTCAAGGTCTACTTTACCCCTTCCAGCCCTATATAAAGTTACTAGGAACTCTTTTTCTTCACATCTGACCCTGAATTTGCCACTACGCTCAATACGATATTCAACAATAAGGGATTCTTCATCAACCAGAAATTCATGCTTTTCAAAAGGCATTTCTGTATTACGCCAGCCGCTGGGAATAGACTTCAATACTCTTGCCGACGCCCGTTGCTGGGCCTGAGCCTCCATTACAACAGCGACACCCGCATCGATACACTCTTCTTTAGAAAGCTCGCGTTTGCTCGCAGGTTTAACCCTCGCAATGAAGTCCGTGTTAGTTGCGCCATTTAGAAATTCCGGCGTTCGCAAGATGGCCACAAGGAAATCGCGGTTACTCGTTATGCCCTGAATTCTTGTTTTCTCGAGCAATCTGGACAGTCGGCTTGCAGCTTCCCGGCGAGTAGCAGCATGCACTATAAATTTAGCCAACATAGGGTCAAAGATCATACTCACTTCACTGCCAGTTTCGACCCCCGAATCGATGCGAGTAGCAACTACATTTGGGCTTAAATTCGTCGCTGTTTCAGACGTGGGCACCTGCCACGCCAATAATTTGCCAGGAGATGGCAAAAAGTCATTTTCTGGATCTTCGGCATAGAGTCTGGCTTCTATGGCGTGCCCACAAATGGAGAGATCTTCCTGCTTGAAAGAAAGTGTCTCTCCTTCAGCAATTCGAATTTGTTCCCTCACTAAATCTAGACCGGTTATAGCTTCTGTAACAGGATGTTCAACTTGCAAGCGGGTATTCACTTCGAGAAAGTAAAAATCAGAACCACTTAACAAAAATTCAACAGTACCAGCGGATGAATAACCAATTTTACGAGCTGCCTTCAATGCAGCTTCACCCATACGACATCTAATATCTTCATCAACTGCTGGAGATGGCGCTTCCTCTATTATTTTCTGGTGGCGTCTCTGGATGGAACATTCTCTCTCGAAACAGTGCACCAGGTTGCCATAGTGATCACCCAGAATTTGAATCTCAACATGACGCGAAAAGGCCAGCCAATGTTCTATGAATAAAGTATCATCGCCAAAGGCACTAAGTGCCTCACGCCTAGCTGCCTCAATAGCTCCAGCTAATTCTCCTGAGCTTTCTACCACGCGCATACCACGACCGCCACCACCGGCAGAAGCTTTGATCAATATCGGATAGCCGATTTCTTCAGCGAGCGCGGTAGCATCTTCATTTTCACGTATTTGCCTGCCAGGTAAGATAGGAACCTCGGCCTCCTCCATCAAGCGCTTAGCTGAGAGTTTATCTCCCATACTGGCAATCGCCTCAGGTGATGGCCCAATCCAGACAATGCCCGCTGCACCCACCGCTTCAGCAAACCCACTATTCTCAGACAAAAACCCATAACCCGGATGGATCGCGTCAGCACCACTTGTTTTGCAAGCCTCCACAACTTTCTCCATATGAAGGTAGGTATCGACAGAGGTTTCACCTCTTAATGCAATGGCGAAATCGGCTTCGCGTACAAAGGGAGCATCAACGTCACCATCAGCATAGATAGCCACGGTGCTAATACCCATTTGATGGGCAGTCCGATTTATGCGTCTGGCTATTTCTCCGCGGTTAGCGATTAATAAACGGCTAATAGGTTTGATTGTGGATTGATTGGTCTTTTTCCTTACATGCGCCACGTGCCAAACTCCTTCGTACCCTTCACCTCATTGGAATGGCAAGCCGATAACGCTATTGCGACTATCGTACGCGTGTCTCGAGGGTCTATCATTCCATCATCACTAACTCGAGAAGTAGCAAACAAGCCTTTGGAACGCTCCTCTGCCCAATGTTCGGCTACGGCGGCACGTTTGGCATCTGCTTCTTCATCAAATTTCTTGCCTCTCCTTTCCGCAGCCGCTTTCCCCACTATCGTCATGACCCCCGCCATCTGTTTGGGACCCATTACTGCGATTTTCGCCGTGGGCCAAATAAAATTGAAGCGAGTGCCAAACGCCCGACCACTCATGCCAAAATTACCCGCGCCATATGATGCGCCAATAATGACAGTAACGTGGGGAACTGTGGAATTGGATACGGCATTAATCATCTTCGAGCCATTTTTGGTAATACCACCCTGCTCAAAATCTGTTCCAACCAGATAGCCGGTTATGTTATGTAAAAAAAGAAGAGGTACATCGATCTGGTTACACAATTGAATGAATTGCGCAGCTTTTTCTGATGACTCGGAAAACAGCGCTCCATTGTTCCCGAGAATACCGACCGGATATCCATGGATAGTCGCCCAACCACAAACCAACGTAGGACCATAGAGGGGTTTGAAATCCTCGAACTCAGAACCGTCAACAATTCGAGCAATTACCTCGCGCATATCAAAGGGTGAACGTAAATCCTTAGACACGATTCCTAGCAATTCTTCTGGATCATGCATTGGTTCCAAATATTTTTCCGCTGGCTCCGGGCCTCGTTTTCGCCAGTTCAGATGCGAGACTACTTCCCTGCACATTCGAATACCATCCATCTCATCCTGAGCCAAATAATCACCGAGACCAGAAATAGTGGTGTGCATATCAGCGCCTCCAAGACTCTCCGGATCGGCATCTTCTCCCGTAGCCATCTTCACCAAAGGAGGACCACCCAAAAACACTCGCGATTGGTTTTTAATTAGTATGTTGTAGTCACTCATGCCCGGTTGGTAGGCTCCGCCAGCCGTGGAGGCCCCAAAAACAAGCGACACTGTCGGTATGCCTATTTTGGATAACTCAGTAATTTCGTAGAACAGCCGACCAGACTCAGCAAAATGTCCTATCTCGCGTTGAATAGCCTCCTCCGGGTCTTCGTCAGAGCCTTGACCCCGTAAATCGGCACCAGCTGATTCCACAAACTGTATATAGGGTAAGCGATTCTCCCTAGAAATTTGCAAACCTCGCATGAGTTTCTTGGAATTGAATTGATTGAATGCACCTGCGCGGACTGAGGGATCGTGCCCCAGAATCAAGCATTCCACACCTTCAATTACGCCGATACCCACAACGAATCCAGAACCCACCGCAAAAGGTGAGCGCCAAGCTGCCAGCGGACTAATCTCCAAAAAGGGAGAATCCCGATCCAGTACATGAGCAATACGTTCTCGAATTGGCATCTTGTTTCGCGAACGTAATCTGGCCGTGGCCTCCAGGCCCCCACCTTCAGCCGCTTCTGCAAGCAACCTATTCATGGTTTCCAGCAAGTCCTGCATGTCAGCTCGATTATTCTCGAAGGCTTCTGAACTGGCATCGAGACTCGATTCTAGTGCGGGCATGTAACCTCCCTAAAATTATTGCTAATTCTCAATCAACTAAAACAGCTCTTAAATTCTTCAGAGCTTGAAAGCTAAAGCCCAAGCTCATTCGCTACTTTTTCTAAGTGGTACTCCTCATCCCCAAAAGCAACAGACGCCGCATGGGCCTTGCGAAGGTAGAGATGCATGTCGAGTTCATCACAGAACGAAATGGCACCATGGGTTTGATGCCCCAGCTTGGTAACCCGAATAGCCGCGGCGCTGGTATAAGATTTAGCCATGGCTACTTCTTTTGTGGCAGGCAAACCCTGTGCGATTCTCCATATTGCCTGCATAGTAATGTAGCGGGAACTATCGACCTCGACCACCATGTTAGTGCAGTGATGCTGTACGGCTTGAAATGAGCCCACGACCTGCCCAAACTGTTCTCTGTCTTTGACATAATCAACACTCATATCCAGAACAACTTGAATTCCGCCCAAAATTTCAGCACATTTTCCAGCAGCGGATCGTTCTTCTAAATTCTTTAACAAGGTTGTAGCTTCACCGCCTCGGGCTATAACAGAAGAAACCGGCACTTTTACCTGGTTAAAGCGCACTTCACATTGGTCGGCGTAGTCAAGAGTGTCGTAGGATTCTATTTCTACACCCGGGGCACTGGAGTCCACCATTAAAATTAGTAAATCCTTACCTTCGCGGACAACAGTGAGTAGATAATCTGCTGATCTTGCGTATTCCACAAATAATTTGCTGCCATTTATGCTGAAACCATCTCCATCGGGTATAGCTTTGGTTTGGATGTTCACCAAGCCATAAGTATTCCCTGGTTCTGTTACAGCATAGGAGCAGACTAGCTCCCCAGCTGTAATCCGTGGTAACAATTTTGTTTTCAGGTCACTGGCCGAAGACTGTTCCAATGTGGCGGCACTAATCACTACCGTAGAGAAGAAGGGTACCGGCAAACACACCCCTCCCATAGCTTCGATTAATACTGCTAAATCGCTAAAGTTTCCACCGGAGCCACCGTATTCCTCTTTGATACCGACCCCCATCCAGCCTAAATTGGCCATTTTCTGCCATAGCGCGCTATCGAATTCCCTACTATCATCCCTGCGTTGGCGCATTAAATCTTTCGGGCATTCCTTACGCAAAAATTCTTCCGCTGCTTGACGCAGTATTTTTTGCTCTTCGGTTAGATCCATATTCATTCTTGTAGCCTTCTCTAATATTAGGTCTTAAGCGAGGGCAATACGCCTATTCAAAAACCTGCTTTATCTTTGACTAATGCAAACACTAGCGCCTTGGTAAGCCAAGACCACGCTGGGCAATGATGTTGCGTTGAACTTCCGAGGTACCCGCGCCAATAGTGGCGGAAATGCTTTCTAGAAACCCCCGAGCTACCAATCCCCTTATCGGAGCCCACTTCGATTTGCCAGTCAGCTGACCGTAAGGCCCCAATATTTCCATGGCTAATTCAGCCATGTCACGTGCCAACTCAGTTGCCGTTAGTTTGAGAATTGAGGACTCCACATTTGGATCCTGAGCACGATCCAGTATTTCTGCAGTTCGCCAAAACAGCATGTACCCTATCTCAATTCGGGTGGCAATCCTGGCCAGTTTATTCCTAACAGACTGCTTCTTTGCCAGCAACTCGCCGTTATGTTTAGTTGATTTCACATAGTCCAACAACTCTTCAAACATCCGTTTAAAACCGCCTATCCCCACCAAGGTAATACGTTCATAATCCAGAGCAGTCATTAAATTGTAAAATCCCCTGTTTTTACCACCAACAAGATTTTCTTTAGGAACTCTTACATTATTTAGAAAAACGTTATTGAAAGAGTGGTCCCCTAAAATATTGATTACCGGATCCATGGTAATGCCTGGTGTTTTGTTATCCACAATGAAAAAACTCAGGCCCTGGTGCTTTCTGGCTTCAGGATCAGTGCGGACAATCATCCAAGAATAGTCAGCTAGGTGAGCGCCACTCGACCAACATTTTTGTCCATTCAAAATGTACTCATCTCCATCTTCCACTGCATGAGTTCTAACGCTTCCCAGATCTGAACCAGCATTGGGTTCACTGTAGCCCAACCAAAAATGTATCTTGCCCGCAGCAATATCTGGCAGCCATTTCTGTTTCTGCTGGTCTGTTCCGGTTCGGAGTAACATTGGTCCAACTATGCCTGTACCGATATTGTCTTGGCGCGGCGCACGGTAGTAACTCATGCGTTCATCGAAAATAGCTTGCTCCATATAAGAATAGGCTGGACTACCTTCTTCATTTCTCCAAAATAAGGTGAACCAGCCTTTTTCTGCGATTTTTTCAATAAATGTGCTAGCTATAACACTATCGCCCTCATCCTGGTAACCGCTACGTGCATAATCGTGAGGCCAAGATATTGGTTTTTCAGCCCAATCATTGGGCAACTCACGCTGCAGAAATTCATCCAGTTCATCTCTAAAGACTTGTTCTTTGTCAGAGAATTTAATCTCCATTGTTTACCTCGATATATCTATAATTCTACAAACTGTCTCTAACCCTGGTTAGAAGAGAATAACACTTCTTTGAACAAACCAAAGATGGGGTCAACATATTCGATTAAGCATACTCAATCTCAAATATAAAAGCCATCCGGATGGTTTTATTCTTGGTTGATTGTTCATCGCTATGTTAGGCTGAGTCGGCAGTGGGGCTCCATGGGAGCTTATTTAACACAACAGAGCACTTGGGAATTGTTCCTAAAACGCAATTGTAAAAACTATGGCACTTGAGCAGATTGTTGGAAAACAACAAAGCAAGAGCGAAAAAGCCCGGGCTGCAATTTGCGAGGCCACTATCGATTGCCTAATCGAGATAGGTTATGCCAAAACGTCTCTGAATCTGGTGGCTGCCCGCGCTGGGTTTTCCAAAGGCGCCTTGCAGCATCACTTTCCAAGTAAAGAAGACCTGATAACGGCGACTGCTAATCGGTTGTTGCAACGTACAATCCGTTCTCGCACGGAAAAATGGAGAACAATTAAAACTGTCGCAGATGCAATTCTCTATTCCTGGAATAAGCTAGTTAATACCCCGCCCTATCGGGCTTTACTAGAAATACTCACCGCTGCCCGAACAGATAAAGCTCTAAAAAAGCGCATTTCTCTCACCTTAAAGGATTGGAACAATACCCTAGATGAACAAGCGATTGAGATCTATTACTCGGTTAATGGCGACGAAGAGGTTAGGCAACTGATGGCTATGACGCGAAGTTTCTTGGGCGGCCTGATTATCCAAGAGCGATACGGTGTAAGACCATCAGAAAATCTCAAACAAGTAGAAAAATGGATAGCCCTGGTTGAACCGCGACTTAAGTTGAAAACAACGAAGAAGGCAAAATGACAATTAAACTCTATCACTGCCCCCGGGCCCGATCCATGAGACCCCTCTGGACCCTAGAAGAGATGGGGCTCGAGTACGAACTCATCGTAATGGAATTTCCGCCTCGCGCCACTTATGAAGGCTATTTGGGAATCAATCCATTAGGGACCGTGCCAACAATGATTGATGGTGAAGTAACTATGACCGAATCTGCTGGTATTTCCCAATACCTTGTCGATCGCTATGGTCCGACCGATCTAGGATTGGACCCTAGCGATGAGGACTATGGCATTTATCTTAATTGGCTGCACCGTAGCGATGCAACCCTAACCTTTCCACAGACTCTGGTGCTCCGCTATACTCGCCTCGAACCGGAAGAACGACGAATTCCACAAGTAGCCGAGGACTACCAACGCTGGTTTCTCTCGCGTTTACGTTGTGTGGAAGAGACGCTCAGTGATCGAAAATATCTCTGTGCGGGACGATTCACTATCGCCGATGTTTGCATCGGATACGCGCTAGTGTTGGCCGAATCTCTAGGGCTTTCAGCCTCGTTTAAACCAAATACGGAAAGATATTATTCGATGCTCAAGGAACGCCCGGCTTTTAAGCGGGCTGCCGGGCTTTAGGTTATCACCGGACAGCATTGGGCAAATATCCTCAAAATTGGAAGAAACCTAGGCGAACCCAGCGATGAGCATAGATTTTGTTAACGATGATTCTCAGTTATACAGGCCTATATCGGCGTATGATTGGACTCAATATCATAGTGATGTCAATGGCAATAATTGTGCCATCATCGATCTGGATTCAGAGAAGGTCTTCAACTACAGAGAATTCAATGAGCGGGTCTGCCAACTTGCCAATTACCTGCGCGAGCAGTGGAAAATAGAGAAAAGTGATCGCGTCGCTATCCTAGCTAAAAACGGAAACGAATATTTAGAGTTTTATTACGCCTGCAGCAAAATAGGCGCCATTTCAGTGCTTTTGAATTGGCGCTTATCGGTTCCAGAGCTTGAATTCATAATTAAAGACTCTGCTCCGCGCGGGCTCTTTTTCGATTACGAATTTGAGAAACAGGTAAGCGAACTTAGTAAACTTTACGATATCGAACATACTCTGTGCATAAGCCGTGATCTTGCTGACAATCCTTACGAAGATGTTCTATTGAGACATTCAAATAAATTCGTATTTAACTCCGAAAATCGGATTCGCCTAATTGATGTACAAACTATCATGTACACCTCGGGTACTACTGGCAAACCGAAAGGAGCCATGATCACTTATAACATGACATTTTTTAATGCCATCAATTCCACTGTACCGCTCGGCTTGTCTACCGAAAGCGCGAATCTGGTAATACTCCCACTTTTCCATACAGGCGGCCTCAATTGTTACGCAAATCCAGCGGTCCATGCCGGAGCGACCAATATCATTATCCGGAATTTTGAACCTGCGGACTGCCTACAAAAAATTGTCGACCCCAATCTCGGTGTTACTCATTTTTTGGCAGTACCGTCTATTTACCAATTCATGGCGCAAACACCGGACTTTGATACGGCTAAATTCGACCATGTCGAGCATGCTACGGTAGGTGGAGCTCCCGTACCTTTAGCCACGCTTGTTACCTGGACAGACAAAGGGCTTCCTGTAAAACAAGGCTTCGGAATGACCGAGACCGGTCCTTCTTGCCTCTCCCTACCGAAAGACAAACTCATTGAAAAAATAGGATCTGTCGGGTTGCCAGTGTTACACACAGAGACGCGTATAGTAGATGATGAGGGAGTCGATGTGACACTCGGACAAATCGGCGAGCTTTGGGTGAAGGGGCCAACTATCTGTCCTGGTTACTGGAATCGCCCGGAAGCTAATCAGACCTCTTTCACAAACGGATGGTTACACACCGGTGATGCAGCCCGCCAAGATAATGATGGCTTTTACTATATTGTAGACCGCTGGAAAGATATGTATATCTCCGGTGGGGAAAATGTTTATCCAGCAGAGGTGGAATCAGTAGTATACGAGTTGGAAGGCATCATCGAGGCGGCGGTCATAGGGGTTCCAGACGAAAAATGGGGTGAAGTAGGAAAACTATTTTTAGTAACTAAACCGGGTGTAGCCCTACTCGAACAAGACGTGTTCGGCCACTGTGCCCAGCAACTGGCGAAATTTAAGGTGCCAAGGTATTTGCAATTCATAGACGAACTACCCAAAAATGCCACTGGAAAAGTACTGAAGAGGGAATTGTCATAATATTGAGAAAACGGGCAAGCTGTTTTTTCTGGGCCTTTTTATAAGCTACTACGAAGATAAATTCCAGACATGTCTGGAAACAAGGTATTGTGCTCTGGTGGGCACTACCTGATTTGAAAGAACCTGAAACGAAGCATGTGAATTAGAGAGAAGTGTAAGGGCCTGTAGCTCAGTTGGTTAGAGCACCGGACTCATAATCCGTTGGTCGAAGGTTCGAATCCTTCCAGGCCCACCACACTCGTCCTCTCCTTTGACTACTGCTCAGATACTGATTATTCTCGCTGGGACAAGATAATCCGATGCCAATCGAACCACAGGAGAGAAATATGAGCATTCGCCGATGGGTAGCAGCTGCAGTCACTGCAGGTTTTGCGATTCTAGTTGCTGAAGCAATAGCTCACCATTCAAGCGCTCCATTTTATGATCCCGAGAACCGAGTCGAGTTCGAAGGAACCGTGACCCGTTGGGTATTCCGAAATCCCCACGCCTTCCTGTTCCTTAATGTCACAGAGGGAAACGACGAAGTCATTGAATGGCAAGTGGAACTGGGGGCACCAGTCAGTATCCGAAGAGCAGGATGGTCGCCCGACACTCTGCAAGTGGGTCAACGTGTAAAAGTATCAGGTCAGCGGTCACGGGTGGAAGGCTCCTACGGCGTTTGTTGCGTGCGGATGACTAAGCCGGATGGCAGTCCCATCATCGAAGGTGGCCGGGTGGAAGAGCCCCCTGCGCGCCGCTAAATCCACAAAAATACCAAGAGTCAGAAAACATTATAAGCTGTGGGAGGAATTATGAATCCGCTATTAAGAGGGAAAGTAACAATTTTTGCTGTAGTTGCGCTGGTAGTGGGATACGCCAATTCGCAGATAAGTAGCCAAAGCATTGAAACTGATATTCCCATATTCGATGGTATCTGGAATGGTGGTTTCTCAGTGCGTCCAGTGAATGGTGAGAATGTCCCGTGGGGAGAAAATAATTTCCCGGTACTGAACGAACGTGCGCTTGCCTATCAGGAAGTATGGGAAGAAATCATGGCGCCGAAGTACGATTGCCAACCAGCAAGTTCGCCTGCAATTCAATATGATCCTTACCACATGAAGGTTACCCAATGGCCCGACCGGGTGCTACTTCGGTACGAAAAAGACGATCAACTGCGGATTGTTTGGCTGGACGGTCGCAAGCCGAAATCCACCGATTTCGGCGTCCAAGGATTTTCTGTGGGTCACTACGAGAACGATTCTTTGTATGTCACCACCACCCATTTTGTATTTGATGTGGCAGGATTCGATGATTATAACGGTATCCCCTCTTCTTCCCAGAAAAAGGTGACGGAACGCTACTGGCTGGAGGAAGGCGAACTACGCATGACGCTGACAATAGAAGATCCGATGTTTCTCCGCGGACCAACGTCTTACACCACGCGCTGGCTTCCGGCTAGAGAAGGTTATCAGTTACAAGCTTATGACTGCGATCCCGAAGCGGCCAGAGCATCAGTTCGATTCTATCCTTCAAAATACAAGTAAGAGCACTTATCCAACGAAAGAAGCCAGGGTGTTTATCATCGATCCAACCTGGCTTCTTTTAAATCTATCCTGTTCCCACATAAGGAATTAATCGCCCTAACACTAATACACCAGTCCAGGCCGATAATGAAATGAGGCCAATAACCTTCGCCCGATTAGGGGTGTCTGAATTAGCACCCCAATTCACTAGCAATGGTTTTATTTTCCAGGAATAAAACAACGTATTCAGCCCAGCAAGTATTACCAATCCCATCTTAATCTGGAAGCCGATATTGACCGAGTAACGCATCGGATCTCCAATGAAAAATAAGATACCAGTGACGAGATTTAAGCTAAACCCACATATAACTAGGGGAACCAAGTTATTAATTGTTTCGAGATTCAGCGACCGGAAATAGCCCATCAATCGTAAATCGATAATGATCAGTCCGCCCAACAACAGCGATAACCCGAAAAAGTGGACGATTTCCAAGACTGGCCACAACCAGTATGTGTCTAGAATCCACTGGTTCAGCGGACTATCGATAATCAATGATGTGAGTGACTCCAGCATGGGTTTTTCTTTTAAAAGTAGGCGATTAGCCGGCCGGCGATAATAGCACCAATCCACAATGACATTGAGATTGCCGCAAGAAATCTGGTCGTGCGATCGACACTATTTATGTATCTATCATCAACCAGCAGATTACTTAACCGTGCCTGAATGATGACTGCTAGCACCATACCCACAGTAATAAAACTGATTTTCGACAAAAAGGGAATGCTTGTAATAAATATCGTTGCCTGCGAAGTGAAAAGTAGAATTCCCGAGAGTGCATTGATCGTAAAGCCGATCCATGCCAGTTTGCCCAGTGAAATAAAAGCAGTAGGTTCAACACCATGAGCGATACCAAGGAGGCGGAGATCTCGCATACTAAAAATGCCGACCACAATCGCGAGCCCGATAATATGAAGACTCAGCAGAGCGGGATAAGCCCAAAGTGATAGCGCCACCAATTGTGCTATGGGTGTAGTCTCCAGCCAGACAAACATAATAATCCCAGGGTGTTTGTTAGGAAGTTAGAGTAATCGACTTCTGCAAAAGTTGCTACCACTTGGCAACGCAGAAAGCCTAAGTCCCGCTTCCTCGATAAGTGTACTATTTTGCGGTAAAACTACCGACTCGGCGCTCGGCCACAGCGCTCACTCCTTCCTTGTGATCCTCGGTTCGAGTCAACCAGAATTGCTCCCTACCTTCGATATCTGTAGCGATACGAACTGCTTCAACTAGACCTGGGCGCATTTGTTCACGGAGAGAAATAAGTGCAAGCGGTGCGTTCTCCGCAATTTCACGAGCGAGCCCGACAGCTTTATCTCGAATATCTTCGGCTGTGGCGAATACATCAGCGACGCCCCATTTCATTGCTGTTTCTCCATTGATACGTCGCCCAGTCAGAAATAGCATGTTGGCCTTCTGCTGCCCTATTAGTCTGGGTAGAGTGTGTGTAAGACCAAAGCCTGGTGTGAAACCCAGTTTTACAAAATTGGCAGTCATCCTTGTATTCTCGCTAGCAACACGGAAATCTGCCATCATTGCCAGACCAAGCCCTCCACCAACAGCTGCCCCTTGTACCGCTGCAATCACAGGTTTCTTATTGCCAAACAGGCGCACTGCTTCCGTGTAAAGCGGATTACTTTCGCGGGCGGACTTCGCTGCCATCACATCACCTTCCGGCTTGCCATCGGGTGTTTGAAAATTAGCCCCTGCACAGAAGTGTTTGCCTTCAGAACAAAGTACGATTGCCCGACAGCCCGGGTTTGCGTCCAGGTCGTCGAAACAATCCGCTAAATCTGTGATCAACTCAAGATCGAAGAAATTGTTGGGCGCCCGATGAATTTCACACTGAACCACGTATCCAGGTAATGAAGTAACTGAAATGTCACCATAGTTTTCTTTCATTCCAAATACCTTTAACACTTCTTTGGCAAGAATATACAGACTATTGGTCAGCAGTTCTTGTAAAATCCTCTAGCTAGGTAAGTTTCGAGGCATGTTAGAAAAATTAGCTTGTCGGACCATCTTTAGGAACCTTTGGATAACTTGTGAGTGTAATTAAATTTAAAAGACCGCCTACTAAAGCGCCGGAATCAGCCGGAAAACGGAAGTGGTTGCGATTCGTCACCGCTGCAAGCTTATTCGACGGGCACGATGCAGCTATTAATATTATGCGCCGCATTCTGCAGGCGAGTGGCGCCGAAGTTATTCATCTCGCACATAACCGCTCCGTACATGAAATCGTTGAAGCGGCCATCCAAGAAGATGTTGATGCCATTGCCATAAGCTCTTATCAGGGCGGACACATAGAATACTTTAAGTACTTAGTCGATAAGCTACAAGAACTGGAAGCATCTCACATCAGGATCTTTGGCGGTGGCGGCGGTGTAATTGTTCCTGCAGAAATCGAAGAGCTCCAAGCCTATGGAGTAACCCGTATATATTCCCCCTCCGACGGTCAAGCAATGGGTTTACAGGGCATAATCGATGACATACTACGACACTGCCAAATGGGTGCGCATCGTCCCCCTCCAGTTGACCCAGCTGAACTGACCGAAGGTGATAGTCTGCTACTTACCCGAGTTGTCTCAGCAATTGAGAATAAAGACTACTCTCAAACGCAAATGGATGAGCTTACCTCCAGAAGTAAAAAGACAAAACAGACGCCCATTCTCGGCATCACCGGAACTGGTGGCGCGGGAAAATCTTCCATTACAGACGAGATTATTAGGCGATTTCGGCAGGATAGTGGCGATTCCCTAACTATCGCGGTGCTCGCTATTGACCCCACACGAAAAAAAACAGGTGGTGCTCTATTGGGTGACAGGATCAGGATGAATGCAATTAATCATCCGAACGTCTTTATGCGTTCCATTGCTACCCGTAATGTAGCAGTCGAAATCCCGGAAAACCTGAATGAAATTCTAAACGCAGTCAAACTTGTAGGGTTTGACCTTATCATCGTCGAGACTCCCGGTATTGGTCAGGGCGACGCAGGTATTGTTCCTTTCGTGAGCACTTCTCTCTATGTCATGACTTCGGAATTTGGAGCTGCCAGCCAGTTAGAGAAAATCGACATGCTAGACTACGCCGATTTCTTTGCCATTAACAAATTTGAAAAGAAAGGAAGCGAAGATGCACTGCGAGATGTAGCAAAGCAGGTACAAAGAAACCGCGAATTATTTTCACAGACACCATCAGACATGCCCGTATTTGGGACTATTGCTTCAAATTTTAATGACGACGGAATCACAGCACTCTACCAGGCACTGTTACCCCATCTAAAAACTCAAGGCTTGCGTGATTTTAAATCGCTCCTCGCGGAGGTTAAGACCAAGACATCCACCCAACGCACCTTGATTATTCCTGAACGAGAACAACGCTATTTGGCCGAAATTGCCGAAGAAGTTCGCCGCTATCATCACTATGTAGACACGCAATCAAAACTTGCTCGGGAGAGACAACAACTGTTGGCAACCAAGCACATGATTGAAGAAACAGGCAAAGACGGTTCCGGACTAGATGATCTTATCCATGAAAGAGAAAAAGCAATGGATACTGGTGCTAAACAAATACTAAAAACCTGGCCACAAGTAAAAAAAGACTACGCTGGCAACGAGCATGTAATGAATGTTAAAGGCCAAGAGATTAATACCGTTCTAACCCGAACTTCTCTATCAGGCACTCCTATCCCCCGGGTTGCTCTACCTCGGTATGAAGATCACGGCGAGCTACTGAAATGGATATTACTGGAGAACGTGCCAGGTAAATTTCCTTTTACTGCAGGAGTATTTAGATTCAAGCGTGAAACTGAAGATCCCACGCGCATGTTTGCGGGCGAGGGTGATGCCTTCAGAACCAATCGTCGCTTTAAGCAGTTATCAGAACATTCCGATGCTAAAAGATTATCTACAGCGTTTGATTCTGTGACTCTGTATGGCTTCGACCCCGCCATCCAACCTGACATCTTCGGCAAAGTTGGAAATTCCGGCGTATCCATCGCCACACTTGACGACATGAAGGCTCTATATGACGGCTTCGACCTATGTAATCCATCTACTTCTGTGTCAATGACGATTAACGGACCGGCACCCACTATCCTTGCCATGTATCTGAACGCAGCTATCGATCAGCGTGTTAATGCCTTTGTTGAAGAAAATAATAAACAACCAAATGAGAAAGACTGGGATGAGATCAAAGCCCACACATTGGAATATGTGCGTGGGACGGTACAGGCAGACATCCTCAAAGAAGACCAAGGACAAAACACCTGTATTTTCTCCACCGATTTCAGCCTGAAACTAATGGGCGACATACAAGAATATTTTACTGCCAACAAAATACGTAATTTCTATTCTGTATCAATCTCTGGTTACCATATTGCCGAGGCTGGTGCCAACCCAATTTCACAACTGGCCTTTACCCTTTCTAATGGCTTTACATTAGTTGAAGCGTATCTTGCACGAGGCATGAAAGTTGATGACTTTGCCCAAAACTTATCGTTTTTCTTCTCTAATGGAATGGATCCGGAATATACAGTCATGGGCAGAGTGGCTCGGCGTATTTGGGCTACTGCAATGCGTTTTCGCTACGGCGCAGACGAGCGTAGCCAGAAGCTTAAGTACCACATTCAAACTTCAGGTCGCTCACTGCATGCCCAAGAAATGTCATTTAACGATATACGTACGACACTACAGGCTCTGATCGCCATCTATGACAACTGCAACAGCCTCCACACCAATGCCTATGATGAGGCCATCACTACACCGACCGAAGAATCGGTCCGAAGGGCTATAGCAATCCAGCTCATCATCAACAAGGAGTGGGGCTTGGCTAAGAATGAGAATTCAAACCAAGGATCCTTTATTGTCGAAGAGCTCACCGATCTTGTTGAAGAGGCCGTACTCAAAGAATTCGAACGCATTTCCGACAGAGGAGGAGTGTTGGGAGCTATGGAAACAGGCTACCAGCGTGGCAAAATTCAGGATGAGTCTATGTACTACGAACACCGCAAGCACGATGGCAGTCTGCCTATCGTTGGTGTAAACACGTTTCTGAATGCCGAACCGGATGAAAAGATAGACATCAAGCTTGCCCGATCAACGCAGGAAGAGAAAAAGAGCCAGATCTCTAGGCTTAAGGCATTCAAATCGCGGAACGCAAAACACTCAGAAGAAGCTCTGCGAAACCTAAGTAACGCCGCTAACAATAATGAGAACGTCTTTGCCGAATTGATGAACACCGTCCGCTATTGTTCATTGGGCCAAATAACTAATACTTTCTTCGAAGTGGGCGGTCAGTATCGCAGGAATATGTAGCCCTATTTATACCCTTTGGGTGTGCGATGGATGTGTAATGGGTTTCGTAAAAATTTGAATCAAATTACTCTGCCCCTTAGGTTTCTGGCCCACTAGTCTATCAGGCGATAGCCCGAAGGGGTGTACTCGATCGAACTGGGGAAATCCAACTCCTCAATTTTTGACCGCCCCACAAAGACTGCATCTTCAGCTGCTCTGCTTCCACCATATCTTCGCATAAACTCACTTTCAGCTTCACGGTCTGGTATTTGATCTGTCAGTGCCATACGAACAATTTTGGCGACTTCTTCGGGGTTGTCGCGCTGAGGATAGTGGCCTGCCGTCGGTAGAATCCAGAAGCTACTCTCAACCTCTCGATCGTTTAGATAGGTATCCCATACATGGTTGGGAATCCGAATAGGATTGACGTTGTCCGTCAATCCCCACAGATAAGCTACGGGTACTGGGCTGCGTAGCAGATTCTCCAGCCAACGGGTCTCATTTACCTGGCGTTCTAACAAGTAGCGGCCAACATAGAGCAGTGAGATGTTACCTTGGTTGAAAGCGAAGATATCGGAAAAAGCCAGTGATTCCGGTTCGCCTTCTGTGCGCCGCGGTTGAGCTGATCGAGCTTGTATCATTCGCTCACCGGCGTCGGCATCGAGTAAAGACAATTGAAATGGCACTAGGTTGGCGAGTGGGAGAAACATGCCACTGTTGGATAAAAAATGATAATTAACCGTGTAGCCCGGGCTGGGGTTATCCAGGTAATTCCCGAGAAAAGCGAGGCCGATACTCACACCACGATCATGTGTAAAGAGTGCGAAATCCTCGAACCCGACTACCTCGCGAACGAAATGGTCCACAATCTCAGCATTCTCAGCCAGCATATAATTGTAGCCATCAAGCGGCTTATCAGAGAATCCGGAACCGGGAAAATCCAACGCAGCAATATGATACTCGTCTTCAAGATAGGGGATCATCTTGTAGTAATCGAAACTAGAATTAGGGAAGCCGTGGATCAACACCAATTTCGGTTTAGATTCGTCTCCCCAGGTCCTGTAGAAAACATTTACCTTGGCAGCGTTATTGTCTTCTGTAGTCGATGTCCATTCGAAGTAATCTCCACCAACATACCAGTCGTTTGCCAAGTCCGAGTAAAAAACAAATTCGCTGTCCTGGGCGACGCTTAGCCCATTAACAAGAAGGAAGACGAGCACGGGAGGCCTGCGAAATAAGGAACTTTTCATAGAATAACTCTCGAAATTGTTTGATTAACGAGTCAAAAAGAACATGGATACTACCATATCAGCAAAAATCTCAACCCTCGATTTGACCAGTGTCGTGGTATTCCTGCCGAACTATTCTGATAGACAGCGGACAGGAGGGTAGCGCCAAAATCTAGCATTGCGTCAGTAATAAAGGAAATCTGGACTAATTCCTGTCTTTTACCAGAAGCAAAAAAATTTGAGTGTCGGTAAACAAGAAGACAAAACGGCAAAGAACGCTACAGACAATATAGAGATAAGTACTATCGCACTAAATGAGGAGAACGGTTCCCTTTAGCTGTCGGGATTTATTGCTTTTCCCCGAGCATAAAAAAGGGCGGTCAATCCGCCCTATTTTCATTGGTTAGCCTATTCTGACACATTTACCGTAACCCAGGCATCGTGGTAGAGACCCCCATCATCTGCTCGACCCCAGAGAATGTACTCACCGGGTTCACTGAACATAGCAGTCACTTCATAAAGGCTATCTTCCGGAATAGGAGGTGCCAACCAGAGTGCACCCCAAGGTGAGTTGGCACTAGTACGGGTATCTTCCCAGACCTTTACCTGGGGAGGATCGAATGTAACATCGCCGGGGCCACGCCACTTGTTCCAAGAGTAAAATAGGCCATTGACTTTGTTCACAGTCACATTTATCGGCGGTGACATCAAGCGCCGTTTCTGGATGGCTTCAGCCGTAATAAAAGCGGCCGCCAGACTACCCCCTTCAGTTAATTCGACAAACCGACGCGCTTCTTCAACCAGGTCCGTCGGCTTCGGCAACCCATCATCGGCGATCTGAGTACGTAAATTGAGTGCCTCTCCCACTGCCGCTGCCCGGATACTATCACCTTGAACTGTGACTACTGGAGGCACATTAGCTCGAGATTCAGGGCTTGAAGTACCAGCGCCAAGTGACCCTGTCTCTGAAGCGATTATCATGTTGTCGACAAGGTAATCCGGCTTCAGTGTGGCATAGGCTTTGCGTTCTACCCCGTTGACGTTGAGTGTCCACACCAATTCTCGTTCGCCCCAATCAGAAGGAACAGCAACCTCAAAAGTAAAGCGATTACGGCGCGGCAAAAAATGGGTAGGTTGGCCTCGGTCCATGTCACCTGGAGAGAAATTATTGTTCTCTCCTACGGGCATATCCGGAGTTTCTTCCCAGTTCTCGTTCATGTAGCCGAACATCATGTTAAAAGAGCCATCATCATTTGGGCGCCAACCTTCAAATGCTGGCTCTATGTGTCGGCCCTTACTGTAAGTCTGCGCAAACACAGGATTTGCACATAAAACAGTTAACAGAATTCCGGCAATTATCTTGAACACTAACCTGCTTCTTGTTAGTTCGAATATTTTCATACTTTTCCGCCTCTCGTCTTAGGACTAAATTACCGATCAATCAGACGCCGGAGACTGCTCGGGCATCGGTGCCACTAGAGGAGCACCACACAGCGGACAGCCGATTACATGATCGTTCGGTCCCAGGTTTAAAACTTGACGTCGGTTTTCCATCTCAGCGAAGAACTGCTCTTCATTCATCTTTACGCGCATACCGAGATCGATAAACATATTGGTTACAGAGCGATTACCTGACCCCTGCCAATTCCGAGGATCGGGTACGTTTGGATTTGTATCAGTATTATTCATATAACCAACAATATGAAGAATAGTGCCTTTGGGCAGCAAAGGAGCTGCTTGGCCTTCGTAGGCATAACCCCTTACCCAGTTATGGTCATAACCAACACAGGAAAGGGTTTCTACTGAGTATCCCCAGATTGCTTCCAGACACATACGTTCTCCTGGTGCATGCAGGTGTGGCTCAAAAGTGACAATCTTTGTGTGATCCTCGAGCACTTTGTATGCGTGCAATTCTTGATCGTTTTCACTCCCTGCTATACTTATATCTACCCCGTTACCAAGTCCTAGTATCGATCGCTCATACTTCGGTTCGTAGCCCTTAGGGTGAAACCGAAATCCTATTTCTAAATGGCCTGTAGTGTCCTGACCATTGGAATGTATGTGTACCGAGTTAGAATATATGTAAGTTCCGGCACGCAGCAGACGGCCCCCATCTTCATCGAATATGTCAGGATTACGGCCAACTTCATGCACAGGCCATCCTGTGGTGGACCCTTCGACGCGTTGTCCGGTTTCATCCAATTCTGCCGTGCTCCAGATCATGTGGTGAAAAATGTAGCGACCGCCTACCGTGGCCCGGCCAGTTCCAATCTGATTATTGACGTCATTAATTTCAACGATTTCCACTGATTTAACGTAACGGTCCTCTTCCAGCCCTACCGGAACCCGATCAATTTCGCCCCACCAGTCCGGAGTTCCCTCTAGTTTAGTCACATCGTTTGTTTTGACAATTAAATCAGGGTCACCCGCAGTCCATTTAAGGCTGTCGTCAAACACAAGGGGTTCTGGGGCGTTAGCTAGATTACCCTTGGGGGCACCACTGTGAGCCCAGCTGGAAATAGCGGCAAGTTCTTCATCACTAAGAGAAGGGTCCTCTTTGTAACTCTGTATGCCGATGTCCTTCTCCATATACCAAGGCGGCATAGCGCCGGCGCGATCGCGTAACCCAGTCTTGTATTCGATGAGTCCGGCAAACGGGGCGACCTGTTCGAAAGTAACCAGTGGCATCGGACCAACACCACCGGGTCGGTGGCAATGCTGGCAACTTCGCTGCAGGATAGGTTCAATATCTTCGTGGAAAGTAACCTGCTCTTCTTGAGCGTTGGCCATAAAAGGAAGGCCCAGCAAAAGCAGAAATCCCACCGTCTTGCAAAGGGTAGTCGCGTTAATGCTTGTAATTGACATTCTCAGAACCTCTTATATGATTCGCCGTTTTGGTGTTCCTAGGTTATAGAAAGCTTTCGATCATTTCAGCCATTCTGGTCGGATTTTCCAAAGGTTGCAACACCCCATGGACAGAGCTGCGCGGCTCTGGGACACATTCTAGACGACTTCGCGAAATCGTGAAATTGGTTTGTGTCCAAGACTAATCGGAAAAAGCCTGTCTTTCTTCTTCTGTGATCTCCTTGATGCTCAGTTTAATACGACCACGGGCATCAAGATCGAGACACTTCACTAATACATCCTGCCCTTCTTGGAGGTGTTCATTCACATTCTCCACTCTTTCCTTCGATATTTGAGAAATATGAACTAGGCCATCCTTACCAGGCAAGATTGTCACGAAGGCTCCAAAATCTACAATGCTCGCCACCTTGCCATTGTAAAGCTTACCAATTTCGGCTTCAGCTGTAATGGCGTTAACCATTTCCACAGCCTTGTCGCGGGACTCGGTGTCCTCGCCATAAATGCGTACATTGCCATCATCGTCGATGTCAACAGAAGCTCCTGTGTCTTCGGTTATTCCCCGGATAACAGCTCCGCCTTTACCAATCACGTCGCGGATTTTATCGGTATCAATCTTTAGCATAGCCATCGCTGGTGCATTTTCGGAAACCGTCGGTCTGGATTCGGCTAGAACTTTGTTCATCTCTCCAAGGATATGCAACCTTGCTTCACGAGCTTGAGCCAATGCGATTTCCATGATTTCTTCAGTGATACCTTGAATCTTGATATCCATTTGAAGCGCTGTAATTCCATCAGTTGTGCCCGCGACCTTGAAATCCATATCTCCCAAATGATCCTCATCACCAAGTATATCTGTTAGTACCGCGAAGCTATCTCCCTCTTTTATCAAGCCCATAGCGACTCCCGCCACCGGAGCTGAAATCGGCACTCCGGCATCCATCATCGACAAACTACTGCCACAGACACTGGCCATAGAACTAGAGCCATTCGATTCGGTGATTTCCGAAACTATACGAATAGTGTAAGGAAATTCTTCTTCGCTAGGCATTACGGCAGCGACGCCACGTTTAGCAAGTCGGCCATGTCCAATTTCGCGGCGTTTCGGCCCGCTCATGAAACCGGTTTCACCAACGGAGAATGGCGGAAAGTTATAATGAAGCATGAAAGCATCTTTCTTAGTCCCATTTAGGCCTTCCACTATCTGAGCATCACGCAGAGGACCCAAGGTGGTTACTACCAACGCCTGAGTTTCACCGCGAGTAAACAACGCCGAACCATGGGTTTTCGGTAGCAACCCCGCTTCCACATGTATTTTACGCACAGACTTGGTGTCTCGACCATCGATACGTGGCTCGCCTTTAATAATTCGATTACGAACAGTGCTTTTCTCAAGCCCACTGAAGACTTCGACGACTTCATCTTCAATGTGTCCAGATTCTTCTTTTACAAACTGTTCTATAGCCTGTTGCCTGAGTGCGTCGGTCGCCTCATAGCGCTTAACTTTTTCTGAAATCTGGTAGGCCTCAGTAACTCCGTCCGCAAACATTTCCGTAATCGCTGTTTTCAGCTCATTGTTTTCGGGGGGTGCTTCCCATTCCCAGGCCGGCTTACCGACTTCTTGCTTTAGTTCTTCTATGGCATTAACGACAATCTGCATTTCCTGATGAGCATACAATACTGCTCCTAACATTTGATCTTCGGACAACTGACTAGCTTCGGATTCCACCATCAACACCGCTGACTTAGTGCCCGCTACAACCATATTGAGCAAAGACGATTCAAGTTTTTCATAATTGGGATTGAGCACATAGCCTGTCTTCTCATCGTATCCAACACGGGCTCCCCCAATGGGCTCCAAGAAAGGTATCCCTGAAATAGATAGTGCCGCAGAAGCGCCAATTATTGCAGCGATATCCGGATCCTCTTCCTTGCCCCCAGAGATTACAGAGCAAATCACCTGCACTTCATTCATGAATCTTTTTGGGAACAAAGGCCGAATGGGCCGATCGATCAGACGCGAGGTTAGGGTTTCTTTCTCCGTTGGCCGCCCTTCACGTTTGAAAAAACCTCCGGGTATCTTGCCTGCCGCATAGGTTTTTTCTTGGTAATTCACTGTTAGCGGGAAAAATTCCTGTCCTGGCTTGGCCTTTTTCCTTCCTACAACTGTAGCCAATACTTGGATGCTGCCCATGCTAACCACCACCGATCCTGTTGCTTGTCGAGCGATTTTACCCGTTTCGATGGTGACTGATTGATCGCCTAACTGAAACGTCTTACTTACCTGATTAAACATAATTTTTTTATCCTAATAATTCAAAACATACGCCTCAATTACGTCGGGCGTATCGTTCTAGTGATACAGTATTTAACTATCAGTGACTTTACCTACGCAGACCGAGTCGCTTGATAAGTGAAGCGTATCTTTCAATGTTTTTACGCTTAAGATATTCAAGTAACTTTTTCCTGTTATTCACCATGCGAATAAGACCACGTCGTGAATGGTGGTCATGGGTATGCTCTTTGAAGTGCGCTTGCAATTCATTAATATTAGCGGTCAATAAGGCTACCTGTACCTCTGGGGAACCAGTGTCACCATCACTCAGCGCGTATTCTTTAACAATTGTTTCTTTCTGTTCAGCTGATAAAGCCATTACTTTCCTCCGTAATATGCGGCGCAAATGATGCTTGCTGGTAGTGTGTTTTTCCCACTAAGTACCAACTGAGCAATACCAATATCCTTATAAAATTAGGGTAACCATGCATATTTATAGTTACCTAATACTATTCCTTGTGCTTGTTTTTAGTTGATTACAATAAGCTATTTTCTCTTTCGAATAACATCGTTATTAATTAATGATCAAACGCCTAGGAGCCACCTTACCGTCATCATCAATACTACCGATACCGATAAATTGCTCGTCTTCGTACATTCTCACCAGACCATTTTTTGGCAAGTGTCTTACCAACACTGCCTGCCCATTTTTAACATGGCTGGCAGTAATACTGGGCAAGTTGACTTCTGGCAAATCCTGTATTGCCCGGTCCATTGGAATGAGAAATTGATCAATCTTGTCCAGCCCCTTATTTTCCTTTTCCAAGGCTAATTCTTCAGCGCTAATGCTGTCTTTTTCCGTAAACACACCTGCCTGGGTTCTGCGTAATTCAATTACATGGGCACCACACCCCAGTTCCTGCCCCAAGTCATCTGCAATGGTGCGAATATAAGTGCCCTTGCTACAGGATATTTCTAACTCTAGCTCACTATTAACAAACTCTACTAAGCAGATTTGATACAGTGTTACTAGTCTTGGTTCTCTTTCAACGGTAATACCTTTACGAGCGAGTTTGTAAAGCGGCACTCCGTTCATCTTAATCGCAGAGTGCATTGGAGGCACCTGTTCTACCTCTCCTTTAAACTTTGTGAGTGCTCTTTCAATCGCTTTGCGACTTACGCTTATTCCTTCGTTTCGCTCAATAATCGATCCTTCGCTATCACCAGTGTCAGTTCTTATGCCCAATTTTATTCTAGTTCGATAGCGCTTATCGGAGTCCAGAAGAAACTGCGACACCTTGGTCGCTTCTCCCAAGCACACAGGCAATACGCCAGTGGCGAGAGGGTCGAGACTGCCAGCGTGGCCGGCTTTGTTAGCCTCATAAAGCCTTTTGACTTCTTGCAAGGCCGCATTAGAACTGAGCCCATTAGCCTTGTCCAGCACCACGATGCCGCTAATATTTCGAACCCTGCGTCGACGCTGCCTGCTCAATCAATATTCCTCTTATCCGCCTGACTTAATACTCTAATAGCTACCCTAATGTTGTTCTTGATCCGCTGCTAACGCATCGTCGATGAGGTCCGAAAGTTGCTGGCCCCGCTCTATACTGCTGTCATAGTGAAATTGAAGCTTGGGCACCGAACGAATTTCTAACCGCTTAGCCAACATCGACCTAAGAAAACCAGCTGCCTGGCGCAAAGTTTTCAGATTTTCTTCAACCTCCAACTTGTCTATCTCACCAGGGTTAGTTAAGGATGCGTGATTCAGTTCTTCGCTGTCTGATAGAGTATTCAAAACGGTGACATACACGTTGGCATAACCCAAGTCTCTACTTATATCCACTCCTGTAATAGAAACCATGCCAATTCGCGGGTCTTTCATTTCTATCTGAATCAACGTGGCTAATTCCCGTTGAATTTGATCGGCAACTCGTTGGTTTCTGGATGATGTCTCGGACATGGCCTTTAAACTCCAATTGCCTAGAGGCTCCTTGCAACTTCAGTTTTTTTGTATACTTCAATTTTGTCACCAACTTTGACATCGTTGTAATTGCGAACGCCAATACCACATTCCATACCGTTTCGAACTTCTGCCGCATCATCCTTGAACCGTCGGAGTGACTCCAGTTCGCCCTCATAGATAACCACGTTGTCGCGCAAGACACGAATAGGTTTGCTGCGATAGACAGTACCTTCGACTACCATACTGCCAGCGATCTGGCCGAATTTTGGTGAATTGAAAACATCTCGAACCTCAGCAACTCCGATAATTTCCTCTCGAATTTCCGGCGCCAATAAGCCACCCATTATGACCTTGGTATCATCGATAACATCGTAAATGACATTGTAATAGCGCAATTGCAGCTCTTCGTTCTCAGCGATATCAAGTGCCGTCTTGTCCGCACGCACGTTAAAGCCGATTATCATGGCTTTGGATGTTTCCGCCAAATGAGCATCATTTTCCGATATTCCCCCAACCCCGGAGGCGACGATGTTCACTTCCACTTCATCGGTACTAAGCTTCTGCAATGAAGAGCTGATAGCCTCTAACGATCCGCGTACATCTGCCTTGAGAATGACGTTGAGGATCTTCTTATTATCCCTACCTATACCCGTAAACATGGTCTCTATCATTGTTGATTGTTGCTTCGCGTGATGAGAATCTCTATGACGCTCCCGCCGGAATTCAGCAACTTCCCGTGCCTTCTTTTCATCAGTCACAACAACAAATTCATCTCCGGCGTTGGGCACACCGTTAAGTCCGAGAATTTCCACCGGAATGGAAGGACCCGCAGACGTAATGGTATTACCCATCTCGTCGACCAATGCCCGAGCTCGGCCGTATTCGTGACCAGCCAGCACGATGTCACCCGTATTCAGAGTGCCATTCTGAACCAGCACAGTGGCCACGGGGCCACGGCCCTTGTCCAGCCTTGATTCAATAATTACTCCTTGTCCTGGCACATCGGCATACGCCTTTAATTCCAACAATTCTGCCTGCAGTAGTATCGCTTCCAGCAGATCATCGATACCCTGACCCGTTTTCGCGGAGACCTCAATAAATTGTGTGTCTCCCCCCCAATCCTCAGGAATTACTTCTAGCGCAGATAATTCGTTCTTAACCCTCTCAGGATCCGTGCCCTCCTTATCCATCTTGTTGATCGCGACCACTAACGGCACTTCGGCTAGCTTTGCGTGTTGTACGGCCTCCTCTGTTTGCGGCTTCGCGCCATCATCGCCTGCAACAACAAGCACAATAACATCTGTAGCTTTAGCTCCCCGTGAACGCATGGCAGTGAATGCAGCATGGCCGGGCGTATCCAGGAAACTGATCAAGCCATGGTCGGTATTCACGTGATAAGCACCAATATGTTGTGTTATTCCCCCTGCCTCATGGGAAGCCACTTGGGATTTGCGAATGTAATCAAGCAGCGAAGTTTTACCATGGTCTACGTGACCCATTACAGTGACAACTGGCGCTCTACTTACCTCATCCTCACCGATTTCCGAAGCTAGTGATTCAGCTAATTGTTCTTCGATGGCATCTTCGGATACGAATTTAGCCTGATGACCCATTTCTCCAATCAAAAGCGACGAAGTATCTTGATCGAGCATCTGATTAATGGTGGCCATCACTCCCATATCGAATAGGACTTTGATAATTTCAGCCGACTTAACCGACATCTTTTGAGCCAGCTCAGACACCGAGTTGGCTTCTCCGATAGTGATTTCTTTGGAGATAAATTCGGTGGGTTTTGCAAACGCGTGCTGTTGCGCGGAAAGCCTGGCTTTGCTCTTGCGTCCACCCCCCCTACGCGAACGACCACTAATTCCGTCGAAATCGTCTCCCTCGAGCACGAAGTCGTCATTGACATGAATATTCTTCGCATGCCGTTTTGGGGCCTGAGCCTTGGCCTTGTTACGAAGATGTGTTTTCTTCTTCTCTACGGGATCATCGGAGTCTTCCTTGGTCTGGGCCTTGCGCTTTGCCCCAGCTTTACCAGCACGTCCTGTCTCGGCATCAGAAGGAGGAACATCCGCAGACGGCGCTGCCGGCAGATCCCGCAGTTCTTCCTGCTGCTCTGGCTTCTCAGGTTGCGTGATTTCCTTTGCCGCTTCATGCTTTGCTTCTTCTTCACTAACCTGTATTTCTTCAGAAGCAATTGCAGCATTATCGAGTTTCTTTTCTTCGTCAGGGGATGGCGCTTCTAATTCTGGCAAGGGTGGCTCTTCGTCTACCGGGCTGCGCTTTACGTAGGTGCGTTTCTTTCGTACTTCGACATTGACGGTCTTGCCACGACCGTGGCTTGAGGCAGCTTTCAATGTGCCAATTGTCTTGCGCTTCAATGTAATCTTTTTCGGAGCCGCACCAGTCGCTTCCCGGTCACCGTGGCTACGGCGTAGGAATAGCAATAACGCGTTCTTATCCTCGTTAGAGATTAGCTCCTTTGCTTTTGTATGTGGAAGCCCTGCCTCCTTGATTTGGGACAGCAACTTCTTAACCGAAACACCGACAACTCCAGCTAATTCACTAATCGTTACATCTGCCATTAAATAGTCCCTCTCACTACTTCAGTTCGTAGTGTTTTTCTCCTCGAACCATGGTGCTCGTGCAGTCATGATCAATTTGCCAGCCCGTTCGTCATCGATGCATTCAATATCTTTCAGTTCATCAATGGACTGCTCGGCCAAATCTTCCATGCTAAGGATGCCCTTTTTAGACAACTCGAGCGCCAGCACATTGTCCATACCTTCCATATTCAAAAGGTCGTCCGCAATATTTGCAGATGACAAATCTTCTTGGGAGGCGATGGCCTGAGTAAGTAAAGCATCCTTTGCCCGATTACGGAGGTCGTTGGCAATCTCTTCATCAAACCCTTCGATTACGAGTATCTCATCCAGTGGCACGTAGGCAATCTCTTCCAAAGAAGTGAAACCTTCCTGCACAAGCACCTCAGCTACTTCATCGTCCACCTCAAGCGCTTGCATAAACAGCTCAATAAAACTGCTCGCTTCCTGTTGTTGTTTAGCTGCCGCATCTTCTTCGCTCATGACGTTAATTGTCCAGCCGGTCAGCTCGCTAGACAGACGCACATTCTGACCGTTTCTGCCAATAGCCTGGGCCAGGTTTTCTTCTTCTACCGCGATGTCCATCGTGTGGCCATCCTCTTCCACGATTATAGATGCTACCTCTGCCGGAGACATCGAATTGATCACCAGTTGCGCAGGATTGTCATTCCATAAAATAATATCTATACGTTCATTTGCGAGTTCATTAGACACTACCTGCACACGAGAACCACGCATCCCAACACAGGCTCCAACCGGATCGATGCGGCCGTCGTTAGTGCTAACCACAATCTTGGCCCGCGAGCCCGGGTCGCGCGCAGCAGCCTTGATTTCTATTATTTCTTCTGCAATCTCTGGCACTTCGATCTTGAACAATTCAATCAACATATCCGGGGAAGTGCGGCTCAAGAAAAGTTGGGGACCCCGTTGTTCCGACTGCACATCGGTGAGCAGAGCCCGCATTCTATCACCTATGCGAAAGGTCTCTCGCGGGATCATCTGGTCTCTTGGCAGCAGAGCTTCAGCGTTTTTTCCAAGGTCGACAATGATGCTGTCTCGCGTGACCTTCTTGACGGTTCCGGCAACGAGTTCGCCTACCCGATCCTCGTACTCTGAAATTACGATTTCTCTTTCCGCTTCCCGTACTTTCTGAACGATTACCTGTTTAGCAGTCTGTGCTGCGATACGACCAAATTCGACATTGTCGATTTTCTCTTCCCATGTATCGCCAATTACCAGTGACCTATCTTTTCCACTGGCCTGTTCAAGAGTCAACTGGAACCCTTCTTCTAGGTATTCTTCTTCCTCCACAACTGTCCATACACGAAATGTTTCGTAGTCGCCCGTATCACGATTAACTGAAACTCGACACTCTATTTCCTTGTCGTCATAGAGTTTCTTGGTCGCGGTAGCAAGCGCCGATTCTATCGCCTCAAAAATCACACTGCGTGAGACACCCTTCTCGTTAGAAACAGCGTCCGCAACCATTAGTATTTCTTTGCTCATCATAACTGTATCACCCTACCCGAAGCCTTCGCCTGGATTCACTTCCAGACCTGGAACAAATGTTCCTTAAAATACGACATTCGCTTTTTCGATGTCTGTGTGCTGTAGCCGAAACCCTTCGCCGTCAACGCTTAACACGATTTCGTCTCCTGAAACATTTTCTATCGATCCATTGAGCTTGCGCCTCCCATCCACAGGATGGTGCAAGCGCACTTTCACATCGCTACCTATAAACCGCCCGAACTGCTCCGAAGTAAACAAAGGTCTATCAAGCCCTGGTGATGACACCTCAAGAGTGTATTCACCGCCAATTGGATCTTCCATGTCTAATATGGCACTAACTTGTCGACTTACTTTTTCGCAATCCGCGATCGTGACTCCTTCTTCACGCTCGATATAAATTCTTAATATAGAGTATTTGCCTCTCTGGCTAAGATCGATTCCCCACAACTGCAACTCCATGGCTAACACGGTGGGCTCGATCAACTCTGTTATCGCCGTTTCACTTCTTTTCACGCAATCTCGTCCCATTAATAAGCATATATCTCAACACAAAGCCTTTTTGCCTCCACTAAAACCACAGGCCACACCTTTACCTCAGATACAAAAAATGGGCCAAGCGCCCATTCTTAATTTATCCGTAATCCAGGCTAATCAGAGCCTAGTGCGGAGTATTTTTTTACGGTCATATGAGCTTTTTGTGCTCTTAAATCACGCTAAAAAAATTGGTAGCGGGGGCAGGATTTGAACCTACGACCTTCGGGTTATGAGCCCGACGAGCTGCCAGACTGCTCCACCCCGCACCAGCTCCTACATAACCCCTTGTTTTTTATCTAAAAATATATGACCCAGTAAACTATGATCACAATCTCACAAGGGGCACGCATTATAAGGAGGAGAACGGGCTGAGGTCAAGATTTTACGCGGCTTTGCGGTGATTCAGTACTCCAACGATGCCACATTGAAAGATGGGTTTAAGAAGACAAAATTTGAATTTGAGCAGGCTGAAACCATCAATATTAGATATTCTCGGTAAAAGATGGTGCCGAAGGCCGGACTCTAATGGCTGTATATAACAATAATTTAGGCTATTAATGTGCTTTAGCCCGCCATAAATAAATTTCTACCCCCCTGAAATTCATTAATGCGTGACCCTACAAATAAGGGTGGGGGGGAGGCCTTTTGCCCTACCTTAATAATTACAGTTGCCAACCCTATACTTAAAGACTAATTTGAAAAAATCTGAAAAAATCGAATAGCAGTATTTGATGGGTAACACTTTAAGTATCTATTAAAAGGATAGCGACGAGCAAACCCTTCTTAACTACCGCCAGTCATTATTCATTTTGACCCGTGGCTCTCTGAATCAAAACAAAAAATAGATAAAAAAAATTTGAAGGTTATTCATCGGGGAAACAAAGTGAAGTTGGTGTGGTGTTTAGTTTATGCCTCAGGCAAGATTCCTTAATAACACCTTTCTACGCTGATATTGTTTCTAAAATCTATCTAGAGATGCCGCTTATGTTTGCCAACTTACAATCATTGATATCACCTCTTCTGACCGTATTTGGTGATAACCGTTTCATTCAGTCCTCTCTAGCCATAGCCCTATCTTTTATAGTGGCTTGGATATTTAATCGCATCATCATCACCGGACTCAAGAATTTAGCGCAAAAAACGCGCCTCACTTTAGACGACCAAGTGATTAGCCTGTTACATGGACCAATCTACAACAGTATTTTGCTCCTTGGACTTGCCAGCGCCTTATTGATTCTCTCGCCAGCCGACCTCTTCCTAGAAATTGGTTTCTCATTGATGAAGTCTTTTGCCCTTATTATTTGGGTAACTTTTTTGCTTCGCATCAATCGAATTTTGCTCACTCGCATTGCAGAAAATGAGAAACGAATAAAGGTAGTTCATCACCAAACTCTGCCGCTATTCCTAAATCTGATCAACATCATTATTGTTGTACTAGCTGTTTATTTCCTATTTTCAGCGTGGAATATTGATATGACTGCTTGGCTAGCCTCCGCTGGCATTGTAGGCATAGCTGTAGGATTTGCTGCTAAGGACACACTGGCAAATTTGTTTTCCGGTGTCTTCATCATGGCAGATGCGCCTTATAAGATCGGCGACTTTATCGTCTTGGACACCGCCGAACGGGGTGAAGTAACCCACATCGGTGTCCGCAGCACAAGAATACTAACCAGAGACGATGTCGAGGTTACCATTCCGAATTCAGTGATGGGCAACACAAAAATAATTAATGAATCTGGCGGGCCGTCTGAAAAGTACCGTTGTATTGCCTCAGTTGGTGTCGCCTATGGCACTGATATCGATAAGACAAGAGACATCTTGATAGCGATCGCTCAGGCCGAAGTGCTCGTATGTGACGACCCCGCTCCCATAGTCCGTTTCCGTATGTTTGGGGCCTCCAGCCTAGATTTCGACCTTCTAGTCTGGATATCTAAACCTGCGTTGAGAGGTTCTGCGCTCGATAATCTTAATTGCGCCATCTATAAGGCGTTTAATGAGCAGGGAATCGAAATACCCTATGCCAAACAGGATTTGTATATTAAAGAGCTGCCCAAACCAGTCTAGGCTTTATGTACGGCGAAGGACAAGGTGTTTTTGACTTTCAATTATCAGGGCGCTCCATCTCTCACCCAGTTCTCTGATAGCCGATATTTATAACGATAGCTATACAAAAGCATTACCTACCCTGCTAAAAGCGATCCTAGCGGAGGAGAGTGGCCGTTTTGGGTTGTTTCCTGCCTATAACAGTCGCTATTTGCGCCAAAGAGATATTCGAAGGCAAATTAGTCAACTCCAGCAGGCGACACGTGGTGATGGGCGATGCCCCATTCATTGTTTTCTTTGACTAAGACCATCGAAAACCATGCTGTTCCCACAGGTCTAGGAGGCTGATTGTGCGGAATAACATTAAATAGTCTAATGAAACTTACAACAGCGGTGTCCCCATAAATTCTGACAAGTGGAGATTCGATTCTAACTATCATTTCAGGTTCGCCACCTTGTTCCCTAACCCTAGCATTATGGTTAGCAAGTTGAACTTCTAGGTTCTTTGCCTGATCCGTTTGACGAATACCTCCAGCAATTTGCACCCGATCTTCACGAACGAGTTGCGCTTGAGCTTCAAGATTACTTTCTAATTCAGCCCAGCGGTGAACAACTTCCATAACATCATCTACATCATCTGCCTGTGTGATCGGAGAGAAAAAGAGAAAAGAAATAATGAAAATAATCTTTCTTGACGATTTGGTTGATGTGATGAGAACTTCACGTATTTTTTCTAGCATGGTTGCATTTTCCTATTTTTTTTGTGTGGTAATTGTATTTTAAAAGTTCCACCTTACCATCATTTTTATCTAGTTTTCTATGAAATAAACAACAGAAAAATAGCTATCTATGTGGCCATTATCAAACTAATCCTGTTACTAATTGCAAACAAATGGAAGAGAAGCGCACTGCCCATTATCAATGGATAGGGCCCCAAAGCAACAATTTGTTCCGCATAGTTCCTGCTTTCAAGAATCACTTTCATTCATCTCATAAAATTCTGATAAGGGGAACCTAAATACTAAACTCCAGACGCAACTAAATAAAGACAAGGGAATTGGCTACAGACCGGATACTATAAGTATCTGTTGTTAGGGATAGCTCTTGATATAGACAGAGATCGGACAACTAAATTGGCTGTGGGTATGATGTTTACTGGATTTTGTCAAATACGCTTAGCAGCGATTAGACTAGAATTTGGTGCCGAAGGCCGGACTTCAATGACTATATATTACAACGACTTATAGAGTTATTGACAATCTACCCCTCAACCTACCCCTCATAGATTTAATTCTACCCCCCCTAAATTATCATTAATGGGTGACCCTGCCTATAAGGGTCGGGGGAGCCTTTTCCCCTCCGTTAATAATTACAGTTGCCAATCCCATACTTAAAAGCTAATTTGGAAAAAATTGAAACCGATTTCTAATCGCTTGAGGAGATTATATGAAGTTATCATTTGTTAACGAATGGGCGGTGTTGTTATCAAATTTGGGAATGTTATTCGGTATAGTTTTCGTTGGAGTAGAGATTCAACAAAACTCTAATTTGGTCAGGGCATCTTCCTATAACGAAAATATAAATAAAATGAATGAATGGAGGTATGAAATACTT